>Ga0224501_10000841_pt1 | contig 23712 bp, 20 predicted proteins | sample SF_Oct11_sed_USG_4_FD_169105 | JGI IMG/M metagenome (GOLD analysis project Ga0224501, IMG submission 169105) | Sediment microbial communities from San Francisco Bay, California, United States - SF_Oct11_sed_USGS_8_1 | ecosystem: Environmental > Aquatic > Marine > Sediment | place: USA... | reverse complement strand
TACATATATATATATATATATATATATATATATATATTTGGCGGTGCATCCTACTAGTGTGACCCGAAAATTCTTCCAGGTCTAACTGAGTAACCTTGTGGGATAGAGATGTCCCACTATTCAATGGTATATAACATTTGGTGTCTGGGCACAATGGGGTTTTGCCGATGTGAAAATCAGATTTTTATAGATGTTTCCATCGGACACGCGAGAATTTGTACTCTTTTTTCCTCCTGGAGGTTCATCGGCTATTGACCCAACGTAAGCATTCCATCTAATTACATGGGCGACCCTCGTCTTATTTAGGATGTGACCTTGACCTTGGATGATTGTCGTGGGGCTCCGCCCCCAACTACCGACACCAGCGACACATCGATGAGCCGGAATGCCTGCCAAATCAGCAAGACAACTCCTCGCGAAAACCGTTACCTAAATGTGGCCAACCCGCTGGAGATGGGAGGCCGTACCGGAGATTCCGTATGGTGGCCAAGTGAGGTGGAGATCTCAATGAGACAAGGCTTCAATGGCTGTGTTAAAGATATGACTCATAATGGCGAGGTACATTGGCTTCGGTTTTTTAAGTTTTCGGTCAACATCAGATTGTTGGCATTCCAAGTTTGTGCGATGCGTCAAACTGTTTTCATCACCTATGATAGGTCATTGTTACTGAATAGCTGGCTTACCTTATGTTATAGCGGCTGCAACAAAAAGATCAACTTTACACAGAATTCCATGCCCGAGGTGTGCTAAGCCGGTTAAACATCTGACACCCCTCACATCATCAAACGACCTTGTCAATCCATGAATACCAACTATGTGATCCAATCCCAGCTTTACAAACCTATGCGAGTTATCTGTAAACCATTCAGCTCCATTCAGTTCGTCTAATATGCAGGGCCTAAAGCAACTAGAATGTCAATAGCGAGATGATTTGGTGTATTATTTTATGAACTCTCACCGCTCTTGTTAGAATCCTGCTAACGCACCATTAAACTGGATAAATTTCCCACATGCCGGAACATGGCTGGTTGTCAGTTATATATCTTTATTATAAGCTATATGATCTTCATATTGGTAATGTGGGACAGCACAAGAACTCTCATGATGGCTGCCCTCGGGAGGACAGTATCTGCAGTGTCGACAGGCGGCCCGCGTGTGGGGATCATGCCGTTTGCGTTGCAAGTTTTGATGGCAGTCGTGTTTGCACATGTAGTCCTGGCTGGAAAGGGGAGAGCTGTGATGCAGGTAAGTGGCTACTTAACTCAGCCGGGCGGTTACGTAATGACACAACACGCATGCCTGAACTATCCCACCGACTGTGTGCGGTATTAGTTAGCAGTTTGTCAATGCGGTGAAACCTGTAGCAAATAATCTAGCTAGTCTACCGTATCAATATTTTATTTTTGTTTCTGCGCTGTAGGCGGAGAGATGGGATTATGAAGAAATTATCACGTTAACTAGCGAGAGGTTGGATTTAGGTCAACTCTTTGTTTTTCCTAAACATTTGGTGATACATCACTTACAACCATCATTTTGTTTCAAAATAATGAGACTGAGCGATTTATAAATGAGATTAATCACTAGATACCAGACCATTGCATATTGCGGTATTGAAAAGATGAAGCAGTATTTCACCTGACAAAAATGATATTAAGATGCCATAGATTATATGAAACATTAGGGAAACCTTTCTTTGACACAGTTGAAAACCTGAAGGTTTGCCCTCATGTCTTGTATCTGGGTAGCAGGAACATTACAAAGATGAAATGGTCCTAATTATGTGAGTCTGTTTGATTTACTAATGGTATGTACCAGCCATATTTTACTAGGGTAAACTCACATTGAACTTGTATATTAGCTTCTTCTGTTTGCAGAAACCAGATTCATGGATTTCCAACAAAACAGTTTTGCTGAATGGGAGTTCACGGCAGATTTCTGGGCGAAAGTGAAAGCAGCAAGCTATACCACTGACCTTCAGATGGTATTCAGGTCACGTGACTCAGATGGTGGCCTGCTCTTCGCAATTAGTGGTGGGGATGAATATATGAAACTCCAGGTAAATGTTTCTGTTCATACACCATGTTATTAATCCCAGTGTGGGTGCTGTGGAGTTTGCTCCCTGGTCAACTGGGAGACTTTGTTGGACCTCGGGTGTGAATAAAAGTCGGATGCCCTTTCTGCCACCATCATTGGCTTTTCTTGGCATTTAAAACCACTACCAGTGTGCTCAATTTATGTATTCGATTTCTAACCACTAACTGCTACACTCCTGGTTAAATGTCTTCTCATTTTGATAGTACAAGGAAGATAACTCTATGCTGAGTACAGATTGAATTCTTAGCTTCAGTGACCATATTGCTATCTTGGGAGCTTCTCATTTAGATTCCAATCGGTACACTATTTGAAGGGATTTTTAACTGAAATATTTTGATATTGTCTTCTTTTAATTGATATATCACTGTGCGTATTAGGGGGCCAGGATAGCTCATAATTTTGGTAAAAAGCCTGAAGTTGCAATCAATGGATTGCTGGCTCGAGTCTTGCTGGAAGCGGGATAGTTTTTTCGATATGATCCTGTCGCCAGCATTTCACTCCAAATCTATAGCGTGACTTAGGAACTTCACAGTAAAAATAATGGAGGTCCCAATCAGTAGATTAGGGCCAAAATCACTCCACAATTGTCCAGATTCACCTCTCCCTTCTCATTTGGAGCAGCCAAATTCTCGGCGGGTGACATGTGAACAAATGACTTAGGTTGACTGACTCCCAACCAGGAACCTGAGGAAGGCAACAGGAAATCACCTCAGTACCATTCCACATCACCATGACACTGATCAGCCATAAGAAACTTGCCTTTGGACAGAATACCTTTATGTATTCAATGTATTTGGAATATAATCAACATTGTGCAGAAAACTGTCAAATTAGCAATATTAGGCCAAAGGATGACACAATGCGCGCCTGTTGTAGATTGTGAACGGATATCTACAGCTGCGTTATGATGTCGGCAGTGATCGCGCTGACCCCTCTGGTAGTGAACAGCATGTCTCACTGCCCAATGTAAATGTGACCGATGGAGCGCTTCACGTCGTCAGTATATCACGGGTTGGGAAGAGGGTCTCACTGAAACTAGACAGCGGGGAGGGTAGATACAGCTCGATGAATGAAGGTAATTATCCGTAACCTTGCAACACCTCTGAACCATAGCTGCACTGATGGGGCTAGTATACACTAGCGGGGTTAAAATACACTCAACCCTTGGCTGTAATGTCACACCAATCCTGTTGCTGAACCATAGCCAAAATGCAAGACCTGTTATATCTTCGAACCATAGCCACTGTGAACACAGGTCACAACATCTTTCTTCTAAGCCATGGATGGCTTGGTGACTTTTTCTTATATGAACTCTTCCCTATGATTGTGAATTTGCAGCATTAGATGTTAGATTAGTTGTTTTTTTCTTCAATAACAGCTGAGCATTGAGAACCACAAGCGGGTTCATATCAACCCTGCACCTCACAATGAGAGTTGCTTTTTGCTTTGGGTCTAGGATTAAAGTGAGGAGCTGATTACTCTTGATGGAAACCTCGCCATGACCTAGATTTAAGCCCAGGTTCTCGGAGTTGCACTCGACCACTGAGCTATCCCTGTATTCCACTTGTAAATGAGCCGCTATCAGCAGCGGAATACCTCCTTTATCATTGTCATTATAGGAATTTACTCACACCAACTGTTTGAAGCTGATAGGAAATCTCATGCCGGAGAGGACGTAGCTTTCCAGGGCCCTCACACCGGTAACATTACCTCCAGTACAGATCTGGTTAACAGTGAGTATTTCACTTTTTTGGCACACAGTCCAATAAAATAATTAGGAAGCTCTATGAATATTTTAAATGGAGCCGTGTAACTACTATTCGTGAAAGACCGAAGGATACCAAGTGCTGCTAGTCTTAGGCATGTCAATGGTAGTTAATTCTATGCTTGATTGGGCATGGCGTTCAACTAACTTGTTTTCCGATATTAGAACCCCAGTTAATGGATACAATAAATTCCTCAATGTGTTTAATCGTTGCACCAGTATGGAATACTCGATAAGGCTTAGTCAGATTTAATCTGAAAAACACATAATTTCCCTTTTGTATTGGTGGATATGTTACGGCATACCAGACACAGGTTATTCATGTGAGAACCTGTTTTCACTCGACGGAGTCTAGAGAGTGCCTAGATCTGTTTTATGAGCTAACAGATTAGAGCTGTATACCCTCACACACCTCCTGACTGACATTTTAGTGTTTTCTTGTAGCCTGTGTGACAGATATTCGTTTCAATGGCATCCGCTTTCCCTCTAATGTTGAGGAGAGCGAATTGAACCCAGACGTTCATTTGGTGCGACGACAAAATGTTAACGATGATTGCAGCAACAATGCCTGCTCTGTGAATAAATGCCGTGACCTGCAAGTGTGCGTGGATCTGTGGAGGGCATATGAGTGCAGGTGGGCATCTGTATCATGGCGCGCTTATGATTGGGGTATAACTTTGATAAACTGATTACACACTTGGCTTAGAATCAGGGGTCCTTGTACCAATTTACAGTTTACGTTTCACCCCTGTCGGGATTTATATTATAATGTTAAACAAAAAAGGGTGACCCATAGTGTTACTCGCGCTCGTGATCAGGAAAAACCCTTACGACACATCCTGGAAACGCTGAGTCAATGACCCTTTCGACTGATTTCTGAACTGCTCATGAAAAATGCGAAAGGAAATACACTATTATTAGGGTGCAACTGCTACTGTTTAAATAACTCATTTCAATGGCATTGATTCACCCTAAATCAGGCGACATCATTGCAATACTCTGATATAAAATTGGCACTATCCATGATTCATGCCAAAGATTCTTACCAAGATGGGACAAAGCTGCGGATGTATTATTCAGTTGGTGATCATCTTGGTTTAAGCCCCTTATCTTGAGTGATATTTTAGCTGTTCCTAGAACTGTTTTTATATAAGGAAATTTCAAGAGTGTACTGAAATCTCGTCCGAAAACCAGGGCTCTAGAGGAAAAATCCTTGTGTTAAAGCCTGAACCTATAGCCCCTAATGGAATTCTATTTATTAACCAAATAAATCTTACCTGTGGTGCTAGTAATTGTACTGTCCGTAGTAGATGGCGGTGAGTGGATGGCAAGCATCGCTGCGCATTGAGTGAACGATATGGAGTATTTTGGTAAACAGAATGACTCCCTATTATTCTTGATCACATGGGTTGCCATAATTTGGGCGTTTGACTACCTTTAGCTTGAGGTATTACTTTTTCCATTTGGTCAGTCAATAACTGTCTTCTGTTGAATCCCTGACAGGGCTGTGGCTCTTTGTATAAAAGCAGACTCTCTCAACATATAGCCTTTGGGGGCTTGCCTGAAATCCTGATCTTATATAAACGCTATAAGCATTTGAACCCCTATAATGGCAAATACACTAGCCAACCCTCACGGTGCACCATTTCTGGATCTCATTTAATTAAAACTATTAGTTTCGAGTTTGAATTTCTTTGTACCCTCCAATAGTGGACTCAGCCGACAGCAGCAAGCAGAATAGACAGCGGTGCCAGTGGGGTGTTGCCGCTCTTTTGCCACTGAAAATGGGTGTTATCTTCCAATGATGAGTGCCAGAGCCCTGCTGAGAGCTGATGCTTCTTGCGCTATCTTTTCAAGCGACACACCAGTGGCGAGCAATCAGAGCGTAGATCTTATTTGCCTTGGAAGACTTCTGCTTCCAGTATATAAGTTGAAGGCGATAGGAGTGGCAAATTCAAATCTGCATTGTCATTTGTCCCTTCTCGTTTGCCACTGGTAAAGATGGAGCACGCAGCATCGGTTCCCAGCCGCTGGAGTGCCAGAAGTTGAGGCCCAGCTTCAATGGCAATCGGATGGCAAACTTTACTGGACACTCACAAAATAGCCAGAATTGTGCCGGGATGTATTATGGGGCTTTACAATAAAAAAGACCTAATGTCCCATTTTGGTCACAATCTTTGGTTATATTAATAAGACCTTGAAGATCTCATCCGGCTCATTGGAAACTGATGGCCTTTGAGTGGTTCATTAGGGTGAACAGATTGTTACCAGGAGCATCAATGCATGTTTTGGGTTCTTTATGCTGTGATCTGATCGGCAGTCTGCCACATCATAAGCGTACGCTGGCTGTTCACAAGACTGCAATCCGATCCGGCTCATTAGCGCGAACTGTAATGGGTCCTGTTTTAGATGCCCAGATGGTTACAGTGACTCAGCGGATGGTTGTACAGATATCAATGAATGCTTTCCAGACAACCCATGTATTCATGGCACCTGCATCAACCTACCAGGTACAACAATAAACCCCTTTTCACTTTTATTGAGCGCCTTCTGATGTTGAAGAGAAAGGCCCGGATTTTATTATCTTTTGCTAAGCAGTTGCTAGGCGGCTGCAAATATCTCTGTTATGGGAAAATTCCCAGTCTACCTGATACTAATGACAAGGGGTGGCGTGACGGTGGAATAAAATTAATGTCTGTGTGTTGCCATGGACCTTATCTTACCATCAAAGTAATGAGCACTGAGAGCGAAATGAATCAAATCTGACCAAACATGTCACAGTACAGCCACCTTGAACGTGAACGTGAACCATGCCCGTGTGCTGTAGTTAGACAAGCGATTCTGAGAATTATTTGCACCGACCTTATCTTGGTAGCATCCTTGAAACAAACACACCAACAGGAACTGTAGGAGATAAGGGCTTACCATCTAGTTCCACGTACTGTCATAGGCACACCATTGCTTTTGGTGAACTGATTGATCGAAACATTTATTTAGAGTAATACTCGTGATAATCAACTCAAAATACAAGTACTTTATTTAGAATTGAAACTAGTGACGATAAAGGCGATCAAACCAAAGTCCGGTTCAAAATACAAAAAGAGAAACAGTCCAGGTTATGGAGATCTGTAGGTCAACAATATATAACGCTTGCCATGGTATCATGGGTCCACCCTGTACAATATACCATCGCCTAGATGCTCAACTTCCACACCAGGGCCCATATAGCGCAATCATTGGTGTGTCTTGGAAGGATAGTCTGCTCAATGGAAAACTGCAGAATTCCAAATTAGTGACGGACGCCCACTTTACTGTACCTTAAAGTGCTAGGGACATTTCAAACCTGCTCTCACGGAACTACTCTTATCTCCTTTGCTCTAGGAGCTTGCTCAGGCCCTGCTGCCTCAAATGCTTGGCAAGAAATGTCCCAATGCGATGGTGGGCGGAGCTTATATGCCTAGGCTTATATGCCTAAACAGAAAATGATGTTGTTTTTGCTGTTTTAGCAATCTGTTCAAACATTCACTCAATTTGAGGTGTACTCATGGTACAAGCCATCTTTTGTGAATTTTTGATGAGAATACAAAATGTGAAAAAATAATTTGGAGACAGCATGGCCGCCGATTGATCTCGCTTAGCAAGGCACTGGTTACAACAATCGTCCTGCCATTAGCTAGGGCTATTTCGTGCAACTGTCACTGATGTGAATGAGCAATAAACTATCCAATAGGTAACCACAGGAATCTCATTGCCCTAGCCACCAGGCATCATGAATGCCTGCCTGTAAGTGGTAGCAAAACCATCGCCAGTTTGCGGGAGTCAACAACTTTTCACTGGAGAGTACAAAGAGTTTGACTTGCCCCGCCGCGTTTTTACTGACTGTCTACGGTGAATCCGATGCAATGTCTTATACACTTTAAAGTTCAATCGCCTGCCCTGGACCCTGCTCGACTGTCCGTGAGTCCGGTATGCGGCCAGCTGGTTGCCTTCGCTAAAGATATGTTCTAATGCGAGACGGACTTTGATGTTTCTACAAGCGATTCGATCATAGCTTCGAAAGACCGAGGTGGCTGGTACGCCTACCCTCATTGTGGTGCCGTGCTCGATGCTGAGCTGCAGTGGGATGGGAGAAGGCGCCAAAGATGGTTCTAACTGCCATTCTGATTTTTCGCTTTAATCTCAGTATAGTCAGAAACGCCTGCACGGCAGTACTACTGCCATGGTATCAACGATTCTAAGAACTCCTTGCACTGGCACCAATTATTCTAAGTAGTTGTATAATGCTCTAGACCTCTGGACTCAAACGGGATTTTGCTGAGATTGTGGCTTACGGTCAGTCGATCTTATCCCTTTCCGTCATCTACATACCAATGTTATGTGAATAGTAATTTGTCATATATAGTGCAGAACCTGAGCAGTTGTGACATTTCTCAAGCACCCACGTAGAAAGTCCGTCTACCCCCAGTAGATGAGTCAATGAACCCTACCGCTAAACCTACTTGAAACTAAATACACCTTCATTTTTGTTCCAGGTTCCTTTGAGTGTGACTGTGATGTTGAGCCAGAAAGCAAGAAGAAATATATTGGGGCACTATGCAGCGCCATACCAGGGGCCTCTAAACTGGTCGTTGGCTCAAACGGAGTCATAGCAATAGTCATAACGATCCTGCTAGCGCTTAGTAAGTTCACAATCAGGCTTCACCTAAATACTAGAAAATCTCCTTGGTCGTGACATTGTTGACATATATATTAATTAATATTTATGTTGATCTGCAGTCTTTAGTCGGTTGGCTGAAGACCTTTACCCAGTTAGTAGTTTATAATGACCAATTCTCTTGAAATCGCATTGCAGTTAAATGTTATAATAATTTCATTTTAAATGGATAGATTTGAAAGACTGACCTCTTTCATTATTACATTAAAGTTCAAGAAGTCGCGTACAAAAGCCCTAAAATCAATTTAGTATTCTGATTCGACAAATAACAGCCAAGATCAACAAAACCCAATCTAGATGCGGCACGAGGTGTAGAATTCAAGTGCTCTGAGTTTTAACTGCACTAACAGCTCATTTTAAATACCTCAAGGAGAAATCTGCATTTTACTAAATAGACTTTCTATGAAATGATAACGTATTTCTGTCACAGAATGTATCTTGGTGTAAATCGTGACTATACGCGGTACGTTGGTCATTACGACCCAGTTTCAACTAAGTAACCGAGATACCGTGGTTTGGGGCCTCATCTTTGTATCCAAAACACTGTCGGCCGTAGTGCAAACCATAGGTTTATCCCCCATAACGCTATGGAGCAAACACACAGAAATGTGTCTTCCTTTTAGTGATTTGTATGGGAATATTCTGTTTTGTGACGAGAATCCGCCAGCAGAGAAAAGGTGATGATGACGATGATATACGGGAGACTATTTATAACTATGATGAGGAAGGCATGCCTGAAGAAGACCAGGATGCTTACGATATTACGCGTCTCAGCAAACCGATCAACCCTATACAGCCCATCATTGAGAAACCCACCATGACAGCTCCACTTGTCACCGCGCCAGGTCAGTTCTGCACCGTTGGAATACACTTTTTGTAGTTGTTTGAGCCAAGGCCAAATGATTAGCACTTACGCATATTTCATCGAGCCAATTTATTAGCATCTACACACATTTCATCGGGCCAATTTATTAGCATCTACACATATTTCACATCGGTGGCAGAAGATTTTAGATGCTTAATTTGAATCTGGATTGTTGGGTTGCCAAATCAAATGACATTTAGTGAAGTGTAACCGGGATACATCGATACATGATGCCATCTAGTTTTTGACCTCGTAGTGAACAATCGTTTTGACTGAATCATAATTCCAGCATAATTTATTGGAAGAGTTCATGCAATATTGAAAGGGTTCATGCAGTTTATTTTGTGACTGATGGCGATTTGATAGCGTAAATGCTCGGCAGGCAGTTCTCATACTTGTGTTGACAGATCTAGTCCTTATCAACTGCTCCGGACCATCTGCAGGTGTCAGATCCTGCAATCTTCTCTCATGTAATACCTGATGTAACACAAATTGAATTCTCACTTGTGACAAGATAATAGACCTATTCCCAGCACCTCCATGTTAGATGGCAATAAAACAATACAGTTTTACTGATTTTAGTCGAAAGGTACATCACGGTCTCGGTAGACTGGAGTGAAGAGTACCATGTCCAACTTTGGTACTGGCTGATGAGGTTTTGTGGGCCATAATGACAAAAATTGGTACAAGCCATGCAGACAGCGGTGTAGTGTTCTCCCGTTCCGTCTTGTCCCAGGCATATTAAAAACATTGTTGAGGTTTCGAAAAAAAGGTGTTATAAGTGACCGAGCATGAATTCCACCAAGTCTGCTCTTTACTGCAGGTCTCTCAACACTCTGTTGGATAAAAGTTCATCTACACGGTGTACCTATCCAGCTTGCGAAATAGGATAAATTTGTCACTGATTTCAACTTGCTGCACAATGCATTTCATCTGTCTGCGAATTCATCAAAGACTTCAAATAGTGTTTTCGTAGTGATTGTTGCAATGATTGATGTGACGGTATTCAGTCTCTCCGACAATTGGTGTATTCGTTTGATCGGGTTTTGGCATCTGAAACTGGGTTTCTGATGCAGTGTCCAGTTGCAATGACCGAAAGTCTGCCTGAAAAGTGCGTTTTTACAAACCATGTACCTCGGGTGCGCCTGGAAGTTAATTCGATCACACAAACAGAATTCTGTGCCTGAAAGTCGGCGTGCTAGTTTATACAGGTTATCAAAATGTCAAGGCTATCTATTGATCGCTTACTTATTCTCTGGTTGCTTTACGGGTCGCTTCATTGTTGTGAAACAGACTGCACAATTTCCTGTCCTTAGACACGCAATACATTGAGAGAGGACAACGCTGATGCGCCTGAAACTGCGCTCGGAACTCCTTACGGTTTTTTAACTGGCCTATCTGTTTGCGTGATCGTGTTTGAGGTGTTTTATCTTCTTCTGACCAAAGTCACGCGAATACACCTACTGTCATTTCATGTCCTCTTTCATATCCTGACTAGTGTCAGGAGAAGTGCAGAAATTGGCTTATTGAACCTTTCGATTCACCATTTCCCAGTTTACGCCATTAGGAGACTTTCTGCTTGTACCCGCACTCTCCATAGACAAGGTTACTCTGAGTGACCCCCCCCCCAAGCTTCGTCACCAGGATCCGAAACCAATGAAGGTGTTGCAAAAGACAAAGTTTCTACCCGATTCTAGAATCTAATCAGGACCCCGGGTCCATGGGCTGATACACTATCCACTAAGCCATCGCTTCATCCTATCACTCCATTTACAGCCCATGATCAACCAGACGTGGGAGCCTTTATAAACACGCGTCTCAATGATGCTGATGGTGACCCGACTCAGACCCCAGGAGACGCTCTGCATGGTTACGAGTACGAGGGAAGTGGAAGTGATGCTGGGTCACTTAGCTCCCTAAACACGAGCTCTTCCGGAGGTGATCAGGACTTTGATTTCCTCAATAATTGGGGACCTAAATTCAGCCGATTAGCTGATATGTATGCCGGTGGTGATGATGATTGAATCGTGGATTTTTAGTATTTCTCATTTCTGTAGTTTTGTTGCTTCTTAGCTTGTAAGCTAGCGGAGTGATTTTTTAAGAAGTCGGTATGTTTATTCTTCAAGACAATCACATATAAGGAGGCCTTTACCTAGGTTTTTTACTCCAATAATGGTAAAAATCGGCCGATCTTTTGTACTTCATTGTATAGTGTATTTTTTGTCAATAGTTTTCAATTCTCATCTACTTTTCATCGCAAACATTCCAGCCTTAGGCCGACAACAATTGCTAGACACTGCAACTTGTTTTACACATATGAAAATTATCATAATACTTTGGTGATAACAATATGTTTTATTGAACTGCATTCAGACTGATTCTGCCTAGTTGTGCACAAATGGTCCACCATTGTGTTTAGCGATAATTGCTCTGTTAGAAAACACCATTGAGGCGCGGTTGCCTATGCTTAATCTGCGTTGTAGTGATGTAGCAAATTAGTATTTCATCTGCAAGTTTTTCAATCCCCACAACACGCCGTAGTACTGACTGGTTCAAACATAAACTATGCATAGAGAGTCCAACAAATAAGATTATCCAAAATTTATATGCCACAAATGTAGTTCCAGAAAAGACATATGACAGCGAGAGTTCCTATCCAATGAACACAATTGCTAGGTTTATATGAGGATGTTCGTCAACGAATCCTTGGTCGATTATCAACTTCATTGACAAGAAAAGTCCATATGGAGCTATGGCGAGCGATTTTTGATCGAGGATCGACACAATTCGTAAACTTGAATGGACCTCACGGTTATCTGACAAGTCTCGAACAGACCACCGGACGTTACCGCGATTATTAGGGTGGCTCGCTGTGAAATTTCCTGCCCGAAAACAAAATAATTCAAGATGAACATCGGACCAATATCTTCTTCCAATCTAGGTTCGACGCAATATGGAGCCAAACAATTTTTGTTCATCGTTACTTCACAAGAACTTTAACCTTACAGTAAATCATTATACTAAATGCGTCGGTGGGTGGGCCTCACCCCTGGATACCCGGTGAATTCAGTAAATAGCCTCAGTTGCAGCCCTTCACAGACTGGTATCCTGAGGTCAGAAGCTGTTGCTGTATGCCATGGAGTTGTGTTGTGCAAAAATTCTTAGCTCTGAATAAGTGGTGCAGCAATAGTGAGAAACTTTTCCTCTGTTATGATGGCAACTTAAATTTATTAGATTGCCGTACACCAGGGAAGTTCATTCTCTCCTCCGCTGGAAATTAGATCGGAGAGCCGTGTCTGTCCAGCTAATGATATGAAATATTCTCTCAATCACCTGCTTCTTGACCAGATTGTCTGCCAATAGGGGCTCTTGTTATATCTCAATAAAGCCCTTAATATCCCATGTGAATTACAGCCTTTTCACCAGCAAGTGTCCTTGGCATCCACAGTCTATCTGGAAATCACGGAGCAGCGCATATACCCAAATGTAACATCTGAAGACATCAAATATCAAATAGCATTATGTAATATAACATAACGCAATATAATAGTATAATAAAAACAACAGAGGGGCATTAAATACTACATTGTAACTAGTATCCGTCAAGTATTACTACAGAGCATAATACAATACTTATGATCCCCACAGGGGTGTGCCAAGTGTGCCGTGTTCCTTCTGGGGGTTGGATATCAGGCTAAGCCATATAATCCCTCCTGGCCATGCAACTCCATACAGTCTGCTCTAGTCTACTGGCTAATTATGAAGTGTTTTGGCACGATCGCGATCTCTGCTATCATTATCTCTCTCTCTGTCGCAGCAGGTATGTATATCAGTGTAGAAGGCACATAAGTTTCTATGATTTCAGAGGTTGCATATATCCTATATAAAATATTACAACTGGAATTTATATTCTCTCAATTTTATAGTTACTTAAGTTAATGCATCAATTGTTATTCATAATTGCTCTTGAAATGTTATTTCCTCTGAATGGGGGCTAAAATTAAAATTATTCATTTATTGTTAACTATTTTAGATTTACAAAAATACTGTAAATACTCACCTTTTTGCACTGGCATGATGAATTTGTGCAAAGTATCCACAAATTCTACAAGTCTACAATTCTACAATATCTACAAGTAACAAAATCAAAAATTTCAAAACTTTTAATTAAAAAGCTCTCATTCAAATAGACACCTAAATCGGTGTTCTGGTTGATGACACAGAAGGTTCCATCTCAGAAACGTTTAATTTGAAATGTTTTTTCCTAGAGATCATCATCATGGTAAAAATCGCTTTTAAGTTTTTTGTTTTCGCTAAAACCAGCTTAAGGCCCTATTGTTGTTATGCTATTGATATGCAAATATGGATTGCCTATCACAATAGGTAACATTGGAAAAAAGTCATTGATCACTGAAAAAATGAACCCACCCTCTCGTCAAACAGCGCCAAGCCAAATTTTCGAAAGACTTCAATTTTGCGCAGAATAACAACGCTTTATTTTTCAAACATATTTTTTTATACGGTGCTCAAATCTGGGATAAACTGGACAAATTCCAATTTCAGCTTCTTTTTTGGTTGATGATAATTGTGTTTCTGCTAGTACAGGGATGATCAGGCTAATCAGTCTCCTACTCTTCACACTACAGATGTTCTGCAGTCACTGCTTGCAGTAATTGCACCTAAAGCAACCATTGACCACGTATGGGTTATGAGATAAGCCTAGTGGTTCATTCTCAGCATGGCATTTGATGTAGTTGAGTGACAGGTGGCCGAAAGTGTAAATTTTGCTTTGCTGTAAGGTCTGGTTCTCAGGCTAATTTTTCAGTATAGAACTGAAAATTGTCCTGATTGGACAGTGACCGATAGGAGGCGCACTGTCATCTTTAGAAGCCAGAACACTGTGCTTTCACAGTTTCCCGTACAATGATAGTGATTACCAAGTAATCTCCAGATCTTTTTTTTCTATCAGCCATTGTCTGTCCATGGTTGAACTTTGGCCTTCCTCCTCACTGTCCACAGGTTGTGTGGTGTCATTGAGGGGACTTTACAGCTCCGTAATTCCCTCGTATTCACGTAATTTTCCCGTTTTTTTCAGAGTGGAACTATGACCGTGCCGACGGTGCCAATGGTGAGTGACCAATGCTGGTGCTTGGCAACCAAAAGATTAATTACATCCCATGCTGAGATGCTGGGAATTAGTTGGTGATGGAGACTTCACTAGAAAGTCTGACCCACAGTTCTGGGTAGAATGGCCTTGTTGCAAATGGCGCAAGTATTTCTGTCTTGCACGTATTTCTGTCTTGTGGGCTGTCACCACCCCTAAATGTGGCTTTGATTAGTGATTAGGGCCCAATGGTGCAGAGAGTGCCAGCCTGGTCGCTACTGTTGCTAGCCCATCAGGATAGATATAGATACATCAGCTGTTAGAGATCACCGGAGCTAAAGAACAAATGAACAAATAACCGTGGTGGCATTATTTCCAACAGTTTTGCTGTTACTGAAAACAATCATGTACTGATTGCAAAGAGTCTAGCAAGATAGGTCATAATCTTTGTATAAGAATGCAAACTGGCCCATATAATCGATCAGCGCACACACCTACACGCTGGGTCTTGTGGGGCTCAGAGCTGAGCTCAACAGCACTAGAGCCCCCACCTTGACCCGCTACTCAACTGTGGTTAGTTCTGTTGTTCATATGTGCATATACTACAAGCTCTTTGCATGTAAAAGCGAACTTGCTTTTATCTTTAGAAACATGTTCCGGTTCCAGTTTCGATCAGACGGCACTAAGACATTGACATTATGTACGATCTAGCTGCAACCTGAATAGTGTAAAGGGATACAGTATCGTAGACCCCTGCAACTAGAGCCCTATGAAGACCCAGCTGCATCATTCACGAAAATAGGCCTTGTGACCTATCTTGGTATAAACTTTGCTGGTAGACAAAGTTATGCTTGATGGCTATAGAAGGTGTGTTAGTTCAAAATTGAATAGCCACAAAATTGCCAATCCCCAATCATCAATCATGGGTCTGTTAATCAAAAAGTGTAAGTGATGGCCACAACATTGCAAGCCTGATGATCCAATCAGAGTAAATCCCTGAACCAAGTACATGAAATATGTATCCAGTGACACCACATGCTGGGCTATAGTCATAACCCCATGACATATGTCATGGCATTCAGCCCAAAGCTAGTTTAGGTGTGAACTCTTGTAAACTGACATTCCATCTTGTAATAAGTATAATAACTTTTTCGAGAGGCGATATCTTCAGTGCCTTCTCAATTGAGTGTTACATTCTCGCTTGGAATGAAGTCATCCTACCTGTTAACAAATAGCAGCTTAACAGAGTTTCTGTGAAAGGTTAAATTAATACAGGTAATAGTTATCAAGCTATACTGAAAAATCATACTAAGCTGTCATTTGGGTCACATGCATGATAGATTTTTGTTTGCTAAGTTCCCTAGGATGCTTTTGTTTGACACAAAGAACAGTTGTTTTACAATGTTTATTCACACAGCACTGCTGAAATATTTGACAAGTTGACAATGGCAAAACCTTTGCTCCAGGCAGACAGTGGTGTTAGTATTTTAGCAGTTTAGCAGTTTAGCAACCACCAAGACTTGTAGTCAAGTTATCCTCCTCCAATATCTCCTTACTGCAAAGGTGCTTCCCCCATCTTGGCCGCTTGACATTTTCCACCGAGTGCCTTAAAGAAGCATGGTGTGGCATGTTGGTTCAAAATTCCAAGCAACTGTTTGTGCCTCATTGCTCTCTCTAAATTGCCAAAATATAACAATGAATGACACCCGTATTTGGCGGGTAGAAAGGTTATCATAACTGTTCAAAAAATTAAGATGCTCATAGATAACTCTATGGCTCAGCTCATAGATAACTCTATGGCTCAGCTACAGTCTGCACTAGCGGTAGATGATTCATCATAGGTGCCAGTGAACTCTGCAGGGGGAGCAACCTATGGTGTCTGATCTAATTGCAACCAACTGAAGGCAACTAATGCACCTTTGTCCATTTCATTCTGCCATGGTCCCAGGGTAAGAGTCTAAGGTACTTATGTAATATGTTTCCAAATGATTTAACGGTTGAATTATCGTCTGTACCCTGTCATTAGGGACTGTTGCTATGAGGAAAGGACAGAAATTCCCCATCATGATCATTCCTATACCCGAACCTATGCTGTAATAAGTGATTGATGCTAATCATCTTGATGGATTATCTCACCTGACTGGACTTCGAAGGTCATTGCCTGTCCAGTCTGGTGTTGCATCAGCGCCGGTGCCCTTGTGCTAATTATAGGGTGCGGACAAATGTAGCCATCCTGTAATTACTAAATTAAGCTGTTCCCTACAGTAAAGACAATTGTATGCAATGTAAAGAATGAGTAATATCCCTCGGTCTACTTCGATGCGTCTGAAGCCAACATGTGCTGCAGAGTCATCCTGGCCCACTGAGCTATTTGCACTGGGTGGGGCCATGCTGCAGATTTATATCTACACAATATTCCGGCATGGTACAACTTGGTAATGTGGCACCTTTGAGGAGGATAAATTTATATTCATGCGAAATTGTGTTTTCTAGCGTTTTCGCATAGGTAGCTGATATTTGTTGTTTATCGCTGCATCTCCATGGCTATCATTTCAGTTCTAAGAAGTTACCACTTAGATACTGACCAGGGCAGGTTAAGTAGTAGAAAAAAACCACCAAGATATGAGGATGAGCTGTAAATACTATAAACATATCATATGTTGACAGTATTTATAGCTCATCTTCACGTCTGGGAGGTGATGTTACATAATTATATGATTACAGGACCAGATGGTTGGACAAGTGGATCCTGCACAGGAAACAGAAACTCGCCAATAGACATAAAGGCCGCAGATACTGAGAAGGAGGTTCCCGTTCAATGGACTAAGGCTGGATGGGACTCTAGCCACCAGTGGGATGTTAAAAACAGCGGATATTCAGGTACACTAACTGCCCTTAGTATAGCACCAATTTATAATAAAATTATGCATTCTTGAATGTAAGCGTACACATTGTAAATTATTTTTTAATGTGACATATCATGGCGTTTATACATTCATCAGGCGTGTATGAATGCAGAGTGAATGAACGCCATGATACAGGTAAACCAAACATGATGGCTGGGTGCTCGGTGGATCCACTGATTTATCAATTTAAATGAGCACTCTGAGTAAATAAAACTTCGTGAGCAATTTCTGAAACACTCGGAGAATCAGACTGTCAAGATCTCAACACGCGATAGGTAGATTATGAAAGCGTATGACAATGGGTATAGATGCAGCCGTATGAATACAATTGGTTAGATGCTCTCCAATTATCTATTTATTGGTGAGAGGGCGACTCCAACATACAATAGAGGAAAACCTATTACCTCCAAGATCTTGACAAACACTACTTATATTGTAGCCACCTTCAACCTTGATGGAGCTTCTAGCGTGATGACGAGCGGAGGTGGACTCGAGTATATCTATGATCTCGTTCAGTTTCATTTCCATTGGGGAGCAACTAATGATGCTGGTAGTGAGCATCTGGTAGAAGGGAAGTCTTATCCTCTGGAGGTAAGGTTATTACATTCTCTGTGTATGAAAACAGTAATGCCAATTGAACGCATAATCCCAAGAGCATATATCCAATGAGTGTGATCCTAGAACCGTAATTGCATAAGTAATTTCCATAGCCTGTTTCATTTTTTATCATTGGCACATGACACAGGCAACATATACATGATATTGCTTCCACAGACTTTCACACAGATTTTATGTCAGTTTAAATTTTGCAGGTTCACTTCGTTCATGCAAAATCCAAGTTCAACAGAGATCTGACTGCAGCATTGGGAAGCGGTGAGGGTGATGCCCTGGCTGTTCTCGGCTACTTCTTTGAGGTAAAAAAGCTTCTGGGTGGAAATTGTGGAATATTATGAATCCTGCAGCAACAAATTGACTGATCAAATATCAAGTACAGGATATGTTAATTATGACAAGAGCAGATACTTATCCTGAGTATTCAATGATTGGTATTCCTCTCAATCATACAGTATAGACACTTATATAACTATGATTATTTATTATAGGTTTCGGAAAGCGACAACACTAAACTGAATGCTATGGTATCAGCTATAGAGTCTATCCAAAATACTACTGCAGAGGGTGAGTTTATATCATACTGTCAAGTCTATAACTCCTAATTATAATCTCATTTTGCCTCCGTCTCCCAATTGAATCATTGATATAAATCATATGGATCAGCAGTCGGTGCTTTCAAGGTCAAACTCATTCGCTTGTGACCTTACAAAGTAAGGGTAAACTATGCAGAGTTGCTTTTCCTTCATGTTCAAAAGCAAAAAACTCTGTATGAGACGGTCCGATCCATATATTTAAATCAAAAGTAGTAACTCAGTGTGACTGTCGGTGGGGTCAGCCTTGTATTACTGATCCATATATTTATATTGCAATAGACTGAATGAATTTCATGTTGTGGGATAGAATGAGAATCTGTATTCCTTTTTCAGCTGATGGCGTAACTCTGCCAAGCATACAGAGTATGTTTGGAGATGCTACTGATGGTAACTGGTGGAGATATGAAGGTGGCCTGACAACTCCTCCTTGTAACGAGCAGGTCATCTGGACTGTATTCCAAAACACTGTCAAGATTTCTGCCGCTCAGGTGTGTATGGGTTCTGAGACCCTAGCCTTGTCTGCTGTTTTACCTCGACCTGTGGGCCCATCGACCTGTCTACCTTGACTAAATGGTACACTTGTGAGCAAAAATCGACTACGGTTCCTGATTTATTACAAGCACGTGACTGAACTCACAGGCTCCTGCAGCTGAAATTGTCTTCTCTAAACTTAACCGGTGGAGACAACTCTTAAGACAGTATTTCTTCTTTTAGCTGGCTGCATTTAGGGATGTGGATAGTGGTAGCCACACCGAGTTGTACAGGCCACCAGTGGCTCTGAATGAGAGGACAGTCTATCTGTATGCACAGGGTTATACTGGATCCGGTTATACTGGATCCGCCGCCACTGCCTCCCTTAGTTTTGGATTAATGGCTACACTCCTTGGAGCATTCCTCTAGGTAAGCAGCTCAGCCGTCTCCTGGTACTCATCTGTTATCTACCGAGATTTAATTTCAGCCGAGTTTAAAACCAGGGCTGCTCATATATGACACCTGTCAGCATTCAAGGCTTTCAAGCGAGTCTGCAAAATCCATTTACATGTAGTTATATCAGTTGACTAGGGAGGGTAACTGTATGGAAAAAGTTTATATCGGCGCTTAAAAATTTTCCTTACCCAAAGGTTTTCATACAGAAACTATAGCTGTATAGTGGTTTTAGTTGCTGCTCAATTGTCATGATTGAGTATGAAACTAAACCTGGCTACGCATTCAAGTCAAGAAGGCCGACGTTGAGCATCTTTAATAGAGGTGGTAATGTGATAATACCTCACCAAGAATTAAACCCTGGCTTCTGATTATTGTTATGACCCCACGGAGCACATATATCCAATGTTATGTTTCTCATTTGCAGATATGAAGTGACGGGGAGCGCGGTAAACTAATTCAATTCACATCCCAATTTATTTTTGTTTTATAGTGATTTTTATCAGTGTGAATCGCAGTTTGAGTAACCTCTATGAGCACATCATGAACCATATTCACGAAAGCCACATTGTATAGACTGTAACATGGGATATGTACATTATTGAGAGTGTGGGGTGCATCTTTTCGAGACACGAAGAGAGCGATTTACAAGCTGCAACAAATCAGGGAGGACTAGAGCGACGTAACTGCGGACCAGCAGCCTGCTGCATCCATCAATCAATTTGACAAATGTTATTTTGTAGAAGATAATTGACAGTTTTTGCATTAATCACTTTCAACTGTGCTTGTCAAGGCAACCAAATTCAGGTGATACACTCTCTGGCATAACAATTATGTTTGTTTTATGGATGTGTTTATTAAAACATTTAACTAAACTGAAAAAATAAGTGCAACTTCTTCCATTGAGCAACTGGTTTTTTTGACATTGCACTGGTAACTTAATATTCATTAAGATCGGAGTAGCCTTTCTTGCTCTTTCTTGGTCTGGCTGAACCATGTGTGGCAGTGGCTGCCCCGTACGACGGGTTGTTAAATGTCCAATCTCCATCTTCATCTTCTAGTGTCGAAAATCCATCTCTACGTAGCATTCTACAGCAAACACATGTAAATAAATAATACTCAAAAGCACCAAGTGCATGTAAATCACACTCAATAACACAGTCAGTGCCATAGTTAGAATTCCATGATTTTGGTACTATGTAAAGATCTGTTTGGCCCAATCATAAAATTGCATGCTCAGCTCTGGTGTGTAAGACTTCTAAGACAGATAAAGGGGGTTTTCGATCCACCTAACATGAGAACACGTCTTTCTTGGGCACGCAATGCTGCATGATGATGGCGCAACTCCTGGCATAAAAACATCACATTGTAGGCAAGTGACTTAGCTTTTCGGCATGGTGGTGAGAGTGGAATGAGGAAACTCTTTCTACATGTCACCTGACTATCAGATTGTAGAAGCTAAGGAGTGATAACACCACGCACCGCCAGTTTGATAAATCTCGTGTTTTCTAAACAATATCGAATGAAATACCACGGAAATGAATGATGAAAACCTCTCCAAATAGACGGTGCCCAAAACAAGGGACAAATTTTGTATAGTTCCTTAGCAGATTTCTTATTATCAATAAGGCAATGAGCTATTCTCATGAATTTGCTGCTCCTTCCTAAACCAAACCTACCTTGGGTATTTTTTTACTACACAAAGAACTCCTATCACTACCACTATAAGCACAACTACCACACCTATAGCTGTTCCAGTTATTAGTTTGGTCTTGCTTGCTTTACCTGCAAAAGAAGTAGCCTACAGAAACAATGGGTATTGCACTAGCGTTGGTGTAGTCGTTGAAGTGCACACCTACAGATCTGAGCTGGAAGTGATGAGTTTAAATCCCGCAAAGAGAGAAAGTGCATCAGATTTTAATTCTCTCCAAAGCTCAATCTGACAAAGTTTTCCTTTAAACTCCAAAGGGAATGGTTATTTGGTGTGAAACCCGTAAGGAAAAATGGGGTCATTTCATCATCATGTACATGGGTTTGTGTAAATACATGTAGAGTGTACGCGCTGCACTTTAGTAGACTCAATCCTTTATTTAATGATTATCGCAACTTCAAACATAAACCCTTAGCTGCTATAGTCAGGTCAAGAGGTCATGAATCTTGTTTCAGTAAGCTACCTTTTTGTTTCAGTCCAAAAAATACATAGACAGCATAGAGTTATCCTCCATTAAGAGAGAAGATAGTTCTATGGTAGATGACATGTAGTCAGCTGTCGTAATTTATATACCTTTTTGTACCAATTATATAGCCAATTTGACCCATATTATTCAGCTCAAATGAAATTAGTCACTCAACTTAGGATGGTAAATCTTACCACCTTCTTCACTTTCTGTGGTTGGGCCTTCGGCCATCTTCCGAGTTGTTGAGATGGCCGCTGCAGAAGATATCTGTGTGGTAATATCCGCAGGGGTGACTGTGGTAGTGTCTTCACTGGAGCTAGCTGTCGTTGTAAACTTAGTCGTAACTTCTGATTTCTCAGTGGGTGTATTATCTGATTTTCCAGTTGGTTCAATTTGAGAAGTTGTGCTCTCTTTTTGAGATGGGGAATTGTTCGTTGTGAATGGTTCTGCTGTAGAAGGTTCATTTGTGACAGCCTTGGAAGAGTTGTCAGCAGTTCTAGAAGTAGCTTCCCCTGACTCGGTTGTGGAAGGCTCGCTTGTGACTGTGGCAGCTCTAGTAGAGTTGGCTGCGGTATTAGAAGGTGGTTCCCCTGATTCCGTTGTAACCGATTCAGTCGTGGTTGTGGCAGCCTCAGTAGAGTTAGTTGTAGTTGTTTCCCCTGACTCCATTGTAACCAGTTCAGTTGTGACTGCAGGAGCCTCAGTATGGTGGGCTGTAATATTAGAGGTTGTTTCCCCTGACTCCGATGTAACCAGTTCAGTTGTGGCGGCCTCAGTAGAGTTGGCTGTAGTATTAGAGGTTGTTTCCCCTGACTCCGATGTAACCAGTTCAGTTGTGGCTGTGGCGGCCTCAGTAGAGTTGGCTGCAGTATTAGAAGTTGTTTCCCCTGACTCTGATGTAACAGATTCGTTGGTGGCCGTGTTGGCCTCAGTTGTAGTGCCTTGTAGTGACTCAGTAGTAAAATTCACACTTTCATTCTTCTCCAATGTTGTTGGTTGGGTGGTATCTGGGTCATTGCTGGCTTTTGTATCATTTGGATTCCTCTTAACATTCACACCCGATGTAGCATTGGAATCTATGCCTTCTTTTTGCGTAGTATTGGTCACAGGACTTCCATTTAACACCCCAGCGGGTTTTTCTGGATTGTTATCAGTTTCATTCAATCCAACCTTTGGCGAAAGTGTAGGTGCCCCAGTAGCTGTTCCATAAAATAACAATACACCTGAAATGAAAGACAGAGGAGGACTTCACATGACGGTATAAACCTGTAGGTCTATAAAGGACATAGACACGTCAGAGCTTAGGATCAGGAATCTCTATTATTGTGTATTACTCATCCGGCCCACAATCCAATAATCTTCTGCGAGGAATGCGTGGAGGTTGACTGATGAGGAATGTTTCTTAGGATTCAGTCAGTCCGTATTAAACCACTCCACCCACCCTCCCAAACACACCACCCATTCCCCCACTCACACCGGCCAAAGGCGATCATTCCCCTGGACACATTGCCTATTCCCCTGAATGCATGCTGGCATTTATAGGTATTTTAGTTTAGTGACAATGATAGGTATGATTAGCTCCTATGATTAGCAGGGAGTCATATTTCAAAACGACGTTCATTGGACTGTTGGATGGTGAGAATAATGATTGATTACAGCTATATGGATTTATTTAAGCCCAGCTGTGTAGTTCACTAAGGTGTACTTAAATTTGATACTATACATCTATCGGATAGAACTACCATTACACTGACCAGCTGTTCTACTTTCTCTAGAGTTTTTCAATCAGGTTTATCTAACACTCGGTACATGTTGGTAGGTTTTATGGTTGGCAACTTTTCTTTATTGAGGTTGGCTCACGAAACAGAATACATTGAAACGAGTAAACCAAAGGCTATATATATATATATATATATATATATATATATATATATATATATATATTTGTGCATTTT
>Ga0224501_10000839_pt1 | contig 23748 bp, 25 predicted proteins | sample SF_Oct11_sed_USG_4_FD_169105 | JGI IMG/M metagenome (GOLD analysis project Ga0224501, IMG submission 169105) | Sediment microbial communities from San Francisco Bay, California, United States - SF_Oct11_sed_USGS_8_1 | ecosystem: Environmental > Aquatic > Marine > Sediment | place: USA... | reverse complement strand
TTCTTTTAAACGAACAGCTTCTTCAACGGCAATTTCATCAAAGGGATTAAGTGACATTTTTACATTGGCAAGATCAACGCCGCTATGATCCGATTTAACACGGATTTTGACGTTGTAATCAACAACACGCTTAACGGGGACTAATATTTTCATATATTTCTACTCCGGCTATTTAAATCTACTAAGAACCTTGGGAAGCAAAATAAGCAATGGCTATAAAAGCTAAAGCAATACCTTGGAGGATAACACGGGCTTGCATAAGCTTATTGCCGTATTTTTTATTAAACTCTCCGCCTTTGGCCATCGAAAAAAGACCTATGAAGAGAGCAACAACAACTAAAACCATTGCTATCACAGCTAAAAGTGCGGAAAAACTACTCATGATATATTAGCTCCTTAAGGCGATAAAATAATTCACATCCAGATCATTATCAGACAAAAAAAACTCATTTTTAAACGGATTAAATACCAGACCAGAAATATCCTTGATCTCAAGCTTCTCGGTTCGAGCATAACGCGCAATTTCCGAGGGCTTGATAAATTTTTTCCAGTTATGGGTACCGGCTGGCACCCAGCGCAAGATATATTCTGCGGCTATAATGCCAAGAGCATATGATTTGGCCGTACGATTTAGTGTAGAGAAAACAAGCAACCCCTCAGGTTTTAATAATTTTTTGCATAGTGCTACAAAGTCGCCTAGATTATCAACATGTTCAATAATCTCTAGCGCCAGAACAACGTCATATTTTTGTTTCAAATCAGCCGCATCCCCGCATCTGTACTCAACATCCAAATTTTGTGCTTCAGCATGATTTTTTGCACAAGTAATGGCCTTTTGATCGGCATCAATACCAGTAATCTTTGCACCAAGCCTAGCCATAGGCTCACAGACCAATCCACCACCACAGCCTATATCAAGAATATCTAGCCCTTTGAAAGGTAAGGTTTTATCCTGATCAATATTAAAATGGTCACAGATTTGATTTTTTAGATACTGGATACGCACGGGATTAAGCCTATGCAAGGGCTTAAAAGGGCCGCCTTCATCCCACCATTGATCGGAGTTTTTGGAAAAACGATCAATCTCCTCGGCATTTATTGTGCTTTTTTGCGCCGTATTCATCACATTCTCTTTGATTTTTTACTCTAACATCAGTATGGATAAGCTTCGCTATAAAAACAAGACCCTAAAAGAGCAGAAAATTATGGCTGTTATAGTTGCAAAATTTGGTGGGACATCCGTTGCGGATATTAAACGTATTGAAAGTGCTGCCGATAAGATCAAAAAAGAAGTAGAGGCGGGCAATCAGGTTGCTGTCGTGGTTTCTGCTATGTCCGGCGTGACAAATAAATTGGTTGATTATTGCTCCGAAATCAGTCCCATGCATGATGTGCGTGAGTATGATACGGTTGTCTCTAGCGGCGAGCAAATTACCGCAGGCTTGATGGCTATGGCTTTGCAAAAAATAGGTATATCAGCCAGATCATGGCTGGGCTGGCAAATTCCTATTAAAACCAATAATGTACATGGTAAAGCCCGCATTGAACACATTGACACAGCAGAAATCAAGAAGCGTTTAGACATCAACGAGGTTGTTGTAATCCCCGGTTTTCAAGGAATAACAGAACAACGGCGTATTTCTACGTTAGGGCGGGGTGGATCTGATACTTCGGCAGTTGCTGTAGCGGCAGCGCTAAATGCTGATCGCTGTGATATATATACGGATGTTGACGGTGTCTATACGGCAGACCCCCGTATTGTGTCCAATGCACGCAAGCTTCACAAGGTTTCCTATGAAGAAATGCTGGAGCTGGCATCATTGGGGAGTAAAGTCTTGCAAACACGCTCGGTTGAGATGGGTGCAAAAAGCAACGTACCGATACAGGTTTTATCCAGTTTTGGAGAATTTATCGGTAGTGATAGAAAAGGTACATTAGTTACAAAAGAGGAAGATATCGTGGAACAAGAAGTAGTAAGCGGCATTGCCCATCAAAAGGATGAAGCCAAAATAACAGTGATCGGTGTGGAGGACGTTCCCGGCGTTGCCGCAAAATTATTTAAACCTCTGGCCGATGCAGCTATCAATGTTGATATGATCGTGCAGAATATTTCACAAGATGGCTTAACAGATATGACTTTTACAGTACCTCGCACTGATTTAGAAAGGGCGAAGAAGGTCTTGAAAGAGAATATTGATCTAAAATATGAAGATATTGCGATTACCGAGAATGTTGCCAAAGTATCAGTGGTTGGCATTGGCATGAAAAGTCATGCCGGTGTTGCTAACACCATGTTCTCGACCTTGGCTGAAAAAGGCATAAACATTCAGGTTATTTCTACTTCGGAGATAAAAATCAGCGTTTTGATTGAGCAGGATTATACCGAACTTGCGGTTCGTTCCCTTCATGCTGCTTATGGACTGGAAGATCAACAAAAAATAATGTAGCATGACGCCATCATGGCAGAACATGCACAGGTAGAAGAACCAGAAATACTGTCCGGTAAGGAGCAAACTATCGGCGAAATTTTGCGTGCGGCCCGCTTGCATTATGACCAGAGCCTTCAGGATATTGAAAGGTCACTCCGTATCAGAGAATGTCAGATCGAAGCCATTGAAAAAGGGGATATAGAAAAACTTCCGGGACGGGTCTATGCCATCGGGTTTGTCCGTAGCTATGCGGAATATCTCAACCTTGATGGTGATCTTGCTGTAGAGATGTTTAAAAGGCAATGTCTTGGCAATGACATAAACAATAGACCTAAATTGCCGATCCCGGCCGAGGAAAGTAAAGTCCCTTCATTCTGGCTTGTGATTTTATCCTTAGCATTGGTATGTGCTGTGATCTATTATTGGACGTCGGTCAGATATGCAAATCATATCAGCGTCATGCCAATTCCTCCTGTACCGGAGCGTGTCGAGATCCATTCGGAAAACCTGTTCAATGGGCCTGATCTTTCTAATGTAGACCTGACAGATACCCAGAATCAAAATGAGATAGACTCTGACCCTGATGCGGAAGAATTACCATCGACTTCGGTAGTGCCTGAAGCTATTGCTGATAAAAAAGGTATCATTTTGAATATTAAGGAAGATAGCTGGGTTGAAATTAAGGATAAGAACAAGAAAATAGTGGTTTCGGAAGTCTTACGGACAGGGGACCAGTATTTTGTACCGGATAGTGCAGAGTATACAATGTCTATTGGGAATGCCGGCGGGGTGGAAATTGTTGTCAACGGGAGAGCGCTTGAACCTTTGGGGAAAGTAGGGGAGGTGCGTCGCAATATCCCGTTAAAAGTGGAACATCTCATGCAGTTCTATTCAGAAGAAATGCCAGGTATTTCTGAGTAAGGCTGATCTAGGGGTTTAAGGACTCTTCTATTTCATTCACAAAGTCTTCAGGAAAACCGGGTAAACGGTAAAGCTTGCGCAGAGCAGCCGCGCCTAGCTCTGGCGTGATGGCAAAAAGGTCGCAGCCTTTACCTACTTCGTCAAGGTAGATTTCGAAAGAAGTAGGCGATATTGGGCCTATTTCCTTGATCCTGCTAGTTAAGTCATCGATTTCATCCTGAGTGATACCAAATGGGTAATATGCTTCTTGTTTCCCCCAGCGGCCAGCAACATCGGGTAATAAAATATCATCGGGTGCATTAGGTGTAAGGTTGAATTTAGCCCCTCTGTGCGTGGCATCTTCAAACATGTTGCCAGCAAAGTTGCCCATATTCTCTAGCTTGCCAAATAAAAGTGCACAAATACGTCGCGCATAAAATGCAAGCACTTCCTCTCTTGAAAGAAAAACAGGGGTACTGTCTATAGTCTCTGATGGAACTTTAAAAAAATTAGGTGAATTTGTAATTGTACTAACGTGATTTAGAATGAGAGCTGAAAAATATTTTTTGTCAGAAAAGTTTGCTTGATCAGTAGGACACAGCATCATTGAAGGGTATACATTTCCTATAGACGTTGTTCTGGGAACTATGCATAGACCCTCAATTTGACCACCACGATGAAAATACCCATAAAGCAGAGCAGGGCGAAATTTAGGACCGGGCTTAGATGGTGCATTACGAACCGGTGTATAGCAAAGATGGTGCTCCAACAAATTCAGTTCACTCCCATTAAAGGGCAATAAGGAAGGGGATTCTTCCTCATCATGTTCCTTTTTGTGCAATTTAAATTTACTACGCAGACCTTTTTGTTTCTTCCAGTATCTTGAAGAACGCCCTGAAAAGCCTTCGTCCTTAGTATTCCTTCCTGTGTGCTTGCTTGAGTGCATTATTTTATGGATCCTGTGGTTGATCGGTAATCTGCATGGGGTAACCATATTTTTCAAGTTCCACACCCGCTAGCAATGATGAATGTGGTTCTGTCGTCGGCACCATTGCCTTGGCTTTCAGCTCAAGCTCACTACCCATAAGAGAGCGTTCAAAAACATCAATTATTGCCTCATGAGCAATCGTCATTTCCCACTCTGTTTTTTTGGAACCTGCAGAGAGATCAAGAATCTTATTTAATGTTGCTTGTCCCGCCATGCTTTCATAGCCAAGATCCTCGGCAATGTAAAAGGCAAGCTTGATTGTATTAGCAAAATCATATTTTTTAAGAATTTGATCCAGTAAGTCGGGGATGGCTTTAGCTAGAATTGTGCTTTCCGCTAGACTACTTAAAAGCTGCACCATTTCCTTCTTACTCATTTCGTGCTTTCCACTCCATAAGTCCAGCAACTTTTTTACATCTTTGGTTTCCTGCTCCGTTTTTTCTGATACGACTTCAGAGATGTCGATTTCTTTCGGCCAATTTTTAGATTCTGAGTCTCCCATATATCACCTACCTTTATAATTATTTTCCTAATAGCACAATATATTGACATAATGCGCATACCGGCGTCAAGCTCTAGAGGGGAGAATATAGTCCTGCTTATAGAAACTAATGTTGGAATAAGTGATAATGTATATTATGTAAATTAATATATCGAGTAGATATTATATGGGTCTTTGCTGGACTACTTGCAGCAAAACATCATGTACAATATCATCACCCATGATCTCCTTAGTTACAATCACTAAACGTCTCTTAATTAAGGCAACTTGAAGGACACCATCTTGTAAAGCAACTTGCTCGTTAAGCATACCATACATATTTTGAATATAGGAATCGGTTAATTTGGGCTTCATTTTTCTTACTTTTTCAGCATCATTAATGCTAGATACTTCCAAAGACACAACAAGACTTACAACCTGATTAATGCCATTAGAATCAATAATCGGTAAAATGAGTGGATCAAGTTTAACAAATTCCACATAAGACTCTGATAAAACACTATCAGCCGCCTGTACAGGTGTAACTGCTTGCAAAACTAATCCTGATAATAACAACGTCAATAATAGGCGCATCGAACATAACTCATGGTTAAAGTTTTCTGACTAAATATTAACTTATAAGCTTTAAGAATACGTTTACACAGAAATTAGGATTTGAGTGTTTTGGCAATCTTATCAAGAACGGCATTAACTAACGATGCCTGAGGTTTTTCATAAAAACAATACGTTACGTTTACATAATCGTTTACAACTATAGGCTGATCAACACCTTGGTTATTTAGAAGCTCCGAAGCTCCGCAAACCAAAACAGCATATAAAAGGGGCTCCATATCATCTTTATCAGAAGGCTTTTTAAGATTAGCATTGACCAGATCAATAGAAATGGAGCTGTTTTCTTCAAGCCCTCTCATAATTTTGGTAAATAATATCTTATCCGGCTTGGGTAAAATACTATCTTCATCTCCAATATCCAGAGATACCCTATTCTTTAAATACTCCTCGATAATCTGCGCCACAGGCTTTTTATTCTGGCTGTTTTGGTAAGACGCCTGCACGGCCAGAATTCTGGCTGCCATTTCCTTATTAATTTTAACCTCTGGTTTTTGTGACATTATCTATACCGCATGCAGCTCTTTTTTAAGTTTTAACAGTGATAAAGCAGCCTGTGCAGCGTCCCTACCCTTATTTTTTTTCGACGGGTCAGCCCTTACCATTGCCTGTTCTTTGGTATCACACGTCAGAATACCATTTCCTATCGGAACATCATGTTTCAACATTATATCCATAAGTCCGCGCGCTGATTGCTCTGCGACTATATCATAATGAGACGTTTCACCGCGTATAACACAACCTAAAGCAATATATGCGTTATAATTATGTACCGCGCTGGATATACCATATTTGATCGCCAGAGGGATTTCCAAGGCGCCCACCACGTCAAAAACCTCAATATTACAGTCATTTTCCTTGAGATAAGCAACGGCACCACGAGTAAGATTCTCTGTAATATCCTCATAATATGGCGACCTGACGATCATAACATTGGTTTTCATTTCAGTCCTTTTAGAAAATTCTATTCTGTTATGATCTCATATCCATCAATATGCAAGTCATAGCCCTCTAATCCGATAATATTTTTCGGCTGGCTTGTGGTCAAAATCGTCATATTTTTTACCCCCAAATCCAAAAGTATCTGGGCTCCAATGCCATAGTCTCTAAGATTATTCTGTGGCTGTTTCTGGTCATCATGTTTGTTTAAGGCCTGAGACAGGCTATGCGGATTGGGTGGCCTTAATAGAACAATGACACCTTTTCCCGTCTTATCTATCAATTCTATAGATTTTTGCAGGGCACCGGATGTGTTTATACCCAAAACATCCCCCAAAAGATCCACCGCATGCATTCTAACAAGAACAGGGCCTTTGGAAGCTGTTATGTCTCCCTTTACTAATGCTATGTGCTCTGCATATTCAACTTTTGTCTTATACAGGTGAAGCGTAAATTCTGCACCTTTATGCAGCTTAACGCATTGATCTGTATAAATTCTTTCAACCAGATTTTCGGTCCGTCTCCGATAAGCAATTAAATCTGCAATAGTTCCAATCTTAAGATTATTTTTTTGAGCAAATGGCACAAGATCATCAAGACGCGCCATAGAACCATCGTCATTCATAATCTCGCAAATAACGCCTGCCCCTGAAAAACCGGCCAGTTTTGCCAGGTCTACGGCGGCCTCTGTATGTCCGGCGCGCACCAGAACTCCGCCTTCTCTGGCAATAAGGGGAAACACATGGCCCGGTGTAGCGATATCAGATGGTTTTACATCATCTCTAATAGCGGTTTGAATGGTATGGGCACGATCTGCAGCTGATATCCCTGTTGTCACGCCTTCTTTGGCCTCGATTGAAACTGTAAAAGCTGTTCTGTGTCGTGTATTGTCGCCACGCCCCATAAGCTGCAATCCCAGACGCTCAATCATGGCTTCTTCCATGGGAAGGCATATTAATCCCCTACCCTCACGTGCCATAAAATTGATATTCTCAGGCGTAGCCATTTGTGCAGGAATAATAAGATCACCTTCATTTTCGCGGTCTTCATCATCCACAATAATCAAAGGCTTACCAGCACGCATATCTGCTATGATTTCTTCTATATTTGATAAGACAGCCTGATCATCTCCAACTAAGCGTGAATCCTTGATTGTCTCTTTTGAAATCGATTTCAGGTTATTCATAACATTTCCTTACATTTCAGCGCTCTATCCATATAACGCGCCAGCATATCAATTTCCAGATTTACTTTGCTTCCGGCTTTAAGGGTCTTGAATGTCGTGTGTTCCCATGTATGGGGAATAATATTTACGGAAAAATTTTGGCTCGTAACATTATTGACCGTTAAAGAAACACCATCAAGGGCAATCGAGCCTTTTGCAGCAATTAAGTACTCCAGATTTTGAGGCTGTTTGAAGGTAATTCTGTGTGATCCGTCATCTGATTCTATGCTGATTACTGTTGTAACGGCATCAATGTGTCCGGAAACAAAATGTCCCCCTAATTCATCCCCTACTTTCAAGGATCTCTCAATATTAACAAGCATTCCCTCTTTCCACTCCCCTATTGTAGTGCAGGAAAGTGTCTCATTTGAGACCTCAAAATATAAAATATTATCCTCTTTTTTAACAACGGTAAGACAGCAGCCAGAACAGCTTATAGAAGCTCCAAGGTCGATCGTACTGGTATCAAGATTGATTTGAATACCAACAGACAGGTCTCCATCTCCCCTTTCACAAGAGGTAATTGTTCCGATATCCTGTACTAACCCTGTAAACATAAGGGGTTTATTACCCTTTCGGTGTGTAGGTTTCAAGTATATCTTGCCCTAAGGTGCGTATGGACTTTCTTTCAAAGTCGTAACGCGCAGCCAATTCATTGATATTCATGGCCTCACTTAATCCCAGTGCATCATCACCGAGCAAAGTAGGTGCTCGGTATATAAGCAGTTCATCACATAAGCGGCTTTTTAGAAAAGCAGAATGCAATCTCCGCCCTCCCTCCACGAACAGACGTGTAATTCCACGTTCTGCCAGAATTTCCATGACTCTTTCAAGATTATTTGTATCGACCTGAGCGGCTTCGACGCCTTTTTCCTCAAATGATTTAGGGTCACCCGCAGAATAAAGGATAAGAACAGGATTTTCTTTTGCATCTTGAAATATTTTGGATGACGGCGGTGCTGATAAATCGGTATCCATCACGATCCTCAGGGATTTATGCTCTATGCCCGGCAAGCGTGTGTCCAATTTTGGATCATCGTGCAAAACAGTGCCCGAGCCAACCATGATAGCATCGGACATTGAACGCATAAGGTGGACGTGACGTCGAGCCAGTTCTCCTGTAATCCATTGGCTTTTGCCATTTGCCAAGGCAACCTTCCCATCAAGTGTGCAAGCAAGTTTTAAGGTAATATGAGGTCTGTTTTTCTCAATTCTTCTTAAAAAGCCAATATTAAGAGCCTTTGCTTGTTCTTCGAGAATACCAACATCCACCAGAATTCCGGCATTTTCCAGCGCCTCAATACCTTTGCCGGAAACTCGGGGGTCAGGATCTTCACAGGCTATAACAACACGTTTAACCTTGGCCTTGATAATAGAATCCACACAAGGTGGTGTCTCGCCATGATGAGTACAAGGTTCAAAGCTCACATAAAGTATTGAGCCTTGTGCCTCACCACCTGCTTGCTTGAGCGCCTGTGTCTCGGCATGAGGGCGGCCAGAATCCGCAGTATGCGCTCTGGCAAGAATCAGTCCGTTTTTAACAATAACGCAGCCTACGGCAGGATTTGGAGAAACCCGTCCAATGCCGCGACTGGCCATATTGAGTGCCACAGTCATAAAATATCTATCTTTTTCAGAAATCATCAGGCTTTCTTGATTTTCTTTTCTTGCGATAGCTTTAAATCTTGCACCTCTGACAGGAAATCATTGAAATCAGAAGGGTTCCGGAAATCCTTATACACAGAAGCAAAGCGAATATACGCCACGACATCCAACTCTATCAAGGCCTTCATAACCAGCGCGCCTATTTTTTCAGACTCAATTTCTGTCTCACCTTGGGATTCAAGAATTCGAGCAATATTATCGGCTGATTTCTCGATCTGTGATAGTTCCACAGGTCTTTTTCGCAAGGCAATTTGCATTGATTTTATGATCTTATCACGATCAAAGGGTTGTTTGCGCCCGCCTTCTTTAACAACTGTCATTTCACGAAGTTGCAAACGTTCAAATGTGGTAAAGCGTTGCCCGCAATCAGGACAAGAACGCCGGCGACGGATAGCAGAATTATCTTCCGTCGGCCTTGAATCCTTGACTTGTGTTTCATCATTATTACAAAACGGGCAGCGCATATAGTTACAAGTTTCCAGTTACAAGTTGCAAGAGGCTCAGAGCGTTTTTGTCAAACCAAAGAGCATCTTTGAAATTTCCAAATATTCATTCTGCCATTTATGGTGGCATTCCTTACCAATAAATCCTAAATCCAGACAGTAATCTATCCAGACGCCAACTTCATGACACGAACCTTTGGCTATGACAAGAAAACGCTTAAACTCAGCGTTTGATGTCATTTGCCTACCATATCCTTCGGCAATATTAGCACAAATGCTAGAAGATGCCCGCCGGATTTGATCTGTGATAGCGTATCGTTCTTCCTTAGGAAAGTTATGTGAAGTTTTATATATCTCAGGTGATATAGCATAGGCACGTTGAAAGACCTTCAAGTCATAATTAGATTGAGAAGGCCTTTCATATATCTTTTCTTGTACCTTATAACTATGCACTTGTAACTATTACTCCTTTGAGTAAATCGGAAAACGCGCACAAAGAGCTTCAACCTCTTTGCGTGCTTCTTGTTCTATAGCAGCGTTTCCTTCCTCTCCATTTTCTTTCAAGCCATCCAGAACCCTAATCATCAGTTCTCCAACTTTCTGGAATTCGGCTACACCAAAGCCACGACTTGTAGCTGCCGGCGTTCCCAAGCGCACACCGGATGTAACCATTGGCGGTTCTGGATCAAATGGTACGGCATTCTTGTTACACGTCATACCTGCACGCTCCAGAGCGTTTTCGGTAGCATTTCCTTTCAGCCCCTTCGGACGCAAATCAAGAAGGACTATGTGGCTATCCGTGCCACCTGTGACAATATCGCATCCACCTTGTTTCAGAGTTTCAGCCAAAGCCCGTGCATTATCCAGAACCTGCTTACCATAAGACTTAAACTCAGGCTTTAAGGCTTCCTTATAAGATACTGCTTTAGCTGCGATAACATGCATAAGCGGACCGCCCTGAATGCCCGGAAAAATAGCAGAATTTATTTTTTTGAAAATCTCCAGATCATTTGTCAGGATCATACCACCACGAGGTCCGCGCAATGTTTTATGCGTTGTGGTTGTTGTGACATGTGCATAAGGCACAGGACTTTCATATACACCAGCGGCGATTAGGCCAGCATAATGCGCCATATCAACCACAAAATAAGCACCAACAGAATCTGCGATATCACGCAAACGTTTAAAGTCGATTTGACGTGGATAGGCCGAAGCTCCACCAATAAGCATCTTAGGTTTGTGTTCCTTTGCCAGTTTTTCAACTTCATCGTAATCAATCAGGCAATCGCTTTCGCGCACACCATATTGAATGGCATTAAACCATTTACCGGATTGATTGGGCGCTGCACCATGAGTCAAATGACCACCAGCAGCAAGACTTAATCCTAAAATAGTATCGCCGGGCTGCAAGAGAGCCTGCATGACACCCTGATTGGCCTGCGAGCCTGAATTGGGCTGAACATTTGCATATTTAGCTCCAAAAAGCTCTTTTGCACGATCACGGGCAAGTTCTTCAACCACATCGACAAACTCACATCCGCCGTAATAGCGCCGCCCTGGATAGCCTTCAGCATATTTATTGGTTAAAACACTGCCCTGAGCTTGCAAGACTGCCCGCGAAACAATATTTTCAGAGGCAATTAACTCGATCTGATTTTGCTGGCGGTGTAACTCTTCACGGATGGCTTTGTAAACATCTGCATCCGTGTTTTCCAGTTCATCTATAAAAAACCCGTCAAAGCCTTGTGATAGTTTCTCTGCAGTATTACTCATTTAATAATCCTTTCTATGAGTTTTCATTTCCTAGTTTGTTTACTCTATTCTGATGACGACCGCCCTCAAATTCCGTGCTTAGAAATGTTTCAATAATATCAAAAGCAACTTGCTGTCCAACCAGCCGCTCACCCAGCGCCACAACATTGGCATCATTATGCTGACGTGACAACCGTGCCATGGTTACATCTGTACAATTGGCAGCGCGTATTTCCTTATATCTGTTTGCAGCAATCGAAATCCCTATACCCGATCCACAAATTAGAACACCCTGCTCTGCTTCACCGTTAATAATTGTTTCAGCCAGCTTTTTGCCAAAATCAGGATAGTCTACAGAATCGGTTGAATTTGTCCCAAGATCAAGCCAGTCATAACGATCTCTAAATTGTTCTAAAATAGCTGATTTAAGATTATATCCAGCATGATCTGATGCGATGGCAATTTTTTTCATAGGGCCTTGATATCCTCAAATGACTAACAGAACACAATATATAGTAGTCTTTGGCTCTTGAAATCAATCCTTAAATCACGCCTTTCTTTTTCAAAACATATTCAAGACGTTTCAAAGCATTTTTTTTAAGAGTTTCTTTTGCACCCTGTGAAGGGCCCTGCACCGAAATTTCCGTCAGAGTTTCAACATCCATAGCGGAAACTTTCATATAATTACCAACCGGATGGAATTCTATAATAATTTCACGCCCCTGTAACGGCTCACACACTTTGATTCTCCAAAAAAATAGCAGGCTATAATTTGTATAATAGCCTGCCATGATCTGTCTTAAAATATTTTTATTATCTTAAATTCTTTAAAATACACCGCCAAAATTGGTTTGCTGCGCCCAGAATCGCTCCAGCATTTTAAAAGTCTGATTCATGTCTCTCAAACGTTCAGGTGTAATTTCAGTGCCCTCGATCTGACCTTCATGACGTGCAAACATCTCGGAAACCATATCGATAAGCTCTATTCCTTTATCAGACAAGCGCACACGGATAGAGCGCTTATCATGGACAGAACGCTCCTGAATGAGATATCCGTTTTCCACCATCTTTTTAACATTATAGGACACGTTGGACCCAAGATAATAACCACGGATTGTTAGTTCTCCGACAGTCATTTCTTCCTTGCCGACATTATACAAAATCATGCACTGTACGTTATTGATATCCTGCACGCCTTTTTTATCAAGCTCGACTTTCAGAACATCAAGAAAATGCCTGTGTAAACGTTCTATCAATTGAATAGACTCATAATAAGGTGTGTTCACTTTTTTCTCCAACTAGCGTGTAGCCATCTATTAGAATAATTAGAATAAAAAGAAATCATAATAAAGAATTGCCTTAATCTCAAAGATAATTTTATATTAGTTTTAATTTAAAAAAAGGTAAAAATACGGATAAAAACAATGTTTTATATTAATTCTTCTCTATCTTTCCCACAAAAAAGAATGCGGCGCAACCGCTCAGATGTATGGGTGCGTGATTTGGTACAGGAAAACAGGCTTTCAGTAAAGGATCTAATACTCCCTTTATTTGTTGTTGAGGGGCATGCTGTTAAGGAACCTGTAAAGTCAATGCCCGGCGTTTTCAGATATTCACCTGACCTTCTAATAGAAGAAATAAAAAAAGCAGAAGACCTTGGCATTCCTGCGGTGGCTCTGTTTCCTGTAATTGAAACAGAAAAAAAGAGTAGCGACGGCAAAGAAGCCTATAACCCTAATAATTTATTATGCAATACATTGATCAAGATCAAAAAAGAGATTTCTAATATTGGTATTATTACGGATGTTGCTCTTGATCCTTATACCACACACGGTCATGATGGTATTATTCGGGATGAAAAAATTAATAATGACGAAACACTTGAAGCCTTAAAAAAACAGGCACTTGTTCAGGTTAAGGCGGGAGCGGATATCATAGCCCCTTCTGACATGATGGACGGAAGAATTGGCATCATTCGCAAAGCGCTCGACGATCACAAAAAACAGGAAACTTTAATTTTATCCTATGCAGCGAAATACGCATCTAGCTTTTATGGGCCGTTTCGTGATGCTGTACAATCCGGCGCTATGCTTAAAGGCGATAAAAAAACCTATCAAATGGATAGCGCCAATGCCAACGAAGCCTTATATGAGGTTGCTTTGGATATACAAGAAGGAGCAGATATGGTGATGATCAAGCCAGGTATGCCTTATCTGGATATCATCACGATTGTTAAACAAAATTTCAAAGTCCCGACCTTTGCCTATCAGGTCAGCGGTGAATATGCCATGCTTTATGCAGCCTCGGAAAATGGCTGGCTGGATTTTCAAACCACACTTATGGAGACCATGATATGTTTTAAACGGGCCGGAGCGGATGCGATATTTACATACGCTGCTATGGACCTGGCTAAATGGCTTTCAGAGTAATAAAATTAAGGATTAAAATCAGAGAATAAAACGTCTTTCTTTATATTCCCTGAAAAAAATACTACAATCATTTTATATTATATATGTGCTGGCATTCTGTCATTACAGCCTTTCTGCGTTTCAAATAATTAGACATACGGATTCGAATCTTATCGATCATATCCGGCGATATATCTTAATTAAGGGATAAATCTATATGAAACTGCTTGGTTTATTACTGGTGTTTGGGTGTACATTTGGGGGCCTTATTCTGACTGCCGGAATGGAAAAAGCCATACATCTTCTCATGGCTGTTATCCTGCCCGCGACACCTGGCGAAGCTCTCATTATTATGGGGTGCGCCATAGCCGCGTTTCTTGTTGCAAACACAGTAGATACTGTCAAAGGGACTATGAAGTATTTTGGTTCCCTTATAAAACCGCTGGAATATAACAAAAGTGATTATATTGAGTTACTATCCATGCTCTTTACAGTTTTCAAGCTTGCACGAACCAAAGGTTTTCTGGCTCTGGAGCAACATGTAGAAAACCCTCATGAGAGTGAATTATTTGCTCAATTTCCAAAGTTTCATTCCAATCACCACGCCGAAGAATTTCTCTGTGATTATTTACGAATGATTTCTTTAGGAATAGAAGATCCGGCCAAAATTGGCGGTCTGATGGATAAAGAAATAGCCGAAATGGAGCATCATGAAACACATCCTGGACATGCCGTTCACCATATGGCAGAAGGTATTCCAGCTCTGGGTATTGTTGCGGCTGTGCTTGGGGTTATCAAAACCATGGCCTCTATTTCGGAACCACCAGAGGTCTTGGGTAAACTTATTGGTAGTGCCCTTGTTGGAACATTCTTAGGGGTTTGGTTATCATATGGTATTTTTGGTCCTATTGCCCTTGCAATGATAGAACGAGCAGAAAGCAAAGTTCTGTATTTTAAGGTTATTAAAGTTGGTACGATAGCTTATCTGGAGGGGGCTGCTCCTCAGGTTGCTATTGAATTTGCCAGAAAAATTATTCCACATAATTTACAACCCAGCTTTATTGAGCTTGAGGAAATTTTAAATGAATTGCCCGCACCGACCGCATGATAAACAGTGCATATCTATTGAGTTCATTGCTCTAGATAAGGGCTGCCCAGGTGGCACATGGAAGGTCGCTTATGCAGACTTTGTGACGGCCATGATGGCCTTCTTTTTGCTCATGTGGCTCTTGAATGTTACAACGGAAGAACAAAAAAATGCTATTTCAAATTATTTTGATCCCACACACCCAGCCGTTTCAGATAGCATGAGTGGCGCAGGCGGCGTTATGGGGGGACTTACAATGTCTCCGGAAGGATCAATGGCTTCCGATAAAAACCCTTTAATAAAACCACAAGTTAGCGATAGCCGGCAACGCGGTGAAAACGTAAAGTCACATGTTAATAAAGCCAGAGAAGCTTCGGAAAATAATCGTTTCAAGAAAGCGGAAGAAAAACTTAAAAAAGCAATAGAAGAAAATGCCAGGCTCAAATCTTTATCTGAAAATGTTTTGATTGATATGACTGCCGAAGGTCTTAGAATTCAGATTGTTGATCAAGAAAACGAATCCATGTTCCCTTCCGGAAGTGCCGAGATGTTTGAAAAGACCAGAGAATTGCTTGCTATTGTAACAGAGGCTATTATTGACATGCCTAATGAAGTTTCAATTAGAGGACACACTGATGCTACTCGCTATGGAAAAGGTGCTAAATACACAAACTGGGAATTATCGTCTGACCGGGCAAATGCATCAAGGCGGGTGATGATGGAAAACGGCATTACCAAAGATCGTTTGAATAATGTTATGGGGAAAGCTGATACGGAGCCTTTGATTGAAGATAACCCGTTGGACTCAAGAAACAGGCGTTTAACAATTATTCTCTTAAAGGAATTTATCACTAATCCTGAACTTGCAAATTCTCCGCTAGATGAATCCGGTGATGATGAAGGCGAAACTGCGCCAATTATTTCACCGAAAGACACTTTCCGCCGCACCCCTGGGGCAGTAGAATTTCCTTAAGAGAAAGCGATCATCTTCGGAGAAATAAAAACCGGATTCACGCGTCTTAAATTCTGGCTTTCTGTTGTCCATTCCTCAAGGTGAAGCTATTGAAACGCAGGTTCGTCAAAGCTGCGTAGTTTTCTACTATGGAGCTTTTCAGGCGATAAATCACGTAGTAATGCCATAGTCTTAAGACCTATCTTAAGATGCTGTTCAACACGCTCTCTGTAAAAATTATCAGCCATACCGGGAAGCTTTAACTGACCATGTAGCGGCTTATCTGAAACACATAATAAGGTTCCATAAGGCACACGGAACCGAAATCCATTGGCCGCAATCGTACCGGACTCCATATCAAGAGCAATCGCCCTGCTCTGGCTAAGTTTTGTGTTTTGCTTAAGATAGGATTTTAACTCCCAGTTCCGGTCATCGGTTGTTGCTACGGTTCCGGTGCGCATAATTTTTTTCAAATCATAGCCTTCCTGTCCCGTAACATGGGCCACAGCTTCCTCAAGAGCTTGCTGAATTTCAGCGAGCGCCGGTATCGGAATATCAGTAGGCAAGAACTCATCAAGAATATTGTCTTCTCGCAAATAACCATGTGCAAGAACGTAATCTCCTAATCGTTGAGACCCTCTAAGCCCTGCGCAATGACCAAGCATCAACCATGCATGCGGCCTGATTACCGCAACATGATCCGTAATGGTTTTGGCATTAGAAGGTCCAACGCCAATATTAATCATCGTAATCCCTGAACCGTCCGGCATTTTCAGATGATAAGCCGGCATTTGCGGTAAACGGCTTATGTTTTCGCCCGCATTATTGCTCTCACCCATGGCGGGAATATTTTTATTTATCGTAATTTTATTCCCTGGTTCAACAAAAGCACTATAAGCTTTTCGTTCAGAATAATTATTAACATTATCTGTTGCACTCATCATTTCATGGCACATCTTCACAAATTCATCTATGTAAAACTGGTAATTTGTAAACAGGATGTAGTTCTGAAAGTGGCTAGGGTCGCTGCCACAATAGTGCTTTAATCGTTGAAAGCTAATATCAATACGCGGGGCGGTAAATAAGGCCAAAGGACGTGCCTCATCTTCTGATCTTGGGATATAAGTCGCATTAGCAATCTCATCATCTAAAATATTCAAATCAGGAACATCGAAATATTGTGGTAAATTGGAGACTTGCTCTTCGGTTAAATCATTTTCTAAATGAAAATTTTCCCCTAAACCAAAATGCAAAGGTATCGGCACTGAGCTTGTACCAATCTCAATAGGTACATCATGGTTTTTAATCAAAAGCATAAATTGCTCTTTATAGTAAAGATCAAAAAAATCCGGACGTGTCAGTGTCGTCATATACGTACCGGGTTTTGATGCAAATCCGTATGAAAAACGGCTATCACTACGACGAGCCAATTTTGTCGTAACTTTGATATAAGGATAATAGGCTCTGACCTTATGAACATTAGTTTGTGAATTACAACAATATGTTTCGAAACTATCTCTTAAATACTCGGTATTTGCCTCGTAGATCGTACGAACATATTCAAAAGCCTTATCAGGGTCTTTAAATTTCTTTGGTTTGAATATAATTGTTTTTTTGGACATTACGGTATTATGCTGCGCTTATACTTAAAAAATTACAAATATTATAAAAAAACACAGTATAGAGAATCTATTTATTCCAGACCCATGAGAGAACGAGCATAATCCTTGGCAGAAAAAGGTTGCAAATCTTCTATTTGTTCTCCAACACCTATGGCATGGACATCAATACCATATTGATCGGCAAGCCCCACCAAAACGCCGCCCTTAGCCGAACCATCAAGCTTTGTGACAATCAGGCCGGAAACATTGACTGCTTCTTTAAAAGTGTCAAGCTGGGAAAATGCATTTTGACCAGTTGTTGCATCCAACACCAATAAAGTAGCATGTGGCAAAGATTCATCTTTCTTTTTCAAAACACGGATAATCTTTGTTAACTCCTCCATAAGATTGGCCTTATTTTGCAAACGCCCCGCTGTATCAATCATCAGGACATCATAGCCTTCATTTTCAGCCTTCTCATAAGCTTCAAAAGCAACGGAAGCAGAATCTGCGCCAAGGTCCTTTTGATAAAGTTCGGCTCCGCCTCTCTTGGCCCATTCAGCTAATTGCTCTACTGCTGCGGCCCGAAAGGTATCTCCGGCAGCAATCATGACTTTTAAATGCTGCGAAGTTTTTAAATAATGAGCATATTTCCCTATAGTTGTTGTTTTCCCCGTACCGTTTACACCACAAAACAGAATCACAAAGGGACCTTTTTCGGGTTTTTCTATTGTTAGAAAATTAGCAACTGGCGAAAGAACAGACTCAATATTGCCAGCTAAAGCTTCCCTTATTTCTTCTTCGGAAATTTCCTTACCAAATCTGTCTTTTGCAAACTCCTCTATAATCCGAGAAGCTGTTTTTGGCCCCAGATCAGCAGAAACTAGAACCTCTTCCAAGCCATCCAGAGTTTCCTGATCTAATTTAGATTTAGTTAGGGCATCACCTATACCCTTGGTAATCTTATTCGTAGATTTACTTAAACCCTTTGTTAGCCTTGATAACCACCCTCCTTCCTCCGAGTCATCGGAAAGTTCCTCCCTCTCCTGAACATCGTCAAGGCTAGTATGGCTGGGAACGGGCATAATATCTAATTCATCGATAATATCGCTTTCGCTTTCCTCAAGCTCATTTTCCTTCAAATCCTCCGATATACATGCGTTGTCCTGATCTATAGAAGGTTCAAGCTCAGGCTCGCCATCAGGATGCAGTAATTTATCATCACGCAGTTCCTCTTCAATACGATCTTCATTTTTTTTCTTGCGCCAAAACACCATAATTATTGCCCTGAGTTATTGTTGTTAAATTCTTGTAGCACATGTTTGAGAATATAAAAATGATGAAATCGCAAATTCAAATAGTAAATCTTCCACAAAAAAGGTCGTAACGTATCACGACCTTTTTTAATTCATTATAAAAACTGAAACTTACTTGGACTCACCCTACTGTGCAGGTTCCTCGGATTTCTGCTCGGCTGCAGCTTCATTGCCTGCTGAAGGCTCTTGTTCCTCTGCCGGCTTGATTTCATTGCCGGCCATATCAAAACGCTTTATTTCAGATTCCTTATTCAGCTCAATAATATACTCATTGATGACATTCTGACTCAGGCTTTGACGAATGAAAGGTTCAATTTGCTCAAAGGGTGCAGGGCCGCTTTTACCCTTTTCTGCCACTTTAATTACGTGAAAACCGAACTGTGTTTTTACAGGCGTCTTTGTGTGCGCACCTATTTCCAGAGCAAAAGCAGCCTCAGCAAACTCAGGGACCATATCAGCCTTTGTAAAGCTACCAAGTTCCCCTCCATTCTCAGCTGTACCGTCAATAGAATTTTCTTTTGCCAGCTCTGCAAAATCACCGCCACTATTAAGCTTTTTGATGACTTCTTTGGCTTTGGATTCATCCTCAACCAAAATATGAGAAGCCTTAATCTGATCCTGCGGCTCAAAATTTTGCCTATATTGCTCATATTCCGCTTTAATGCTTTCTTCAGTTACGCTTTGCGCAATTTTATCATTGATAAATTTTGCTCTGATAATTTGCTTTTTCGCGGCCTCAACTTGCTTTATAACATCCTCGTTATTTTCCAATCCGGCACTCTCTGCTTTCTGGCTAATAAGCTTGTTATTGATAATTTGTTGAAGCGCAAATGGAATAAGTTTATCTTGTGGCATTTGCTGCATTTGCGGCGGTATATTAGCCAAGTTCTCTAAAACTTCCCCTACTGTAATTTTTTCACCATTTACCACGGCTAAAACAATATTTGCATCAGGTTGATTTGTAGAATTACTTGCTCGATCTGCATTTGATCTTGATCCTATCTCTTGTATATCACTGAGCTTACCTGACATAAACGCCAGCACACCAACCGCAACGACCACAAGAGCTAACAGAACAATGACAATAGCATTACTACACTTACTTTTACTCTTATCCCCACAAGCGGTACTACCTCCGCAACATCCCTTGCTGCCTTCTGCCTCTTTTGCGCCAGTACTATCACACTTTTTCTGCTTGTCGGTCATCTTGAGTATCTCCAAAAACTTTCTTAAATAAATATAAACGCGAATCATATTTGTAGAGCCAAACGTTAAATCAAGATTAAAAGCTTTTCAACACCAAATATATATTGAGTCCACAGCACTTTTGTTGACGAGAGAGATTTTGCACCTTATACCAATAGCTCGCAGCTTGGTTTGCACTAATATGAACATGTTCAAATATACCGGAGTTACTTATGGTTCTTGGCCTTGCAACTAAAATTTTTGGCTCATCCAATGATCGCGCCCTTAAAAAGCTTAGAAATCATATCGAGCCTATTAATGCTCTGGAGAGCACCTACCAAAAGATGAAAGACTCCGAGTTGAAGGAGCAGACTAACATTTTTCGTGAGCGACTTGAAAAAGGCGAATCACTTGATGATATTATGCATGAGGCCTTTGCCGTTGTGCGTGAATCTGCCAAAAGGTCTTTGGGGCAACGCCATTATGATGTACAGCTTATTGGCGGAATATGCTTGCATCAGGGCAGTATTGCAGAAATGAGAACGGGGGAAGGAAAAACCCTCGTGGCTACTCTGGCTGTTTATTTGAACGCTATTTCCGGTAAAGGCGTGCACGTTGTTACCGTTAATGATTACCTTGCCCAGCGCGATTCGAAATGGATGAGCGAAGTTTATGGTTTTCTTGGACTGACCACCGGATGTATAATTAGTAACCTGCCCGAAAATGAGCGCCGCAAGGCTTATGCGTGCGATATCACCTATGGTACAAATAACGAGTTTGGCTTTGATTATCTGCGCGACAACATGAAATTCAAGCTTGAGCAAATGGTTCAGCGTCCTTTTAATTTCGCAATTGTTGACGAAGTTGACTCAATCCTTATAGACGAGGCCAGAACGCCTCTGATTATTTCCGGCCCTTCCGAGGGAGATGTCAGCCAGTACAAAGAGGTCGATAAGATAATCCCTTTTCTTGAGGACAAAGACTTTGATCTGGAAGAAAAGCATAGAAGTGTTGTTCTGACCGAGCACGGACAGGAGCATGTAGAAGAACTTTTAGCAAAGCATGGCATACTCAAAGATGGCGGGATGTATGACATACAAAACATTGCACTCGTTCACCATGTAAATCAGGCTCTTCGTGCTCATAAACTGTTTCAGGCAGAAAAAGACTACATTGTTACAAATGGCAGGGTTATCTTGATTGATGAATTTACAGGCCGGATGATGGATGGCAGGCGCTTATCAGAAGGACTGCATCAGGCGTTAGAGGCAAAAGAAAACGTAGAGATTCAAAATGAAAACCAGACATTGGCTTCCATAACATTTCAGAATTATTTCCGTTTATACCCCAAGCTTGCCGGAATGACAGGTACAGCTCTAACGGAAGCCACCGAGTTTGATCAGATTTATAAGCTTGGTGTCATTCAGATACCAACCCATAAAGATATTGCCAGAACTGATTTTGATGATCAAATCTACAAATCAGCAAAAGAACGGGAAAATGCAGTTGTTAATCTGATCAAGGAATGTCATGAACGCCAGCAACCTGTTTTAGTCGGCACAGTTTCTATTGAAAAATCCGAAATACTCTCAGCCCGCCTTAAGAAGGAAAAAATAAAGCACAATGTTTTGAATGCACGTCAGCATGAGCACGAAGCTTATATCATTGCGCAGGCCGGACAGCCCGGCGCGGTTACTATTGCAACCAATATGGCTGGACGCGGTACAGATATTCAGCTTGGCGGAAATCTCGAGATGCGCATAGATCAAGAAATTGACCCCGATCTTTCAGAAGATAAAAAGCAAAAAGCCATTGAAAAAATTGAGGAAGAAATTGCCAAAAATAAAGCCGCCGTAATTGAATCCGGTGGCCTGTTCGTGATAGGAACCGAACGTCATGAATCTAGGCGTATTGATAACCAGCTCCGTGGTCGTTCAGGCCGTCAGGGAGATCCCGGCGCTTCTATGTTCTTTCTTTCTGTAGAAGATGACTTGATGCGCGTCTTTGCCGGTGAACGTCTCGAAGCTTTACTCACACACCAAAATATAGGCCTTGAAGAAGGTGAAGCGCTTGAACACCCATTAATTTCAAAAATGCTGGAGCGAGCGCAAGGCAAAGTCGAAGCCATGAACTTCGAGATGCGCAAAACTTTGCTGAAATATGATGACGTGATGAATGACCAGCGCAAAGTTGTTTATGAGTTACGCAAAGAAATCATGGAATCCAATGATATCTCAGATATTACTCAGGAAATGCGCTACGACGCAGTAGAAGGGATCGTAAATCTCTGCATTCCGATGAAATCTTATGCCGATCAGTGGGATTTGGATACCCTTGAGAAGGAAGTTCTTCGGGTTTTAAATCTTGACCTGCCTGTCAAAGACTGGGCCAAGGAAGAAGGTATCGCAGATCAGGAAATTATTGATAGGCTCATTGAAAAGGCTGATAAGCTAATAGCAGAAAAAGCCGCAAATATCGGGCCGAATATTTGGCATCAAATCGAGAAAAGCATTGTTCTCCAGATTTTTGATCAACACTGGAAAGAGCATCTTCTTAATCTGGATCATTTACGCCAAGGGATCAATCTTAGAGCTTTTGGGCAAAAGGACCCCCTTAATGAATATAAAACAGAGGCATTCGCCCTGTTCGATGAGATGCTCACGGCAATGCGTGAGATCATCACCCAAACATTAAGTATGGTTGAATTCAACATGGATGAAGGATCTCAAGCGCGCGATCATCTCATGATGCGTCTTGCACCTAGACAACCCATGCAAGAAGGCCGCATGGACCCCGCGCTTTCAGGTCAACCACAGCAAACCCAAGGACAACGAACGCCTCTGTCACAGGCTAAGCCCATGCCTGTGAAACGCGCAACCTTTGACCAAAACAATCCTGAGACCTGGAAAAAAACACCGCGCAATTCTCCCTGTCCTTGCGGTTCAGGAAAAAAATACAAACAATGCCACGGCAAGTTGGGTTCTCAGGCAACAGGCACTTAAAGCCATGCCCGAAATCAAAACAGATATTGTTATTTTGGGCGCAGGTATTGCCGGATTATGGCTGTTTCACCATCTAAAACGTCAAAACCACAACGTTCTTTTGCTGGAAAGCCAATCTATAGGGGGTATTCAAAGCGTCGCCTCTCAAGGCATTATCCATTCAGGGCTAAAATATTGTCTGGCTGGTAAAATTAATAAACTCGCCCAAAGCATTAGTGACATGCCGCAAATCTGGCGTGAGTGCTTAAATGGCGAAGGACCTGTGGATCTAAGTTCCGCTATCATCAATGCACAATCTCAAAACCTGCTTATCCCTGAAGGGATTATGGGTGACCTTGTCAAACTTGCGACTAAAAAGGCTCTGGGAAACAGTGTCCATGATATAAAACCTGATAATTGGCCCGAACAGATCAAAAATTCTGGTTTTAGCGGTTCTGTTATAGCTATGAATGAACTTGTTCTTGACGTTCCAAGTATTATCAAGGCTTTGGCAGAGCCATATAAAGAGAGCATCAGAAAACTGCCGGCAGAGTATGCTGACAACCCATTTGAATTTTTGAAAAGTCATAATATTGAAACAAAACGAGTTATATTCACTGCGGCTCAAAACAATCTTAAGATAGCCAGAACTAATCAAAATGATGACGGACTGGAAACCCAGCATCGTCCCCTGCTTCAGATTATGATAAAAAATGCCCCGTTTGAGCTTTATGCACACCTCGTTGGCAAAACAGACAAACCCATT
>Ga0224501_10000837_pt1 | contig 23754 bp, 22 predicted proteins | sample SF_Oct11_sed_USG_4_FD_169105 | JGI IMG/M metagenome (GOLD analysis project Ga0224501, IMG submission 169105) | Sediment microbial communities from San Francisco Bay, California, United States - SF_Oct11_sed_USGS_8_1 | ecosystem: Environmental > Aquatic > Marine > Sediment | place: USA... | reverse complement strand
GAGGTTATAGAAAACCCAGATTCTTCGTCGCTGGCGCTCCTCAGAATGACAACCTTGAGTTTCCCTTCTCCATTTTCCTTACTCCCTGTCCGTAATTAAATCCTCCATCCTCTTGCGCAACAGAGTTTGATCAGGGCGGGGAGCAGGGTGATGGAGGTGATCATGCAACTGCCGACGCCCAGGGTAAGCACGAGGCCGACGCTGTACACGCCCTGATGGTCCGCCACCATCAGGCTTCCGAATCCGATCATGGTGGTCAGTGAAGTGAGCACCACCGCCTGCCCGGTACTTTTCGAGATCACGTTCCTGCCGCACTCCGGTTCCTCGCGGTTGCGGTGCAGAATATGCACGCCATCGACCACTCCAATACCCAGAATCAGCGGCAGGATCACCAGGTTGGCCAGGTTGAACTGTATGCCTGTCAGGTGCATCAGTCCCAGAGTAAACACCGCTCCGGCCAGTGTGGGAAGCAGGACCAACAGGGTGGTCAGGACATTGCGCAGGGTCAGCAGAAGGTACAGAGTAATCGCCGCCAGCGCGTACAGCCCGGCGCGGATGTAGCCATCGATCATCAGGCGGCTCGATTCGAACATATGCACCGCGTTGCCGGTGACGTTGGGGTCGATTCGTTTCATCTCGTATAGAAACTTTTCCATCTCCTCCCGCTCCCAGATATTAATGCTGGGGTACACCAGCAGAAGGTATTTGCCGTCGGCGCTGACGAACCGGTCTTTCAGGTCGCCGGGAATATCTTCCACCTTTACAGGCGTGGGATGGACCGAGCCCTGGAGGTCGGTTATCTTTCCGCGGTAGTCGGCAAACAGGATTTTTGAGAAATCCTTGAGCCGTTGAGCGGCGGTATCCGGGTCGGCCTTCTGCAGGGTTTCCTCCAACAGCCGCGCCTGATTCGAGGCTTCATAGACATCGTCCTGCTCGCCCTCTTTTTCCTTTTTACGAAGCTTGAAACGGATTTTCTCCAGCGTGGCCCGCACGGCAGAAAGGGAAAACGGTTCGTCCTCCGATTGCACCTTCAACGGATCGATCAGTGGTGCAAGAGCATTCACATTTTGGATTCTGGTTTCCTGGTTTTCCGGCAAGGCGGTCAAAAGACTTTCGACGTTGCCGACCGAGGGCATGGCTTTCAGAATCCGGTATTTTTCCCGGGCATCTTCAAGGTTGTCCGCCACCAGAGCGGCGTTCCACGAAGCGCGTTTGGCGTTTTCGATAATCTTCAATTCGTACTGCACCGCCTCGGTCCCTTTAGCCTGCATGTTGAGCAGGTTGTAATCGAAATACAGATCCTTGGAAACGTAGCCGCACCAGGCCAGCAGAGCCAGCGAGGCGAAGATAATCAAATAATAATGCGAGTACAGTTTTTCGAACAGCGCGTCGCGTTTCTCCACCCGCTCCGGCTTGAGGTACACCGGCTGCCGCCAGCGCTCTTCCAGACTGATCAACGCCGGCAGGAGCAGAAGCATACCGAGCAGACACAACACAATGCCGCCGGCGGCGATAATCCCCAGCTCGACGATGCCGATAAAGTCGGTAAACACCATGGCGCCGAAGGCGATGGCGGTGGTGACCGCTCCCGCCAGGTTGCCCCGTCCGGTGAGTTGTAACGTGTTCCGCATCGCCAGACAGGTGCCGTGACCCAGCCGCCTTTCTTCCCGGTAGCGGCAGAGAATATGAATTCCGAAATCGATGCCCAGCCCGATCAGGATGGTGGTGAACACGACGGAAAGAATATTGAGATGGCCGACGGCCAGAGTGGTGTATCCCATGGCCCACGCTATCGAAACGATCAGTGTGAACACCGCCAGCAGGGGCTCGGTCACCCGCCGGTAAAACAGAATGAACAACAGGGCCACGCCGGTCAGTGCGTACCAGGAGGCTCTTTTAACATCGGTATGAGTGGTGAACATTTCATCCGACGAGATCACTTCACCTCCGGTCATGCCCACTTTGATTTGAGGAAATCCGGGAAGCAGTTCGGCAATGACGGCACGGATGCCCTCGATCGCGTCCTTGGAGCCGGCGAAGTCCCCTTCCGTTTCCTCCGGGTTGAGCAGAATGAACAGCAGGCGTTCGTCATCGGATACCAGGTAACCCGCCTCCCTCAGGGGATGATTCTCCTGTTCAAGCAAGGTTCCCCACGGCGAGCGATAGACCGCACCACCCTCTACGTGCCGGTTCATTTGGGTGAGCAGGGAAATCAGCAGACCGAGGTCCTCGGTCTCGTCATCGACTTCCGTTTCCTCTTCGGTGCCGAGAAAATCACCGAGCATGGAATCGACCATACCCGTGCTGATTTCGCGGTTGAGGCTGGCGAGAAGCGTGTTGAGTCCGGGCGAAGCGTTTACCCGCTTCAGGAATTCCTGATGGGCCTGAAGGTTCTCCTGCAATTGATTCAGGTCTTGCGGCTCCAGGAACAGCAGGGATTTGCTTTTAAAATAATCCGTATTGATTTTGTAATAAATTCCGGAGGAAATTTCAGGACGGTCTTTCAGCTTTTCGGCCAAACGGTCGGCAAACCGTTTCATGGTTACAGGCTCTTCCCCCTCGACCACGACAATCATGCCGTCAAAATCCTGAAAACGCTCCCGGTATTGCTGGTAGAGGACGTGGAACCGCATGTCTTTGGAGATCAGGTCTTCCCGGCTGGTGTTAAATTGCAGATGGGTGGCCGTGTACCACAAACTGAGAGCCGCCAGGGAAAGCGAAACAAACAGCACCCACCAGGGATGGTAATAGGCCAGGGTCTCAAAAGCCGTAAACACCCGGTCCAGAGGTCCGGTTCGGGAGTTGGGGGCTGATTTTTTAGATGGGACGGTAGAGTCCATAAAATAGGAAAACGTTGCTCAAGCTTTCAAGGCAGGGAATTTGACGGCAAATACTTGTAAAAACAGTATAACAGGTCAAATTAAAGCTTCAGAAAATTTTTGCCCGGCTGGAAGGGAAGCATGATTAAAAACTAAAGCCCAAACTGAATATGTGGGCGTTGATACCAATATTGGGACTTTTAACATTGGAGTTGGACAAATGCCAGAGCCGGTAATTAATATTGAATGAGGTTCCGTTGTCAAGGTGGTATTCCATCCCGGCGCCTGCCTGCAGGATGAATTCGAATGACGTGGCCAGCTCTTTCGATTCCTGAAACCAGTCGCCCCAGGATCCCCCCACTCCGGCGAACAGGAAAGGAGCCCAGGATCGTTCGGGATTGAGAAATTTATATTCAAACTGCATCGGTACCAGGCCAAACTGATAGTTGGGTGCATTCTCCACCACCTGATTATTCCGCGAGGGATCTTTTACGGTAACGGCTATCCCCGCTTCGATGACCCAATACAGGGCGCCCCGATAGATGGATTTCCCCATGATCCCGGTCAGATTGTATTTAAAATGAGGGAAAACATGCGCAAACCGGATCTTTGTACGCTCGTCGGAAACGGCATCGACCGGGGGAATGTTGATGCTAAAGCCGAATCCCAGATTCATACCAAATACATATTGCCCTTTGGCAAAGCGACTTTCAAAATCAGGCAAGGAGTTCCCATGCTGAGCCGCAGCAACTCCCGAATCCGGAGAGGCCTGCGCCACCTGTCCTTCCCTGGTGGAGGACAAAACGACTTCGCTAGAATCACCCGCCAGGCGGGGATTAAAAAATTGAGCCCATACCCTTTCCGAACTCAAGGGAATGAGCAGAAGAACCCATAAAAGGGCCCCAATATACCTGTTCATCAATAAACCGCCGTTAAGATTGCCAATTCCCCTCCCCAAAGGAGTCGGGATTATAACATAAACCTTTCTAACGTTTTGCAGGCGAACCCGCAGACTCAAAAAACCAGGATTCAGCATCTTTCAGACACCACCCACTTTCCGCCTCATAAAATACTATTTCTTACAATTCCTTATAAATAAATCCCTTAATCAAACTCTCCCTTAGCCCTGGGGGTCAGTTTATTTGTACTCTTCCGGCAGGGGTGTTAGAATTCATACTCACTTTTCGGCTTTATTTTTTAAAGCCATCGGGCTTGAAAATAGTCAAAATCGGAACCGTTCCCGCATCCAGAGCATCTAAAAGCAGAACCATTTTTACCGGGTGATATTCTCCGGCGGGTCCTGGCACTGGACGCAGAACACCACAACAGGGGATCTGGCGAACCATGCCCACTCAGGAAGAAAAAGAGCAGGACGAAATACTTGTCCGGGATATGAAAGCCGGGAGCATGGAGGCGTTCGATAAAATCTTCGAGCTCTACCAGCGGAAGATCTACGCTCTGGCTTTCAATATGACGCGCAACCAGATGGATGCGCAGGATGTCACCCAGGACGTTTTGCTGACGATATATAGAAAAATAGATACGTTTCAGGGAAAATCGGCCTTCTCCAGTTGGGTGTATCGCATTACACTAAATGCGACTTACATGAAGCTGAGAACCAAGAAAAAGGAGCAATACGTATCGCTGGATGAGGGACTGCCCAATTTCAACCATGCTGGATTCCAGAACGATAAAGTTTCCGATTGGTCGAAAGGCACCGATTCCCTGTTGTTTTCAAATGAAACCAAGGAAATGATTGAAAAAGCGGTGGACCAGCTCCCGGAAAAAGAGAAAGTGGTTTTTATTTTGAGGGATGTCGAGGGACTGTCGACTGAAAAAGTGAGGGATATTCTGGATTTGACCATTCCCGCGGTCAAATCCCGCCTGCATCGGGCACGCCTTTTTCTGCGGAAAAAGCTGTCCAATTATTTTGATGAGCACCAAACACGGAGCACCAAAAAATGATCTGCTGTAAAGAATGCATTGAACTATTGTGCGATTATTTTGAAGGAACCCTGGACTCCAATACGGCGACCTCGCTGGAAGATCATTTTAAGGATTGCCCGCCCTGTGTCTCCTTTCTGGAAACCTACCGGCAAACCTCGGATTTGTGCCGGAAAACCCTTTCCGCCGTTGAAATACCGGAGGCGGTACAGGAAAGACTTCGCGATTTTGTAAAAAACCGAATTCAAAATCATTGAAAACAGACCCGCTAAATACCGCAATCCGTTCCTGTGAGTGGTTTAAAATTGCAACATTGACAAATATTTTATTTATTGCTTAACTATAGAAAACCCAACTGTTTTCCCGTATCATTTTGGCTCCAGATCATCCAAAATTCTGTAATTCTGGCAAAGGAACGATTCATGGTAGAAATGAAAGTAGAAGGTCTCACGCTGGATCCCCTGACCAACATGCCCATCATCATCCTCAAGGATTTGGAGGGAAATCGGGCATTACCGATCTGGGTCGGTTTTTTTGAGGCCAATGCCATTGCTCTGGAGATCGAAAAAATTGCCACCCCCCGGCCCATGACCCATGACCTGATGAAAAATCTCATTACCGACATGAAGGGGGAAATCAATCACATTCTGGTCAGCGAACTGAAAGACAACACGTTTTACGCGGTCATTTCCATGATGTCCGGCGGCAGTACCCTGAAAATCGATTCCCGACCCAGCGATGCCATCGCCCTGGCCCTGCGCGTCAAGGCCCCGATTTACGTCAACGAAGCTGTCATCGAAGCGGCCAAAAGCCTGGACCTTCCTGATACTTCTAAAGCCAATACACAGGACAAGGATCAGTGGAAGAAATGGCTGGATAACATCAAGCCGCAGGATTTCGGCAATCTTTAATCCACACGATCCACCTTTTAATTTGATACCCGCTCCCTTCCGCCTCCAACTAGCCCTTGCACCCAACGCCTGTTATTACTTATCATGCCTAAAGGAACAGCTTGGCCTGTCAACCCTTTCGGGATGTGACCGTGGATAGCATTAAAACAATCGGCGTCTTCTGCAAACAAAAACCCAATATCAGCCGGGCTGTTCTACAGGAACTCGCCGAATGGCTGAGAAAAAGAAATTACCAACTCCTCATGGCACCGGAGACCGCTGAAATCATCGGCGAAACCTCCGAATGCCGCAGAGAAGACATCCCGTCCCAGGCGGATCTGATAATCGTTCTGGGTGGCGACGGCACCCTGCTCAGCGTGGCACGGCTGACCCATCCGTTCGATGTCCCCATACTTGCCGTCAACCTGGGAAGCTTGGGCTTCCTGACCGAAGTGGCTCTGCCGGAATTATATGGCACTCTCGAACAGGTACTGGAGGGGGAGTCCTCTATCGAACGGCGTATGCTGTTGAACGCCTGCCTCCAACGTAAGGGAACCACGGTGCAGGACGATTTTGCATTGAACGACGTGGTGATCAATAAAAGCGCCGCGCGCATCGTCAACCTCGAGGTACACGTCAACGGCCAGTACATGACCTCTTATCGTGCGGACGGGCTCATCATTGCCACGCCGACGGGATCCACCGCTTATTCGCTTTCGGCAGGAGGACCGATCATTCATCCCAGCATGAATGCCCTGCTCTTGAGCCCCATCTGCCCGTTTACCCTCACCAACCGGCCGATTGTGATTCCCAACCAGTCCACCCTGCAGGTGCGGTTGATTACCGAAGAAGAAGTGCAGGTAACGCTGGATGGGCAAACCGGATACTCCATGTTCCGCGACGACGTGCTGGAAATCAAACAGGGGCCGACACCGGTCAGCCTGATCCAATCCAAGGATAAAAATTATTATCAGATACTCCGGCAAAAACTTCACTGGGGCCGGCCGGCGGACGACCGGAAACAGGGTTCATGAACCCCGTCGCAGTCCCCACATCAATCCGTCCCGCTTGAGTTTTATGACCACAAATCAAAACATAGTCGCGTGCGGGAACACGGTGGACATCGGGACGCCTGTAGTTCTTTGGGACCAGGCCAGAGGATACGCCTGCCCTCACAAAAGAGGCCGCCAACACTGTTCGCAACACGACCCTCAACTAAACGACGCACCGACCCGGGCGGACTCCAGATACCAAATCAGTGACCCACAAACAGCCTATGAAGAGCTAAAGCAATGCGTTTACCAGTTTGTCCTGCATTATGACGTCTGTTACAGTTCGTACCATTGCCACCAGATTTTGCAAGACAGCACATTTAAAGGGAGCCATTTTTATCTGGACCTCGACGGCACCATCTACCAGACCTGCGACCTGTACTGGAAAACCAACACCGCCCCGGCGGACGACCGGCAGGGCAACGAACGCGCCGTACACGTCGAAATCGCGAACCTCTCCTGGCAGGCCCTGGCCGAGGAATCCGACCTCTATCATGCACCCAAAGATCTCTACCGTAAAGTGAGGGAACGCTGGCGGTTCGACCTGCCTGATAAATACGGCAAGAAGTTGCGACAGCCGAATTTTCAACCTTTCGCTTCACGCGCTTACGGCGAACGCGGTTATTTCAGCAGACGTATCAACGGACGGATGGTGCGCATGTGGGATTTCACCGAGGAACAGTATCAGGCCCTCATCCGGTTATGTGTCGGAATCAACCAACTGCTGCCGAGCATAGCCCTCAAGGTGCCCTTCGATAAAGAAAAGCGGCGCACCCCACTCGACAAAATCAAGAACTTTGCAACGTTCAAGGGAATTCTCGGGCATGCCCACGTCCAGGGCGGAAATACCGATGGGGTTAAGAAGAAATACGACCCCGGCTCCGCGTTCAACTGGGGACGTTTACGAAAAGCGGTCGCGCTGAAATCTAAATAAATATCCCATAGTTAATAAAAGTTGACCCAATCGCCCGTTTGACGGTAGTTTGGAGTCACACTTAAATCGAAATAGGAACTATTGCAATGAAGACAGGAATTTTCAGAGACGAGCTTCCGGGGGAGCGTAAAAGCATCATCAACCTGCTGATGACGGGGTATCTGGTGGTCATTTCCATACTCGGCTACATGGCGTTTTATCTGTCCATCCAGATGGGGCAGGCGGACCGGGTGGTCCAGGAAATGAATCCCGCTTCAATGACGGCGGAGGAAATCAATGTGGTCAAAGCACGTCTGTCGATGACGTTCAACCGGCTGAGCAATGAATCCAAGTGGATTGCGATCCTGGGGGGTTTGTTTTCAATTATCGGGGGAGTCTACACCTACAATCTGGTCATCCGGCCGCTTCGCAAGCTGGTGACGTACGCGGAAACCGGCGAGGGGGAGCTACCGGAGATCAAAACCAACAACGAGATCAAACAACTGATGACCGCCATCGTCGGCGAACCCACTGAGCCATCGGATAAACAGAACACCACTAAATCCTGAATAAAAGTATTAGCTTCTTGCCTAAAAGAACGCTGGGTTCGACTAGAAAAACAAATGCAGTCGCCCTATTGATGGACGATTTTAAAACAGCTCGTTGCATCCAATTCTTACAACACCAGGATGTGAGATCATTAGCCCCCCTGACTCTCTTCAAAACCAAATCCGTTTAAAGATTGACAAGACAAAGCCGTTGTTTTGCGGAAGTGTTGGAGTTAATCCACCCGTTTACTCTTGAGACGGGTGATGAGAAGGGATCAGCTTGCCCAGAGTGTCGACCTTCTCCATCTGAATTTCAAAATTCAGGGAAGAATCGGCGCCGGTTCCGCGGAAATTTCCTGTTGTTGGAGAGGCCAATATCCATGTCGGACTGGAAGTCAGGGCCACATGGTAGTGTGAAACCACCAGGCCGACACTTGGGTCATATCCCCGCCAGCCCCCGCCCGGCAGGTAGACTTCTGCCCATGCGTGAAGCTCCCGGTCTGAAAATTCTTCATCCCCATAATAGTAACCGCTGGTAAACCGAGCAGGCAGTCCAAAAACCCGGCAGGCATCCATAAAAAGCACCGTAAAATCCCGGCAGGCCCCTTTTTTCTTGCTCAGTAATTCTTCGGGTGACATGGGATCGCCGGTGAGCCGCAGGGTTATTTCAAATGATTCATGAATACGGGAGCATAAGGTACTCAGGAAGGAAACCGTATTTTGATTAACCTCCCGGGCAATTTCCCGGGCAAAGTCGTCCACCTTTGCCGACGGGGACCCCCTATGCAGGTAAGGCCCAAGAGAGAACTGATAATTCTCCGAAAGCTGTACGGGCACTTCAAGATATTTCTGATCTCTCAGAATAAAATCAAATGGATTTTCTCTCAGGGTTTCCACCCAGGAGGTTGCGGTGAGATTTAAGACGGGATGAGTGCCGCTGAACCACAGAAAAGCAGAAGAGGTTCCATCCAGATCCACCAGGTCCGTCCTTCCCTCCGGGGAAGGATCAACCGTCAATTCAAATTGATGAAGTTTTTGCCAGCAATCCGAACGGGGTCGCAAACGAACCGTCATGGGTTCCAAAAATACGGGTTGGGAATAGGAAAACCGGGTCTGGTGTCGAATACGCAGAAACAAACGTCAGGTTCCTGAAACGGCGTTAAAGGAGGGTAATACCTTGTTGGTCCAATTGGCGGGCAACTCCTCCAATGACCGGGTCAGGTTTTCCCTCCACCAGGCGCACACTTCAAGCATTTCCTCTTTGTCATACTGGTATTCGCTGAACTTAAAAGAATTCTTTTTATAATAAATAACGTCAATCGGAAACCCCACGCCGGTGGCGCTTCTGCGTGTGGCATCAAAGGCAAGAAAGCCGACTTTGAGCGCGGTGATCGGACTGGAGTTATGATTCAATCCCAGATCCAGAATGGGTTTGCCATAGCCGCCCTCACCTATGATCTGATAAGGAGTTTCGTTTGTGATTTCCACCCAGTTGCCCTGCGGGTAGATCAGATACAATTTGTGCTCTTTATCTTTGGCAAGCTGTCCGCCCATAAGGGAATGCAAGTCGAAGGAGAGGCCGCTCTCTTCCAGAGAAGACTTGTCTTCTTCCGCCACTTTCCTGATCTGATCGGTATAATGATTGACCGCTTTATACATTTTGTCAAACTGTTGACCAGACTCATTAATGGTTTCTTCAAAATAGGTCAGCGCCTTGTCGCGGACCGAACGAAGGCCTGAAGTCATGAGAAACAGGCTTTGGTTCGGTTTTTGGTGCAGGGTCACTTTTCGAGCGAGTGTTTGTACGCCGCCACTGGTAATCCTGGAATCTGCCAGGGCGATAATTCCATCAGCGATTTTAATGCCGACGCAAAAAGTCATTGAATTTGAACTCCTGATTGATTTATCTCAGCCACCGATTTGATGGCAAAAAAGTTGTCGTGAATAACGCTACTCACCTGATTTAAGTCGGACTGAATTTCATCCAGAAACTGATGCACACCAACGGCCATCACTTCATCAATGTGGGAGTAATTCAATTTCCCGGTCAATTTCCCAAATTGCCTGGCCAGGTCGTTATCATAAACTCCGAAAGGAGTTCCGCTGATGTTAAAAAAAGCCCGCTCTGCATGGTAAATACAATATCGTATTGAACGGGGAAACTCACGATCAAAAACGAGAAAATCGACAATGTTTTTGGAGCTGATCAAATTGAACCGCTTCCGGTACATTTCCAGGGAGCTCGTTGATTTTAAAAGCGCGGTCCATTGAACGCTGTCCAGCGAAGAGCCCACGTAATCAATTCTTGGAAGAATAATAAAGTATTTAACGTCCAGTATCCGGGAGGTTTTATCTGCCCGTTCCAGAAGCCGGCCCAACTCAGAAAAGTTCCAGGCCTCCCCATGCGACATCGTGGAATAGGCTATGCCCGTGATCAGATGGCAGGCCATTTTTATATTGAGATAAAATTTATAGGGAGTTTTGGCGGCATCCTGAATTGATCCGGGTTCCACAATGGTCAGGTAAAGATTATTGATATTTTCCCACATTTCAGAAGGGATGATTTCCCTTACCGACCGGGCATTTTCGCGCGCGGCGGTGAGGCAGGAGATAATCGAGTGGGGATAGTTCCTATCAAATGTATGAAAGAACATGACGTTCTCTCGACTATAACCCTTATAATTTTCAGAAAAATATTGATAGTCACCGGTGATGTCCACCAGGGGTTTCCAGGCATTGGGGTCCTGCCTCATGGTGGGCAAGTCTAGAAGCATGTGGAGTTGCGATTCAATCAACCGCGCGGTATTTTCCGCCCTCTCCAGATAACGGTTCATCCAATACAATGAATTTGCAACTCGACTCAGCATACTAATATCCAGGGGCAGGCATTCCTGATCAACTCAGACATCAGTCAGCCTATTATTGGTTTTAATCATGTCTTGCTCCAGAACCCAGGTATCTTTACTGCCGCCTCCCTGCGAGGAATTGACAACTAGGGAATTTTTTTTGAGCGCTACGCGCGTCAATCCGCCGGGAAGAACGTAAATATCTTTTCCATAGAGCACATAGGGCCGCAAGTCAACATGCCGTCCCTCGAAGTGGTCTTTCACAATAACGGGAACCCTTGAAAGCTGGATGACCGGCTGACCAATGTAATTCCTTGGTTCGCGTAATATGTTATTGATCATATCTTTTTGTTCCTTTTTGGTGGAAAAAGGACCGATCAACATGCCATACCCGCCGGATCCATGCGCTGTTTTGACAACGAAATTTTCTATATTATCAATGACATGTTGCCGCTGTTTTGCGTCTTCACAAACATAGGTGGGTACATTCGGAAGAATCGCGTCTTCCCCGGTGTAATACTTGATGATTTCAGGAACAAACGAATAGATGGCTTTGTCATCGGCAATTCCCGCGCCTGGAGCATTGGCCATCGCCACCTTTCCCTTGCGATAAGACTTCATAATTCCCGGAACACCCAAAAGAGAGTCCGGATTGAAGACGGTGGGATCGAGAAACTCATCATCAATCCTCCGGTAGATGACATGAATTCGCTCAAACCCCTTGGTGGTTCTCATATAGACAACGTCATCCATAACCACCAGGTCCTGACCTTCGACCAACTCCTCTCCCATTTGCTGGGCCAGAAAAGAATGCTCAAAATAAGCGGAGTTATAAATACCGGGGGTCAGAATTCCGATATTGGGCTTCAGGATGGATTCCGGAATGAGGTGCCTCAAGGTTTCCGCCAGCCGGCCCGCATAATCATCGATGGGGCGAATGGGAAGCGCTTCAAACACAGCGGGCCAGGTCTGCTTCATGACCCGCCGGTTTCCCAGAACATAAGAAACCCCGGAGGGGCAACGGAGATTATCCTCCAGAACGTAAAATTGCCCGTCTCGGTCCCGGACCAGATCAATACCGCTGACGTGACACCATATATTTTTGGGAGGGTTCAATCCTTCGCATTCCTTGCGGTACGCAACCGAGGAGAGAATAAATTCCCTCGAGAGAACTCCATCTTTTATGATCTTCTGGTCATTGTAGATATCCTGAATAAAAAGGTTCAGCGCATGAACCCGTTGTTTGACACCGCGTTCGATAAAGTCCCAGTCGCGGGCATTGACAATTCGAGGAATAATATCGAACGGGAAAATCTTTTCCAGTCCCTGGTTATCTCCGTACACTCCGAACGTGATTCCCATCTGCTTGAACGCCGCATTGGCAGATTTGCGCCGCGTGGCCAAATCGGATTTGCCAAAGGAATTAATCCTGGCGACCAGTTTCTCCACTTCCGGCCTGGGCTTGCCGGTTTCTGTGAAAAACTCATCAAAAAAATTTTCAGGATCGTAGGTATCAAAGTTCATATATTTTTACTTTGCGGCTTGCAGCTGATTTCCAGATATGGGCTTAATGATCGGCCCCGTGCCTATTTGCATGACTGAAGTGCTTGATTCGAATCAATGCATCAGACTTTCCCTTAAATTATCATGTTCCAAGGCAATAAACCAGAGGTTAGCAAAACAAACTTATTCTTTACAATGATGTACCACCCCCCCACCCGGAGGGCCGGGTCGATTGGAACAGTAAAAGGCAATTCCAGTATCCCAAACTTGAAAGCTGGCTAAGAAAAAAAGGAAGACCCAATGGGTGTTCTCTATAACTCGTTGGGCCGCCGAAATGGAAACCAGTAAAATGGCATTAAAATTTGGATTTAATTTATAGTGGAAATCAAATGAACCATTGTGCTTGACTGGAATAAACCGTAAAAAGCTCTTTACCACCTATGGTAAAACTGTCAGGAAACATCCTTCACCGTAAATATTATTTTGGATCAAACCATGAACTATCAAAACCTGTTTTCTGAAATAGCCGTTGAGGCGCAAAAGATTGAGGATAGCGGCGCAGTCGCAACCTACATCCCCGAGCTGGGCAATATCGATCCAAACAAATTTGGAATCCATCTCACCACTCTGGATCAGCGAAGATACGGTTTAGGCGATTTCGATGAAAAATTTTCGATTCAAAGTATATCAAAAGTACTCTCTCTGACTTTAGCATTCGAACTGGAAGGCGAAAAGCTATGGAGCCGAGTGGGAATTGAACCATCCGGCACCCCTTTCAATTCACTGGTTCAGCTGGAATATGAAAATGGTATTCCTCGCAATCCACTCATTAACGCCGGAGCTCTGGTGATATGCGATATTCTTGTCAGCCGACTTGAAAATCCCAGGAAGGACCTTATCGAATTCGTCAGGCAACTATCTGGGGACGGCAACTTAGACTACTGCCGCAGGATTGCCGAATCGGAAAAGAAGACCAGCTATAAAAACGCCGCCCTCATCAATCTGATGAAGGATTTTGGAAATATAAATAATGATATCGAAGTGGTATTGGATCTTTATTTTCACTTATGCTCTATCGAATTGTCCTGCAAGGATTTAACGCAGGTATTTTTATATCTTGCTGCGAACGGGATCAATCCCCTTACCGGCGAAAAGGTTACCAGCATCAGTAACTCTAAACGCATTAATGCCATCATGCAATTGTGCGGATTTTATGATGAAGCCGGAGAGTTCGCCTACAAAGTGGGATTGCCCGGTAAAAGCGGGGTGGGAGGGGGCATCATTGCCATTCATCCCGGGAAATACTGTGTTGCCGTTTGGAGTCCGAAATTAAATCAAAAGGGAAATTCACACAAGGGAATGAAAGTCCTGGAATTCCTAACTACCCGAACTCAGTCGTCAATATTCTAAAAATCGTTACAAAGAAAATTCACCCTTCTCTTTAACAAACTCGGTTTCCCAGGCTGTTCATTGTTAGCTGTCCAATGGCGCAGACTTTTCTCAAGACCTGCTTCATTTGGAATAATTAAAAAAAAGGGTCAGCGTCTTGCGAAAACATCGATTGAGTTCTTCAAGGCGTTCGGGTCGGACGGTCAGGGCATCGGCATCGAACCAGGGCTCGGACAGGTAAAGGCTCCGGTTCATTTCAACCTGCACCCAGGGTATCGGCCCCTCCCCGTAGGTCCGGGTAATAAATCCTCCCGCAAAGGGTTGGTTCATAACCACATCTTTATCCTCGAGCTGAAAAGCTTCTCGAAAACAGGCCGACAGCCGATCCGCTACTTCCAGAGAACAACTCTTACCGTGGTTGGTCCCAAGGCAGATGAGCGGACGCGGTTGACCGGGATCGGGCGAAATGACAGGAGCCACTTTTTCCATGCTGTGGCAGTCCAGCGCCAATTGGAGGTCCGGGTTCCGGGTCAGCCCGGTGGCAATGGATTGATGGTAAGGATAGTAATAGGTTTCGAGAAGCCGCCGGGTCCAGGCCTCATCCAGTTCCTGCCCCGACCGGTAAATGATTTTACCGTGACAGGTTTGGGTTTTAACAACGCCGTCCGGATTGTTCGGAGGCCGATCGTCCGGCGCCCGGTTCATATCGACAAATACCCGCGCCATCGAAGCCTGCACCTGGATCCGAACTTCGTTGCCAAGGCCGTAAATTTCCCGGGTAAAGGAATCGCTGTCCTCAAATTGATCCTTGGGAGATATCGCCACCCGGTTTTCGATGGCCGGGGGCACCTCCTTGCCTCCGTGGGGAATGGATATTAATATTGGTAAATTTTTCAATTATTTGGAGCCTCCCAGATATAAAGTGCCTGAATACCGTTGATATCTCCCCGGTTAAAAAAAAATCACATCCGGCGCATCATTTTATGTTGCATTTATTTCCAAAAATACGCATATTTGGTTGGCCTTTAAAACTCAACCTTATCGAGGAACTTTAAAATGGAATCATGCGAATTGGTTCTGGATATCCCTAAAGTTTTAGGTTTGAAATACACTCCCATGGCTTTCAAAAATAATTCCTCCCTTGTCGACAAGCTGGAGCAGTCGTATTTCTCCAAAGGGTTCATGTAAGCCCCTTCCTCCCTCTGCAATAAATTTATCCAATATAAGCAAGATCTTCTGCCTGCCTGATCCAGTTATTCCAAGGCAAAAGGTTGATGCGATTCCAGATACCAAATTTCACAGACTCTATATAAGAATTTTATATTAAAGAGGTTATGCGAAACAGCATACTAAAAAAACTCAGCAAGGAGAACGGCGCTGCCTGAATGGGGCCTGGGCAGAAAAACAGAATGGCTTATTACTTAACTCAAACAATTATTTATTATGGAGATATGTCATGATTAACCAAATCAAAGCTTCTTTGTTTCTTCTGACCTTAATTGCTTTTCTGTTGTCTGCCACTCTTGGCTTTGCTTCATCCAGCATCAAGGTATTTGAAAACGACAATACCTATGTTCTGATGAATGATGACAAAGAAGATGATAAAGAAGACGACGATGATGATGACGACAAGGGCAAACACTAATTCGCCCTGCCAAAAAATCATCATTTGATTAAGGGCAGTCATCATAAAATCCGGGGAGCTTCTGGCTCCCCGGATAATTTATCTTAAATGATTGGAAAGGATTACAAAACCTTATGAACACCCACGAACAGATAATTTCAGCATTCAATTCTTATGTCGCCGAAAACGAAAGCTTTGACCAGAAAAATATAAAGGCCGCTGCCGCGCGCGCCAGAAAAGCCCTGGCGGAACTTGGAAAACTGACCAAAACCCGCAGGGCGGAAATTCAGGAAAAGAAAAATAACCTGAGCTAACGTCTTTCCTTTGTTATACGGGCCCCGCCGCTGTTCCGTCCCGGCGGATTTCCGCCACCCCTTGGAAACCGTCAATCGTCTGGGTTCTCATCACCGCGTGGATTGCCCCCAAGTAAAAGGCATAGGGTTCCCGCGCATCCATTTTGTACCCCACATTCTTAAGATATTGCACCACTTTGTCATCCATACGTCCTTCCTCATAACTCAATTTGCCCCCAATGGAACAATGAATCCTCGGCAATATCATGGACTCCGACATGGGCAGGTCACTATCCAGGATGTGGGTGAGAAAAAGGGCCACTGCTGAAAATATACGCTCACTTCCCGGGCTACCCGCTACCAGCCAGGGTTGCTTCCTGCGAAATACGATCACCGGAGCCGACATGCTCCAGGGAACCGCATTGGGCCGCAGGTAATACGGATGGGATGGGTCTTTCGTCTCCAGCGAGCTCATGTAATTGTTGTACAAGAAACCCAATCCTTTTGCCGCGGTCCGGGCACCATAAACCCGTTCAATGGATTGTGTGATTCCTACCGCGTTGCCCTGTCTGTCCATGACTGAAAGATGCGTGGTGTCATTGACCGAAGGAAACAAGTCTGCAAGGGGAAGCGTGGGGTCTATTTTATCTTGAATAGAGGTCGCCAGCATTTTTGCAAAATCGAGGCTGAGAATCCGCTTGTCCTGCGGCAATTGCGGATAAATATTGGGATCGAAAGGACGTTCCTTTCTGTTCAGCAAGGCTTTGCGAAATGTTTCTGCAATAAAATGGTAGGACTCTGGTGACCGCTCCTTTAAAAACTTGGAAGGAAGATTCCCCAGCATGAGCAGAATCAACAGCAGAGTGCGCCCTGCGGCGGGCGGCGGAAGCGTGTGAATTGAGAGTCCGCGGTACCTGCGGCTGATGGTTTTACGAAGCACCGGCCAGGGAATCAAAGCCATGTCCTCGTAATGCAGAAAGCCGTCATTGTCCCGCATGTCCCGATCGATCTGCCGCGCCGGTTCACCCGAATAAAACGCTTTGACTCCCTCCTCTGAAATGAATTCCAGTAACCGGGCCAGATCGTTCTGCACAAACTTATCGCCAACCGCATAGGGTTCCTTCCCATCCTTCAGGAAATACCGCGCGCCGGATTGGGAAGAAACGGCAAGAAACGCTTTCATTTCACGTTTTTGCAAACGGTGTTGCAGTTCTGTAATGCGATATCCTTCCTTGGCTATCCGAATGGCAGGCTCCAGAACGGTTCTCCAACTGGCCCGGCCATAAGTAAAGTGCATGTACCCCAGAACCGCGGGAGTACTTGGAACCGTTGTGGCACGATAACCGGTCAGGCTCTCCCCCGATTTGATACGGCTGAGATGCGCCAGAGAGGGAACGCGGCTGGAACCATCGAGCGCCAGATTTTTATCCTGCGTGTGGAGCAGGACCATGCTTTGGCCGCCAAGGCCGCTGGCCTGAGGCTCGCAAACGGATAAGGCAAATGCCGCCGCGCAGGCGGCATCGATGGCATTACCCCCCGCCTCCAATATTTCAACTCCCGCACGCGTCGCTTCAGGAAATGCGGTAGAAACCATGCCGTTGGCAGACCACGCGCATTTTCCATCTTCCGTCGGCTGGAAACGACCTTCTATAATTTTTGGATTCATACAGAGAAATTTTTAGGGGCTTGAGAAATCAGGTACGCCAACAAGAGAGACCGGTCGATCAGGCTGTCTCGAACAACGTACTCGCTCTTGGTGCCATTCCCACCCGTCACCGGACCCAGTCCCTCGACGTGGGGTATTTCTGGAGATATGGATGTAAGAATGGAAGGCATTTCCGTATGAGATTTTTGGACCCTCACTTCCAGCATCTTAGCCAGTCCACCGATCTTTTCCATAAATTGAATATTGACCGGCGTTTCCATCAAAGGCTTGCGGGAAGCTCCCCGGGTGATATGAATTTTCAGAGGACTGGTGGCCGGAATTTCAAACAGCTTAAATACCCGGGCCTCCAAAGCGTCTTTTTGATCCGGCTTGCGGTAACGGATGTGAAGCACGAGCGATGCGTGATCGGGCGGTTGGTCGCCCACACCATGAGTATTGATACTGGTAATGGTGACACTCTGGTTTTCCACTTCATCATTGAGTTTTCTCAGGCTGATAATTTTTTGAGAAATAAAACTCACCAGATCATATTTATCCTTAAAATCCGCTTGACCTTTCCGCGTCATCCGGTTGATCTCAATATTGAATTTGATTTGCCCCGAAGTGGACACAATCAGCTCCCCTGAAAGCCCGGCACCCTGCAGGCCCACCACCGCTTTGGACTTTGACGAGTAATCCGCCACCAGCGATTTTGAGGAACGGCCTCCAGCCGATTCGTCCGAAACCAGTAAAATTCCGCACTTTACTTTTTTAAGCGACCGGGTGTAACGAAGCCCCTGCAGAGCCGCAAGGAGAATAGCCAGCCCCCCCTTCCCATAGGAAACCCCCGTACCGTAGATTTTCCCCCGGTCCACCGCGTAAGGAACAAAATCCTGAAAATGAGAAGGATTGTCCAATTGCCCGATCACCAGTATGTCATTGGTGTCGCTGTTATGATTGGTGAAATAAAGCATGTTTCCGAATTCCGCACGGGTGATGACGTCCTTATGAAAACCCATTCGGCTTAAAAGATTTCCTATCCATTGCCCCAGGGCGTTTATTCCGTCAATATTCCGGACATAGGAATTGGTTTCCACCATCGTTTGCAGGCTGGCTTCCATCGTGGACAAATTGCCCCGCAGGTAACTGCGAAGACGGGTATGAAGCGGGGTGGTGGTTTTTTTGATCAGGCTGGGCACCAGGGATTCCTGTTCTCCGAGGGCTTCCAACTGCTGCTTGCCAAAGTAGCGTTCCACAGCCACATCCAGCATGCGATTGATCAGAGATTCATACGAATACCCGGCGGTTTTGGCCGCAAGCACATAGGAACCCGTTAATCCCAGGCTGGCCATTGAGTTGAGCTCCAGAATGTATAAATTGCCCTGGTCGTCCATCCGAAAATCGACCCGGCAGAAATCGTAAATACCCAAAGAGCGAAACGTTTCGCGGGTCAGGCGAGAGAGTTCCTCCTTAAGCCGATCGTCAATCCTGGCGGGACATATTTTTTCACGCGGAGTCCTCAGTTTGTCGTCGAGTGTTTGAATGGCATTCGGGTCTCCTTCAAGATCGATTTCCACCACCGGTAAGATTTCGGGATCCTGATTGCCCAGTAATCCCACGGCAAACTCCCGACCGGGAATGAATTTTTCGACCAGAACCGGCTGACGAAACTCCTCCACCAACCGGCTGATGGTTTCCTGCAGATCCTTTTTGTTATGAACCACTTCGATACCCAGCGATACCGCTTCCATCTTGGGTTTGGTGATAACAGGATACGGCAGGTCATCCGGAATCTGATCTGGAGTATAAAAAACCCAATAGGGGGCGGTGGGTAAACCGGCCGCGTGAACCATTACCTTGGTGGTCACCTTGTCCAGGGCGACACCGTGTCCAGCCGGGCTGGACCCGACATAAGGAATGCCCACCATTTCAAGAAGCGAAGGGATATGCGTGTAGCGGCTGACGCCCTGGATGCCATAGGCCATATTGAACACCATTCCCGGTTGCTCGCCATGAACCACCCGCGGCATGAAGGACTCCAGCTGCTCGATAACTTTGATATTACCATCCACAATGCGGACGTTGTGCCCGCCTTTTTCCAGGGCGGACGCCACACGTTCCACTGTTTTCGGGTTATACGTCTCCTGATTCTGCATCCCAAAGACGTTGATCACTCCTTCAACGTCCTGTTGCTTGTTGTATATGACGGCCACTTTCATACCCTGGTCTCCGTAAAACCCGTATTACGCATGCAATTTTAAAATTTAACTGTATATTAAAATCGCATTGTACACCAATGCAATTATTCTGTCTCCGCGCAAAAATTCTAATCTATAATAGTTCCTGCAAAAACTGGAGCGTAACATTTAAGTTTGCGGGCCGCAGCGCTGGATCGGGCTAAGGGAAACATACCATGGATAAAATCATAAAAATTTTAAAGAATACTCCCGACATCCTTGAACAATGGCTGGATGAGCTGAATGCCTATTTACCCAATATTCTGGGCGCTCTTTTATTGATGCTTTTAGGATGGGCCGTAGCCAGTCTTCTCCGGTCGATCAGTACCCGCCTGACTTTAATACTTAACCGGATATTGTCCGGATTGTTTTCCAAAGGGTATCTCGCTAAATTCAGACTCTCCAAACCCTTTATCGTTCTTTTCAGCAAAATTATTTTCTGGGGAACTCTTCTGATATTCGCGATCATCTCCACCCAGATCCTGGGGCTGACCGCTTTCTCCGTATGGCTCAACCGGTTGGTCGCTTATTTCCCAAGTCTGGCGGCAGGTGGCCTGATTATTTTGGCCGGAATTTTATTCAGCTCTCTGGGTAGGGATCTCACGGTTTCTGCGGCGTCTTCCGCCAATATTTCCCAAAGTAAGATTCTCGGGAAGATGGTCCAGGGAGTCATACTGTTTACCGCCACCATCATTGGGTTGGATCAAATCGGCATTGAAGTTAATTTTCTGATTACCCTTCTTGCCATTACGCTAGGATCCGTTTTGGGTAGCCTGGCTCTTGCCTTAGGGCTGGGAACAAAAGATCTGGCCAGCAACCTGATCAGCGGACATCATGTTCAAAAATTTTACAAACCCGGACAGAGAGTGCGGTTCGGAAATGTGGAGGGAGTCATTCTGGAGTTAACTCCGGTCTCCATTATTTTATCGGCCAGCGAAGGAAGATTGACGGTTCCTGCAAAACTTTTTCATGCCGAACCTTCCTTGCTAATCATATCGGATACAGCAGATGAGTGAAATTCCTTCGTTAACTTTAAATTTTGCGGGCAAGCATCCCCTGGAAGCCGCCAGGGTACTACAAAATTTGGCGGTGGAGGATACCGTCGCCTTTATCGAAAAGATTCCCCCCGAAATTGGCTCGAAACTTTTGGAAAGGCTGACGCCTCATTACGCGGGGAAATGCCTGTTAACACTGGATCGGCAATTTTCAGCCACCTTGATGCACGGCATGAAGATTACTTCAGCCATTTCCATGCTCCGCATCATTCCAACTGTTAGCATCAATTCTTTTCTGGAGTTTTTATCGCCGGAAAAATCAGCCCTGCTGAAAACAGGATTATCCTTTCCGGAAAATTCCGTGGGCGCCTGGATGGATTTAGAGAAAGCCTCGGTTAACGAAAACGCCCTGGTCGGGGACATTAGAAGATCGTTCCGGATTTCCCGCAATATGATGGAATATGCGCCCTGCGTGGTAAGGTCCAATGGCACCATTGCCGGGCTGATAAGCTTATCGCGAATGGCAACCGCTAAAGACAGCAGTAAAGTCTCAAAAATAATCACTGTGGATTTCGTTTCGATTCCCGTCCATGATTCCCTTCAATCAGTTATTTCTCTAGACGCATGGAATCACTTTGATGCTCTTCCCGTCACAAATCCGAACGAACGGTTTGCGGGAATGCTGACTCTTAAAAACCTGAAAAGAGGGTTATCCCTCTCAACCGGCAGTGAGTCCTCACATCCCGCGGATTCGATTTTGGCGGATTCTATTAACGCTTACATTTCTGCATTGACCTGGCTGGCAACATCCGCCTTTTCATCCTCAGCCAAAATCCTGCCCGGTTCCTATTTTCAAGAGGGGAATCGCTCATGACCGGAAGCACCACCACAGTGGTTCAGGCGTTAAACAGGCAATATCTGCTGGACTATCCCTCAGAGGCCATTGAGCAGTTTGAGGCCATGGAACCCGCTCAGGCCGGAGAATACCTGGCCCACCAATCAATTCCCTTGATCCTGACTATCTTCAAGCGGCTTACTCCAGACATCGCTTCATCAATTTTCAACCAATTGCCGAACTCCATCATTCAAAAGTTACTTGTCGAATCCAATCCTGTTGAAATGGTGACCTTGCTCGGCCAAATGAAAGAAGAAGAAAGAGAGCGATACCTGTCGCTCGTGGACTCTTCAATAAAAAATGACTTCAAAGCAATGGCGGCTTATCCTGATGATTCTGCAGGCCGTTTGATGGATACCCGCTTCCATGTGTTTCGCGAAAACATGGAGGTCAGACAATGCTTGAGACGATTGCGCACTCTGAAATACAAATCCACGCGTACGATATTTCTCGTCAACTCGGAAAACCAACTGAGCTCAAGGGTCAACATGCAGGACCTGGCGCTGGCGGAGCCGCTGACTTTACTGAGTGAGCTTGCTTTCCCGATACGCACTGTCGTCAATCCAACCGATTCCCGGGAAGAAGTGGTCTCCAAGCTTGAAGAATTCAAACTATCCAACTTGCCCGTAGTGGATGTCTCGGGCCGCCTGATCGGCGTGGTGGGTTATGACGCTCTTGTTAAAGCCGCGGAAGAGGAAGCCACTCTCGATATTCAAACCATGTTCGGTGTCAGCAAGGATGAACGCGCTCTGTCCAAACCCGGCTTTTCAATCCGAAAGCGCTTGCCCTGGCTTCACATCAATCTCCTCACCGCATTTCTGGCCGCCGGAGTGGTCGGTCTGTTCGAGGGTACCATAGCCAAGTTTACGGCACTGGCTGTCCTTCTCCCCGTGGTCGCGGGACAATCCGGAAACGCGGGCGCTCAGGCCCTGGCCGTCACCATGAGGGGTTTGGCCCTGAAGGAAATCAGCGTTCGCCAATGGGCCACCGTCGCCCTGAAGGAAGCCGCCGTGGGACTGGTTAACGGCGTGGCCATCGCGCTGACCACTGCCGTGGGAGTCTATTTCTGGAGCCATTCCCTGGGCCTGGCTTCTATCATTGCCATTTCCATGGTTCTTTCCATGGTTATCGCAGGCATTGCGGGAGCTTCTGTACCGATAGTGCTGACCCGTATCGGCCAGGATCCGGCTACCGCTTCTTCCATCATTTTGACGACGGTGACAGATGTCGCCGGTTTCCTCTCTTTTCTGGGAATCGCGACTCTGCTCTCCAAATTTTTGTAGTCTTTTAATTTCAAAATTATAACCAGCGGAAAGATCAAAATCATTTATGGGCTCGCCTTCTTCTAAAAAAGCAATTTATGCGGCACTTGCAGGAAACAGCCTGATCGCGGTTTCAAAGTTCTGGGCCGCAGCTTACACCGGCAGTTCTGCCATGTTCAGTGAAGCCATACATTCGGTTGTTGATACCGGCAACCAGTGGCTACTGTTATATGGACTGAAACGTTCCAAGCGCCCGGCAGACAAAACTCATCCATTCGGCTATGGAATGGAGGTTTATTTCTGGAGCTTTGTCGTGGCTATTTTAATTTTCGGGCTGGGTGCCGGAATTTCCATCAACGAGGGAATTGCAAAAGTAAACAATCCTGAGCCGGTAAAAGACCCTTTCATAAATTATATTGTGATCGGGTTTTCCGTGTTTTTCGAAGCTATGGCATTTTCTTTAGCCTACAAGGAGTTTTACAAATCCAAAGGTTCCCAAAATTGGATCAAGGCGGTTCGCGCCAGCAAGGATCCCGCAATTTTCACAGTGCTGTTTGAAGATTTGGCCGCTCTAACAGGGCTGATCGTTGCAGGCATCGCGATCTACCTCGGAGATACTTTAAATATGCCCGTACTGGATGGCATCGCTTCCATCATCATCGGCTTGATCCTGGCCTTCACTGCTTCCTGCCTGGCTTTTGAATGCAAAGGACTGCTCATGGGAGAATCGGCCAGCGAAACCGTGATCGAAGGCATCCGGAAAATCATTGAAGAGGAATCTCAGGTCCTCCACATCAACGAAATTCTAACCATGCACCTGGGGCCTCATGATATTTTGCTGAACCTCAGCCTGGACTTTAAAGATGAATTATCTTCCGGCAATGTGGAAGCAACCATTT
>Ga0224501_10000836_pt1 | contig 23759 bp, 23 predicted proteins | sample SF_Oct11_sed_USG_4_FD_169105 | JGI IMG/M metagenome (GOLD analysis project Ga0224501, IMG submission 169105) | Sediment microbial communities from San Francisco Bay, California, United States - SF_Oct11_sed_USGS_8_1 | ecosystem: Environmental > Aquatic > Marine > Sediment | place: USA... | reverse complement strand
AATAATCAATACAACCTCCGATGATCCAGCTATTCAGGCAACTGTTCAAAGAGTCGTCGAGTCTGTTCTCAATGAGGTTGAGAACTTTTGAGTTTCTACGATACCGCATGGACCATAACAATGATGGTGAGCCGGAAGTCCTATGAAGAGGTAAGACTCATTGTCGATGAAAGAGTACCTTATCCTCACATTGACTACTTTGGTCGCCCAGTAAACGATTATCTTCTCCATCTGCCCCTTCCGGAGAAACTTGTCCCTGTTGATTTGAGGGAAAACAAGCTCATTATGTGGAGAACATTCAAAGCCTGCGCAGCACATGAGGCAGGACATGTGTACCTGACTGACCCCCTTGTCTATGAGCAATGGAAGTACCAGAAAGATCCAAAAATATCCAGTTTCATAGCGAACCTCATTGAGGATTTCAGGGTTGAACACTTTCTGGCCTCAAAGTGGCCGGGTCTGGGAGCAGACTTGGCACTAGCTAACGCTGTGGCATACCTGCGCTTTCGTCCGCTGGATGATTTCCACGATAGGCTAAAGAGGATGATGGTCGCCCTAGTCTGCAAGGCTTTCTTGAACGGAGTTAAGGGAGACCTTACCGAGCATGAGAGGAGGACATTAGAGGGAACCGAGAGGGCTCTTGAGAGAGTAAAGTGGGTAAGCCATCCTAATCTCATAGTCTCCGTGGCGGACAAGATTTACGAAGAGTTGTCAAGGTATGGGTCTTCAGATAGCATTCGCGCCTATCCTGTTGCGCCTCCCAGGGAAGGAAGGCCATTAAGCGAGTACCTTAGGAGCACATTCTTAGACCCTGATGAAGACGTCCAGACGATTATCGAGAAGCATACGAAGTATGTCCAGGAACAGAGCCGCCTGAAGAAGGCTTTCAGCAAGGACGCCCTATCTGAGATGAGTTATGTCTTTCATCGTGAAAACACCCTGAGGGCAAAGGAGGAGAGGATACTAAGCCTCTACCAAAAAGAGAAGTCTAATCTTCTGGGCATAGACTTCCCTCAGAATGACTATGCTGAGTATCTTAGGCTCAAGAAAGGCATTATACCCATAGTGAGGAGAATTCTGAGCGTCATAGCTCAGATCAGACCGGATTATGACGAAGAGCCCCATCAACGCGGTGGACTTATTGATCTGAACGATGCAATACAAGCCGTTGCCTCCGAGAGTCAGAGAAGCGATGTCTTCAAGCAGCTACAGAGAAGTTCAGCCAGCACGGCTTGGGCTGTACTAGTAGATAACAGCGAAAGTCTCTCAACGCGTTCTGATGTTCTAAAGCAAGTTTCTATATGCTTAGCTGAGGTCGCTCCTGGTTTGATGAGCCCGAATTCTTGGGCATTATATACATTCAGTGACTCGCTCTCTATCGTGAAAGACTTCGAAGAGAAGTACGACAAAAGAGTTCAGTTTCGATTGGGCGGCCTAAGGACGGGAGGTCCGACTTTCCTGCCTGACGCATTGAGAGTGATCGCTCCTAGGCTCTCGCTTGTACCTCAAGTGTACAAGGTGATTCTCGTCGCGACAGATGGCCAACCTCACGGATATGAGAACATCCAAGAGGAGACGGAGAACGCAGTTAAGGCTATAGAGAAAACGGGCCTGTCACTGATAGCCATAGGAATCAGAAGTAGGAAAGCTCAGAGATACTTCAGAAACTTCTGTTATGTCGATGATTTTGAGGACTTGGCGAAGAATTTCGTAGGGCTTTATTACGCTACTTCGCAGTCTTCGTATTAAAACACTTCTTTGAGAGGTGATCCGCTCTACAATTCACATAGGTTTGGCATCTAGACCAGAATTTCATAACTTCTTTATTGCTGCTTTAGCAAGAGTAGCAAAAACGAAGGTCCTGAGAAAGAATGAGCAAAGCAGAGGAATTTTCAGAGGAATGCAGGAAAATTCGTGCTGAGATAAGATGCCTCAGGAATGTCATCGTGAATTTGACAAAATTCCACGAAGAGACCTTCTCGGACATTGTTGATAGGCTAGATCAAATCTTTCAGCAAGACAATGATGCTTATGGGAATGATCAGCCCATTGTTTTTGTGGATTGCAGAAAATGGTCGGACTTCAGTGAGATGAGTAAGGGAGCCTCTCTGGTTGCCTTTGAAACGGATATCTGGAATGTCTTTTCCATAAGTTCTGCGTGTGGAGAGTTCGTCTTTAGATACGCAGAGAAGCTCCCGTTATCACCAGATGATGGAGCACCTGCAGATTCGGTTTGCTGCAAAGTTTTAGATCTGGATCCTTTGAGTCTGAGGCGTTGGCTTTCGGACGAACTTAACGTTCCGGAGGACAAGATCATAGAGGGCAACCTAGTTAAACCTTCGCAACGCACAAATGAAGAAGTAGATGAAAAAAGGGAAAGTACGATATTGGAATATTACAAAAGAATCTAGCACTGCGAAAACACGGTGTTTTCGTTCCTGACTCATGCTAGTAAAGAAGCACAGCATATGTCTACGACTCTGATAACAAGTCTAACAAAACGAATGAAACGCTGTCTCTGGATGTAAGCTCTTGGTAAGAGTTGCTGTTGCAGCTTGCCCGAAGACGCGGTTGAAAGCAGTTAGCTTCCAGCTAACAGATACCGACTGCTTGTTCATATGAAAGGTATGAACGTTTGCTTCTGAAGGCTTAAAATTTCACATATAGACAATTCTCAACGGCTCAAGGTGGACAGAGAACTTGATTTCAAGGTTACTCAGTAACCCGACTATTGGTAGAACGATCTTCGGTGTTATGAAGAGCAGAGTCTTCAAACCTTACAGCATTAGCATTGAGGCGGCTCTTGAAGAGCAAGAACGTATGCTGTCCCGCAAGTTCAGTAGGATGGAAGGAACCATAATAGGGAGTAAGATCGGTGTCCGGCGACGGATGAAACTGGAGGAGCTGCCAGTAACCGACTATAGCTTTTACGAAGGCTTCTTCCGAAACTGTCCTCCCAACGCTTTCATGTACCCGATTGATGAGTACGAAAGGGTAAGGACGAGCGGGATTAGCGGATCTGAAAAGTGGTTTATGATCCCACGACTTTCCTTTGTCAAGTGCTTGAAGACCGGGCTGGCCACTCTTATGGCGATGTTCCACGATGGGGAAAAGATCACCTTTAACTATGGGGACATAATCTTCGTCAATGTTGCCCCTCGACCTTTCTCTGGAGGATATGTTCTTTCTAACTTGGAACCAGAAACATATGGAATCATCAGACTTGTACCGAATATCAACCTCAGATTCAAAGATAAGGTCAAGTTTTTCATAAGGAACCACAAGAAGGTTGATGGAGCTGTTATGCTTGCTTCAACACTTATCTCATGTGTCATGCACGAGATTGAAGGTCGAGCAAAGCTTAAGGGACTTCTCACCCTCGATTCTCAGATAGCTGAGATGTACAGGGATGAAATAGAGGATTTTACGGGAATCCCGGCGAGAACGATCTACGCAACAACTGAAACTCTAAACTGCACCGTCCCATCGGTCCAGCATACATTGGGTTTCTTCTTCGATTGGAGAAGGGGAATCTTTGAGTTTCTCCCTGTGGAAAAGGAAATAGATAGAGAAGTCACAAGCGAAAACCTAGTGCCTTTGAACGAAGTGAAGGTAGGCGAAGCCTACCGGCCGGTTTTCACATCACTTGAAGGGGAGATGACGAGATATGTCATCAACGATTCACTTCTATGCGTAGCCAAGGGAGACGATATCCTTGGAACGGATTTCCCCATTTTCAGGTTTCACTCAAGATTGGAGACGACCATTTCACTCCAGAACTTCACCAGGATAAGCGAAGAAGAACTTCTGGTGTCTCTGAAGCACAGCGACGTTCGATTCGTGGATTTCACGGCGAGGGTTGAAGTTGAGAACGGTCTTGAATGCCTCGCTATATACTTGGAGCACACCGGGAACATGTCGGTTGAGGAGATCAAGGGATACATTCACAATCACTTATACGAGACTGACAAAGACTATCGCGACCTAGTCGAGTTCTTTGATTATGTTCCCATCAGGATACGCTTTGTGAAGAAAGGAGCTTTCTCCAGATATATGGAGAAGAAGGGCACTTCTTGGGGAAAGGTTGAGAGAATAAATATGGAGGAAGAGGTGTTCAGGAAAATCATTGCTGACGGTTAGCGCAGTAGGGGAAACGTGGTGGAAGGACTTGAATTTGTGCCCGTCATCGCAAATGGAGCTGTAACTTTCACCCTTGGGTCTCTAATTATCTATCTAATCCACATAAGAAGGCTCAAGCAGAACATTTTCTACTTCGCTTGGGCCCTCGGCTTCATGGCTTACGGGATCGAAATCATACTTAGGAATCATATCGACGAGTTCTCCTTGGCCCTAGTGGGAGGAGTCATGTATTCGTTCCTAGCATTAGGAGCTTGGGGTCTGTCGAATCTATCACTCCGAAAAATCGTTTTGGCGGTTCCTATAATAATCGTATCCGGCTTTCTCTATCTGACAGGAAGTTTCCCGATAGCCCTCATCCCTTTCCCCATGGCCCTCACCCTCTTCTACGGGTTAATAAGCGTCGGAATAATATACAATAGGGCGATCTTCGGGAGAATTCTTGATAAACTCGTCCTAGGATGGTTTTTCCTGCTCATCGTAAACATCCTCCTTTGGGAACAGTCGATCATAGATATATTCGCAGTCTTCGCGAAGATCGTTCTGTTCCTTGGGATATTGGACCAAGAATTCATTTTGGTAGCTGAAAAAATCCGGATCGCAGCTCAGAGATATCCAAGTATCAGTCCAGGAGTAAAGCAAGAAGGTGGGGTGAACATGATCATTCCCGCAACTGATGCAACGATAGAAAGTGAGGTCAGGTGGATGGAAGACAAGATCCAGGAGAACATCAGGAAAGGCCTTGATACTTACATATTCTCCTTTCAAGATCTGCCTTCGCACAGGGATCTTCGCAGAATGAGATGGATCAATCCTGAAAAGGTCTTTGTATTGCTCTTCTCCTCCAGTTCTCTGAAGGCGAAGGAGGAGTTCACCGTCTTCAAAATGGACATGACAGAGACGGGAGCAGCCTTATCTGAGCTTATCAAGAAGTACCACAACGCCGAAGAAGGCTGTGCGGTAATCTTCACTGATCTCTCAGTTCTTATTCACAGCTTCAATGAAAACGATGTCTTCAACATGTTACTGGAGAAGATGGGATCTCTGAGGGAGGCAGGTGTAACCCTCTACGCTTTCTTCCATCCTGAAACTCACGGAAATCCTGCCATCACTAACCTATTCAAGAACATATCAGACTCGGTTCTCAAACTCTGACGCGTTCTGTATGAAATACGGTGAAGCCTCTTTCATCTATCATATACCGTCTTGGCTGTTCATCGAATTTCACGCCACGCATCTTTTCAATCCGGAGAGTCTTGAGGAAACTGAAGTTTTGGATGGTCTTGTCGAGTCTTATGACTCCGTCGGCTAGAAACTCCTCCATGTGGAAACCGCCGTCAGAGGAAGTGATCTCGGAGGTGGCAATCGATGTGCAGCCTATCTTTCTAAACTCGGTGAAGAGCTCAGACATCTTGTATCTTTTGATAGGTTCTCTCTGTTCATGGATGGCTATGCTTGTAAGAGGATCTATCACCACATGTTCAGCGTCAATCGACTCAACTGCTCCCACTACCTCTCTAACGAAAGAGAGAGTTGGCCCACTAGTCTGCCTGCTCCTCAGCTCAGATCCCCCTACATAAGGCACGGTATAAAAGTTCAGCAGCTTAAGCCTACCACTGCTCTCCTTCTCCTTCAGATTCCAACCAAAGGCATCAACATTCTCCAAAATGAAGCTCATAGGCTCTTCCAGAGTTACGTAAACTCCCCGCTCACCTCTCTCAACAGCCGCTGCAAGAAACTGTAGGCAGAAAATGGTTTTTCCAGCTCCAGGTCCACCGCACAGCAGAATGACCCTTTGCTTCGGAAGTCCCCCGCCAAGCATCTCGTCTAAGCCCTTAACACCAGTGGGAACTCTCAGCATTTCAGCATGTCCTCCTAGCTCACACTTACATGGTCTATCATGAAATTCTTAAATACGTCTTCTGATTTCCCAGTCTGAATTCCGAGTCCACCAGTGTCCTACGAGTTCTCACGGCGCCGGTATTGCGTGAGATTTCCTCTAAGACCCACTGCCTTTTGCCATCACTGTCCATCTTCATAAAGAGTTCTAGCACTCCTAGCTGGATGGAAGTCAACATTCACTCCTTCAGAGACTGCAGTATTTTGAGGAGCTCATTGACGGAACGACTTAGCCTAAACTTCATGTAGATCAAGGTCTCCTGATCTTCAGGAGATGTCTCGCTCTTCTTTGGTACTGCGCGATTCCCTTTCAAGTCTCCACCAAGCTTTGCAGCCTTTGCTAGATCGCGGGATATTCTCTCCATTTTCTCCAAGATTCTCTCCATATTCTTTTCGTGCTCTGACAGAACGGCGACGAGGAAATCCAGATAACTCGATCTTCCAGAATCAGAAGCCTCACTCATAAAGACATCCCGCCTGACTCTCTACGCTTATTGGGCACAGGCTTCGCAATTCTGAAGTAAACCTTCTTTCCCTTTCTGGACCTGGCTAAGTACCCCATTCTCTCAAGCTGATTAAGATGGAAGCTCTCTACGCTTCTGGACCTATCCGTGATCATTGAAACCTCAAGAGCCGATGCTTCCTTAAGTTTGTCCATTGCAGACATCGTCAGTCTGAGGCTATCTGGAAGTTTCAAAAGGTAAGCGTTAACCGTCTCTCTGTCTATCTCATCCATGTCCTGAGTCCTACCCTGTCTCTTTGCAGGTACGAAGTCGGGAAATCTCCTTGATTCCATCAGGTCTAGCAGCATCCCTTCTACGGAATCTACCTTGTTTTCAATCCGCCTTAATCTTCTAAGCAACTCATCACTCAACCTTATCATCGACCTCGTCCCTGATTAGATTTCCTCCAAGGACTCATTTTCCTGCGTGTGGGCCTCCTTAACCTTCTCTTTCAGCACGGTCATGTACCTTTTGATCTTCGATAGCGTGTTGCTTATGCCCTCATACTCTCTCCTCTTGCTCCTCAACGCCTCATTGAGATTCGGTACGACAACGCTGAATAGCGTCATCAACTCCGATGGGTGATAGTCCCCTAATTGGTAGGACTTCACAGATCCATCTTCGAAGTGGTAGCTTATGATCCCTGAGTCATTGAGAAATGCCGCTTGAAGGTTTTTCGCTTCCTTGTCCCTGAAACTGAAAGATTCAGCCGGCATCGTTAACTGCAGATCATACTTCTCCATAATGCTCCTAAAGTAGTTGATTAGATCCTGCTTAAGTCTCTCCGTGTGTATTCTAAGCTCTTCAACCTGTAAGATCTCATCGTTAGTTTCTCTTATCATGTCTATGAATTTGTCGGGACCAATCTTGACGTCTGTTTCGGTGCTCAGTTTGGCTTCTTTTTCCTCAACGGTCTCCAATCACCGACTCTCCTACTAATATGTGCTGGTGAACCATAAGTGGAGCGTCCCGCTGTATGGAGTGGTCTCGTCTATTGTTCCCACAGTTTCGTTAACCAGTATTTCTATCATTATGGGCGCCTCCCCACTAGGATGGGTGTATATGTAGTTTGCCACATTAAGTTGGGACCCGCCGTATGGGGGTCTTGTTTCGGTGCCTAGATAGACGGGTATCCACTCACTATCGGCATTGCCGTCTTGATCTGTATCATTCCTCATATAGATCACCAGATACTGGTTGCCTGTCGAGTCAGCCGAGAAGTTCAGAGAGATCAAGTTCACCGCGAAAGCCTGGTCATTCCTTACATGAAATGCATCAGTGTAGTTGATCCGATATCCAGGGCCCCACTTCCCTAGAGACATGTTATACAACCCCTGCTGTATCGTTGAGTTTCTCAGAAGTGGGTTGCCATCCGGAGATCGATCAGTCCCAGGGATTAGCGCTATGTCTGCGCTCTTGGCGTAGACAACATAGTAGCTATACTTGACAGGAGCCCTTGCGTATTGAGTTGCCTGGAAAAGGTACGTTAGTATGAAAGGCAGCATCAATAACATCATCTTCCTGCTCTTCTTTTTCATTCTCCTTTTCCTTTGACGGCTGTCGAACAGTTAAACTGTTAAACTAACTAACACAGACGTTATATAAGTCTTATTAAACTGTCTTAAGTAGGAGAAATCAATCAACTGGCGGAGCATTAACACCTTTTCCTTCTTTCATCCTCATTCACATTGTCAGAATCCTTCAGGAATCTTGATTTGTTGCTCTCCACGAGCGTGGATGTGACTAGGAACCTAGTGAACCAGGGAATATAGCAAAGAACATAAGAGAAGCGCGCTAAAGGGCCAACTGAATTATGAAGGATCCGGAATATGTGTGTCTTGTGTGTAGTGATCGATAATAGATTCCCATTTAGCGCGCGCGCTAGAATCTAAAGATGGGCCTTGCCACGAGAAAGGAACCTCAACAGTTACTTTAAAATCTCAGATATACCCAGATAAATCGAAGGTGGCATTCTTGAGTGGGCGAAGTGAGTTAGGTATGTCGCTTCGCGGATTCTTTGAGAAGACGCTGACGGATGTAGAAAGGGGAATATATGTCGAGAAATGGAAGGTCTCCAGCGAAGAGCTTGGATCTGATGGTGAGTGGCGGATCGAGAAGCGTAGACTGTATGGAGGGTTATCAGATTGCGTGGATGTAGTTGAGGTGGACAGTGGACGATTCTCTTTCGTAGTTGTGCCGACTCGAGGCATGGGGATTTGGAAGGGCCGTTTTGAAGGCGTCTATCTGGGTTGGGACTCGCCCGTTGGAGGCCTCGTTCACCCTAGCTTCGTCAACCTAGAAGCTCGCGATGGCTTGGGCTGGCTCGATGGCTTCAACGAATGGATTGTTCGATGCGGCATCGGGAGCTTCGGCGCTCCTGGACTTGACAAGATGATCGACAACATGGGTAATGAGAAGGAGGTCTTGTTAGCGCTACATGGGAAGGTAGCCAACATCCCAGCAAACATCGTGAAGGCCAGAATGAGACTTGAACCACCATACGAGCTAAGCATAACTGGCAGAGTCTATGAAAGGTCGATGTTCGGCTCAAACTTTCAGATGGACACAGAAATCACAACCACCCCGGGAGCCAATTCAATCAAGACAGTAGATACTGTAAGGAACCTCCGATCCCTGCCGGACGAGATGCAGATATTGTATCACTGCAACTATGGTCCCCCCTTTTTGGAAGAAGGTTCACATCTGGTGGCACCGATACGGAAAGTTGTCCCACGAGACCAGCGCGCTGCGGAGGGTATAAGAGAGTTCGATGTCTTTGGGCCGCCTCAAACCGGCTTTGTCGAGCAGGTCTACTTCTTCAAGCTGATAGGCAATGAGAAGGGACGCACCTCCATTATGTTGGTAAACAAGGACGAGACTAAGGCGACATCTGTTTCCTTCTCAGTCAAGGAGCTCCCATGCTTTACACTGTGGAAGAACACAAATTCCTTGGGAGAAGGCTACGTTGTCGGCTTGGAGCCTGGTACAAGCTATCCGAATAGCAAGGCCTTTGAGCGGAAACAGGAACGTGTGGTCAAGCTGAAACCTGGAGAGAACTACAGATCCGAGATCGACTTGTCCGTTTTTACAGGCAGAGCCGAGGTTAACAGGGCGAAGCAGAGGATCGACGAGATAGGGAAAGGCGTGGAACCCGAGATACTCGACAGGCCTGTTAAGGAGTTCTCGCCTTACTAACTGGGAATACGATTTCCTCCAAACATTGTCTTTCTTAGGTCTTTTCCTGCACGTTAAGATCATTCGGCGTAGATTGGGTGATCTAGCGAGAGGGTCATCTAGGGGCGTGAAAGACCGTGAATGAAAGAAGCGATGTCTAGGCTCTTAAGATGTTGAGGATTGAGCGTAATATCATCGAAGCCAAGTCTCCAAGGTAGAATGCCCTCGATCCGCTAACATGATCAAGGTGTCTGGATGTGATGGGATTATACTACTGATGCTGGACTTCGGTCGCGGAAAGAGAGAACGCAGAGGATGTTTAACACAAAGCTGAAGACCGGATCAAACCAAACTTAGTCTTCTGGCGGAAGACACCAAACTCACCTACGGAGGATTTACAGGATGTCGAGGGTTTGTCAAACCGTACAAGCAAGATATGGAAAGACTGCGAAAGCTTTAGAATAGAATATAAAGAACCTTTTCTCATTAATTAGAAGGATCATTACGATAAACCAAGTATAATAGATTTAGGAGGTAGATATAATTGTCATCATCACAGATGTTTACAATAAAGTACGTTATGAGTGCGAGTTTTGAGGTCGACGGAGTGGTTGAAAAGCCGGATGTCATCGGGGCCGTCTTCGGTCAGACAGAAGGCTTGTTCGGCTCGGAGCTGGACCTGAGAGAGTTACAAAAGTCCGGCAGGATCGGGAGGATAAAGATCGAGCTGGAGTCTAAACAGGACAAGACGACCGGAAAGATCATAATCCCCACAAGCCTAGACCGCGTGTCGACGGCGATAATCGCGGCGAGTATCGAAGCTATAGATAGGATCGGGCCTTGTTCAGCTATAGTCAATCTTGAGAAGATTGAGGATGTGAGGGAAACAAAAAGGAAGGCTATTGTCGAGAGGGCTAAGGACATACTTCGCAAGTGGAACATTGAGACTTTGCCAGACGCAGATGAGGTTTTCAAGGAGGTCTCAAAGACCTTAAGAGCTGCAAGAGCCATGAAATATGGGCCGGAAAATCTAAGTGCAGGTCCCGAGGTAGGCTCGTCTAAGGAAATAGTAATAGTAGAAGGAAGGGCCGACGTTATAGCCCTCCTGAGGAGTGGGATCCAAAACGTCATCGCGCTCGAGGGTGCGAAGGTTCCGACTACGATAATCAAGTTGACGAAGGAGAAGGAAGCCACTGCCTTCCTTGATGGGGATCACAGCGGAGACCTAATCCTGAAGGAGCTGCAGCAGGTGGCTAAGATCAAATATGTCGCCAGGGCTCCGAGAGGCATGGAGGTTGAGGATCTAACTTCTAGAGAGATCGTGGAGGCACTTGAGAAAAGAGTTCCCATCGAGAAGGCCGAGCAAAAGGCCAAGAAAAGGCGTCGAGTTCTGGTGCCAGATCAGATAATCCAGGCGGCGAAGGAGCTGAGAGGAACCTTCGAGGCTATCCTGCTCAACAGCAACATGGATGAGGTTGCACGTCTTCCAGTCAGCCAGTTGGCGGATAAGCTGAAGGAGTTCGACGGGGTCGATACCGTAGTCTTTGATGGGGTGATAACCCAGAGGATAATAGACATAGCAAGCGAGAAAGACGTAAAGTACTTGGTGGCCGCTAGAACCTCAGACATAGTGAAGGAACCACTTAACGTGCACCTTTTGACATTCGATAAGTTACTAGATTAGCTTAAGCTGCCTTTTTTCCTAAGCCCGAACCAGGAGGAAACGGGCAGATGAGGGTTAAGATCCGCTTCTTCACTAGGCTGAGAGAGATAACCAGGAAGAGGGAAGAGGAAGTTGAGGTGGCGAAAGGAACAACAGTGGAGGAGCTTCTAAAGATGCTCGAAGAGAGATATGGACAATCCTTCAAGGGTTATGTGAGAGACCATAGAGGGAATTTCCGGCAGAGCCTCCAATATTTGGTGAATGGGAGGAATGTGAGATTTCTGCAAGGATTTGAAACCGTACTTAACATGGACGATGCTCTGGCTATAATCCCGCCCGTGGGTGGAGGCTAACTACCAAATCATGATCAGTTAGTCACACAAACCTTTCACCTATACCGTGATGAAGGACCTTCCAGAGATAATTGAAGGTAGCAAGATTTCGCCTTCGGAACTCGATGTCAGCATTTGAAGGAAGGACCTCCGAGAAATCCTCTACAAGGAATCCGCGGCGACTTTGTCTTTGCCCTTCTCTGGGAAACTAGTGTCTGAAGACGTGAAGTTAACTTTGGGGAATGTACAAAGATCTCTAGTCTATGCAGACTGGGGGAACTATCCAGCAAGGTGCAGATTGACACCTGATCTGATTGGGCTCAAATGGATTGCCTATTCTCCGGGAGAAGGGATGCTTATCAGAGATGCGAGGACAGACGAAATCTATCTATATGGAATGCTCAAATGGATGCTGCCAAACGAATACGAAGATATTATGGATACGGTCTGTCGAGTGTACAAATGCCAATGAGGAATCTGTTGACAGCAGTCCTAAGTTGGCGTCACGGCTTCTGAAGAAATGCTGCCTGACTTCGCATCCTTACGCAAAACTGATTAAATGCGTTGATGATTTATTCTCCATAGCACCAACTTACAAATGCCGCTAAAATCCAGGTGATCCTTGTGAATGTAGAAGTTGAGGATACTTATGCCGAGGCCTTCGACGGCTTATATTTCAGGATTCTGGTGACGGCTGATGATGAGAGTTCTCTTCGAAGCGCCGCACAAGACGCTACCGCCACGCCGTCGATAGTCATTGGTAGGGTTGAGGGAGGAATTGAGGGCTGGTTGACCGAGGACGAGACTCCTGACGGACGTAAGGGCGTGATCGTTCAATTCTGGAGCGGGTATGAAGAGGCTAAGCCTATCCAAGCCTTGGTAGGCAAGTTCTATAGGGAGTTCTCATATCGAGTACGCCAAGACATACTTGTCAAGCCCTTCATGGCTGTCTTCGACGCCTGCACCGATCCGATAGGAAAAGTCGACGCGATGGAAAGGATCGGACACTGCGGCGACGGCTACGAATGGCTTGAGAAGCGATATGGACGTGAGATGATCATCGTTCCGATAATGGTTCCTGACTTCCAGATTGAGCACTATCTTGGATATGGCAGGGGAATTATAGGTGGAAACTTCTGGTACATGTGCCAGAGCAAGGAGGCTGTTATGGAAGCTGGGAGGAGAGCTTCGCAAGCCATAAGGAAGGTTGAAGGCGTGGTCACTCCGTTCGGCATCTGCTCGGCGGGATCAAAGGCTGAAACGAAATTTCCGCAGATCGGGCCGACCACTAACCATCCGTACTGCCCCACGCTCAAAGACAAGTTGGGCGAGGAGTCGAGGGTTCCGGAGGGGATCAACTACATCCCGGAGATCGTCATCAACGGCCTATCTTTGGAGAGGGTTGAAGAAGGGATGAAGGTAGGTATCGAGGCAGCTTCGAGTGTTAACGGCGTCATGAAGATATCGGCTGGAAACTACGGCGGACGACTGGGCAAGTACAGGATATCCCTGAGAGAGCTGTTCCCATGAGGTTTGATGTCGTCTGCTTCGGCGCATTGAACGTCGATCGGCTCTACAAAGTCAGAAGGATAGCCAAGGCAGAGGAAGAGAGCGTAATCCTAGACTACAAGGAGCTACCCGGGGGGTCAGCTGCCAACACAGCTGTTGGGCTGGCTGGACTGGGCGTGAAGACAGGATACATAGGAAAAGTTGCCGACGACTCTGGGGGCAAACTACTTCTGAGGGACTTCGAAGATGTTGGAGTCGACACAGGTGGGATAATAACGTCGGAAGGGGGAAGAAGCGGCTCAGTCATGGGATTCGTCGACGAGGAGGGTGAAAGAGCTCTCTACGTTGATCCCGGGGTGAATGATCTTGTAGATTCCGACGACATAGACCTGGATTATGTATCTGAATCCACGTTTCTTCATCTGACAAGCTTCGTCGGCGAGAAACCATTGGAAGCACAGATCAGACTTGTGAACAGGCTTCCGGATGTGAAGGTGACGCTTGACCCGGGAGAGCTCTACGCGAGAAGAGGCTGGTCAGGGATTAAGTCTCTCATCGAGAAGTGCTTTGCAGTTTTCCCGAATGAGAATGAGTTGAGGCTGCTAACGTGCAAGGACTATGAGAAAGGCGCAAAGAGACTGATAGATGCCGGCGTCAGAGTAGTCGCCGTCAAACTTGGCAGGAATGGTTCCTACGTTACCGACGGTAGTGAAGCAATTGTGGTCGAACCGTTCACAGTGAAAGCAATGGACACAACGGGAGCAGGTGACGCCTTCTGCGCCGGCTTCCTGTACGGGCTCGTCGAGAACAAGCCCTTGAAGGAATGTGGCGCCCTGGGGAATTTTGTTGCCTCTCGGTGCATCACGAAGATGGGCGCAAGAGAGGGACTGCCCAGACTTCATGAACTGCCAAGAATTTGACCCCCAAACCCAAGCCTTTTCTTTCTCTTCCTAACTCATTCCTTCTCATTCTCTCTTTCAGCACGCCACATCACACGTATATCAGGTATATCAACCGAAAAGTAGAGAAAGAGTTGTGGCGCGTAAACTACTTTGCAATGCGAACCATATGCGACAAAGTACATTCTGGCTAGCGCGCGCTAACTCTTGCCGAACCTCCCACAAGCTCGATCACTTTCATGACAGACATGACATCACCAAGCCAATAATGTGAAACCCGAATAAACCAAACTTCTTCGCCAATCTATAGCATATTTCAAACGCTGGAATCAAGACAAAGAACAGAGGGACATATCGATTCCTACAGTAGAAATCATCCATAAAATCATGGTCCAAGAGAGAGGGGAGAGGGGTATTGAATTTGACAGATGAAATCGTTCACAAATTGATGGTTGAAGAGAGACCATATCTCTGGAAGAATTCACTAGGGGGTATAGTTTTTACGAGTGAAATCATTCCTGAAAACATGATCTCAGACGTGTAGCAAGGCTTGTAACGTGCGCAACGACAAGCCTCAACACAAAAAGACAACAGGCCCATCAAAGGGAAGAGACATGACTAGCTGGGTAAACAGCCCGAAAGGACATGGGAGGGAACCTTATGTAGAGTGCTTATCGGGTCGGAATCCAATCCAAACAGAGAAAGCGTTAACATTCACCCTTTTTTCCATAATCCCCCATACTCTATGCAAAAATGCTTCTCCCTGATTAGATCCAATCCAAAATCAGAAACGATCTTCTTTAGCCGAAGTGGATTAATTGGTTCTTCATAACCGAACACCCAGCTTCCTCCATTGAGTACTGATCCACAAAACCTCCACAACATATACATACGACTTACTCTTGGAACAACCAAAAGCAGGAATCCCTTATCCTCAACAAATTGAACGTGTTTTCTGATGACCTCCATCCGCTGTTCTCCTTTGAAATGCTCTATCAATCCTTGAGAGTGCACCAAGTCAAACTTCCGGTTGAGATCCAAGTCCAGAACATTTTCTTTCAGGAATCCAATTCCACCATATCCCTTCAGGTTCTTCTTTGCGACGCTTAATGCCTTCTCAGAATAATCAACCAATAGGGCAGTATGAACCTTTTGTCTCATGAGGAATTTCGTTAATATGCCAGAACCACAACCTAATTCTAAGGAGGTATTCAAGCCTATTCCACGCAATAGGCAACCGTACTTACCTACCTCGATCCCGTCCCAAATTCTATACAAAGGCAGCAGTATCTCGTATTTGCTAAACCAATCGTTCCATATTTTGCTCATTTGACTAAGGGAGTGATTTGATCCCATAAAGTTTTTTCCTTTCTACTAGCCAGTCAAAACCTTAATGCCTCCAATCTTTCGACAAAAATGAATTGCCGAAGCTTCACAGTATTCCCTCAGCTTGCCAGTGAAAGCTACGTACAATTCTTGTACGTGGCCAGGCTACAAGAAGATATATATTGATACCCGATGTTCACTAGAGAAGAGGATTTCGATTGGTTAGTGCGAGAACTATCGTCGGTCGTTTTGTTAAGGGTTGCAGAAGAACAGGTGTTTTTGCCATTACAACCAGGTGCAACTGTAGGTGTCAAATGTGTAATATGTATGAGAATGAGCCAGTTGACATGCGGTATTCCGACGTTGTGAAGATTCTGGATTTCATGGCCGAAAACAAGTTCTTGCTAGTTTACTTCACCGGGGGAGAACCGAGCCTCCATCCAGATCTCCCAAGAATAGTAAGATACGCTGACAATCTGGGGCTGATCACCTCTCTCACAACCAATGGAACTATCCCCGCCAGGACATTGGAGGAACTGAAGGAGGCCAGACTGAATACTCTGTCAATATCGATCGACTCTTGGGATCCCGCAGTCGCCCAAGAGGTTAGGAAACACAGAGGAATTTTGGAAAAGCAGTTAATGGCTTTTGAGAATGCACGAAAGTTGGAGATAAGAACATACAGCTTGACGTATCTGGGCACTCATCTGAACCCTGATAATATTGAGAAAATGGTTTCATATGTCAATTCGCATCTAGATCTTCCTTTCGGATTCTGCTATCCTGTCATCACCGATACAAACACATATCTCCTGGGCAAATCTGCTCCCATGCATTCCGAGCAAACGATGAAAGAGATAGTTGAAAGACTTCTGGCACTCAAGAATAAAGGCCATCGCATAGTCAACATGACGGTCAGCATGGAAGAGATCGTGAGGTTTCTCAGCAATCAACCCCTAAAGTTTCCCTGCAAGGGAGGGGAACATGTCTTTTACATAGACTGGTTTGGCAATTTCTACCCTTGTTTCATGAAAAGCAAGCTTTTCAATCCATTGGAAGGAGATAAACCCCATTTCCTAAAGAATGTAGGATGTAACGATTGTCTAATTGACTGCTTCAGAGAACCGTCACTATTGGCGTATTTGTCATCTCCTTGGTTCATCAGGGAGATTCGTTCCTTCTAGCTAGCTGCTATTCGGAAACGGAAGAGGAGATGTCAGCTAGCGCTTTCCAGGCCTCATGCAAGTATATCATACTTCTCGAAGTCGACCTCATTCTCAACTTCCTTCCCTGCAAAGAAGTCTTCGAGCGCCTGCAAGGTCATTTCCCCAATCTTTCGCATGCCATATGATCCCTGTCCTGCAACGTGAGGCGTGATCATCACATTCTTGAGCCTACGTAGTGGGGAGTCCTCAGGTAGTGGCTCAGGATCGGTAACATCTAAGGCCACTAGGATCCTTCCAGTCTCGCACTGCCTTGCTAGCGCTTCTTGGTCTATGACCTTCCCACGCGATGTGTTTACAAGAATAGCTCCGTCATGCATCAGACTGAGGTGGCGCTCATCGATCATGCCATAGGTCTCCTCAGTCATCGGGGCATGTACGCTCACGAAGTCCGACCTCCTAAAGAGCTCTTCTAGGCTTACCTTCTTAGCATGGAGTTGTTCAGCTTCAGCCTCCGACAAGTAGGGATCATACACTAGTATCCCAACGTCGAAAGGCTCTAGCAGACAGATGACCTCTCGGCCGACCATGCTTGCACCCACGATTCCGACCGTGCTACCATTCACAGACTTGACTTCTCGAGGAATCTTTGGATCGCGCCGCATCGACCCCTCTCGGACGTTGATTATGTGGTCGACAAGCCTGTGGCTCGTCATGATCATTAGGCCTAGCGTCGTCTCTGCCACGTTGTATGCTATGGCTCTAGGAGCATTGCAGACACAGATCCGTCTGGGTATGATGTAGTTTTGAACAACATCCTCAGAGAGCATATACTTGATCGATCCGGCCGAGTGCGCTATAATCTTTAGTCGATCCGCGTTTTCAAACACAGTCTTCTTCAAAGGCGGAGATCCCCATCCAGTGATGAGTGCATCGAACCCCTCGATCCTCTCCGCAACTTCATCTGATGTGTAGTCCCTGCCGAGCTCATTGAAGGTCACATCGAATTTGCTTTTCAGCTTCTCGAGGCACATTTCTGAGAAAACATATTCCATATGTCTCGATGTCGGGATGCACAGTACTCTGGGCTTCATCCTATTCCTTTCCTCAGCAAGCATTGCCACATCCTATGAGAATACATCTTCATGCTATTATTCTTTGGCCGCAGGAAAGTGTTATATGAAACCATCTAGTGCGTATAACTTAGGCTGGAGGCTGAGATTTTGCGATTACTCATGTTTACAAAGATGCTGAAGAATATAGGGAATCTGCCGCTTGATAGAGCTGCGGATCAAATAGCTGAGATGGGATTTGGAGGAGCTGATCTCACCGTTCGCCCCGGGGGTTATGTCATCCCAGAAGAGGCGGTAGTGAAGCTGCCGGAGGCGGTCACTTTGTTGAGGTCAAAGGGCTTGACGGTTCCCATGATAACAACAAGCATAACGGATCCCGAAGAGAGCCATGCAGAGGAGATCTTCAGAACAGCCTCGAAGTGCGATGTCGAGTACATCAAGCTGGGTTACTGGATATACGAGGGATTCGGCAAGCTCAAGGAACAGATCGAGAAGGCAAGAGAACAGCTTGGTGCGATTTATGCTTTAGGCAAGAAGCACGGTGTCACTGCGACGATACATACACACGCGGGGGCGTTTCTGAGCGCTGACCCAGCGCTGGTGTTTCTACTCCTGAAAGATTATGATCCGGAATGGTTGGGTGCATACATCGATCCGGGCCACATGTTCGCTGAGATCGGCCCGTCTGGATGGGAAATGGGGATGGATCTGCTGGCGCCCTACATCAGGCTTATGGCCGTAAAGAACTACCGTTGGCTGAGAGTTGTCGATGAAAAGACAGGAGAGAAAAGGTGGAAAATACGTATGGCGCCCTTGAAGGAGGAGATTGTGCCTTGGCCCAACGTTTTTGAATGCTTGAGGAAGATCGGTTTCGATGGTTGCGTCTCTCTTCACAGCGAATATGAGGATCTAAATACTGCAGAACTAATTCAACGGACAAGAGAAGACCTAGACTATGTCAAGAATGTGTTGAGGAATATCTGACAAGTTGCTCTGTCGGTGAACCTCTTGGATTCAGACATTCGGATAATAAGACTAGAACCCCGTTTCAGGACAGATAAATTGCGTGTTCCCCTGAAGTTCGGCAGAGTCGTTGTAGCCGACTCCACTTCTCTCATCGTGAAAGCTGTGGTGGAAAACAAGGCAGGTGAAGTTGCAGAGGGATGGGGATCCATGCCTCTGATAGACCAATGGGCGTTTCCCGATCCCTCGGTTCCGCATGAGAAGAAACTCGAAGCGATGAAGTTGATCGGCGAAGAAGCATGCAAGTTTCTTGAGCGCGATTTACGTGGCAAGTTTGCTCATCCCATCGACCTGATGTGGGGAGTTAGACAGGACATTCTAAGACTTGCCAAGAAGACTGATGAAAGAGTTGAGCTCGAAGCCAATACACCGGTTCTTGGCGTTCTCGTCGCTACCTCTCCAATAGATGCGGCGCTCCACGACGCATTCGGGAGAGTCAATGGCATCTGCTCCTACGATGCTTACGGGCCGGAGTATATGGAGCATGATCTCAGCTTCTATCTCGGCGACGGATTCAGAGGAAGATACATCTCGGATTATATCAGGCCGAAATATGTGGAGAAGCTCCCGGTCTTCCACTTGGTGGGTGCACTGGATAAGTTGACGAGGGATGAGATCGATGCGAGCGACCCGAAGGACGGATTGCCCGTAAGTCTGGACGAGTGGATCGAGAGGGAAGGAGTCTTCTGTCTGAAGGTTAAGTTAAGCGGCGTAGACATCGACTGGGATGTGGAAAGAACAAAGAACGTAGCTGAGATCGCCCTTGAGACTCTTAAGAAGAAAGGGAAGGATGAGTTCCATCTATCGGCGGATGCGAACGAGATGAATCCAAGCCCAGACGCGACCTTGGAATATCTCAGGAAGTTGAGAAATGCCTCGCCAATGGCATTCGGCCGCCTTCTATACTTGGAGCAGCCCACTGAGAGGGATCTGTCGCATCATATGTTCTCCATGAAGGAGGTCGCTGGGATCAAGCCCGTACTGGCCGATGAGGGGGTTGTTGATCTACACAGTTTCGACTTAGCACTAAAGCTTGGCTGGTCTGGGGTTGCCATAAAGGCCTGCAAGTGGCATTCATCCAGCCTCATCTACGTCGCCAAGATGGAACATTATAGGATTCCATACTCAATCCAAGATCTGACTTGCACCGGATTGGCGTTGGCGCACTCCGCAAGTCTTGCAGCTCGCACCAAACCCTTGAAAGGATTCGAGTACAATGCCAGACAATACGTCCCATTTGCCTTTGACGAAATCCAAGAAAGGCACAAGAGCCTTTTCAAGGTAAAGGATGGAATGGTCAAAACGGACTCCCTCTCGCCTGTAGGATTGGGCTTCTCGGTCCAGGGAGTCAAAATCTGACCGTACGCATGAGTACGGATTCGCCGGAGCGGACATACGCCCAGGAAATGCCGATTCCCACACTATTCACGAACTTCTACAAAAGCTAGCGTAAGTGAAGAATGTTGGCATCGGAAGCCGATCTTATGAGATGGATTGCGGATCAAAGTTGCATTGGACTCTTACGCTGTGGCACTTGTTGAGGTGTTGTGAGTGTCTCGTAAGATGACGTCTAAGGAGAGAATGCTGACGGCCTTCAGGAACCAGCAACCGGATATGGTTCCCGTTTCGCCCGACATATCCAATATGATACCCGCGAAACTAACTGGAAAACCGTTCTGGGACATATATCTATACGGCGATCCTCCTCTATGGAAGGCTTACATTGACGCCGTCAAGTACTATAAGATCGATGGATGGCAGTATGACGGTCGTCTAGGTCCGCTTATCGACTCAGCCAAAGAACTCAAACCGGTTAACAGGAGTGACGAAAGAACATTTCGAAACGTTATAATCAAAAGGACTAGTGAAGCGATTGTTGTTCGCACATATTGTAGCACGCCGAGAGGAGAGCTATGGTCTGAAACCATCTTCTGCCGGGATCAGCCCCCTTGGACTACGAGGAAGTATTTCAAAGATTTTGAAGAGGAGTTCGATCACCTACAGCATTTCTATCCTGATCCCTCCAACCTGAGCGGCGAAGCCTATTGGACTATGGCGAGAGCCATGGGAAATCTAGGAACAACCGGCTTAGCAGTTGGACTTCCGGGTTTTCAGGATCTCTTTGGATTAGTGGACGGTGGCCTGGAGGAGGTCTGCAGGCTCTACATGCGGAAACGCGATCTCATTGAAGAGTATCGTCGAATGTATCATGATTACACTGTAAGTTATGTGGAGAGAGGCCTTCAAATTCAACCCGAATTTCTGATGATAGGTGCATCAGGCCTATTGACTCTGCAATCGCCCAAGATATTTCGTGAGCTAAGCTTGCCAACATTGAAGGAGATTACGAAGATGGCCAAGGAGGCAGACGTCCCCTCTCACCTCCACTCCTGTGGAAGAGAGAGATACGTAGTGGAAGTTGCTGCGAAGGAGACGGACTTGTCCTCTATAGAGCCTCTTGAGCCTCCATTTCAAGGCGACTGCGATCTCGCTGAGATCAAGAGATTGTTCGGCAAGAGACTTGCCTTGAAAGGAAATATACAGACTACGAGGCTTCTGATGGCAACTCCTGAAGAGGTGGAAGCTATGGCCAAGTGGTGTATAGATGTGGCGGGGGAAGGTGGAGGCTACGTCTTATCTACTGGAGATCAAGTTGGCAGAGACACACCCGATGAAAACATCTTCAGACTCGTCCAGTTCTGTAGGAAGTACGGCAGATATCCGCCTAATAAAAAGTGAAATGAAAACAGAACTCGAATGTTCTTGGCAACAGTCTCTCTTGTTGAAGTGTTCGGGATGTCTCTTACCTTTCCTCTCCTAATTCCTTGCTAAGTTTCTCGATAGTGGACTCAAGCGATCTCTTGCTGACCTCAGCAGTTACGTCGCCTCTTGTCGCCTCGATTATCCTCCTTGCTATGTCGCATTTTCTGCGGAGACCGTGAAGTAAGAAGTAAGCATCTCCCATACCATTTAGATCGATGTATATCTGGTCCATGAGGTTCAGATATTTCTCCGCCGTCGATACGTCGCCCTCCCTGAGCGAGTCTAAAGCCCTCCGCCGTAACTCACCGATGACATCCGCCAATCCAAGAACATAAGAGGACATCGGAACCCCTATCTCCTCAAAGCTCACGAATCGGTTCTCCTCGACCAGCTTTAGGAATATGCAAGCCTCGGAGTATTCTTGGTAGGCAGCATCGACCGCGCCCGAGTGTGTAAGATCTGCATAGTCGTCGGCAAACTCGGTGAGTTGAGAGAAGAGGTTGCTGACATCTTTGAGCATGTTCCTAGCTTCCTCCAGCCTTCCCTGGTGAACCATCAAGATCGCCATCTTGGACTGCCTGGTTGCTGAACGCATGGTACTCTGAATCCTTTGTCGTACCTCCTCGCGCTTCTCTATCTCCTTTTGAATCTTCCTAAGAAATTCATCTAGTGACGTACTCTTCGCCTCGTGAATGTTCCATTTCTCAGTTGCTGGTCTGAACAGATAAGGCTTTAGGCATTTTCCCCATGGTTGATAAGATGGTTTCTACTCGATGAAAAACATCATTCTTATTAGAGAAGGCTTGAAGATCTAGAGTATCCAAGAGAGGAGACTGAAGTTGAATCCCGTCGTTTCAGTTTCCGAGTCAAGTAGCCATTACGAAGGCGTGCTAAATTCTCTGAGGCTTATCGAGAGACAGATCAAAGAGGGCCTAGAAAGAAAGAGTGGAGTTCTCATAAAGCCCAACTTCGTTTCAACTAGGAGGCAACTTTCAGCCACGCATGTCGATGCGGTTAGAGCAGTCTTGGATGTAATCAGAAGACACTATTCTGGGAAGATAGTCATCGGTGAAGGCCCCGCAGGTTCAGACCTGAACACAGGATTAGCGAACTACGGCTATTTCAAGCTCCAAGATGAATACGACGTAGACTTTGCAGACCTGAACAAAGACGACTATGTCGAAGTAGAAGTCAAGAAAAGTGAAAGAAGCAGAATTAGAAAGTTCCATGTATCAAAGACAGTCGTTGAAAGTGATTATAGAGTTTCGGTTGCTCTCCCAAAGACTCATGACATGGCCATCGTGACGCTCACGATCAAGAATGTGGTCGTAGGCAGCCTGGTCGGCCACAAGTCAAGAGTCCATCAAGGCTACAGGGGCATAAACCTTAACATTGCTAAGCTGGCACAAGTTGTGATGCCCCATCTCGGGGTGATAGATGGTTTCGTCGGCATGGAGGGGATAGGTCCCGTTTCAGGCGATCCGGTGGAATTGGGAGCTGCAGCTGCAAGCGTCAGCCCGATCTCCTTAGACGCTGTGATGACCAAGATTATGGGATTCAATCCGTATGATATCGGCTATCTCTACTACTTAGATGAGTGGAAGGTGGGCACGATCGATCTTGAGAAAATTGAGATCGCCGGCACTCCCATAGAAAAGGTGAGCAGAAGCTTTAGACCCCACCCTAGATATCGTAGTATGCTACACTGGAAGAATGCCCAGCCAACATCCGGCCCTTTGTCTGGGATTCTACATGCTCTCGGCTGGGCGTAGAAACAAGTGAGTGTAGCGTCTTCCGTCGCATGAACGCCCGTGCTCGGGTTGATTGATCTTACGATAGCGTTAAGAAGGACAAGCTAGAAGATTTTTCACTCTGGGAGGCATTTCCGTGAGACACATCAATCTAGGTGTTGCTGGTGCAGGCGGCATGGGCCTGAGCTTCGCTTTGAGGTGCACTCAGCTCGATGAAGCCTACGTGATCTCGATCGCAGATGTTCCTGATGTCTGCTCGACGTACGAGGCATTGACAGAAGGAAGAACAGAGGAATTCCTACGGCACAGACCCAATCTTCGTAAGAGGTTATCTGATCCCAAAGTGAAGGCTGCCCTCAAAGCCCTCACCGGGGAACTGGACCCGGACAAGATGTACACTGACCATCATGATCTGGCCGAAGATTCGGATGTTGATGCGGTCTATGTGGCGACCCCGAACGTTTACCATGCACCTGTCACGGTCGCTATGTTGGAAGGTGATAAGCACGTGCTATGTGAGAAGCCTATGGCTACAACTCTAGAA
>Ga0224501_10000835_pt1 | contig 23781 bp, 25 predicted proteins | sample SF_Oct11_sed_USG_4_FD_169105 | JGI IMG/M metagenome (GOLD analysis project Ga0224501, IMG submission 169105) | Sediment microbial communities from San Francisco Bay, California, United States - SF_Oct11_sed_USGS_8_1 | ecosystem: Environmental > Aquatic > Marine > Sediment | place: USA... | reverse complement strand
ACTCCCCTCCATCCGGTGTCAGCGCCATCGCCACCCCCTCCGTGGCGCAGCCGGGGGATCTGATCAGCCTGGCCTGTCAGGCGTCGGACCTGGATCCGGGTGATATCCTGGCCTACGGCTGGACCGGCCCTGGGGGATGGACCGCCGAGGGCGCCGCAGCCACATACACCATTCCCAACTATGGCTTATACACTTTCACCTGCACGGTGACCGATGGATGGGGTGGCCGAGCCTCGGCGCAAGCCACGGTGAAAGTCCCCGCTCCCCCACGGCCCCCGAAACCGGAACCAGAACCGGAGCCGGGGAATAATCCACCGGTGATCTCCTCCATCCAGGTGCTCGATCCGCAAAGCGGTTTTCCTCCCAGGAGCATATGGGCAGGAATGTTCGTGGATATCTTCTGTGTGGCCACTGATCCTGAGTCCGACCCCATGACATACCTGCTGAAGGATCAATTCGGGAACATCGCCAATACCCATTTCGCCCTGGGATTCATGGCGCCGTATATCGGGGGCTGTTCGGTTCCCGCAAATTGGGATATCACCTGCCAGGCGTCCGATGGAATAAACGCCCCAACGCAGAAGCGAGTGACCTTCCAGGTATGGGGCGGCTGCTAGAAGCTCTTTCCACTCATGACCCCACCGCAATGGGATACACCTCCCATGTGGATATAATTAGGCCTCCTGTCCGCCGACCATGGGAGATAGCCGGTAAAAGGCTAAATATCAGGGGATTAGCCGCCGGTCGTCATACTGTCCGCCGGTAATAGGGAAGCGTTTGGCAAATTGCAGCCTGTTTTGGAAAGAGATCGCTACACATTATCGGTTTCGTGCAGGTTGAATTATACCCAGGATAGCAGTAAGATAGAGGCGAGTTGGCCCAGCTGGATTTATGCCGTCTGCGCTGTAGTTATTGTCGTATTTTAGGATATATGGTGGGTTATGGATGTAAGGGGTTCTTTTGATACCAACAGGATCTTGCTGATTCCCGCGCTGGCCGTTTTTATTGCGGCATCGGCTGCCTTCATCGGCTGCTCTGGCGAGGCTGGCCAGCCTGTGGGCCCAGAGGCCCAGGCCCAGGCGGATATTGCCCTCCAGTTTCCCGAAGGCTACACATACGATCCTGGCACCGGCGCCATATATCCTCCGTCGGGGCAATACAACGCCTCGGCTCCTTCCTATGTCACCAGCATGACTCTTGTCATCTCCGGCGACGACATGGAGACCCTGTCGTTTCCCGTGGATCTGAACACCCTAGCGGTCACTTTTTCCATAACACCGGGGATCAGGACATTCACCATCATCGTCACCACCAGCATCGGGCTGACCTTCACCGATTCCGTCACTCTCGAGGTGGTAAGCGGCGGGCCAATCTACCTGGAATTCAACCTGAATATCAACGCCCCTCCATCCGGGGTCAGCGCCAGCGCCACCCCCGATTTGGCCAAACCTGGGGATGTTATTTCCCTTTCCTGCCAGGCGTCGGATCTGGATCCGGGCGATGTACTGACATACACCTGGTCCGGCCCGAATGGCTGGACTGCAACCGGGCAGAACGCCACATACGAGATTCCAAATTACGGAACATTCACCTTCACCTGCACAGTCAGCGATGGATGGGGCGGCCATGGTTCGGCGTCCGTGACGGTGCGGGCGCCAATGCCGAACATGGCCCCGGTGGTAAAGTCTGTAAGTATTGTCGAAGCCCTGTCCAACCTACCACCCTCTTGGGGATATCTGACGCCGTGGGATACAGCGAATATCTATTGCTCGGCCCAGGATCCGGACGGCGATCCGCTTACATACACACTGAGCGATCAGTTTGGGGTTCTGGCCAATGGCCCGAAAGCGCTTAACGTCGCCGTTCCGAACCTGGGAGGTTGCCCACCGAAACCAATGTTTGAGGACTGGGTGGTCACCTGCACAGTCAACGATGGAAAGGGCGGAACAGCCAGTGGAGTGGGGAAAATGCCCGTGGGATGGTGTTTCTAAAAACGGCGCCGGTATATAGCAGTACGGTTTAATTGGATTTTGGGGGGTCGGCGGGCTTTGAGGTAATGGCCCGTGGCGGCCCTGGTATATAATTGGAAGCCTGGAGGTTCCGATGTCCTCAGGGAGGCTCTGTTTGTTATGACCAGATCAACGCAGTTACATAGCAGTTTTCGTCTTATCGCTCTATTGGCCCTGCTTTCGGCGCCTCTGTTTTTTCTCCAAAGCTGCTCCCAGGGGGCCAGCGCCCCGGAGCCATCCGCCTCTTCCACGGCAAAGTTAACCCTGCAATTCCCCGCCGGATATTCCTATGACAGATCCTCCAAGGGCATTTCGACCCCGTTGGGACAGCATGCGGCCTCCCTGCCGCCATATGTGACCGGGATTACCCTGACCATATCGGGGGAGGATATGGAACCCCTGGTGTATGAGGTGGATCTTGCCACCATGTCGGTCACTTTTTCCATCACGCCTGGCTTGAGGACCTTTTCGCTGGTGGTGAACACAAATATCGGACTCACCTTCACCGATTCGGTCACCGTCGAGGTGGTCAGCGGCGCGCCGCTGAACCTGGAGTTCAACCTGGTGGTCAACGCGCCCCCTTCCATTACCAGCGTCACCGCCAACCCCACCACCGCCGCGCCGGGGGATGTGATCAGCCTGTCCTGTTCCGCCACCGACCCGGACCCGGAAGACAACCTGACATATAAATGGTCCGCCCCCGATGGCTGGTCCGCCAATGGAAAGGATGCGACCTATACTATTCCCGCTTATGGCGCCTATATATTCACCTGCACCGTGAGCGATGGGTGGGGAGGTCTGGCCAGCGCCACGGTCGTCGTGGACGCGCCCAACCCCAACCAGCCGCCGGTCATCATCGCCGCCAAGGTTCGCGAGCCGATCACCAAGGCGATTTTGAGCTACTCTCCCGTGGGGCTGCCGGTGGAGCTTTTCTGTTCCGCCACCGACGCCAACGGGGATCCGCTGACATATAAATGGAGCGGCCCCATGGGCGCCGTCCCGGGGGCTGTGTACATATACACCCCCACCGTGGCGGGGAACCACACCTTCACCTGCACGGTCAGCGACGGGATCAATCCCCCGGTCTCCGCCTCGGTCACCCTGCTTTCAAAGTTCGAGACGATCATGAACAGCGATGTTTACTTCACGGACGAGTGGCAGGTCAATGGCACGGTGGGCGACGCCATAGATGTAAACTGCAAAATAACTCCGGCCTTCGGGGTGAAGCTGGGCATAACCCTGGGGAGCTTCTGCTCTCCCCCCCCGTCCCCCATTTCCACCACCGGCACGCTGGTCTGGACAATCGGGGCTTCACCTTTCAAGTTCGATATATACGGGATGCCACTATTGCCTGGGACGGTGTTCTATAGCTGTGTGATGAAGTCCATGAAACCTACCACGGCGGCGTTGGTGGCCGATGCTTCGTTTTGCGCATTTTAAATGGTGTAGAATATAATCAATATTGGTTGATTATTCAGGGGTGTTTGAGGATCAGGGGAGGGGAAGATGAGATCGAAAATAGCTAAAGGGTTTTTTTCGATATTCCTGGCGGGAGTTGCGTTTTTGGGAAGCTGCGCCGGGGATCAGGGCCAGATCGGGGACACAACCACAAACAAGGCGGATATCGCCTTATCCTTCCCCGATGGATACAGCCACGACAGCTCCACCCATGCGCTCTATCCTCCCCTTGGGCAAAATATGGCCTCTCTGCCCCCCTATGTCACAGGGATCACCCTCTCCATCTCCGGTGACGACATGGAAACTGTGGTGTATCCCGTGGACCTGGCCACCTTGTCTGTCAGCTTTTCCATCACGCCGGGGTTGCGGACCTTTACTGTAGTGATTAATACTGATCGGGGGATCAGCTTTACGGACTCTATCACCCTTGAGGTCGTCAGTGGAGCCACTATCAATCTTGAGTTCAATCTGGTGGTGAATATATCCCCCTCCATAGGCTCCATCTCCGCCACTCCCACCAAGGCAAAACCGGGGGAGATTATCGCCCTCTCCTGCTATGCTTCGGACCCGGACCCGGATGACAAGCTTGCATACAAATGGAGCGGGCCCGGCGGCTGGTCGGCCGAGGGACAGCAGGCGTCCTACACCATACCAAATTACGGGGTGTTCACCTTCACATGCTCCGTCAGCGATGGACGGGGAGGCTCAGCCAGCGCCTCTGTGTCCGTGGATGCCCCAAAGCCGGCGCCTCCCCCTCCGCCGCCACCTCCGCCGCCACCTCCGGTCAATTCGCCCCCGGTTATATCCCTGACAAATAACCTGGTGACCGTTTGCACATACGACTTCGTGTGCAGCGCCACCGACGCAGATGGAGATCGGCTCGCCTTCACCATGAGTTTTACTCCAAATGCCAGTTGCACCATAACTGGAAGTGGGGTGAACTCGATAAACATAAGCTGTTTCGGCTGCGCCCCGGAATCGATGAAATGCTCTGTTTCCGATGGTGTGAACGCTCCGGTGGCGGTCACCTTCAACTTCCCGTGAGTTTTAAGGATGCGCGGGAGCATGGCATAATGATATATATAAATACAATTCGAAATCGAGCAGGCAGGGGCCAAGTCGGCATCTGCCATTTGGAGGAAGATATGAAGGGAATCGGAATATCGGGTGTCTTGACGTTGTTATTGGCCGCAGCGTTTTTCCTTGTTCCGGCTGCCTCTTCCGCCGCCCCCATGGCGGCCAGGGCTATCCAAGTGTCGGGCGATGTCAAGTATATCTCCATTGTGGACCGCGCGGAGCGCACGGTGGAGACCGGCTCCCAGTTCACTGAGGGGGACAGGATCAAAACCGGACCCGATGGCGCCTTGTCCATCCGCTTTGAAAATGGAAACAGGATTCAGCTCTCCGAAAACACAGACCTGACCATCCGGGTTTCCAGAACCGAACCCAGCGGGGGATTCACCTCCATCTTCGGGCTGGCCCTGGGCAAGGTTCGCTCTCTGGTCTCCCAGTTTACCCCTGGAAATTCCCAGTTTGAATATCATACAAAGACCGCGGTGGCCGGAGTCACCGGCACTGATTTTGTGACCGAGGTTCCGGACCCGGACACTACCCGGGTGGCCGTGCTGCCTCCCGGCGTGGAGGAGGGAGAAGCCCCGCTGTATCTGGAAGGTCTGGATATATGCAGCCGTCCGGAACTGCAGGGAAAGAGCCGGGTGTATGTCCGCGGTATGGACGCCGCCAACACAGTGGTGTATCTGACCAGTTGTCTCATGACCACCGTCGGGGCAAGGCAGGCCCCGGCCCAGCCATCCATAATCCCGGACGACATGCTGTTCAATATCGGGAAGACCTATGCTCCTCCGGCCCCGGCGCCGGAGCCGCTGGCGGAGCTGATGATCGAAAACCTGAGCAAGCAGGTCTCCATGCCAAGGGCGAGCCAGCAGATGAATTCGCTTTTGCATAACCTGGATTCCACAATGGTTCATGGCGGCCCGGCCGGCATGACCGGCGGCGGCCCTGCCACCGGTGGAGTTGTCACCGGCACCGTCGTCATCACCATTAAATAAGCATACATAAGGGGGGCATGATTCAATGAAAATCACGGCAACGGTTCTGGCGGCGGTTTTGGCGCTGGGGGCTTCCAGCGCCCTGGCGGAGCAGGAAAAAAACAAGCCGTTAACGGTGGCGATATTTTCCAATATGGGCAGCTTCTCCGCCTCCGGCGAGGACGCGGACGGCTCCCAGAGCATCGCCTATCTGCAAATGGTGTACGCCACTTCCAGCTGGGGTGTTGGATTCACCTCCTCATATGCCAACGCGGATTACAAGACCAGCGCCTCCAACGAGCGTTATCAAAGATCCACCATGACGGATACCGCCCTCACCAGCTTCTACAATATCAGGAGGACCAATTTCCGGGCCCGCCTGGGCCTGGACCTGGGGATCCCCACGGGGCAGGAGACGCAAACCGCAGAGGAGCTTGGCCGAAGCATCTCCGACGATATCTATCAGGATCTGCTGCTGATCAACACCTACGGCTCCGGCTTCAACATGGCGGGGCATATGTCCCTTTCCTACAAGACCGGCCCTGTGACCCTGGGGCTGGGCGCCAGGTATCTGGTGGCGGGGGCCTATGACCCCATGAGCGACCGGGAGAAGGATGAATTCGATCCGGGCGACAGCCTGATGGCGCTTGTCAGTGTCCTTTTCAACGTGGGAGAGAAAGGAGGGGCGCTTTTCAACCTGTCCCGGACCACCCAGGGGAAGGATAAACAGGACGGGGTGGATATATTCCGCAACGGCGACATCACCGCCCTGGAGATCCGCCTGATGAACGAATGGTTTGGCGACTTATCCACCTCGCTGGTGGGGGTGGCCCGCCAGCAGGAGAAAAACGAAAGGATATACTCCGGCAAAAGCTATAAGGTGGAGACCGGCAACGCCAACGCCAACTCCACAGAGGTCTTCATGGAGATGGCCTACACCATGTCCGACCCGCTGATTCTCACCGGAGTGCTGGGATATAAAATGGTGGACGCCAACGATTATCCGGAAGACGACTACCTGTATGACGGTGGCCGAACCAAGTATTATGTGGAGCCGGGGTTGCGGTGGAGCTTTTCCAAGCGAACGCTGCTATCGCTGAAACTGCGATATTCCGGCATCGACGACAAAAAGGACAGTTTTTCCCCAAATGGCGCCACGTACTCGGTATATAACGCCGATCTGGGGTTGATTATGGGCTTTTAGTCCGGATCGGCGGTGTTCTTTCCTTTACATGCCCGCCCCACTGTTTTACATTAAAGGCCAGCTTCGCCGAAACTGGCCACGGGCCGCGGGGAGGGGAACAAGGAAATTCATAATTTATTCACCCAGAAAAGGGGAGGTTAGATGCCAGCGTATCAATCCAGGCTGCTCCTGTTCACTGCCGCTATTTTCATTTCCACCATCGCTCTGCAGTTTCAGGCCTGTGGAGGCCAGGTGGAAACTCCCCCCGATCCCGTGGAAGGGCTTGTGGTGGTCTCGCTGGATGGGCAGAATATCATCACGTGGAATGTATCCAAAGGCGCCGTCACCTATAATCTGTATTGGGACACAGCTTCCGGAGTCTCCATCAACCGCCAGAATATGCGCGTCGGGACCAAGATCGCGGACCTGAAGAGCACCGCCTACTTCCACACCGGCCTGACCAATGGATTGACCTATTACTATATTGTCACCGCGGTTTCCGAGAGCGGGTCTGAAAGCGAGCCTTCGACTAATGAAGCCAGCGGCACGCCCCAATCGGTTATCAAGTGCCCCGCGTCCCAGACTCTTTGCCAGGATAAATGTGTGGATCTCACCCGCGACGCCAACAACTGCGGCGCCTGCGGCACTATATGCGAGGCTCCCACCGATGTATGCGTCAGTAGCGCGTGTATCTGAAGCGGGGGGAAGCGGCCAGCGGCTGAAAGAATCATAGGCGGACCCGGCGCCCGTTTTTCGGGCCGGGCCGTCAGTCCGCGTCGAAGATGGATTTGGGTTTTTCGTCCTTGTTTTTCTTCGCTTCTTCCAGGGAGGCCTTGAAAAGCTCCTCGGAGAGCTTTTTCTTTTTCTCCTGGTTCTCTTTCATATTGCTGAAAAAGGACTCCCTTTTTTCCCTGTCGGATTTCGATTTCTCGAAGGCGTCAAAAAGCCGGTCGCCGGAAGGTTGTTCCACCAGCGGTTTTCTTGTCTCGGTGATTTTGCCGCTGACCCTGTCCACGAAAAGAATGGCGCCACAGCATGGACAGGAGAGTTTGATATCTCTTTCCATGGTATCTCCCGCTGTCGGCTTATTCCGGTTTTTCCTTTTCCTCGTCCCCGGTTTTGGCCTGGGCCGCCCCTTCTTTCAAGGCTTTTTCGGAATCGGTAACCGCTTTTTTGAAGTTCATAATCCCCTTGCCCATGCCGGAGCCGATTTCCGGCAGCCTGCCCGCCCCGAACACAATAAGGACTATGAGGAAAATAACGACCAGCTCAAACCATCCAAGTCCCATCATTTTGCATTACCTCCTGAAGTTGATAAGCCGCCGTGGCTGCGATGCGGATGCGGGCGCGGGCCTTGTGGTCGGCCTGTTGCCCCCGTCTCCTTCATGAGCCAACGAGTTTCGACAGCTTGTCAATCAACTCCTTCATTATGTTATCTGTTTTTCTAAGTTTCTCGGAAATGATGGACGCCAGGTTCTTGTATAGCTTAACACACAGCTCCGGACGGGTGATGCGCATGACAATTTCGTTGATGCTCATGGCGGTGAGGGGGCCTTCGAGAACCGTGGCGGTGGCGGAGCGGGGCGAGTTGTCAATCACCGCCATTTCCCCGAAACAATCCCCTTCCTTGAGCACTGTCAATTCGATCTCGTCAGGCTGCCCATGGCGCTGGGTGATGCGCACCTTTCCTTCGATGATGACGTATATCTTGTCTCCCCGGTCCCCTTCCTCGAAAATCACATGCCCCTCCTTGAAGTTTTCCCTGCTGGAGAGTTTGCTTATCTCGAGGATTTCCTCATCGGTGAAATCGGCGAAGAACAGGTAGTTTCGCTTGAGCGCCTGGATGACCCTCTGCTTTTCGAAGGCGATAACCTTGGGCAGCCCCTTGGGGCTTTCCAGCTTGTCGATCATCAGATCGATGGCGTCCGCCATCTGGCTGGCGAAGCCGAACCGCTCGTCCTGGTTTTTCTTGAGGGCCATCATGATGATGCTGTCCACATCCTTGGGGAGGGATGAGTCCAGATAGCTGAGCATCTCGGCTTCCTCGAACACAATGGACTGCAACAGTTTTTGCAGGCTTTTCCCCTCGAAGGGTTTTCTGCCGGCCAGTAATTCGTAGGCGGAGACCCCCAGGCTGAATATATCGGTCCTGTGGTCGATCTGTTCCCCCTTGATCTGCTCCGGGGACATATAGCTGGGAGTGCCGAATATATTCTCCGCGTCGGAGCGATCCATGATGTTTCCCGAAGCCAGCTTGGCCACACCGAAATCCATGATCTTCGGCTCTTTATTTTTTATGATCAGCATGTTCGCCGGTTTGATGTCCCGGTGCACCACACCGCGCATATGGGCGTAATGCAGTGTGCGGGCCGCCGAGCCGATGACTCGCAGCTTCTGGATGAGGCTCAGCTTGTTCCCCTTGAGAATCAGGTCCTCCAGGGTGGCGCCTTCCACATACTCCATGACAAAGAAATGAATTCCCTGGTCCACGCCGATGTCATAAATGGCGGCGATGTTGGGGTGGGAAAGTTTTCCGGCGATCTGGGCCTCGCGCATGAAGGTCTTGTTAATCTCATCCTCGGAAAGCTGGACGGCGCCGCGGTGGATATTGATGGTTTTCACCGCCACCACCCTGTCCAGTCCGGTGTCCAGGCCCTTGTACACCACTCCCATGGCGCCCCGGCCCAGTTCTTCCAGGATTTTGTATCTTCCCAGGTTAAAGGGTTCTATTTTGTCCATAACGCTCCCATTGGCTTATTCGAATCCGCCCATTCTCTAATATATCACAGGATGATTAATTAAGTTTGACAAAACACGTTGTATTAAATAGAATTAATCGATAAGTTCAAATAAATGCTACCCTTAGTGCGTATCATGGGCATTGATTGGGGCCGGGGATGTGTTATAAATGATGATAAATATGAGGCTTTGTCGAACGAAGCTGGATTGAAGACATAGAGAGAATGAAGAAGACACCTGGATCCGAGGGGGAAGGCTTTGGCACGCCGGAAGAATACCTCAACGCCGCCAAAAGCATGCGCAACATGGGGGAGTTTGACCTTGCCCTGAATGTGTGTGACAAGGGATCGGCCAAGTTCCCCAACAATAGCAATATTTACATCCTCAAAGCCCAAATTCTTATTACCAAGTTCAAGAAGGTCCAGAAACCGGACATCTTGAAGACAGCCCTGATGGCCCTGGAAAAAGCCATCAAGCTCAATCCGCGCAGTTACCTGGCCAAGATTCTGGCCAGCCAGATATTCCTCAAGGGACGGGCGTACAAAAGGGCCAGGGCGGTGCTGCTCGATGTGCTAAAGAGCCTGCCGGACGACGAAAAGGCCAGGGCGCTTTTGGCCGAGGCGGAAAAACATATAGAGAAAAAGCCGAAAGAGGAAAAGGAAAAAGCCGCCCCGCAAAAGGCTTCTTCGGGCAAAGGCGCTTCGGCGGAGCCTGGCAAGGACGATGTGATCGTGTTGGCGGCGGATATTTCCGAAGCCGATGGAGTGAAGACCGGCGAGGGGGGCCAATGGGAGCTGGACGAGAAGCTGGTCATTGACGCCTCCGAGGACACAGCCGACGACGAAGCCCGGATGGCGGTGTTCGGTGACAAGCTGACCATGTTCGGTCGGCTCGACGGGATGCAGGGGATCTTTATCATCGACGCCACGGGGCAACCATATAAAGTCATCAACAAGAAAAAACTTGATGAAAACGCCATTCCCTCCCTTGTGTTCAATCTTTTCAAGGCTTCCGTGGCGGGGGCCAGCAGGACAAATTTTGGATCATTTCAACGGGGTATCCTTGTAGCGCCTTTTGGAACTATAATAATCGTCAACGTTTTTTATGCGACCCTGGCGCTGGTGGTTGACAATGACGCCAACCTGGCTACCATTGAAGCCAGGATACAACGATATCTTGAGGAGGTGTCTGGATGAGCAACCTGAAAACTTCGTTGCGCATGTTATGCAACAATCAGGACATCCTGGGAGGTATAATCATCACCAAGGACGGGATGCTGATCGAGGCTTACGCGGTGGAAAACCCCATGGCGGAGATGCTGGGCGCTTTGATGTCAAATGTGGCCCTGGTGATAAAAACTTCTTTGCATGATCTTGGACACCAGGATTTCCACAGATATGTGATACAATCGAACAAGGGTCGGATTTATCTTGTGGACTTGGGAAAGGCGGTTTTGATAGCGCTGACTGATTTGAACGTGGAAGCGGGCAAAGTTAACATGGCGCTTTTCCAGGCGGCGAACGAGATTAAAAAATCAGGAAGAATCGAAGTATGATTTCCTTGGAGCGTTAGTAAGGAACAATGCAGATAAACTACGCCAGGCGGGAGATATCCTGCAAGCTTGTTTTCTATGGGCCGGGCATGAGCGGGAAAACCACCAATCTGGAGGTTATCCACCAGAAGGTGCCGGACGAAAACAAAGGAGAGATGACATCTATAGCGACAGAGGGTGACCGCACCCTGTTCTTCGACTTTCTGCCTCTTGATCTGGGCAAGGTTCGGGGAATGACGACCAAATTCCAGCTATACACGGTTCCGGGCCAGATCTATTACGCCTCCACCCGCAAACTGGTGTTGCAGGGCGCGGACGGAGTCATTTTCGTTGCGGACTCCGGCGCGGGGAAGATCGATGAAAACAACGAGTCTCTTCTCGATCTTTCCAACAACCTGGCCGAGTACGGCATCGATATCACCGAAGTGCCCCTGGTGATCCAGTGGAATAAAAGAGACCTCCCCAACGCCCTCCCTGTGGAGGAGCTGGAAAAAAAGGTCAACACCGTCGGCGCCAAGACCATCGAGGCGGTGGCCGCCACCGGCGAAGGGGTTATGGGCACTTTGAAGCTTGCCGCCTCCCTGGTGCTGGACAGGCTCAATACTCCAGAAGAAGGCGGAGCGGCGGCTGCGGCTCCTGCGGCGGCCCCTGCCGCCCCGGCCAAGGAAGAGGCCCCGGCTCCGAAGAAAGAGGTCTATGTGGCCAAAGTGGGGTCAGACGCCATTTCGCGCACCTTTTTCCTGCAATATTGCCAGCTCCAATATCGTCTGGCCTCCAAAGAGGCGGAAGTTGAGGATTTCAAGAAATTTTCCAAAGAGGAATATCGCAAATACCTCGATTCTCTTATAAACTATTCCTTGTTGCTGCAGGACGCGAAAAAGCGGGCGATCAAGCCGCCCATGGAAAAGATCAACGCGCAGATCGATGGTTTCAAGAAGAAGTTCGCCAGCGAGAAAGAACTGAAGGAATATCTGGACAAACGCAGGCTTTCTCTGGAGTCTCTCAAGAACGAGGCTACGAAAAATGAGATAATAAACATCCTTATTCTGGAAGTGCTGCCCAACATCAAGGAGATGATGAAGATTTCCGATAAGGAGGTCAGCGATTTTTATAACGCTAACAAGGCCAAATTTAACAACAAGACTTTGGATGAGCTCAAGCCGAGCCTTACAAATCTGATTAAAGGGGCCAAGAAGCGGCAAGCGCTGGATGAATTTTACGGCAAGCTCAGGGGGCAGGCCGAGATATCTATTTTTGAAGACAAACTTTAAAGGGTCGGCATATAAGCATGAAGGACAATAAACTTCGCCTGAAGCGGCTAATCTATTACGCTGATGACCTTCAGAAAATAGACAAGTTGATGGAAGAGTTCCTTAAACTGTCTAACGCCAAGTGCATCTTCCTTATCGACAAGGAAGGGCACATGATCAGCAACAAGGGGTTAGTGCAGCAAATTAACGCGGAGACTTTGTCGGCCTTGGTCGCCGGCTCGTTCGCCGCGACCAAGGAAATGGCCCGCCTGCTCGGTGAGGCCGAATTTTCCGTGATGTTCCATCAGGGCTCAAGGGATCATATCCATATCGCCATCATCGGCGATCGGGCGATTTCCGCCACGATTTTCGATGAGAAAACCACGGTGGGAATGATCAACCTCTATTCGAAGGAATTGAGCGTGAAGCTGGAAAAAATCTTCGATATCGCCATCAGAAGAGTGCATCAGGAACAGCAGGTGGAGGCGGATTATTCTGAATCGGTCAAAGACAAGCTAAACGATCTATTCAAGGAATGACAAAGGCTCAGACGCCTATGCCGGGGAAAATGGAATCCATGGGCAAGGCGCTGAAAGTGGTGATGGCCTTGGCGGCCATTGCCTGCGCGGGTTCATACACCCCCGCCTCGGCCCAAACCCCGGATAGCGAGATCAAATCCCACGCCTCCGCTTCCAGATCCGACCTGGAAAAGGCCAGTCCTGCGGCCAATCCTGAGTTCGCCCAGGCCTTGCGAAATTGGGCCGAGTCCATGAACGACGGAGACCACGAGAAATCCGTGGAGTACAGCGGCAAGATCCTGGAGCGGCACGTATATCTGGGGTCGCGCAACATCATCCCCGCTGCGGATATCGCCATCACCGTTGGCAGAAAATCCCTGGCGATCTTCGACTTCGAGGGGGCGCTTATGGCCGGCCAGCTGGCCACCCAGCTTGCGCCGGATTATCCCGTCGGCTATTTTTTCCTGGGCAAGACGCGCTATGTGATGGATAAAAAGGATGTTAACAACATATTCCCTCACTACATAAACGGCGTCAAGGCGACCTTGTTGAACAAGCTTGAGCTGGCGCGGTTCGTGTCTGGCTTCATCAAGTTTATTTTCATCTCCGTCGCCTTCACCTTCATAATCGTTTTTGTCACCCTTCTTTTCGTCCATCACAAAGCGCTGTTTTCCGAAGTGATCTCCCTGATCCCGGGTGGCGCCGAAGATAAATTCAAATATATAATCGGAGCCCTGCTGGTGCTGGCGCCGCTGGCTTTGGGCGGGTTGTTTCTTTTTGTTGTGGTGCTCTCGCTGCTGCTCTGGCCGTACATACGAAAGAACGAAAAAGGAATCATTATCTTATTCGTGGCCCTCGTCCTGGTGGCCCCCACGGCTTTTAAGCAGATGGCCAAATTCACGGTCATAGGAGGGGATGATACATATCGGGCCCTGTACCTGCTGTCCAAGGAGTCGTGGGACTATGAATCCAAGATGGTGATCGAACGGGCCCTGGCCAAAAATCCCAACAGCGAGCTGTTTCTTTTCGCCACAGGCAGCCTGAACAAAATGGCCAAGAACACGGAAGCGGCCGTGGCGGCCTATGACGCCCTGCTGGCAATCCGGGCCAATAACATAGAAGCCTTGATCAACAAGGGAAACGCTATTTTCCAAAGCGAATCGCTCAAAGACAAGAAGGATCAGAATTTTGACGAGGCCTCCGGTATCTTTGAGCAGGCCACCAAATTAAATCCCAATTCCGTGGAGGCGTTCTACAATCTCAACGTGGCCTACACGGAGATGCTGCAGAACAAAAAAGCCACCAAGGCATATGAAAGCGCCCTTAACATAAACCAGAAAAAGGCCAACGAATATGCCTATATTTCCGCCCAGAACAGCGACAGGCCAGAAAAGAAAGTCATAGACTTCCTTATTACCCCTGCCATCCTGAAGACGTACGAAAATACAATCCAGGACAGGGTGGATAGCCTGGCCGAAGGATTCTGGGGAGCCAACTTCGCTCCTCTCAGTCTGGATCTGTATAAAAAACTGAGCATGGCCTATGTGCTGCTTTTCATAGGTATAGCCTTGTTCTGGGAAAGGGGCCGGATTCCCCATCAGACGTGCCTCTCCTGTGGCGCCGCGTTCCATCCCCCCATGAGGCTGGAAATGAGCACGCCAAAATGCAACCAGTGCGTGGCCGCCCAGAGCTCCAAAACCGTAGTCACCAGCGTGAAGAAGGACTTGAAGAAAAAGGAAATTCGGGAGTATAAAGACCGGGTGTCCACCATCGCTGATCTGCTGGACCGCGTCATCCCCGGAGTGGGGAGGATATACACCAATTCCCCATTTGGCGGAATGGTCTTCACCGCCATCTCCACCATACTTGTTGTGTTCGTGGCCACCCTGGTGTATTACGACCTGGTGACGGTGTCCATGGCGCCTGCCGATATGGCCCGCAAAAACGCCCCGGCGTTTGTGGTCTTGGGGCTATACTGGCTGACGATGAACACAGCCTTGTTTAAGGAGCACTGATATGGCGCTGAAGGGAAGCCTGGAAGATTTTTCTATCGTCAATATCCTGCAAATGATCAAGCTGGAGGGGAAAACCGGCAAGCTTTTGCTGAACGACAAGGATGACGAGGTCAAGATCACTTTCGACAAGGGAAGCATCATATACGCCGAGGGGGGGCCTGCCCGCGATGAGGTCCGAATAGAAAACACCCTGGTGGCCAACTCCCTGCTGCCCCATAAGGAATGGCTGGCGGTCAAAAAGGAACATGACGACCAGCTGAAAACATATTGGGATCTCTTGTCGAAAAAGATAGAGACCCCGGTTCTGCTGGAGATGATTAACCGGCAAACCGTGGACACGGTATACTACGCCCTCCGCTGGATCAAGGGGACATACGAGTTCACCCCCGTCAAGAATCTGCGGTATAACAACAAGGTCATGCGCCCCATGGATGTGGACGGCATCCTGATGGAGGGGTGTCGCATCGCCGATGAATGGACCCGGGTCTCCGCTTCCATCCCCCCCTTCGACACCTTTATCGTCAAAAACATTCTTGGCGATGAGGATCAGAGCGGGCAAACCGCCAAAAAAGAAGAAGCTCCAAAGGATTTTCAGAATTCCCTGGAGTTCGATGTGTTGACCGCCAGAGGCATCGCCCTCAAACCCTCCCAGATTACCGTGCTGTCGGTCATCGGCCCGGGAAAGACCATCCACGAAATCATGAACGCCGCCAGACAGGGAAGCTTCACCACCCTGGAGGCCATCCAGGCCCTCTTGACCATGGGTGTCATAAAGACAACCAAGAAGAAGGGGCAAACCATGATGGCGGTGGATCATTCCAGCACCGTGGTTCCCCTGGCCATCGCCGCCGCGCTGGCCGGTTTGATAGCTTTGGGTGTTTACCAAAACTTCCTTCTGGGCGCCGGGAAGGAAGCCAAGGCCAACAGTATCGTTGTTGTGAAAAATGAAGAGGCGCGGCATGGCCTTAAAAAGATAGAGCGGGCCTTGAATATCCATTTCACTTTATACAAGGATCCGCCTTCCAGCATCGACGACCTGGAAAATTCCGGCGCTTTGACCCTGGCGGACACCCTGGACCCGTGGGAGAACAAATACGTCCTGGAAGTGGAAAACGGAAAATACAAATTATATTCCAAGGGGCCTGATATCGGTCTGTTGACGGACAATATAAACCTGGAATTCAATATCTGAGCCAGCCCCCGGCGGCCCGGCCGGTCCTTGGTCGTTTAATTTATCAGAAGGGTATTCATCTTGCCTGCAGCCGATAAAACCACCACCCCTTCTTCTTTTCCCATCGCCCTGCTGGTCATCAGCGATCGCGCATACACCCAGGCCCGCCAGGACCTCTGCCAGGCGGCTATAGAAAACTTCCTTCAGATGAAGGGCCGGAGCCTGCATTCGACCGATATCGTGCCAGACGAAATCCCCCAGATCCAGCAAGCCTTGCGGAATCTGGCGGACTCCGGGACTCCCATGTTGATCCTAACCGCCGGCGGCACGGGTGTCTCTCCCAGGGACAGAACCCCGGAGGCCACCCGACCGCTTCTGGATATGGAGATCCCCGGTCTGCCGGAGGCGATGCGCGCCGCCTCCATGAAAGTCACCCCATACGCCTCCCTATCCCGTGGATACGCAGGATTCATCGGCGCCGCCCTTGTGGTCAACCTCCCCGGCAGCCCCAAGGCCGCGGTGGAGAACCTGGAGGCCGTGTTCGATGCCCTGGAGCACGCCATGATCAAGGCCCAGGGCGACATGAGCGATTGCGTTCCCAAAGCCGCCAAAAAAACTGGGGCTTCATAGTTTCCGGCGAAATATAGACAAAACCCTATCCTCGGCGATTAATCCTGATTACCCACTTTGACAACCCGGAAGGACCAGCCCGGAAGTCCGGAAAAGATATTCATTCCGGATATTCTTTATTGGGATGTTTTGCCCAGGGTTTTTCCATGTTATGCTGGGTTCTTCAGAGGGAGCTTTATATTGACTGAACAACATCCGGTATGCGTGATCGGGGCGGGCGCCTGGGGCACGGCCCTGGCGTGGGCTGTGGCCCAAAACAAGGCCCCGGTCCGCCTGTGGGCCATGGAGCCGGAAGTCACCGAGGATATCAACACAACCCACGAAAACAGGATTTTCCTTCCCGACGTTTCCCTGCCGGCAAACCTCACCGCCACATGCGACATGGCCCAGGCGGTGGAAGGTTGCCGCGTGATTCTTTTTGTGGCGCCCACCCAGTTCATGCGCGCCACTTTGGAAAAACTGGCTCTGGTAATCCCCCGGGACGCGGCCCTGGTCTCCGCCAATAAAGGGATAGAAAACAAAACTCTGGCGCTTCCGCACCAGATAGTGGAGGAGATGATGCCAGAAGAGGTGGCCAACCGGTTCTGCTGTATTTCCGGCCCATCCTTCGCCAAGGAGCTGGTGAAATCACAACCCACAGCCGCCACCATCGCCAGCCGCCACGAGGCCGCCCTCCATGCGGCCCAGGAGGCCCTCAGCACGCCGTTCTTCCGCCTGTACGCCCATGAGGATGTGGTGGGGGTGGAGCTGGGAGGAGCGCTCAAAAACGTCATAGCCATCGCCGCGGGCATCAGCGACGGCATCGGCTTCGGCCACAACACCCGCGCCGCCATAATCACCCGCGGCCTGTCGGAGATCGCCCGGCTGGGCCAGGCCATGGGCGCCGAGGCAAAAACATTCGCCGGGCTAAGCGGAGTGGGGGATCTGGTGCTCACCTGCGCTGGTGACCTTTCCCGCAACCGCATGGTCGGGCTGCGGCTGGGGCAGGGGGAAAAGCTGGAAGATATCACCAGCGGATGGAAGGCTGTGGCCGAAGGGATCGCCACCACCTCCTCGGCCTACCATCTGGCGGACCGCCACAGGGTGGATATGCCGATCGTAAACCAGGTATACAAAACCCTTTATGAGGGGAAGGATCCCAATGAAGCGGTGACAGACCTTATGGGAAGGGAGCTTCGACCAGAATTTTAATATGTCCGAGTCGTGATTGTAAAAGCCCGTCATAGCAAGTTATTAGCCCATTTTCATCTGCCAATCATGTATAATCTTTAAATTTCTTTCAGGTTTTATTATGAAGATAAGCGTCGTTATGCCAGTTTATAACGAAGAAGTATACCTCGAGAGCATCGTCCGCAAGGTGATCGACCAGCCCCTTTGGGAGAAGATGGAGCTTGAGCTTGTTATTGTGGACGATCATTCCAAAGACTCCAGCGCTTCCGTCATGGAGAGGCTGGCCAAGGCGGATCCCCGCATAAAAACCGCCCGTCATGAAGTGAACCAGGGGAAGGGCGCCGCCGTGCGCACAGGTTTTGCCATGGTCACGGGGGACGTGACCATCGTTCAGGACGCGGACCTGGAGTATGATCCCCACGAATACCCCGCCTTGCTGGAGCCGATAATCCAGGGGAAAGCGGATGTGGTCTATGGCAGCCGCTTCATGGGCGGCCAGCAGCACCGGGTTCTTTTTTTCTGGCACATGGTGGCCAACAAGCTGCTGACCCTGTTGTTCAACATGGCCAGCAACATGAACTTCACCGACATGGAAACCTGCTTTAAGGTGATGAAAACCGATGTGATCCGACGAATCACCCTGCAGGAAAATCGTTTCGGTTTCGATCCGGAACTCACCGCGAAGGTCACCCGGCTGAACGTGCCCATATACGAAGTGGGCATCTCCTACCATGGACGAACGTATGAAGAAGGGAAGAAGATCGGACTCAAGGACGCGTTCCGCGCTGTCTACTGTATTTTGAGATACAACTTCTTTTAGTCCAGATCCTCCATTCGCCATATCCGCGCGCGACAGTCAGGAAAAGACTTTGCGCCCGGCCTCCCGGCGGGTCCGATCATGCCGTCTGCGCATGAGCATCCTCGGTTGCGTGGATATGTTTATCCTGAAGTATCACTCTATCTTTTATCATCATATGGAAGGAGCGCAAAACCTGTGATGGGAAAAAAAGTTGTGCGATGCGTCTTTGCTTTGTCGCTTTGGCTTCTGCTGTGCCACAGCGCCCACTCCCAGGAGGCTTCGGGCGTCGTATGGAAGATTAACCTGCCAACAGCGCAGACCCCCATGGCCCGGTGGCTCTCCGCCAACTCCTACATCCACACCAAGGGTGACATATCCCGCTGGCAGGTGGGGGATGGGGTTCTGTATCTGGAGGCTGTGGACGACTCCTGCGAGATCGATGTGCAGTTCCCGGCGCCGATCCCCATGGTCCCGCCGAAAAAGATGGTGATGACATACCAGGTGGCCAGCGCGCCGCAAGGCGCCGACATGCGCAAGGCGGAGCTGCAGGACTCGGCCTTCCGCGTATATGTGGGATTCGACAAACTGGTGAAACAATACCTGTTCGGGTTCATCCCGAAACAGATCCCCAATTCCCTGGTGTACGCCCATGGGACCGGGGAGAGAAAGGGGGATGAATTCCAGGCCCCCCGGTTTTCCAACATATTCTTTCACGTGGTGAGCGATGGGACGGGGAAGGAGTGGATAACAGTGGAGCGGGACCTGGGCGCAGATTACCAGCGCCATTTTGGCGCCGCTCCCCCCCCGCCCATAATCGGATTGAAGATCAAGATAGACTCGAACAATACCCATGGCGCTTCCCGGACCAGGTTGAAAACTCTGGAGATCAGGGAACGGCACTGACTGCATAAAGGGGAAAAAAAGCAGGAGATGGCGTGAAACAGGTTAATATAATAATTGCAGTTATCTGGATTTTTATCCTCACTCCCCCTTCTTTTTATACGCCTTTCTCCTGAAAAGATCCCCGCTGCGGCTGACCAGTCGATCCAGAAACAGAAGCCCGTCCAGGTGGTCGATTTCGTGCTGGGCGGCCCGCGCCTCGAATCCTTCCATCTGGTAAGTCCGTTCGGCGCCCAGCTCGTCCAGGCACTGAAGCTCGATTTTCTCCGCCCGGATGACGGCGCCGGTGTAGTCGGGGACGGACATGCACCCCTCCCTTCCCACGGCGAAACCATCCCATTTGGTGATTTCCGGATTGATGAGCACCACCCGGCCGTTGTTGGGCGTGTCCTTGCGGGAGGAGACGTCCACGATGGCCACGCGGATGGCCCGGCCCACCTGGGGCGCGGCGATGCCCACTCCTCCCGGCCCGGCGCGCATGGTCTGCTCCAGGTCCGCGATGAAGGCCAGCAGCGCCTCGTCCACTTTTTCCACCGGCTCGGAAGGGGTTTTGAGCCTGCTGTCCGGGTAGGTGATAATCGGGAGAGATGCCACGGGCGCCTCTTATCCGATCATGGTGTCGATCGGTTCCACGCTGATCTCCACCCCCTCACGCGCCAGCCCCGCCAGCGAGTCCTTGAGGGACTGGATTCCCCGGGAGGCCACTCCCTCCATCTGCATGATATAGATCGGCTCCACCTGGCTCCCCCCCACGTCGGTCTCCAGCAGGGAGATGTTATATCCCGCCTCGGCCAGGGCGCCGGTGGCCTTGGCCACGATCCCCGCCCGGTCGGCGCCGAAGATGGTGATCCTGGCGTTAGGCTCCACATGGTCGTGCAGTTTTCCCTCGATAGGATCGGCATGAACCCGCAGCCCCATCGGCTCCGCCACGGGCTGGACGATGCGGGCCACATCGTCGGCGGAGGCGGCGCCCTGCACCATCAGCATGATGGTGAAAGCCCCTCCCAGGCGCAGCATGGAGGCCTCCCCCAGGTTCATCCCCTTTTCATAAAGGATTTTCGTCACCGCCGCCACGATGCCCGGCCGGTCCTCCCCGATGATCGTAAGCATGGTCCATCCACTCATCTCCCCTCCTTTGCGCTAAGATTCAGGCTAACTGTGCATCCCCCGGTTTTTTTCCGGCGATTTCCATGGCCAGGTTGTGGACCCCCTCGCGGATCATCGCCAGCGTGGTCATGTAATCCTTCTCCTCCCGCCCATAGGGATCCGGCACATCCATGTTTTCCTTTCCTTCCAGGAACTTGGAGAAAAGCGACATCTTCCACCCCTCGTTGGGGGCCATATCGTGGGCCAGGCGCAGATGGCGCTTTTCCATCACGATAATCTGGTCCGCCCATTCCAGAAGGCTTCTGGTGAGCATTTGGGCTCTGTGTCTGGCCATATCAGTCCCCTGCAGGGCGGTGAGCGCCACCCCTCTCGGGCATGCGGGGGCGCCATTCTGGGCGATAAAGCCGGCGGACTTCACACGCACATCCTCCACACCCAGTTCCGCCAAACGGTCCATGAGCATATACTGGGCCATGGGGGAGCGGCACAGATTGCCGGTGCAGACAAACAGGATTCTCAACATTCCCCTCAGCCCTCCAGCTTTTTGTCGAACTGCTCCAGATCTTTATACGGCCCCAGGGCGGCCATCTTCACTTTCGTCGCGTCGAAACATATCGAGGCGGCGGCGTTGAGCTGGTCCAGGGTCACGGAGTCCAGCTCCTCCACCATCTGCTCGGCTGTTTTTATTTTGCCATAAATCGCCTCTCTGGAGGCGTAAAGGTTGGCCTGGGTCATGGAATCCTCCATGGAAAGGTCCAGCTTACCTTTGATGTTTTCCCGGCCACGAGTCAACTCCTCGGCGGTAAAGCCCTTGTCCGCCGCCTTGGCCAGCTCTTCCATGACGCAGGCCACCGCGTCGCCCAGCTTGTCCACGTTCACCCCCGCGGCGATCATGAACGCCCCGGTGTCGGTGAAAACCCGCCGCCCGGAGGAGATGTAGTAGGCTAGGCCCCTTTTTTCCCGGATCTCGTGGAACAGGCGCGAGGACATGGAGCCCCCCATGATCACCGACAGGATTTTCAAGGTAGGCTGTATGGCCTCCTCCTCGCCGGGAATGGGGAAGCCGAGGATGAAATGCCCCTGCTCCGTGTCCTTTTTAATCAGCACACTCCTGGCTCCTGGCTGGGGCACATAGGGTGGAGGAGTGATCTTGTCATGGCCGTCGAAAGAAAAATAGCTCTGGGCCAGTTCCAAGGCCCTGGCGCGGGTGATATCCCCAGCCACGGACAGCACGCAGTTTCGGGCGGTGTAATGCAGGTCGCGGAAATGGATGAAATCCTCCCGGGTGACCGAGTTGACCACCTGCTCCGTGCCTCCCACATCCCAGCCCAGCGGCTGGTCGCCGAAAAAGTGGCTCTTGAAGGCCATCTGGATGCGGCTCATCGGGTCGTCGTTGTACATGCGAAGTTCTTCGACAATCACTCCGCGTTCCTTGTCGATCTCCACCGGGTCGAACTTCGACCTGTGCAGCATGTCGGAGAGGACATCGTATGCGGTCTCGGTCTTGCCGGAGGTGAGCTTGACGTAATACGCCACTTTTTCCTCGGAGGTGAAAGCGTTGAACACCCCCCCCACGCCATCGATGGCGGATGCCACGGCCATGGCGTCGGGATATTTTTCGGCCCCCTTGAAGAACATATGCTCCATGAAATGGGCGATGCCGCTGATCTGTCTGGTCTCATATCGGCTGCCGACGGCGGCCATCAGCATCACAGTCACCGAGCGGGTGGAAGGCATGGGCGCTGTGATAACCCGCAGCCCGCCTGGAAGGATGTCTTTTGTGTAAACCTGGTCCTGGCTCATTTGGCCTCTTACTCCTATCTGTCGTTACAGGCGCCGCAGATGGCGCCATCCTTCATTGTATCCACATCGCAGGAGCCTTGGGAAAAATCATGGTTGATTTTAAAAAATGACTGGTGGAACGGGTGGGGCATTGCAGGGGCGGGAATGGCGCAGTGGGCGCTCACCATAGCCGCCGCCTGGCGCAGCTTTGCCTTATTGGTTTTCTGAGCGGAAAGAAAAACCCTTGATCTTATAGGTGGCTGTAAACTGGATGTTTGTGGTGTTGGTGGGCCATGCGAAAGCGTATTTATTGTTGCGGATGACGATCTTTCCCCCTTCGCTGAGGCTCGCCTGCCCCACCACTCCATTCAGGGGCGTGATATAGATCATATCCTCTATTTCCAATACGTAATGCTGGAACACCGTGAACAGGCGCCCGTATGCCTGGCTTTTGGCGCGCACAAAAGCGCCGATGGCGTAGTTGTCGAAGTCGAGCCTTCGATCCACGATATCCACCCCGTCCTCGCTGGCCTCCGCCACCAGTTTATTGGACATCACGGAATCCTTCAGATAACTCAACTCCTTTTTTCGCACTCTGCGAAGATCTTCCTTGGAGCCGAAATCCTTGTACAATACGGTCAGTTCGCCGCTGCCGTCGCTGTTTATGGTCAGCGTGAATTGCTCCGACTTGTACTCCAGTCCGCCGGGATCGAAAGAAGTGGCGGAGGTGGACACAAGCACCGCGGCAAGCAAACCTTTAAAAATCGACCCCACTGTATATCAACCCATTTGTAAAGCTATATAATATCAAATAATTATGATGCTTGGCAACCCGCAATGTGCTCACAGGGGGGGCGCCAGGCAAGGGGAGGGGATTGTTACAGATCGAGCAGCGCTTTCACATGGGCAGTGACGGCATCGCCCAGGGTCTTGATATCGTATCCCCCTTCCAGAAGAGAGACCACCTTGCCACCACATGTCTGGTCGGCGAAGGATTTGATGGCGCTGGTAATCCTGTAGAAGCCCTCGGTGGTGATGGCCATCCCACCGATAGGATCGCTTTGATGGGCGTCGAATCCCGCCGAAAGCAGGATCAGCTCCGGCCGGAATTCGCTTAGTTTGGGGAAGACGACATTGCGAAGGCTTTCCAGATATATTTCGTCGCCGCACAAGGGACCCATGGGAAAGTTCAAGGTGGTGTGGGCGCCCTGGTTGGCGCCGGTTTCCTCGGTCCACCCGGTGCCCGGATATATGGCCGCCTGGTGGAAAGAGACGAAATAGACGGAAGGATCTTCATAAAACGCGCTCTGGGTCCCGTTGCCGTGGTGGACATCAAAATCAATGATGGCCACTCTTTGGGCGCCAGATTTTCGTGTCGCATGGCGGGCGGCGATGGCCACATTGTTAAAAAGGCAAAAGCCCATGGCCCGTTGGGCCTCCGCGTGATGCC
>Ga0224501_10000834_pt1 | contig 23798 bp, 15 predicted proteins | sample SF_Oct11_sed_USG_4_FD_169105 | JGI IMG/M metagenome (GOLD analysis project Ga0224501, IMG submission 169105) | Sediment microbial communities from San Francisco Bay, California, United States - SF_Oct11_sed_USGS_8_1 | ecosystem: Environmental > Aquatic > Marine > Sediment | place: USA... | reverse complement strand
ACATCAACTTCCATTAAATGTCAGGACATGGTGAATAGGCTTTCAGGTGATGGTCATGGAGTTATCCTCCCCTATAGAGGGTAGCTCCGACAATATAGGTACACGTAACCAATGACATAAAGACATAGAGTTCAACTATAACTCTATGCAGTGACATGAAGGTCACTTCTCTATGCATAAAGATCGCCGATCGAGATGACAAAGTCACAAAGGTCATCAAGCTTCCAATGTGTATATTGAGTTATCTTCTCCTTCTCCTGCTCGGCCTCTATTCAAGGAATTTTTATTACATTTGTTTGAGCTAGATAAAACACCTATTATAAACATACCTTAGTTCTACTTGAGCATAACGCCCCATTATGCTTCATCTCAGGTTGAGGGCATTCTGCTGTTTCCAAAGTGCAAATAGCTTCTTGCATACACTCATGGCTGGCAGAGCACACTTGGTGACGTTTTGTGGGGGCACATGCCTCTGTACAGCATGGCTGTGCCATAGGTGAGCATTTGGCACCGAGCTTAAGCGCACAACCTAATCCACCTAAAACGGTGAGTATTCAACAACACCTTTCAACACAACTTAATGCGCTACAAGTCATGAAAGCACAACACCAAATAACACAATGAACCGCAGCACAATACAAGGCAACGCAACACAAGGCACTGCAACACATAAAAGCAAAATAACACAACACAGCACTACACAAAACAACACAACAAAACAGTCAATCTGCTATAGTGAGAAAATCTTTTATTACCTCTAGCAGATGTGGGAGGAGTACAGCATGGGTCAATGCTTTCACATACTGATTCGCTACCACAGTCACATTCCTCCCCTGATGAAGCACAAACAGGAAATAAGCATGTACATTCTTTCCTGAGGAAAAACCAATATAACCAATATCGTGGGCATGGTTGATGTCTTGGTTGCATTTGTGATAGGGAACCCATGGTATGAATTTCCACTATTAGGCTATACTCTTATTGAGACACTAAACTTATATTCTGCTGTTTCACAAATTAAGGCTACGGAAAGAGTGAAATCACAGGAAGATCAGATGAAAACTAATAAATTCGCTGCATTGTTTCGAATGCACTGATGTCAAAAACAGCACACAAGCTCCGTCCTTCAAATTGAGGAGGTCCGGTGAACTCAATGGTCTGTTATATAGACTCACCTTTCTCAATGATGCCATTTCCACAGAAAGGTTCATAGTTCCGTTTCAGTGATGGGAGTTTAGCGCTTAAAATACTGCTCATTGCATTCTTACTACACTCAGAAAACCGCCTATTGTTAGCTTTGTCCAGACCATGGACAGTTTCTGACATAACAAATCGTCCCCCTGAAACACCCATAGCCATCATTAATCATCTAGTTTGCTGAGTTGACAATACAGTAATGTACCTAAGAATTATACCGGAAGCGTCGAGTTCTAACCAATTGTTTGGATGTCATGGCGGCTAGGGTAGGTCGATCAGTGAAATTGCGAAATGACAATCTAACTATCTAAGGGTTCTCAGTTCGCTTCCCAGTCCTGGTGGAGTTTTTCCTTGGTATGGGCTTCCCACTGCGATTTCCTAGCATAGTTTTGGATCACCAGGTATATCACCGGTCCAATATGCCTCAGGCTTATAAAGTCCATTTATTAGGAGGGCCAAGTGTCCAAATAAAAATAATATGAAATGGAGGTTCTAGCCGATGGATGAAGGTCGAGATCACTCCACGGTTGTTGAAGATCCACCTGTCACTTATCATGAAGAGTAGCCTAGTTGTGGCGGGTGATGTGTCAACAAAGGTACCAGAAATCTGAGGAAGGCATTGGGAACCCGTTTCAAGCGCTACCATACCACGCCACAATGATCAAGACAGGTCATGAGAAACTTGCCTTCAGCAATAAATCTAATCATCATTATTTATCTAAGATATCTTCACCTGTGACAGTTGGTGCACAAGGATGACCGTCCTCCTGGTCTTTATCATGACCGGCACCCATCAAATGACCCAACTCATGGGCCAGAACCACGGCAAGCTTGTCCTGCATTATCTGTTTCCCATAAAGGCGAGGTGAAATTAATGCGTGATTTGTCTTGGTAGACAATCTATAAGTATAATCATTGTTGAGGAATTGCATGAAAACTGTATCACCTGTCTTAATTAACCACCGAATGTGCGTTCTTATACCATTTAATTATGAGATAGAAAGTGAAGGTATACATTTACCCTGCAGATGTTGTGCCTCGTGTGGCATACCCAACAATTACGCCAAAGTCTTGAAATGTCCAGATAACCTGTGCGCAGTTCTCGCCTTTGTACTGCTCTTGGAACAGGTTCAGAAAATGATCAGCATTCGATTTATGTGAGTCATAAACATAGCCTCTAAGTTTAATTTCAGCAATCAGCTTCAACTGGAACTGCACAACTACATCTGTAATAAAAGAGTGCTATTCCATCATTCGATAAAGCACTGGCTCAACTCTGCCTTACTACCTATTCGCCGGGTGTTTAGCCGGTTTAGGTTTGATACTATTTAATCTGACCAAAAATTAAACAAGATCATTGCAATCAAAATTGGTGGGGGTGAAAAGTGCCACAGTGGAGCCCACAAGCTCGTGCAAGGCTGTGCGCGTAAAAATTAGTTCGATCAACTTGCTGTGACAGTGCTGTTATCACTGCAGGTTTCCTGGATACGTAGAGCAGCCATTAGTTTTTAAAGAATATGATGCTCTCTAGTGTCTGCTGGCTATCCATCAAAACAAATAATTAAATACTTCATTCATCGTAGCTTCCCAAACTTATAAAGCTTTTTCAGTGCTATACATGTGTAGTAGTCCATCAGGTTCGCGGACCCGTTGAGGCCCAGTATAACCAGGATTGGAACCCATGGTCTTTTGATCTCAAACCAAGCACATCAGCCACTGAACTATCCTGCTACCTCATGAAATTTGATGTGTAACGCATTGTGCTCAGAGTTTGCAGCATAGTGCACCATCATGACCACTTCTCAATTGGAGAAATGATATCAACGCTGTGTAGTAGTGATCATATAAAGGGGGAGTATAAGGCTGACTCACTGAGAATGGTCACTCAAACAATCGGCTAAAAATTTGTTTCTATTTATATTTAACGCTGATTTTCAGCCGTACACAGGCATGTATTACGTGGGAGACATTACTTATAAGTTATTTATCCGTATGACGTTATGACCTCTTGTGGTTTAATGTGGGTTCAGCTCCTAAAATCAGCACTTCAGTAACATGACCCGCCTGCCATTGGACTAGTCTATTTTCTTTCATTGTGATCTTGATCTTACCAGTGGCAAAAACGGTATCCCAGTATATGTCATTGGTAGTTTTCATCACACCTTTCAAGAGATTGATTGCCACTGCTTTACTTCCATGTCCCATTTCCCTAATAAAGGGCTCATCGAGGTAGAAGCTGACTGTGCAGTAATACACATCTTGCAGTTTGTTGGCACTAGTAGGAGTACTACTACTAGTCAGTAACAAGGATAGCAAAATGATTAACAAGGTTGATCTCAGAGTCATGCCTGGATGTTTTGGAAATGACCAGCTACACTACCTTCCATTTGCACTTTTCAAAGAACAAAGCTATGCGTGATATTGTGCTCCAAGTGTCTGAACTCAACTTTAATGACCACACCACCAACAATCTTTTAAAACCAAACAGTATCATTGCACAGATTCCAGTCATTGTTGTTCTAAAAGTACATGTGAACTCAAAATCCAGAGTGTTAATGAAAAACCAACACTTGCTGATGAGCATAGGTACAGCATCCTGGTCAGATGGATAATGAAATTTTTGGTGAGTGGTTACATTAATCGCTGAACCGAAAACCCATCTGGTAACTACAGACTATAGTGAGTAGTGATGACACAACCCCCCACCCCGAAAGTGAAATCACCTCGTCAGGAACACCCCGAGCACAGAGGTTTTCTTCTCCCAACCAGATGTGCGCTAAAGCAGCCCCAAGAGAGGAAAACTACTGTGACATGGTCACATGACGGAAAAATGGAGGATGGGTCCTGTCGTGCGTCTTCCTCCAAATTAGCTGGTGTATCGGGAAATTATGCCATTTATCACAGCCAAAGTTCTATCTGGGTGAGTGATGGCTTGCACATATTCTAAGAAGAACTCGAAGGACAACTAGATGTAACATCCATCAAGCGTACGCTTGCTGATGGCCCGTATTGCAACTGCATCGCCCATCCATAGTACTGTCGTAATCGTATGGATGATGTATGGCGTTTTTGACTGTCGATACGGTGACATCAAGTCCTTCATGACACTGGACTGAGTATACCACATAGCTACCTAACTAGAGACTGACACTATTACATGCACATTTCTTCAGGGTCGCCTGAATCTGATTTATGCTGTGGGGACAACGATTCTGGTCTTTGTCAGTATCGTCCTATGCGCTATAGAGTCAACCAAGGATAAAGATGACGTTCTCCTATTGGCGAATATAATCTGTAAGTATGTGACGTTTGAGGGTTAATTTTCCCGATGGTTTGCCTACAATTTTAGTGGTGTTTTTAAAGGTAAATCCATAGCTTTTGTCAGACTTTATATTTTAGTGAGCTCATTCATAGCAGCGGTTAATGTCTGGTGGTACAGAAGATCTGATTTGGCCGAAGAAAAGATTTGGTTTCTCTTCCTTATATATACGGTCATAGTACTGCAATGTCTTGCCTCGGACGTATTCGTTTTTATGCGAAATAAACCGCCACCAATGCCCAGCACAACCAGACGGATATACACTATAAGCTGGATACCTATTAGAAACATAACTACGCACTATCATCAACTATTTAATGAGACATCATGGTGATGAACCCAGAGATGAACAAGAAACTGAAGTGGATGCGGTACAGTGATTTTATTATAGAAATACATTCTTTCTTATGAAAAATATAGTCTCTCTGATTTGGGATTTGTGCAACTTATTTGCTTTAAGACAGGGGGTGTGATAGTGCTGTAACTGCAGCTACCTGGTGGGATCACGCCCCATACGGGAAGACAAATCAAAACAACCGACGAAAAAACAAGATGTTCTAGTTTACAGCGCGTTCAAATGATCACGCCAAGCTTTCCCTGAGTAAGCCCCAACTCAACCAGCCAATGGCAAACAAGTGGAAAAATCCCATTATAGAAATGATTTGTCCTGTAACTCTACAATTCACGCAACAAAAATAATCTGCTTTCTATGCGGACATAGCTCTGAAAACCTCAAGAAACTTGGAGCTTGAAATCAATCCCAGGTGCAAATCAGTAAGCGAATAAAAGCCTTCAGCTGAATACTTTACAAAATGACTCTAATATGTTATAAAACTATATATAATATATTTTGTATGAACACAATTGAAACCAATTCTATACAAGAAAACCGATATACTCCGGGTATACAAAGCATTTCGTATGGGCTATTATAATTAGCCATGCTGCATAGTGGTGATCAGTTGCTTGGGATGCCAGAATGGCTGCGCCAGGCACCGCTATATTTTGCATATTGCACACTTGGTGAGCAGAATAAGATGCTTTATTCTCTTGGATCTTTAACACGAGCGGGGGAAGACGATCGTGATGCAATCAGCTGTTCCATGTGCAGCTGCAAAAATCTCTCTGTAAAGAAGACATTAATTCTCAATGAAACAGCCCGCGCCAGCCCATTGTGTATACCCACTGCTATTGACAGGGGTTTGGGGGTGCAGACAGAAACATTACGCTCTCTTGAAAACCTATGAAATATTGTTTGACCCTCAGCCCTTGTGCGAATACAGCTTCTTCTTTTTTTAACCAAAAGCTTTGGTTGGCAGAGAGCTGGATAACGGCATCAGTCAAATCAAAGTCAGCGAGCGCCGGGCGCTGGCATGCACGAACCCCAAAGGCATGCACTAATGTCCTACTAGCTAGGCAGAGCCTGGCCACCAGTCAGCGATCACTCATCAGCTCCAAGCCCAAGCACCCTTCAACCACCTGCTACTATCATGCATGTGTGTCGCAATGTATAGCGGCAGGTAGTCGCGGCAAGCTGCAGTAAGCGTTGCTTAGAGAAACCATGCGTGGTTAGAGGCAGCTGGAGCTCATGCCGGAGGTGGCCTGGCCCTTACCGTCGCTCTCAGTGAATAGTACCTCCGGTTAAGTCATCAGCCTGGCTGCCCGCTGCCAGACTCGCCATCATAGTGTGATAGTCCATATTCTCATCCAGATGGAGAATGCCAGCTGGCCAACGCGGGATAGGCGTTGAACGCGGTGTTGTCCTCGGTGTTGGCACAGGGGATGCCAACAGACTGAATGTCGTTGGCGAGATGACTCCACTGAAAGGGCTGATGGTCGGGTAGTTGAACAGCTAAAATTATACCCCAATGTAATTTACGAACATGACTCGGGTATGGGGCAAAAGCTAGTGAGTACTTAGCGCACACAACATGCAAATAGATGATAAATAGAACGCAGTGAGGCTAGAATGACTAAGCAATGCTGCTGTCCACATCCATCAGCAGGGCTGATTGAGGCGCCCAAGGGCTATGCCACAACGACTCACTCGGGCCTGTAGTTGCGATCCCCATTTGAATACATTCCGGGGTAGAGCTGTACAATATTTACATTTTGTACACACTAAAACTGACTAGACAAGCAGACTGACCACTCGCAACCTCCCAGCTCCAGGAAATTACAGTCCCATTAATTCCTCGTCTAAGTTGAGCCGCCACCGCTCGAACCGCCTCATTTAGTTCACTAAACACCAAATGACAGTGACACGCCTCTTGGCAGAATGAAGGTGCGTGACGACCATACCTGCTGAGGCCATACCTGCTGCGGTTGCGGGTGTATATGCGGAAAGGTGTGCTCTGTTTTACCCAAACCAAACGGACTGGACATGATACCGCGGCTGATTGGTGGTGTGTCGGGAGCCCCACTCGAGTTCACTGTGGAGCCTGCAACGGATCAGGAGTGACTGGTTAGTTACGGCTACAGAGAGCTAAGGAGCCCGTGATTCATAGTATGATTGCATAGTAATAGGAGGCCTGTCAAAAAAATAGTACAACCCCGGATGGGCTGCCTGATGAGCATTTGGTTAGAGAAGATGACTATTGCGTTTATTATTTATACTCTTTTGTCCAGCCCAGTTGTCTGTGGTTTCATAACCAAAAAAAACATGAGACAGTTATAGTAACCAGTCTCTGGTCTGCCAAGCAATAGGGTCAGTCTGCAGTGGGACTGTTATCTGCGAAATATCTCCAAAAGCGGCCAGGTACCATTTTCACGCTGTCCCTACCCGTTTTACTAGTCGCTCATAAATCGGGGCCTCCTTTGCGGTTTGCCCAATGCGGAATTGAATTAAATTCAGGCGGCCTTGCATACTAATTAGGTCTAGTGTCTACCATGACATCATCTTAGAGGCGCACTGGTAGCCTGTTGTAGCTGGAAGCATAGAGTTTTACGGGACCGACCAGAAGAACGGGCAGTGTATAGAGATACTTACTGGAAGCCGATGAGGTGACATGACCTCCTATAGCGACTGGTCGGTGAGGACCGGGCAGAGGTGGAGGAGCAAATATCCCTTGCGTTGGTGTACCAGGATTAGACTGCAAAATTTAATTATATTTATGTAAATTTATGAATATTGATGCGAGTTAAAATTTTAATCCGACGGGATTTAAAAATTTCATCTTTCCAAATGACTCAATAATGGGAAGAGTGGTTATCGGTAGGTCTGCCTTCTGACGCGCACAAAGCACATTTTGGTAGCGAGGAGAACAGGAACTCTGAATCAGCTACTCAACCAGGTGCTCCCATGGAATTGTTAAGTGACTTCACCATGGCATTAATCACGGCGTTACTGGGACTTGGCATTAGCTGTCAGGATATTCTAATACGAGCAGGTTTTGGTGATTTATTGCTGAATTCATAATCGATTTGTCAACTTTTTTCATATGATCAAGCCGCTCACTCTCGATAGCTCAAAGTTTGATGCGCTTGTGCAATGGCCGACCGCTCTCATGCTGGGTTAACTTTTGAGGGTTTCGAGAAAACCCCCACACACAAAAATGTGCTCAGCTGCTCAAGGACAGCACAGTTGATGCTGAGCAGGTTAGCAGGAACCTAGTCACAATATTTGCCCATTGAGTACCAAAACAAAGCAGTTTGTACAGACAACTATATTGAGTTGTGTGAGATAGGGTTGTGACTAGAAAATAGCTCGTAGCCGCTGATTGTGTCAATTCCCCTTAAAACTAATGAATGGCGCTTGCTAGTGTGAGCGGTATCAGCGAATATTCACCTGGCTTTGGGTCTGCTGTTGCTGCTCATGGGCGTGGCATGCGAGCGTGGCAAACTCATTCAGTCGAGTGGAAGTCTCACCCGAATGCTGCGGCGAAGTGATTGTCATGGCTAAAACACAGACATCACTAGCATTATGGCACTGTCTCAAAGGGGGTTTATACTACAATTAATTGGCATTTGGGGAAATTGGAGTACGGCAGGGTAAACCGGACCAAGATTGAACCAAGATTGTACTCCTCATCAATATGAACTGTCGTTCATGTAACCAGATGTTTAGTGGTGGGATTCTTGTCCATAAAAGTGAGAACTATTGGAACACCTGCGGCTGGTCAGGTGGGTGTCTACCCAAATCTAGTGCAATAAGGGCCATGACACAGGCTGACCTAACCAAATACCCATACTATTGCCATCACTTTGTAAATGAGATTTAATGCCACAGGGTCAGCACTGAGCTTTCTATAATCATTTATGCAACATCCCACAGGTCAGCCATTCCAGCCTTTTTGCATCCAGTGGCCCAATATCTGATCAAGTTATTGTTATCCAGGCCCATATTTTGCTTCAGTTGACCCCCAGCTGCGAGTTTATGCTGGTGTTCTATGGCACTGCAATGCCACGGTACAGGTAGTGGACCCATGGCCATAAGATAACGGTCAGTGCACCGTGATTCAGAGCGGCGAAAAAAGGAAAGAGGAGAGAAAATATGTCAAACTGAGGTCAGGCCATTCAGTAAACATCATCCAGTGCAAGGATTACAATCAACAGGTGATAAGACTTTCGTTAATTTCAGCTAGTCTTCCAGTAATGAGCCAGCTGTGTGAGCCCTGCGCTGGCCACTGCGGCCTGATTTCCATTATAAAAAGCTCGCGTAATCCAAAAGGTTGGTCAAATAAATCTCCTGACCGCTGGTCAGTGCCATATTACCTAAAATCTGGTTAGTGATATTTATAGGTATGGGATACACATAGGAAAATCATAGTCGGGATACATGTTCGCATGGGCACGCTTAAAAAATCCAATTGTCTATTCATAATGCGAGGTCCTATTAGATAATATCATAAAATATAGACTGATGGGCCAGGTTATTGTCATTTCTAACATCCCGGTGAACACTTTTCTCTACTGCCATGTAGGAGGGAAAAAGAGAAGACTTACATGGCCCATCGCCATCGATAGACCCGGATGAGTTTCTTTGCTGCGAACACTGCACTGGTGCGAAACTACTTCTGTCGGATTTTATTTTATCAGGATGAATTAACTGATGTCCTCCTGGCGAAGTCATACCTGCTGGACTGTGGTTCATCCCTGAAGAAGATACATCCTTAATAAAAACTTATTTCCCAAATAAGGTTGCTGGTAAACATAGAAAGTCTAACAAGTTAGTTTCAATCACCACAGTGACAAAGGGCATAGGGTGAATAACCGGGTCCAACATGGCTTAGTCATGGCCTAGATCAAGTCACTTCTCGAAGCATCTACAGGTGTGGTTGCAACATATGTCCGGATGCTGGTCTGTGAGGAAGGCAGCCTGTCTCGGATTCTTATCAGCATACTATTACGCCTGGATCAGTGTTGCGCGCAATGCCAGGGCTGAATATTCACACCTCCAGACAGAGTCATAATGGCACCCGAGACAAGTGAAGCACACTGTGCCAAACAAGGTCTCATCGCCAGCTGCTAGCATCCATCCTCCTCCTCCCTGGTAGCCATGGCTGATCTCGGGGCGTTTCAACCAAGTTAACTAGATGACTGATTGAGGTAATATTCGAAAAGCTAACCAGGCCACCAGGAAAATTCCTTTTGACATTTTTTACCATGTATGCATAAGGCTGACAGCTCGCGGCATTTGTCTTAAATGATGCAGAACATGCTAAAATCAGCCTGTCACAGCGGCGCAACTTGCGATACGGTATCACGGGTAGTGGGCGCCCAGCGGCAAAGTGGGGGTAAATGAGGCCAGCACTTTCTGATTGCGATGAAGTGGTGGCATCTTCATCCCTTCGCCAGCTAATGAAGTATGACGGAGATGTGCCAGCATTTCACTGGCCTGGGTTTCTCCACATTTTTCATATATAATGATATTCGTAATAATAAGATTTTTATGCAACTTTGACCAAACTGGGTCAATGTTCTGCAAGCACCATGTTTGAAGCACATGGTGTGGGCAGAGTGAGACTTTTAATTACTAAATGTTCAACAAAGAAAAACTCGCTGACAGACATCCACAAGTTCAAAGCCATCAAAATTTGGCATAGAATATTGCTATATGAAGAAGGCGCAATCACCTGGTCATTGAAGCATGACAACACCCAGTGAAAGTCATTACAGCAGGCAGATGCAGTGCTCTATATATCAGACCTGCTATCAGTCCTGCTACTACTAGTCAGTGGTATGGAGATGTCATCAAACATGCTAATGATATTTATTCAACCAGTCTTTGGGTCAAGCGTGATTTGATAGACATCCCAAACCGAACAGGCTGATGTATTCATGAGGAAGACCCAGTTATTTCTCAAACCCTCCAGTTATGGTCACTTTGACAAAACAAACCTGTGGGGGGTTTTGTGCTCGGCTGGTTAGGTCAGCCGAGCTTCTGTGAAGGCCTGACATCACCACGGAGCTTCAGCTGGGCTGCCCTGCTGCGTCACATGATAAATCGAAATCCAGTGCCAAAAACGCTTGCCAGAAATTAATGGACGTGCCAACGAGTTCAGCAGGTCCTTTGTTGTAGCATGATGAAGTGGCCGAGACAACTTCATCTTTCATACCTTAGACACTCTGGGAAAGCTCTCCAGTTTAGCGAATGATTTCGCAATAACGAATTATTTTTATCCTCTTTGTAGTATAACAAAAAGGGGACGCGCGGAAAAACTCGCATCGTATAACAACGAGGAAGGCTACTACGTGCCAAAAAAAGTTTACCCACGAGTCAGTCACCTTATCTCACAAGGGGTTAAAACGTTACTTCTCGGTATTGTCTATGCATAGACATTTCAGGAATATTTAGATTTCAATTTAGCCATTTAACACCCCGCCTACCAGTGTATGAAGTAAACTCACCGTGTTGCTCATGCTGCCAACCCATAGAGTGATGAGATGTACTGGGACTTCCAGGATACACCGGGTTCGGCCGGATATTATCATTCTCATCATTCTCTATATCTTCACTGGACATGGAAACGCTCTGAAACTTCCTCTTCGATCTGGAAATCGAAAGTAACCACTGTGATAACAAGGGTTAAAAACCAAGTCTACCAGGCCGAAGCGGCCGAGAACATTGGAATTTGGTATAGTATAATTTTAGTCCATGTAAAAAAATCTTGTTTTGTACGTATCGGATCACAGACCTAGACAGATCTCTACTGTAAATTAGTCATATTTACAGAGGTTTCTGACTCATATTTTTAAAAGATGGTTTACAGAAAAGAAGAACAAATGAACGGGAAAAAAACACCACTCAGCAACGGACTAGTTCATAGTAAGGAAAGGGGAAAAGGCAAACATAAAGAGCTCACCTCATGCTGGCACCACCTAAATCGCCATTCTGCGTCATACCAACAGGGTGCGAGACGCTCCTGGCGAGGGGGTGGCTAGAGGTTTGTCCAGCTGATCTCACTGCCTGACCATCCATTAACATAGATGCTGCAAAACACACTGCCAGTAAAAAAAACTGTGAGAGCCCAGTAGAAAGCATCAACAAGACATTGGAGGTGTGAATGTGTACCAAAAAGGATGAATATAATAAATGAAAGTAAAAACAAAACAAACACTAAAAATGCCTAACAGGGCTAGCACGCCTAGTTATTATTAGCGTTCATAGAGGAGGAAAGCTCTGTGTAAGCATTATACAAAATGATATTGGTATATTAAATAGCAAAAATGCGCCCATCTCAGTCATAAAACAGATTATTAGCCACATTTATCGGAACATTGCCTATCAGGCTAGAAATCTTGGGCTAGCCACGTCAGTTATTTCCATAGCAAAAGGCTAAATCATTTCATAGGCACTGCGTTGTTATCATATATGGCCATATTAATGTAGGCATGGTATTTGGAGAATGCGCGATGCAGCCTCCTTCACGGCAGTCTGCCCTTAGCAGATCTGATACAGACTGCTCAGGCAAGATTTTGAATTGTTTTTGCCCTATTGCCGTATTGTCATTCTGTTAGAGACAGGAACATAATGACCTAAACCAATCTCTATTTTACAGAGATGTGGTCGGCTGTCATTACAAATAATCATTTTACAACTATTTGCAGATTCATAAATCATGCTCTGAGGATTATTAATCCAGAATAAATCTCAGCTAAGACACAAAATAATGACCTGACTATTTGTTTATTCTAGCAGTCCTTGTAAATTCCTATGTAGGATGCCTGTTTGTCTATGGTCACCTACTGGTCATCTTTTTGTCTGTCAGCGGTAACTGGTGGGGACAGAATAGCCGGGCACATCCTTACAGGAAATAACGGCTCCGCGCTAACTCGACGAATAAATAATCATGAGAAGAGCCCATAGCCGCGGGTGTGCGTCATCCACGGCGGTGACGACACAGTTGCTCTATGAGTGGATTTACCTGGTGTAATGTGCATGAGCTCCCTGGCCGAAAAGACTCCAGTGGCGTGTATGCTATCATTACTGATCACATTACCCGCTTGTGACGAGGGAACTGCAGAAAAACGACTTCAGTGAGCCATGAAGATTTCACTCATTTCAAATCAATCAGAGTCCAGGGCAGTAAATGGGCACAGAGAGAATAATTATCCTAGGGCTCACCAACAGTGATGGGTGTAGAGGGATGGTTTAGTAGGGTATCACCACTTTATCAACTACTACCTAGGGAAGTTATTCATGAAAGGTGCCACGATGGCTGATCACTTTTTCTGCATCGATATATCCTCCTCTATTTGAATAATGAGAATAGCTGATTCGCGATGGCGAATCAACCATTATCGGGATGAGCAGCGCAAAAAAAGCTTAATACACTAGTGGCGGGACAAAGCGTTCAGTGCACCCTAAGCGAGCTAGCGGGACATGAAGAACAAATTAGTAAGAAATTTTAAATGATTGGAAAGGTGGTGAGGTGTATAATTTTTGGTTTACCTTTCCTATCCGAGTAGTCCAACGGCCCGGTATCAGTCTCCCGCGGAACTACAAACGGCAGGCAAAATGTCTCCAATGTTCCCACTAAATCCTCTACTCTACGCTCTCACTGAGCTTCAATTGAGGCCCAAATATAATACCAGGAGACGGAACTGTCTAGAAGAGCGTTGTGTGAATGAAAACGAGAGAATTTAGTGGAGAATGAGACTCTCCTCATCATAAGCTGTCGGGAGATGATCAGGCAGCGAGTTATTGCTGTTATTCGTCTCCAAAAGAACCTTGGGTTACTCTTTTTTTTCGGGTTATAACTGGTATATTCGTTTTCCTGTTCCAAATTGGAAACCCTTCCTTGCACATCATTTTCCACCTGCAATTTCTACTTTTGTACGATACACTTTACCAATTTTGAAACTGAGATCTGAAACAGTTTGGCCAAAGAGTATGGGATTTTATCATAAATTCACCGAATATTTTCGGAAGGCAAGCCAATCATTTTTATGAGAAGTCCTGTCTGGCTCATCCCATTTTTAACGTTCAAACGTTCAAATGCCCTAACCCCTTCGGAGTCATCAGAGCGAGTCTAACCGTGCAGTACTCAAGGTGTGTGGGGGAGGGGGTGTGCGGGAGCAGGGCGATATTAACAAGCTAGCTGTTTAACAGCGCAAGCGCGGGCAGCTACATGCAATTGATAGCGGTAGAAGCAGCGAATACAGGTATCATAGGGGTATCACTCACCATACGAATATATGAAGTTGGATAGATAGAGATCGAGCTCCCGAACAGACACACTAATGTGATGTGGATTCACACACAGCCCCGAGTTTAGACAGTCTATCGACTTTTCTAATCTCTCGCCGTCGGTACTTTCGAGAGGAATGGCCTTGAAAAGAATCACCATGACTAGGTCTAGTCTCCACACCTTATCAGCTTGCCTTAGACAGTCTATACGTCTCATTTTTCCTTTCTGATCTGGATTACTGAGAACACATATCGGAGTACGTTTGCCTGTGATTGACAAAACAAAGTCTTCTCTGTATTCCTGTTTTATATCTTTGCGAAGTTTGGCTAGTAGTCGGGAAGCCCACTTCTGTTTCACCTCCGCAGCTTCATTCTGTAACAGGTACGGTATGTATCAGGCTATCGGCTTGAATCAGTGAGTCAAAGTTCGACTGAGGTAAAAAGATCATTATCCACTGGGATATCCTTCATCTGAGTAATATAACAGGCTGCCTAGACGAATATACCAGCGTGCTCATTCATACCAGAGCGAATTGACATACCAGTCTGAAACTTCCCACTGCAGGTTGGGTTCATTCAGAGCTACCTTTGTCATTGCTGGAAGCCTGATTTCAGCTCGTTTAGTTTGTCAGAAAATTGCTGCCAAACATTGGGGGTCATATTTTTTGACTGCCCAGAAGCTCACAATGTCAGTTACTGACCAGCCTGCGGCCAAATCTCGACCAGATGTTGCCAAACCAGCAGGAACCTTTTCTGGTAAAGTCAAATTCAAGCCAGCTGGTTACCATAATGTGGTAAGCGCCGGTGGGGTCCCATACCATTAAATTTTTGCAGTGGTTAGAATTCAAATACCAGGTTTTACCAGGTAACAAGTGGAAGTTCTCATGCTTCAGAAGTAGACATCATGTAACAATCAAACCCCACTTATAGCTAGCTGCCTAGGGTACTTTTGTTTTAGCTCGATCTCACTGGTACCGCTATCATATCAAGACATTGCAGACTGTGGACCAGCATTATTCAATTTAAAATGAATTGAATAGCTGAACCGTTGGCAGGCGACCAGCAAGCATTGACAGAACATTGAAAAAGATATAACTATGCTTCTCACAAGACAACTTTTACCTAATTTTGTCTTGTGTAGTTTAGGGTTGCACAGTTTGGCATATGGAGGCACATGGTGTGCCAAAATGGGCTAGCTAGTCTTATCCAAATCTCAGCAGCAACGCAGGACAGTCATTTAGCCAATTCTGATCATCATAGATTTACAACTGAGTATGATCCGGATTACAATCTAACTCAGTAAAATCTCAAGGATGCTCTGCTGCCATTCTAATTAAAACCATTATACTGGGATCGAATAGTCCTGTCTAGTCAACGCGTAAACGCAATTGGGTAGAGCGCAAGCGGGTCAGCCAGCGTGACTACTTACTGTTAGCTCATCTTTAACCCTTCGTTCCTCTTCCAGCGGCATACGTTTCTCATGCTTCTTATAATATTTCCTTTTGGCAGCTTGCAGATTGAACCAAACAAAACTGAATGATTTTACATGAGGCAGTAAAGCCTCGATAAACGGGTGAAATTCATCCTAAAACAGAATGGATGTCTTCATTTATACAAAGAATGTCAGGCCGTTGAAAGGTAATGTCAGTTGAGACTGAATAGTCCGTAAATCACTTGATATAAACATCATGATGAGAAGGAGGAAGTAGGTCGAGAATGTGACTGGGTACTCACAACTATCTATTCTAGTCAAACTAGCTACGTATAAGATTTTAAACTTATGGCAACTAAATACTGTTGCTAGTAAAAAAATTGGGTATTGTCACCAAGTATATTGTAAGCGACAGCAATGATATCGAGCAATCTTAGGAGAATAAAGTGATGCCCGATATAATTTCGACTATCCACCGAAGATCTATGGAAGCTGGTGTTAAGAAGGAAATTGATCTAGCCTTTTTTCACTGAAACAGAGATCATTCGATGAATGTTATGCAAACGGAGAAACTCAATCAATCACCTAGCCAAGACATCTTGTAACAAAGAGGAGAGCCGCCAAGAAACCATCTGTGTTTTCCTAAACCTAGCCCTCTCTTACTAGACTGAATGCTGACTTACACTGGTAAGGTCCCAAACAGACCCTGCTGTTCCGCCACTGTTTTACCGTTTGGCTATCATAACAATAACGGCCATGATTCAGCTTGGCAGAGAAAGCAGAATGCACCGATTGTCATTGGCTTCAAACTGAGTAAAGCCATCCTGATCAAAAGTGCCAAACAATGCTGTGCCAAGACAGTGGTTACCAAAAAATCTCATTGACTGCCAGTTAGTTATAGTAAATAATGGAGTGTGTGCACATATTGTGGATATAATATCTCACCATGCCACTATTGGAATAGATGGCAGTAGGCCACGACGCATTCTCCTCATATGGTGGATATTCCAGGTGAGTCCGCGGAAACATGAGTGTGCCCCACAGCCAGCAGCTGCATCAATGTTATAAAATCCAAGAGTATGCGTGTGTGCGTGTGTCTGATGCCTTATCCACTGATTGTCTAGAAGTGAAATCCAAGATCGCCGATTCTGAGAGCAATCCCGTCTGTGATCGACTAGCTTTTGTCAACGAGTGAATTAATCACTTCGCGCCTACTTCATCTGATGTCAATCAACTTTTGATTTATTCCCAAATCGACTAGAGAGTTGTCTCCGATTGACATACAGTGAAGCCAACTAACCTACGCTCCTTATCTGTCCAATACCTAGGTAATAATGCAGGCATGCATAATCACGCAAGAGCCTTATAAAAAGAGACCACGCCAGTCAAGCGCCCGCCCTCTTGTATGAATGTCTTGTAAATGGCACTAATGTTTATCACTGCACTACAGATAACATCACACAGCTACAGTCAAGATCAGAACCTAGTGTACTAAATGTCCACACACAGATACTGAGGACAGCCGTACCCTGGTATCATAACCACCAAAACTCTAACCAAAAGATTCACCATGACCCTATGAGATATATAAAAGACTTCATGTCACTGCATCAGCTACCTACCATACCAATCTTTGCCAACACAATCCAAACCGGTTCACAATTGGAAAGGAATCACAGAAAAGGCGATCATGCTGACATTAGTAGTCATCAAATCTGAGCAGGTCGAATAAAGACATTCATCAAATGACCTTTGCACATGTAACACACTGGCAGTGACTTCAGCTGCGCTTTGTTTTTTATACAAAGCTTGAGCTAGTTTTACCGGAGTCACTAACGTCCGAAGAGCAGCGTCTTAGCCTGGACATAAGAGCAAACCCCCCCCTCCAACTGGAAATGGACTCTCATCTATAGCTTGAACATGACAGACCAGATTCCCTGAAGACAAGTTTGAAAGATTGGAGCTAAAGATGACAGGTATGTCCCAAGAAGCAAAAAATTCCTCAGCTGTAAAATTTGACTCATAGCCAAGTAAATTTGTAGAGAATCCAATAATGTAGTGGAACATGTGTATGACGCTTTTTGATGCTCATCCAGAAGATGATAGGATATTTGTATGTTGGTCACGGAGGCGGAATATGGTTGACAAGCAATGTTAGTAGTAAAGAAAAGTCAGCATACCCCCCACGCTTTTCTCCGAATCTAAGGATATTTGAAGCCATGGCAACAAATCACTAGGGGCAAATACCATTTCAATCAAAATGTCAATATCGGATCAAAATAACAAAGGAGTCCCAGCAATTTTCAAAACGACACCACTCAGACCACAAGCATACAATATTATCCATCTCGGACACTTTTTCCAGAAAAGCTTATCACATGCTAAGATGTACGTATTGAAACAAAAGCAAAATGTAATCAGCAATGCTCGAACTTCGTTAGCAGCAGAAATTACATCCAATCGAACATCATCACTGAATAGGCAAGGGAAATTGTTACAAGTGAAATTTTATCTATCCTAACATCAGACAAAATGAAAAAAGATTCAGAAGTACCACTCTAAAATCATTTTAACTTTGAGGAAGGTCTAGAGTAAGAATGTGGTCATAGTTCAACCCAAATCGAGGGCCACTGAACTTCTAAACTAATTAGCCATGTCCACTCCTTATGAGTACCATAAGTCCCGGTACACGGTGATGAACTACCGTTTCCACGATTCAGTTCAACTGCACCTCTCGGGTTACACATAAGTGAAGTACGAAAGCTAATTTGGATCAACAGAAGACATCATGTGTATCGGCACCAAGGATCCCCCTAAAGAGCCACTGACTGTATCACTAGATAAGAAGGAGAAAGGAATCCAAAGCAGGACATGATGTAACATCAATCTAATAACAATTAACAAGAATTGCCAGAAACTACTGACGAAGTTCCACACTATTACAAGATACAGTTTGTAAGAATCACAATGTGTAAACTATGCTCATAAAATAAGGAAAAACAACTCCAGTGAAAATAACGGAGCCGTCTTGTATGAGAAGCCAACTCCAAACAAAGCCTGTTCGAGCCAAAGGACAATAAGAATGTATCGATCTAATTAAATTGTATAGTGCGAATGTATGTTGCATTACGTTTTTAGTAGTTATTCCGACACAATCTGTATTGAAACTTTCTGTAAATAGACGTAATGTTAGCGCAGCACTGAATTATTTCAGAAACTATTCAGGAGCTATTGGTGAGAAGCCGATGTCATTTTGATGAAATCAGTTAAACTTACGTTCCTATAAGGAAATAACTCAACCATTGGGACTTCTACACCACTTTCCAGAAGAGCATGGCTCTAGTACAGACTGCACTACTACCACTGATCAACAATGTTGTTACCACAATCAATTGGGATTTTCTTACTCAACACTTCATGCCTGAGGTTGATTTGCATAGGTTCACTGGGGAAGAAAAACAGTTGTTGTTTATCAACAGCTATCACATGAACTCGATGATTAGTCATCTGAAAGATATCCTCGACCCACTAAAAATGCAGTTCTACAAAAATCAAGGCTTAGGGCAAGCGTTAGTACAGGACCCTAGATTGACATACTTCAAATGGTTTTGAGGAAAAAACGAAACCACACAGCAAACATAAGTTATTGCGAAGAAGACTTTCTACAGCAACATAGGGTAGCACAATTAACACCAATAAAAGGAAACTTAACTTTGACACTTGGGTTGTTGTGCCAGGCTGCAGAGATATGGATGATCTATGAGGAACTATTCTGTTTAGGACTGCGACCGAACAGCTCGGGTGCTGCTGTTTTAAGTCAAGTGCAGATGAATTAGTTTTGAGTCACAGTTGAAATGTATGAATGAACTATGTTGCCAAACATTTCATAGCCACGAGACTACCAAACATATCTGAAAGCACTTTTACAACGGGAACCAGCCTGAAGAAGTAGCAGCCTTGCTTTACCCCCAGTAACTTGCTTCACTCTCTCTCTCTCAAGTCAAATCAATATACCTATTGCCAACCCTAACAACTGGCAACTTAGTTGATAATGTCCAAGAATGAAAATCTGTTAGGAGTGAATGACAAATAAAAGATTTGAAGTAATTGACTAGACTGCACAAGGTACTCCAATATTTTAGGGTAGATAGCAGTTTAGTTTCCATTTTAAAAATAACTGTCAGCGTCACTGGTTTAACCACGTAATACAACATTTATATACAGTACAGTTAACCTGTTATTCAAATACAACACGCAACAGAGTATTTCAACAACTGATTCAGTAAAACAGTCCCTTTTGAATTCACTGGCTGGTCATATATTCAACATTAATAGTCCTTACCAACAGTTGCTTGATTCGAAAATGTGCAATGACTGAGTGAGGACAAACCCCTAACTTTGGAACTACAAAATGGTATAAAAATAATAAACTAGTCACAGATGGAGCATTTTACAAAGCAACAAATTCACAGTAACTGAAACTAGTCAAGTGACATAAAATGAACGGGAACTGCTGAAACTGACTAACCATAGAGTATGGAGGTGCAAATAGAGCACTCATTCGGGACAGTCAGTAACTGACACAGAGGGACTGGCACATGGTCATAGTCACGCAGTGAGCTGTGACCGTGAATCTGGCTGTACAACTACGAGTGGACGGCGTATTGCATTTGAATAGCCAGGATAGGTGATCCGTCCAGTACATGCACTGGACTGCACTGGGCCTGGGGTGCTCCATCAGTCCATCAGCCATGGTCACGGTGTGTCCTTTTTTACTCATGACATTACTCTACTGCTACGATCGTAGAATTGACACACGCTCAGTGGTATTTGTAACGTCTCATCGTCGTTCAATCACCATAGTATCTTTTGTCGGGTGATCATACGGGTGCACGTTAAGTTTAATTTGCAACATACACAGTCAGTCATCACTATGCAGCGCGCACATTTTTTGGCAGTAGTTCAACTTTGCGGTTTCGTTTTGCTGATAGTGTTTTGCATTCAAAAGAACAGTGCTGGGGCCTTACCATAGTCATACTGTGCTGGAGTCTCTTGTCATTGAGCTACGTATGTGGTTGTCATGGTGTTCTGATGGGGTGAAAAGTCGTTGAGTAAAGTTTGAAGCCCAAAAGTTTCAATCAGACGGCGAGTGTGATAAAATGGCGATCGAGGGCGCCCTTGTTTAGGAAATATCAAAACAACCAATGGAGTTGCAAGAAAACTGACCTCATTCGGAAAGGGCGTAGCATAAAGTAGACCGGATGTTTGTAACGCAGTGGATGCGCTTTCTGGCGAAAAGGCGGGTCATTTGACTAGGATGTAGTTGTCCGCCCAGATTCCTCTGACCCATAAAGTTATCCTAGGATAACTTTATGGTCTGACGACCTGACCGCACTAAGCACGGCGTACTTCCAGTACGATAAATAGTTAACGCTATAGTCTCTATGAGACCAGTAGTCAGGCACTGCATAAAAACTGGTGTGGGTAACTACATGACCACAGTATTCGAGAATGAAGTGAATTATGAATGAGATACATGACACAAATAGCAAAAATAACTGAGCATGAAAAGCAAGTACTTGGAGGCCAATAAATGCTAACTAGGGATCTCGAGTGAATCACAGATTTTGATTTTCTCGCCTTTGCCATTACTAGCGGCATAGCTCAGTCGTTAAAGTGCTGGCCTTGCAATTGTGAGAACCGGTGTTCAAATCCAGGTCGGCCACCGTGTTGAGTATGAGCCCCTCACATTTATCCTAGCTCCTACTGCTGTAACAAGCCTCCAGAGGTTCAAGTGCCAGAGTATAGAATCATATAATCAATGGTAAACTGTAAAAAAAGTATTAGTCTATGAATAAATGTTGCAATTAATCAATCGTTCAGATATGTATTTCATTTTATAAAGGTTCGATTACGTAAAAAGCGAAGTTCAGAGAACATGGAAAATTTTGGTTTAAAATTTTTTTCCATAATTTATACAATTGCCACTGCTGCCACTATACAGTTCCCAAATGTGTACTTCAAAGAACATGTACTCATGCTGCAGTGTAAGATATTCACAATGGCAATGAGCGAACAGGATATCAGCTCTTAGTACCTACCTTCATCCAGTGACATGTTTATGTCACTGCCTCATTCAGATCCTGAGAATTGACATGAAATTGTGTACAGCTTGATGAGTAAGACAGTGTCATGAACCCAATATATGATGATAATACTTTATTCCTAGAGTAAGCGCTAAAATTTCATAACCGGATTCGTGATTATTTAGGTTGACAATATTATATACAATGCATATTCGCCAATCAGCCATTCCATAGAAAAAAAGTTTGGTACATATACCACAAATATACAGGTTTATGTACACTAAGCCATACATTATAAATAATACAAAACAAGTAGCTACATGTAAGACAAGAGATCACATTCGCTCAGAACACAGACATTAGATCAGCTAGACATCAGTTTCTTTCCTACACAGCGGCTTTGTTGCCATTTGATCGGAGTCGGAAGATAATTCTTCGTCCAACGATCTCCTGATTGGCAATTCATTGTCCTCTTCAATCGCACTGTTGCTGAGCATAGATTCTTCATCTGAGAGACTGATGGCATTCCCTAAGATACTGGAGCTGTTGACACTTGTGTTGCTGGAGGTGTCGGAGCGAGTAAGCGGGTGTTCGCTAGACTTCTCCATTAAGCTCTGAATACAGCTCATCCACTTTTTCTTCTCTCGCTCATCCCTTGTGTACAGTATGTGTGACTGGCTGTTGGTCAGTGACGCCACTTTGAAAGTGAATTTATCTGTAAATCATAAAGAAATAAGTCAGTAATTCCAAATTTAGTGTGGTATCAGAATAACCAGTATTCTTGACTTCATCAAACAATGAAACTTGGTTAACTCGACCTCGGATAACTCGAAAACTTGCTTAACTCAAACCAAGTTTTATGGTCCCTGCCTGGGTAATGATAATTTGCTGGGCATATCTCGAACCTTTAATCATAACTCGAACTGACAACTGCGGTTAGTGCCATCAAATTACCTTTTATGTGGTTGGATGTGTTAACATTCTTGTGTAACAAGATTAATTTCATTGTTTTTTTTTCCTACGAGAAGAAAATTTTTAGAAAGTCTAGCCAGGAAATGGAATACATTTGAGCGAGATGGACTCGCTATGGTGGCCGCATAGGGAGAGCATAACTCTGGTTAAAGCAAAGGGAGAGCATAACTCATAACTCTGGTTAAAGATACAGTCCAATTAGAGTCCGCCGTAGGAGTTGACATCATATAGCACAAGCGATTCAAGTTAAACCCGTGCTGTTTTTACAACGAGTCCTTGGAGTCATTCCTGGTGTACCGCTGTTTGATTGGACGGTTAGAAATAGGGCAATGGGTTCCATTCGCACTATTTTGCTGGTGTAAGTGTTAGACTTAGAAAAAACAAGCTTTTGACTTGAAATCAGTATCCATCAAACGAATAGTATGCAGAGTCGACTGTGGAGGATGATTGACAGACTGCATCCAACAAGGAGCACGGAGCCTTTATTTCGAGACTGGACAGCCAGCTGAAACTGGTCATCGCGAAGACAAATGAAATCGCGATCATTCACCGAGTTGACTGCTGAGTGACACTGACTCACTCACTCAGTCACCGACTCGACTGTATCTTGGTCAATTCAACATAATCTCGCTCTCACTCCCCGCGACTGGGTGAGTGGCAGAAGTAGAAGTCTTGTGGACTACAACACCCTCTAAACAGCTAAAGGATTCTGGCTGCCCTAGCGAGTGAGTGACTGTGAGTGATGTTACTTTGACAGCCGTCTGAGGTGTGTTAATAATGTCTACAACGAAATCACTCTGAATTGTAAGTGAGAGGGTGGTGAAAGCGAAGTGTTATGGTATTTTATTCTTTATCAGAACAGGGTCAATTTATTTGTTCGGTGTCATCCAGCATGGTACATGCGATCGATCCTCACTCCAACTCCGCTTTCCATACCATAGTTCTGACATAGTCATCCGGAAAAGCATGGCCTATAATATGAAAAAGTACTTTTAGTGGCCTTTGCATTGTTTTGCAAACTTATTTTTTATTGACCGCTGATGCGAACACATGAGATTATTCAAATTTATTATTCCCATTGTCATCCTTGGTTTATACCCGTAGTCTCATTCTTACATTATGATAAAATAGGTCAGTGTAGGAGAATATGCCAGAAACTAT
>Ga0224501_10000833_pt1 | contig 23798 bp, 28 predicted proteins | sample SF_Oct11_sed_USG_4_FD_169105 | JGI IMG/M metagenome (GOLD analysis project Ga0224501, IMG submission 169105) | Sediment microbial communities from San Francisco Bay, California, United States - SF_Oct11_sed_USGS_8_1 | ecosystem: Environmental > Aquatic > Marine > Sediment | place: USA... | reverse complement strand
ATTCGGTCGACCGCTTTCTCCTGATGTTAGGCGTCAGATGTGGCGCCTCCGAAAGTGGCACATTCGATCGCAGATGCATGCCTCCGAAAGCCGAAATCTCATGTTTGCCATGAACGAGCTTGAAAGGCTCTCCGACAAACTGCATATACCATCATCAATTCGAGGCAGAGCAGCCGTTATATACCGCAAAGCTCTCGACGTTGGTTTAGTCCGCGGTCGGTCTATAGCCGCCATTGTTGCGGGGGCGTTGTATGCTGCTTGCAGGCTTGCCAAGATTCCGAAGAGCCTGAAGGAGGTTGGGGCGGCTAGCATTCGAGATGAGAAAGAGGTGGCGAGGTCCTACCGCTTGATTGTTCGCAAGCTGAGACTGGAAACGCCGATTCATGATCCCCTCGACTACGTTTCAAAGATCGCTGAGAAGGCTAGGCTGTCAGGTAAGATTCAGGGACAAGCCGTCAGAATAGTTCGGAAGGCTCAGGGCAAGCGCTTAACGGCGGGGAAAGATCCGAAGGGGGTTGCGGCAGCCGCTCTATACATTGCCTGCAAACTAGAAGGAAAGAAGGTGACACAGAAAGAGATAGCGGATGCGGCCGACATAACTGAGGTCACGCTCAGGAATCGAAAAAAAGGATTGGCAAAAGGGCTGAAGTTAGAAGTTTAAGCGAACCGACCTAGGCATCCCTTTTCGCAGCGATCGATCTTAGAATGGTTCTCGTCGCGTGCATAAGTGGAATACAAAAAATCAATGTCTCACATAAATCATTCAAGCATGCATGAAGAAACAGGAGAATAGAGTGCAAGAAGGACAATGAACTGAGTCTAGAAGTGGATATCTGCACAGAGCACATTGGGAATTGCTAACTCTTTTTTCTCCGTTCTCCTATAACCTTCAAGGCTTCATGAATGCCACTAAACAATAAGCCTACACCAAGACCCATATACAAACCGGAGTCGAAAAGAAGTCGATCACGCGTTTCCGATAATCTACTAACCTCGAAGTCAACCATAATCATCTGTAGAAGCTTTCCTGATACTGGTTTCCCTCCAGTTGAAATACGTGGTTCCCAGAAGATGTTTAGAGAGTCACCTCCCCATTCTGTAATCACAGTGCCCGTCGGCGGATAGCTCTGTTTGATCTCGAAGTCCCAGGGAAACTCCATTCCGACTGACAAGCCCAGATTGTCTGCATAGTAGATGTGATTCACGCTAGGTATTTGTTCATAGGGATAGTCTATTTGCAGAGGTTCTAGACCAAGAGTGACAGGAAGGGCTATAGAGAAAGCTGAGAAGCCTTCTCGGCGTATTGGACCTTCCCAATCAAAGACCAACAACAGGCCATAATATTGCCATTCCCCCATCACAGTCTTGAAGCGCACAAAGAATAACGAGGTGACTCCCACTTCATCTTGTACAATTATCACTTCCTTTTCTAGAGGAGTCAAAGGTTGAATATCTCTTTGGTGAATTTCAAACTCTTGATAATCTGCTATCTTGAAGGGGAACTGAAAGCCGATTACTATTTCTTCTTGAACATCCTCGAATTTATCGCGGTTAGCTAAATCAAAATTGAGTTCAAGTTGGGTCGGCACGAGGTTTTCTTCTAGGTTGGCCCGTGCCATGATTATTCCCATATGAATAGCGGTCGACTCGAGTTGCACTGAACTGAATACGAGGAGACCATAAGGCGTACTCCATTGTACAGTAGGAACCATGTTAGCCTCGCTTAGCCTAAGAGTTCCTATACCCGCTAGGACAGCTCCCATTAAGATCGGAAAAATAATTGCAATAGACTTTAGAGTAGTAAACACGATTTTCCCCTCACAAAAGCATAGCCTATACTGTTCTAATTAAGATATCTTAGCTCAGAATGTTTCTGTTGAAATTATGGCAGAATGATATCGAAATCTAGACCATTTGTGGGTGGGGGATAAATTTTAACCCAACCAACCAACCCATGCATGCACGAATTACTTTTAAGAATAGAGCGGCTTATACCCAACGTTTGAAGGAAGCCTGAAGAGGGCGCTTAAATGACTGATCAGAACGTTGAATCAACGAGCCGAAGCGCGGCAAAATACGTATGGGCTTTTGGGGTTTTATTCGCGTTCGGTTTTACTTTTCTGATTTGGGCACTTGGACCCTACTTGAAGCATTTCACTGACACGTTGATTCTCCGCAATGATTTATGGTGGTACTATTGGAAGTTGCCTGTTCGTGATTTTGGGGGAATGCTTGCTGTCTGGGCTCTGTATTTTGGACACCAGCTTTCAATCTGGTTGGTCATTTACTGTGCACAGAAGAATCGCCATGGGTTCAGGTCAGCCTCTATCTGCGGTATTCCCAAGTATACCTTATTCACTTTATTGATTAATGTCGTGTTTGTGTTTCTACATCTTGGTCAGACTCACTTGTGGTTTGATGGGCTCGCACAAGACACGCCTATCCTATCGAGTCAAGGGTCGGTAATTGTCATGTTGGCAATCGTGCTAATTCTTGAGAATCCAAGGAGAGGTTTTTTTGTAGGACGTAAGGCGGGCAAACCATTTACAGCGCGGATTGTTGGTTTCTTCAGAAGGACACACATGTACATTTTTGCCTGGGCATTGGTTTACACTTTCTGGTTCCATCCGATGGCGACCGATCCACAGCTGATTTCAGGTTTCTTCTACATGTTTCTTCTGTTCACGCAGATCACTTTAGCTTGGACTCCTATACATCAGGACAAGAGATGGATAATCCTGCTCGAGAGCTACGTAGCAATACACGCCGTTGTGGTTGCCATTTGGAACACAGAATTTTTCGGTGGAGCTGTAATGTGGCCCATGTTTTTCACTGGCTTCGCATTCATGTTTGTGTTCACATACATGTATGCCTTCGGAGTTAGCAGGAAAGCCTATTGGTCTGTTACGGCGATCTATATGGCATTCCTTGCATGGCTCTATCTACCAGAACCGCTGGGGTTCGGAAGAAGTATACTAAACCTCACTAGGTTAGAATTCTTGTGGATACCCCTGATCCTTTATGGTCTTGCAGCTTTGTTCGCAGCTCTCTCGTATCTAAAGATCAGACAATGACTGTATACAGGATACATGCATGCATACCCGTTAGCCAAAGATTATTACATGGTAGATGGTTCAGGAAAAAACAGGCTGGCCAGTAGTCCATTAACCGTTAGCCGTACCTTTGGTTGGTTGGCTAAAGATTTAAGCCCAAACCCAAACCCCAAACCCTCGCTAACTATGGACGACCTACTCAATCTCGGCAAAGGGGAGGAAGCAAGCGAAAAAGATTCTAGGGTTTCTTTTTCATCTCATGGCGTATCCACCAGATGATTCCTAAACCTATAGGAATCCCGAAGATGATTAAAACCCAGCTCAATGCCGAAAGCAAAGAATACACGAGATAGTCAAATGTCCAAGTTGCAAAAGCAACATTCCAGTTTCCATCAGTGAAAACCTTGATGCAGAACGCAATAAAGACCAATAGCGATATTGATCCTCCTCCTCCGCTTGTCGCGCGCGAGCGAGTGCCAAAGAAACGATATTCTTTCTTTTCCTCATCAGGTAATTTCTTCCACCATAGCCAACCTACTACTGCTGCTAAAATAACCGGGATCCCGATCAAGAGAACTTCCCAGAAAATCAAATGTAATAAAAAAGTCACGAAATGTCCCATTGTCCATAGACCTAAAGTCGTAGGTACCAGACCAGTTAATTGAGCGTCTCCTACGAACCATAAATAGACAAGAACTGCACCGATCGATGCCAAAATAGCCCCTACTACAAATAAAACAAGCATGTTCCAATGATTTCTCAAGAATTTTTTCCAGATCTCGGACCCATTTTCTGATCCAGTTTCCGCCATCGTAAATTTCCTCTTCCTCTTAAGTCCATTAAATTAACGGTACTTGGCATTTGTTCTACGTTTATGATTGTTTGCATCGCTCGCGCATTTGGATGATGTAGAGTAAATCTTACGAAGGCGTCATTGGAGGTGGCTGAGTGGGCTCTGCCCTAATCCGGAAGAAAGCCACTGTCAGAAGTATATACGCAACCCAGATCAGCAAGAAGCCTACAACGATTATTGTCAAGACAGAGCCTATCAGCAGTAACAATCCTGCCGTGCCAAAAAGGCCAACGCCCGTTTTTTCAGCGAGGGTTGTTAGTGAATTTCTGGAGAAGATGGCTGCGACAACAACGAATATGAAAAGTATAGCCAAACTTCCCACTAGCGCTGCCAGATGAGGAATTAGGTTGTCAAAGACTATTGCTTCTGTCCAATTAATGTTTGAGAAAGCTGTCGGGTCGCTCCAAGCTGTAGAGAGTTCGATGCCCAAAACATTTGTGAAAAAACTTAAGGCTGTCACAAAAAGCGCTGCCACAAAAACTACTACACCTACTATCCCCAATAAAACACCGTAGAGCGAGTTGTTGAATATGCTGGCTTCCTTGTAATGGTCGGACAATCCTTTGACCGCTATCAGCACTATGATTAACCCAACCAATCCTACCAAGAGTGTAAAACCACTCACCAAGAATGGGGAGATTACCATCAATAATGCTCCTACACCACCCAAAGTCTTGTTTGATTGTAGCGTCATTTCACATCACGCAACCCTGCGCGCGCGTCTTCATTGTTTTGCTTCTCATTTTCTTCTCCTCTAATTTTGTTTCTCGTCCTGCATAACTCGCAAGAACGTCTTAATAAGCGCATGTGACTGTGGCATCACAGCAACATAAACTTAAATGTTAAAAAAGAGGATCAAGGAGAGGTGATGTTCCATGTCATTGGAAGAGAATAAGGCGATTGTTCGCAAATTTGTTGAAGTCGTTTTTGGCAAGCGGAACTGGGATTTGTTAGACGATTTGTTGGCACCAGATTATGTTGACCCAGACTACCCTCAACTGCAAGGTCTGGAAGGTCTCAAACAAATGATGAACATGTATCTGAAAGCCTTCCCCGATTGGCATGAAACTATTGAAGATATCGTTGCTGAAGGGGATAAGGTGTGGGTTCTTCTTGCTGCTACGGGGACACATACAGGCGAATTTATGGGACTAGCCCCTACGGGCAAGAAGATAACAATTAGGACTATTGACATCTATCGCATAGCTAATGGCAAAATTGCTTGGGGACGGCGTGTCCCTACTCCCGATTTGGCTTTTTTCAAACAACTAGGTGTTGTCGAATACACCGAACAAGGAAAGAAACTCTTTCCAGAAGATGCTAAGTAACTGCCTTTGACCTAGTAACCCCTTTAAAAAGTGAAAACTAACGACCACGACTTCTTTTTTCTCCCACATCCGTTTTTCGTAATGCGCGCGCACATGTGTGTGCGGTGCGATGTGGTGTTGAGAAGAGAGAGTGAATATGTGAATAAGCAAGTAGGTGAATCAGAGTAAATCTGGGTTTGGGTTTGGGGGATAAATTTTAACTTTACTTAACTAAGTAACAAAATAGAAGGAAATTAGGAGTGAAAGTCATGGTATATTTTCTCGTTTTAGGTTGGCCTTATTCCTCTGAAGAGAATCAGCTACCGAAAGACAACTTTGAACGGCTAAAGAAGAATAAAAAAGAGGCTCCGTTCTCTATGACCGTGTATCTTGTTGACCTAGGTAAACCAAGAATCGTTCTCTCTTGGAAAGGGCATCAACCAGACTATCGTGTTATTATTCAAAACTGGTTGAAGTCAAGCGGTGGAGTTGAGTATCAAGCTGCTGACTTGGTTGGTCCTGAATCATTTGGGTTGCGTCTACCATCCTTAAATATTCTCTTGGGCTTTAGAGGAGTCATCGATAGTTTTCGGGCAACCGCAAAACGATGACCTTGTCATATGTAAGGTTATAATCGAGCATATCGCTCCAACACTTGTCTCCCTACAACTGCGTGCATGCAGAGGTGGTCGGTTGGTCGCAACTTCGAACAATTCCTACCGGCGTCACCATAATACCCTCGCCACGCAGACTATGAATTAAGGGATTTATGCCCACAGAATCGCTTGCGATGTGCCCCGTCACTATGAGGTTTCCCATGTTTTCAGCTTTCAGTTTTTCCAGATCTCCAGGTCTTACGTGAATGTATACGACCGTTCCGACGCCATACTTGAAATAGGTTGTCGCGATCTCGTAGCCGCCGTTCGTTCCCGCACCGTGCGAAACCACAACTTTTCCAGCGGAGTTTTCAGCCTTTCCCAGTCGAATCTTGATTTTAGTGACCGCGTTTTTGAATTCGGGAAGCTCCTCCAAAGCAGAGACCACATCTTGCACCGTGGACTCTTTTCTGATTTTGCTGTCAACTTTTTCGCTCATTATTCTTCTTCCAACCTCATCTAAGGGTGTGTGGATGTTCATATAGGGCATCTTCAACAGCCTTGCAACATCGACTGCGTGACTGTAGTTTCGTGTATGTGCCTCAACCTCTAGCTCTTTAAGCCTCTTTTCAACAGCCTTTTTTGCTTCTTTTATCGGAACTCCAACTGCAACCATCTGTTGAATGTGTCTCTTGAAGACTTGATAGAATTCTATGGTTGCCGTTCCGCCTTGTGGGTGATGGGCGATTACAGCGTCGTAGCCTAGCTGTTTCGCAAGCAAAAGTTCTGAAACACCAGCGTCTATGCCGAAGAGGATCTTTCTGATGTTGTCGCCGCTAACGTAGATGGCACTGTCCTCTGGAACCTTTCTTATTCCTGCAAGTTTGAGAGCCAACTCCATAATCTCTTCAGTATTCATTGCGTGTTCACCTTCCAATTGGTGAAATCCTATTCTGTTGATTCCTTTTACATAAAAGGATAGGGTGGCCGCCTAGGCGAAACAATCTTTCTCAACATAAATTTTATAATCCAACGTATGTCTAAGCCCTAACGAGAAGAATATGATCGACTTAAAGGGTAGAGACATACTGTCCGTCTCAGATCTGTCGCGAGAGGAAATCTTCTTCTTTCTCGAAAAGACCAAAAAGCTGAAAGCAAATGTCAAAAACAAGAAAGACACATTTTCGGGAAGGATACTGGGGCTCCTCTTCGAGAAGGCATCCACTAGGACCAGAGCGAGCTTTGAGGCGGCCATGGGGCAACTTGGAGGGGAAGTGATGTACATGCGCCCAGACGAGCTACACCTGGGGCGTGGAGAGCCAATCAAGGACACGGCGCGGGTCCTGACAGCGTACCTTGACGCTTTGGTTCTGAGAACCTATAAACATGAGACCGCGAAGGAATTTGCCAAGTACTGTGACATTCCGGTGATAAACGGCTTGAGCGATCTTGAGCATCCAACCCAGATTCTCTGTGACCTATATACGATTTTAGAAGCAAGAGATCAGCTTGAGGGCTTAAATTTCGCTTGGATCGGCGATGGAAATAACGTCTGCAACTCATGGCTTCTTGGAGCTGGTATAATGGGAATGAACATCAACGTGGCTATCCCGACGGGATACGAGCCGAACAGAGACATCCTGAAAAGAGCGAAGGAGTTCGCCGACAAATCTGGTTCCAAGCTCGAAGTGACGAGAGATCCCAAAGAGGCTGCGAGAAATGCGGATATACTGTATACCGACGTCTGGACTAGCATGGGGCAAGAGGAAGAAGCCGAAGAACGGAGGAAAGCTTTTCGCGGATACCAAATAAACAGGGACCTGCTCAAAGTCGCAAGGAAGGATGTGACTGTCATGCACTGTCTCCCAGCGCACAGAGGCATGGAGATAACCGAAGATGTATTAGAAGGCCGCAGAAGCATCGTTTGGAGACAGGCGGAGAACAAGCTCTATGGAGCGAAAGCGATTTTAAGTCTGGTGATCGACTGATTCTGTTTTCTTAGTCTTTGTTAATTGTATAAGCTTTGTAAGATTTGGCAGGGTGTTTTTTTTGAGCAAGAAGATAATAGTAGCGCTAGGCGGCAACGCGATAAAGAGCCCTGAGGACAAAGGGACGATCGAGGAACAGTTGGCTGCTGTGTCTCGGACTTGCGATGAACTGGTGAAGATGATCAAGGAAGGTCACAAAGTCGTTATAACTCATGGAAACGGGCCTCAAGTGGGCGCCCTTCTAATACAAAACGAAGAAGCCCGAGAGAAGGTTCCCCAAATGCCTTTAGATGTTTGTGGGGCTGAAAGTCAAGCTTTCATTGGATATATGATACAACAGACACTGCGTAACAAACTTGAAAAAATCGGAATCAGCAAAGACGTTGCGACGGTCATAACGCAGGTTAAGGTGGACCCCAAGGACCCCGCTTTTGAGAAGCCGACGAAGCCGGTTGGGCCCTTCTACACTGAAAGGCAGGCGGAGAAACTGCGAAGAGAAAAGGGATATATTCTCAGAAGGATCGAGGAGGGGAGATACAGACGAGTCGTACCATCTCCAGAACCGAAAAGTATGGTTGAAATAGGCGCCATCCAGAAGTTGGTGGACGCTGGTGTCGTAGTCATCGCCTCAGGCGGAGGCGGAGTTCCCGTAGTTGAACGAGAGGACAGAAGATTAGCGGGGGTGGAAGCCGTGATCGATAAGGACCTGGCTGCCGAGATTCTTGCGCGAGAAATTAAGGCCGAGATTATGCTTTTCCTCACGAACGTTCAGGGAGTCGCCGTCAACTATGGCAAATCTGATCAGAGATTCTTGGAGAGCATGACGTTGGAAGAGGCCAAGAGTTATCTGAGGGAGGGCGAGTTTCCTCCCGGGACCATGGGGCCGAAGATAAGAGCGGTGATTAGATTTTTGGAGTCTGACGGGGATAAAGCTGTGGTGTCTTCTTTGGGAGCGGCGTTTGAAGCGTTGAATGAAAGAGCGGGCACAACGATAACTCGATGATCTCATGCGGTTTTCTGCAGGAATTCGTGAGCTTTTCTTAGCACATCTCTGGCATTTTTGAAGGTCAGTTTCTCCAAGGCTTCATCGTAGCCGAGCCATGTATATTCGGCATGCTCATAAGATAACTTTACTGTGCTGCTCTTGGTCTGAACTAGAAAGTATATGACTTGCTTGTAGATGGTTTGGTCTGCGCTCCTGAAGAAGTAGCTTATCTCCTCTCTGAAGTCATCGAAGAATTGGGCGTCGGTGAGGCCTGTTTCTTCCTCAAGCTCTCTTCTCGCCGTATCCTGTTCGCTTTCACCTTCCTCTACTTCTCCTTTCACGAAGTCCCAGTGACCGCCTCCATAGTGTAAAAGAAGGTATTCCACTTGTGCATTCTTTTTGAAGACCACCGCTCCGCAGGACTTCACTCGAGCCAATTCCTATCACTCCGCATTTTGGTTTAAAGAGGCAAGTAGTCAGCTATTGGAGCACAATCGTCTATAAGAGTGATACGTTCCTGTCCGCTCCATGCTGAACCATGTATGCATTTTGATAATGAGCACCATTCTAACATGACTTGTCTGTGTTGTGCCCACACATGCTTTAGGCGTGGTATGTGTGCATGCTTGGCCTTCGTTAGGGTATTTTCTTTCTCTGCTTGGGTATTCTTTCGTATTCTTTTCTATCGATTATCTCTCTGAGGTGCTGAACTATCCGCCACACTTCGTGGTAACGGTTGTATAACGGTATGGGTGCAATGCGTATGATGTTTGGTGGGCGGAAGTCTGAGATCACTCCTTTGGCATGGAGAGCCTCACTTATCCTCATGGCTTCTTCGTGTTCGACTGCCACATGTCCTCCTCTTCGTTCATCTTCTCTCGGAGTGCCAATGCTGAAATTGTATGGCCGCTTGGAAAGCAATTCGTCAATTAAGTACATCAGATATGAAGTCAGTTGTAACGATTTCTGCCTGATGCTTTCTATTCCAGCTTCTAGTGTTATTTCGAGAGCGCCTTCGAGTGTCGCTGAACTCAGGATTGCGGGAGATGATATTTGCCATCCGCCAGCGTTTCGAGCGTGCTCAAACTTCACGTTCAAGTCGAACTGTTTGTCTTTCACGTAACCAAACCAGCCTGCTAGGGCTGGCTCGCGGTCGAAATGTTCTTTGTTTAGGTACAAGAAAGCAGTGCTACCTGGTCCACCGTTCAAGTATTTGTAGCTGCACCAAACTGCGAAATCAACATCCCACTTGTCAAAGTGATGTGGCACGACACCCACAGAATGGGAGCAATCGAAACCTATCGTTACGCCTCTTTTGTGTGCTTCTTCTGCAAGGTATTTCATATCAAGAAGCTGCCCTGATCGATAAAGTACGGATGGAAGAAGAGCCAAACAGACACTCTCATCCATTAAAGCAATAATCTCATCCTCATCTAGAAAGCGTCCGTCACTACTTCTGGCAAGAACCAAGGTGTCTCCGGCGTTAGGTTGCCTAAGCTTGGCAATGCTTCTCAACGCATAGATATCAGTCGGAAAAGTGAGTTCGTCTGCAAGGATCTTCGTTCTCTTGGATTTTGGCACATAGAATGTATTAATGAGGGAATGAATATTGACCGTAGTCGTTCCAGTGGCTACAACTTCTTCGGGTTCAGCGCCAACAAGCTTTGCACATTTAGCTCCGAGTTCTTCGGCGAAGTAGAACCAGGGTTGCTTTGCCTCAAGCCATCCTCTTATAGCAAGAGTCTTCCATTCATCCAACACTCTGAGAACTGAACTTTCAGAAGCCTTGGACAATAGACCGAGGGAATTTCCGTCGACATATATTGTTCCGTTAGGAATGTAGAATTGCGCACGAAATTTGGCGAGCGGGTCTGCGGAATCAAGCCTGTGCGCGAAATCTTCGCTGATTTTAAACTTGTTAATAACCATTATCTGCACTTCCGATGTAATCTATAGTTCAGAGGATGCCTCTTAAAGTGATAGGGGTTGGCATGCATGCAGGATCGTGGAGGCGGTGTCCGATTTACAAGGCTCTGATCTTTGATCTCGACGGAACTCTCGTCGATTCCGCGATTGATTTCCGCAAGATGAAGAAAAGAAGCATCAGACTCCTTGAGGATGCAGGCGTGGCGTCGGGGCTTTTAACAGAGAAGATGTTGAACTACGAGATTGAGGAGCTGGCTGTCAACGATCTTGAAAAGAGCGGACTGCCAGCGGCGGAAATCAAAGGAATTCTACGGAAAGTCGCCAAGATTATGGATGCGATCGAACTTGATGCTATAGATGGCGTGAGTATCGTGGATGACGTGGTGGAGACGCTAGAGATGCTGAAGAATCGGGAGGTTAAGACAGGAATCATCACCAGAAGCTGCAGAGAATATGCCATCCGCGTCATAGAAAAGTTCGGCTTACAGAACGTAGTTGATGCAGTGGCTGCTCGTGATGACGTTTTGAGGCCGAAACCAGCGGCTGAGCATCCTCGATATCTGATGAAGATTCTCGGCGTCAAACCTTCAGAGACCGCTCTCGTTGGTGATCATCCGATGGATGCGCTGTGTGCAGAAAATGCTGACATCAAATTCTTCTTAATCGCACGAGCAGAAACCGATCTCAGAGCTTTCAAGGGGCATAAACATGAAGTCCTGCGAGACATAAGAGAGCTAGTCTGCATTGTCGGAGAAGCCTGTAACAGCAAACATGCATAAAACAAGACATACGGGAATGTTGAAATTTTCCACTTATATGTTCATTCGTCAAATGCACGCATTTAGAATCAGCGTGTCCCAGATGTGCTGAGCCTCTGGTCCATTCTCTCTGCACGCGACCCCCTCCCCCCTATATATAGACCCTCATGTTTCCTCACGCTTTCAATGCCCTCTATTGTCGGACAAACAAGCTTGGAGCTCTCTCTAATTGGGATTTCTTCTTTAATCGTACTGGTTATTGTAAAAGGATTCTCGTTGCTTTATCTTGGAATCACCGTTATGTAGGGTTCAGGCTCGCGTTTTATGGCTACAGTTGTGGTGTCTTTTCCGAAATTTGGTGCACCACCACAACTCCTTCCGAGGCTGATTCGAGGCTTGAGCAGGTTTTTCCGAGCGTATGTAGTTGTCGTCGTCCTGCTTTCCGCAGTTTTTCCGACAACGACAAGCCTTAGCTTTTAGAAGACAGATTTCGATGCGCGCGGGGGAAATTCATGAGCTCCGCCGGACCCAGCGCTACATGATCCAGGGCCTAGAACACACCTTTCTCTTCGACGACGACTACATCCGCTCCACAGCCTGCAAAGACGAGGTCGATCAGGCAATTCTCGATGTGCTTTATATGGCGGGTCCAGCGGGAAAGTTGCCACGGAACATCGCCCTCGAACTCGCCGAGTACAAGATCAATCCTTGGAACGTGACACAGCGGATCCGCCGCATGAACAAACGACTAGACCGCCACATCGCGAAGGCTGTAGCAGAAAAGCGAGGCTTAAAATGGGTCTTAACCAACTGGGCACATCACAACTGGGGCGCAACAAAAGAAGAACTTACCGAGACTGTGACTAGATAGCGAATTAGACGATATTTTTTATAGTTTATAAATGCATATTTGCAATCAGAGAAAGAGAAATAAATCTCATAACTTGTATTGTAGATTGGAAGGAATGTCGATGAACAGTGTTTACCGGGCAATAAAAGAAGACGTGAAGGCTGCTCTTGAAGCGTTCAAAAATGACTCTTTTGGTGCCATGAATACTCTTTCAAATCGCATAATGGCAAACGCGATATTTGATAGTGACAAGAAGTTGATTCTGCCCGGGTTCTTCTTGAAGGATGTTGCTTTTGTCTTTGGAACTCTTAAGATAAGAGAAAAGGCTACGGCTTTTTCAACAGCTAAGTCGTATGGTTTCAAATATGTCAAAGAGATAGACAAGCTGGTAACGGATCCAATAGATGACGACAAGCTGTGGAAAGGCTTTCATGACTTCCACCGAAACATCAGAAAGTTTCAGATGAGTGACTTTGAGGAGGCAAGCTACTCAGAGAACATTGAATTTACGAAAAAGGCCTTCAATTGGTTACTTGACTATATGGACAAAGAAAAGAACGTCCTTTTTGAAGCGAACAATTTATTTCTTGATGGTATTATCAATGAGATGTCCCGCATTCTTAGAGTTCATTCAGGTGAACTGACAGACATCTTCGCTTTGTCTCTGATTAGAGCCCTCGAAAGATACTATGATTATTTTCGGAGGAAATACACGATTCCAAGCAAGGGCGTCGATCAGAAAAGAGTGATAAACGAGATATTTCCCTTCATAGGCAAGATAAGAAGCATCTATACCGAGAAAAAAGGTGCAAGTGAAGTAGGTGAAATTCTTTGGGAACTTGTCAAAGGGTGGAGAGAGTTCTTTATTCAGTATATGGAGTTGCCCACTGCTAGACTTAGGTTAGAAAAGGAAGTAGAAAGGGGGATAGAATTGCCGGCTGAGGTGAAGAAGAAGCTAACTGAAAGCGTAACTAAGACGTTGGAAAAGGAGATTAGCTGATAAGAAATGAACGAACATTCTTTTGTCTCTAAGATCATCACTCAAGCATCGTATCATAACCCTGAAGCATTTCCAAATGAAATTCTGCAAGGTATAGTTAATCTTATGGAAAATGAGATTCTTCCAGCAGTTTTTACGGCTTTAAGTTTGCCTGAGTTTCCCTCGGCTATGAAAGTATTTCGAGAATCAAGGGATCGGAGACGCAAGAAGAGATTCAGAAGGAAGGCTTCTCTCGAGGAGACAAGAGTTCTAATCCAGCAGCTCGAGTATATCAAACGGCGGCTCATCGGATACAGAGATAGTAGCTCCATAGAACCAATGGTGGACTTCTCAGATTTTGACAATTTCATGGCGCCCTACGAATCGAACAGATCGTTAATAAGAGAAAGATTGGAGTTTAACGGGGAGCCAATGAAAGTCGCCCCAGTTGAACGCCCTTCTAAACCATACGTGAGCACTTTACCTCCAACAAGAGTGAAACATCAAATCAATCTTTCGCAGGATATCCAAGACAGAATAATGTCCGATTCTCTTTTTGAAAATGTATTTAAGGCTGTTGAAACGGAGATTAGAGAGCTTGCCCCTTCGCATCCTTTTGAAATTCTTGAGGTGTCCCTTCACTCGGATTGTGAGCTTCCTGATTGGGAAAGAACCATACTCACTTTGACTTTGCCCCCCATGAGTTTTGAGAATAAGATGAGACTTTGGCAGAGATATGATATCAGGATCAGGAAGAGAATAGCTGAAGTGGCAAGTCAAATGGATAAAAGTCACAGAAAACGTGTAGAGGCTCTTAACAAGAATCTGTTTATTCATGTGGACCTTACTTAGGAAGTCTCGCGCGAATGAGAAGAGTCTACGATCCAAGAAAATTTGCCGACTTAGCAAATGATCTACTTGTTGATGGGAAGTATGAACGTGAAAGTAGGGCTAGAACCGCGATTGGTAGGGCCTACTATGCTGCTTTTTTGATCGCACACCGAAAACTACGGGAACAGGGCGTCAGGATACCCGAAACCGGCAAAATCCACCAAGTAGTAATACAAACATTCATCGAGAAAGGTCTGTCCATGATAGGTAACCCCCTAAATCAACTCAGAGAGAAGAGAGTGGATGCGGATTATCATATGGATTCAAGCATCACAGTCTCTTTGGGGAAAAGATGCGCAAGGCTCTCAGAGTATGTAATTCAGCTCATAGAGGAAATTAGAGATCTGAGACGATAAAATGCGTGGGCGTCTGCCCCCTTAGGTTCAGATTTATTGCGAAAAGCCTTAAATTCCATAGTCTAGAGCATTCACGTATGAGGTTAAGGCGTTGCCTTTGAAATGTCCTGTTTGCGGATTAGCCTATGAGTCTTTGGGACGCTTAGCTCAACATGTATTTCAGTTGGCTTATTGGTATCAGTTTAGACGTAGGGGCAAGGGAGTCGGTCGGAGAATACTTCATTACGAATGGCTGAAAGCGAGGAATATTACCCTGAGATACGATAGTGTAAAAAGATATCTAGAAGACCTTTTGAGACAAGGGCTAATTCAGCAGATATGAACTTGCGCGCGCAATAACTTTTAAGTCTTTTCAAATAGATGGTGAATTATGGCAGAAAAAGAGCGATCAGATGAAGAACTCGATTTAGGAGACTTAGCCAAGAGGGCTTTAGAGAGAATTGTCAACTTATCTCAAAGTCAAATTATCAGCGAGAAACTGCAGTCTCTTAATATTCTACTTTTCGTGTTCATCCTAACATCGGCTTTGACACACTACTTGGGTGGTGCTTCTACAGCAGAGTTATCCCTTTTGTTTATCATAGCCCTTTCATTCATATTTGCACTTGTAGTAAGTCTTGGATACGCAATGATTTTGTCTGCGGTGACAAACGTCTCCCCAAATAAGATAGAGAGTCTGAGAATTGGCATAGTCATGCTTTTTATCGCTCTTACCTTAGGGGTCGCAGGTTTCGCATTTGATGTCAAACTCCTTACTAATTCATCATTGGGGTTGACCGCTCTTCAGTTAATCATTATACCTATGAGTGGTTTTTTGCTTCCTAGAATTTCCGTGGAAGATAGGAAAATTGAGCCTGGTCAAGTATGGATTGCTTTAGGTAGAATCTCTTCTATTGTGGGTATAGTTAGCTTCATAATTGATGTAGCATTACTTTTGTTTAGGCCTTCCTAATTGCGGGCACAAGACAGAAATATAGGTTCACCTATGTTCTAATGAAACAGTCTTGAGGTTTTGTACATTGTCTGAATCTTTGAGGATACGCGAAGATGTGAAGCGAGAAGTGTTGAAGTATTTTACTGATTGCATGGAAAAAGAAATGGTCGTGGATAACTTTACGATAGGCAATATAGCGAAGGTAACTGGCGAGACAGAAGAGAGGCTAGAAGAGATTTTGTCTGAATTGGAAGAGGAGAAGTTGATTGCTAAGTATAACGTTTCTTTGGGAGTTTATGTGCCAAATGTGGAGAAAGGAACGAAGTTTTTGAAGGAAATCGCTGCTAGGAGAGCTTTCTCTTATTCTCCCTATTGGTTATTTCTGCTATCGCTTGCTATTTTCTGGGTTGCAATACCTTATTTAAATCTTCAAATGCCTTCAGGAATAGAAACTATTTTTATAGCGTATACTCAGGGTATTCAGAATGGGATATTTCTGGCTGCGATAGTCGGAATGGTCGGCGGTGGGATTTTGCAGCATGTCAGCCGAAAGTTCATCAGATGGAAATGGGTCTCTCCACAAGCATATAGTCAAGTCGTTAATGTAGCAAAAATTGCCGCGGGCATTGTAGTCGTTAGCTGGCTAGTCTTTTTTGTTATGTATCAGACTTATAGTTTTGAAGTTGCTTTGGCAGCAGCGACGATTTCCCTTGGAGCGTTAGGCGCGGCAATTACTTATGTTCAACTTGAGCGAAAGAAAGGAGAAACTTAATCGTTTTCTGCAAGTGCGTACTTATTCTTGGTCGCGTTTTTCATCTTATGTTGCGTAAAGCATATTAACCATTAAAGATGTTTTTATAATGGTTAGACCGGGAAAGTGGCTTCAGCAACCAATCGGGCTACAAACGCCGGTCTAACCTGTCTGATGCTATTTTTCCGGTCGCACCTAAATCTTGAAAGGTCTGGCCCGTATAGGTTGCCTTATCCGAATGAGCATGCGTGTCCACAAAGAATTAGCAGAGCCTCAAAGAGAAGACTAATAATGTGGAAATAACATTGAATTAATATAGGTGTGATGAAGATGAGAAAATTGATGAATGGTGTTCTCATCGGGTTTGGTTCTGCGCTATCGGTAGTCGTCTCCGCTGCGTGGGTTCTGCTTTCATTAGTCTTGGAGTCACGATATCTCATTGTGGCAGAGGCGAAAGTCGTCGAAGCCGCACAGATAGCTACTGTTGTAGGCGCTATCCTGGGAATCGTACTCATAGGTGCCGGGCTAGGCTTGGAATTACATGCACGCTCCCTCTAGTTTCACACTCGCTTCTTCTCACTATTCCCCCGCCGCGTCAAATTGTTGAAAAAGGCGGCGCAACTATCTCTTTTTTTATGTCGAGGTCGTCGCCCATGCATTGGATAACCCCACGCACTACGTCCAAGAATCTCACTTCTGCCATCTCTTTGAAGTCAAAGGCTAAATACGGCACGGCAGACAAAGATAACACAGTGATGGAGACATGAAAAGGGCGATAGTTATCTACGACACAAAATTTGGCAACACCGAAAAGATAGCCCGAGCCTTGGCACGGGGTATGGAAAAACAAGGGACTAAGGTTGATTGTGTCAACACTGATGAGGTTGATATCGATAAGCTGGTTGAATATGATTTCCTGGCAATCGGCGGACCCACACACGCGTTTGGCGTATCTCAGCCGATGAAAGCCTTCCTTGAGAAACTGAAAGGCGTGGACATCAAAGGCAAGAAAGCTTTTGCCTTCGACACCAAGTATAAGGCTTGGTGGGCGGGAAGCGCCGGGAAACGAATTGAAAAAACGTTGAAAAGACTTGGAATGAGCCTTGTCAAGCCCCATTCGTCAGCCATAGTCACCGGTAGCGAGGGACCACTCAAAGACGGTATGGAAGAAATGTTTGAACAAATCGGTGGTGAGATGCAGAATTAATTCAATCGAAGTGGTGATAATGGAATCGCCAGATCTGGTCTTCTCTCGTTTCCCGCCTGCTTCTTCTCATCACATAACAAACGACTGGAAAAAGAACCCCAAAGATTGCCAATGCTAACAAGAATACGATTCTTTAACTTTTAGTCAACAACCAAACGGATGGATAATAACCAACCGGGTCTGGGCTTAAATCTTTAGCCAACCAATTGAATGCTTAAGTGCATTTAGCATGTCAAGTTCATACAAGGGAAGATGGTAGGTGAAGCACGAACAGATACTCGAACAACTACTTGTAAAGGCGGGAAGTGACTCCAATACTCTGGGCTTCCTTGTCTTTGGATCCGTAGCTTCAGGAACCCACCATGAAAAATCGGATATCGATACAATGACAATCTTGCGAAACCATAAGCCATCCTCGGGTATAGAAAAGACGATGATTGATGGCATAAGAGTAGGGAACATATTCTTCACTCATGAAATCCTAACCCGTAGCATAAACACAGTTCCATACCTACTACACCCTTTGGGAAACGCAAAGCTTCTCTTTGATCGTGAGAACACCATCAAGCCTTTACTCAAAGAGATCACCAGCTATTTCGATGAAAATCCTGAAATCAAGAATGAGTGGAGTAGGTACTACAAACAACTCGAAGAGGAGAAAGCGCAATTTGGACATGAAAAAACAACAATTATTGACGTTTGGAACGAGCTTGAAAAACGCTATTCAGAAGGAAAAATCAAACGCCCCTTCTTTGACTCTTTCTATCTAACTAACCCACTCATATTTTCATTATTGAAGAGATTTCTGTGATCATTCTTCTCACTGCATTACTATTTTTTTGTGTATGTGGGGTTTAAATTTTAACCCAACCAACCAACATGCATTGAAGATTTCCTATACTAGTTCCACGCAGTGATTTTTCAAGCGTGTTCGAGCGCGCAATACAATTTTTCGTCAGACTGTTTTTGTGTGGATTTTGGTTTGGGGATTGAATTTTAGCCCCCGCACTAGAAATCGCGGCTGACGTTGAAATTCTCGGCATTCAGAACATATGGAAAGTTCTTGGCTTCATTCATCAGCCGGTCCTTTGATCCAATCTCTAATCCCGATTCCCTTTTTCCTTTTTTTCAGTTTGGTGGGCGCGGTTTTGGAACGTAGGGTAATTCCCCAGCAAGTGAAAGCGTGGGAGTAAGGCTCTTGGATGAGATTGGTGAATGACATTTCACCATATGCCAAGAATCCTATTACCTGAGTTGAAGAAAGCCCTTCCTTCAATATTTCAGCCTCAGTCCCTCCTCTGCATCCAGCCATCAGCTCGACGAGTCTTCTGTTAATGCAGGAAACGAGGAAAGTGGCATCGTTTCTGCAGAAGCTTTGATCTTCTCTCAGCATATCGTATACGCGGCGGGCTCCTCTTTGCACCTTCTTAGGATCACCAATCATTATGTAGCCAGGCATCTCAGGAGTATAGTTTCTGATCGGAAACATAAGCTCAATGTCCCCTTCCACTACTCGCATACCCGCAACACAAGTATAGTTGCCAAAAGGGAAAGCAAAGGCGTATCCGGCCACAACCGGGTTGAATATCAGTAACCGTTTCTGCGCCCGAGAAAGTCGAGCTGCTTCCAGAATTGTTTCCTTATCAGGCATGGGAAGTCCTTTTTCCTTTGATAGTTTGACTTCGTGTTCATAAACCACTTCAGCATACTTGGTGAAGGCATCTTTGTTGCCAATGCGTTCGACGTACTTGTAGTGGGGTTCCTTTTTGCTGTTGAAATGAAAAGTGTGTTGTCTTCCAATTTTTGTTATAGCATTTACATCTAGACCTAGAGAGGTTTCACACAAGTTGGGAATCAAGACACAAACGGCTTCGCCATCAAGGACTTTTAACTGTGGATGCTCTTTCACTCTTCCATAAAATTGACGACAAAGCTTGGCAGTTTGTCCATCACCGCTGCTTCCGCCTATCACGTTCATTATTCTTGCCTCACGGGTGCTGCCCATGAAGTGGGCGATTCCCTCGGCCAAGAAATGCTCGTAACCTGGAGTGTCAACCTTCGACCCCTGAGTCAACACAAGTAGAGTCTTCCTCATGCGAAGATGCTCTTTGCTCGTGGTCTGTTGGCTAAAATCTATCCATGCGTCGCGAGTCATCTCCTTCCCTTGTTCTCTTGCTTCCTCTGACGTTCGTAGACCCCAAGTTCGCCCTACGCCTATCGAAAGGTTTGTAACCAAAGCTAAAAGAGACAAACCGTTGTAGCCTACTCCGGAAATCTCCTTCAGCATAAGGTCTTCGTTTTCTAATTCCCCACCGGTTGTATGACCGATGAGTCTGAGCTGATCTGCAGCGTGTTTCTTGAACCTATGTTCAATAGCTCTCAGAATCGACTCGCAGATCAGTGTGTCCTTGGCGGCAGGTTCCCCTCGATAACTTAGATACAGGATCAGCAATTTTACATCATCAAGACCGTAGCCACCGTCTGAAATGTCTTTTTCAAGTTTGTCAATAATCATTCCGGTCAGTTTCTGGGCCTCTTCTGGACTGTTTCTTCTCCTCAGCTCCAACTCCTTTTGTTGGTCCGTTTCCAACTCATTCATTGTATGAGCATGACCCGCAAAACCCAAGAAGAAATCGTTAACCATGTTTTTTTCCCAGATTAGAATTATTGGCGTCAGACTATAAAATCTTCGCGACCATAGCAAGCTCAAGTGAAACGTGTCAGCTCAAGTCCGAGAAAGCTCTGAACTACTGTTTTAGTCACGTAAAATTTGTGAATGCATGCATAATTATATGCAAAATTCCGATGAAGAAATGCAAAATATTAAGCCTATGTGACTGTGGAATAACAGCAACATAATCTTAAATATCTGATGCTTTCCAATAAATGCGTATGCATGCCCGCAAATACATTCAAGAGTTGTTGCTGGAAATACAAAGAAGAGTTTAGGAAGAATGTGAGGTTTTATGTCTCTTCTCGATTTGATTCTCACCCGAAGGAGCATTAGACGCTATGAAAACAAAGATATACCTGAAGAGGTTTTGCAGCAAATTCTTGAAGCTGGCAGACAGGCTCCTTCAGCTGCTAATAGACAGCCTATTCATTTCGTCATTGTGACTGATCACGATCTACTAAAGAACTTGTGCGATAATTTGATCAACCGTTTTGTCAAATATGCTCCTGTAGCTATTGTTGGGTGTGCAGACATAAAATCGCTTTTGACTGGAAGATGGGCCGTTGTTGACGCTACAATTGCAATGGAGAACATGGTTATTGCCGCGTGGACTTTAGGGATCGGTTCATGTTGGATAGGAGCTTGCAACGAAGAAAAAGTCAAGGAATTGCTGAAAATTCCTGATAAATGGAAGTTTGTTGCGTTATTAACTCTCGGGTATCCTGCCGAACAGCCAAAACAAAGAAAGAAGAAACCTTTTGAGAAAATGTTTAGCTTTAACAGTTTCTAACTACTTGGATAGGAACGGTTATTTTGATTTTCTGAACCTACTTATCTAATTATCTTCAAATGCGCGCGCGATGGATCCCCCCTGCAAGAATAAGTACAAGTTATACTGCCTGTGCTAAGAGTAGCAGAGGTCTTGGCATTGAAGTCAAAAACTGACCTAAGCAAAGAAGATCTTGAGCTTATTGAGGCTGCAAAAGAAGCTGCTGACCGATTACATATTAACGATGTTCACGAAGTAGCCGCCGCCGTCCGAACACGCGATAAGAAGATTTTCACCGGGATTCATATCGAGGCTAATGTAGGCTTTGCAGATGTATGTGGTGAAGTTGCGGCAATCTGCACCGCGGTATCACAAGGGTATAGGAATTTTGAGACTATTGTAGCCATTTGGGGTGATGGGAAAGGCAACTACGAGTTACCAAGTCCGTGTGGGCGATGCCGCGAAATTATCAGTGATTTCAACAAAGACACTTGGGTCATCGTTGGTTCCCTGGAGCATCCATATAAGGTGAGAATACTAGATTTGCTTCCTTTGAAATATAAGCCGTCAGGAAGGCAGATCTGCTCTTGCAGACCCCAAAAATGCGCGCCAATGCATGCTCATTTCAGATTCTAGTTTTCAGGTGCCCGTTAACCAGAGGTTATTACTTGGTAGGTGGTTCAGGAAAAACAGGTCGACCAGCAGTCGATTAACCATTGGTTGGTTGGAGTTAAATTTTAACTCCCAAACCCACTCTCTTATTCATTCTCTCCTCTTCTTTCATATACTCTCACTCTCTCTCTTCTCCGCACCACACCACACCCACACACAACAGAAGAGAAAGAAAATTGCGCGCGCATCAGCCTTAAAAGTAATAATTGAAGTGTCAATAAGTGAAGAGCAATAGAAGAATAAGGTGGAGAATCCTTCTTTGATTATCGAAATGCTATCTGGTTTTCTCTTTCTGTTTATTTTGGTTTTGAATCTTGCAATGGGGGCATTGGGTTATTTAATGGAAAAAGATGATTATGACCCAGACGCTGACCTGCAAAAGATTAACAAAAATCCAAAGAGATTTCAGATAAGCATCGTGTTAGCGCTCATAGAACATGGTAGCGTCATCGCACTTACTATACTGTTGTTTATTGCTTTCAGTCCATATAACATGATACTTGGAATTGTTTGGACCACCTTTCGGACAGGAGAAGGCTTGATCCAATTCTATAATGAACCAAACTACTGGGAACTCATCAACATAGCAAGACAATACTCAGGCACAGGTGGTGCTGAAAAAACTTCGTTGAGTGACCTAGCTCGTACCATTTTCAAAAGAAAAGACACTAGATTCAAATTCGCAATGATCTGTTGGTCCATTGGTACACTCGCATACTCAATCGTGCTAGTTACCAATGAAGCGGTACCCGCAATTATTGGATGGTTAGGAATTGTAGCCAGCATTCTCGTTGGCATAGGCACTGGAATGAAACTTGTAAAACCCAACGTTAAAGACTTCACAAGTATCGGTGGTCTGTCGGCGATTCTATTTGAAGTAGTCATTGGAGGATGGTTACTATTTTCTCCACTCATCTAAAAAGAAAAGATGATTCGCGTGCATTACAATTCTTGGTGCATGCATGCTTTAGCCCAGTTTATAGAGTTTGATGCCTACGGCTATTTGCCAGACGGCTGATAGAACTAGTCCGAATACTGTTAGAATGGTTAAGGGCTCAAGCAAGATTCCCATTGTGCCTAAGAGAGTCAAGATGCCTGCAATTGTAACCAAGGAACTAATGCCTTTGCTGAAAACTCCTTTCCGCATAACCAAACCAATGATGACGGAGGAGACTGCGAGGAACATCAGAGCCATCTCTGCGAAAACATTTCCTAGTTCAATTGCATGTTCAGCCGATACCAGATAGGCTGCTCTCATGGTCTCGCTTGTTGTAGCTTGGTAACTACCGCTTATCGGAAGGAGAGCGATGATTTGACTGCGAGAGATAAGGAACGAGATGACCGCTACCAACCACAGGGCGGTTGCCACCAACATGTGGGTTTTCTTGACATTCTTCAGAGAACAATAGAGTCCTAACACGCCAGGCATAAGAAGCAACTCTCCAAAGGCAGCCAAAACGTAGAGTGAAGCAGGAGGTACAGGATTGTCAAGAACCATCTCGGGAGTCAGTGTTGGAGACGTCTGCAAAATTAATAGAGCAAGAAAGAAAAGAAATACGACAAATCCAGCGGCGAATAGGGACAATCCGCCCACTCTATAAACTCCCTTCCAAGACGGATCTACAGTCATTAGACTATCACAACCACTGCATGTAACCGTTGCACATTTAAGATTTAGCGCGCGCGCTAGCTTTGATGGTCAAAACTACAAGTAAGGGGCTAACATCTTGAAACACGTTTTTTTGTCTGGAGCTTCATATAACCTGATTATCATGTGTTGGCCGAAAAGGCAATCCCCATGATCTCTACTCCTTTTTCTGCAGGGATTGCTACCAACGTTTCTGTTTTAACATTTCCTAAACTGCCTGTTTTAAGCAGTCCCTCTACAGCTGCTTCGTTGCTTGGAGCCTCCATTATCACAACCATATCGTATTGACCCATAGTGTAATAAGCTGCTGTTATTTCTCCCCCTAAAGACTTACCCAATTTTCTTGCTGCTTCCAATCGCTTTGGAGAACCCACAATGTTCTCCATTCCCTTCTGAGTAAACCTTACAAGAACGATATATGTAGGCATATTTCCTTCATCTCCATTATTAGTTGGCTTCTAGATCCATTTAATCTTTGGTTCGACGTAACAACTGTCATGTTGATCCATAAAGCGCTTTTCGGGGGCGTCCTTTGGATAGCCCAGCAGGATAGGCCCGTATATTCGTTCACCCTCCTTTAGCTCGAGGGCTTGTACGACAT
>Ga0224501_10000831_pt1 | contig 23813 bp, 18 predicted proteins | sample SF_Oct11_sed_USG_4_FD_169105 | JGI IMG/M metagenome (GOLD analysis project Ga0224501, IMG submission 169105) | Sediment microbial communities from San Francisco Bay, California, United States - SF_Oct11_sed_USGS_8_1 | ecosystem: Environmental > Aquatic > Marine > Sediment | place: USA... | reverse complement strand
GTCGGGCTGACGGCGATTTCCATGGCCATGGCCTTCTCCGTGAAGAGTCACGGCGACTTCTTCTCCGTTCTGGGATTCTTGTCTTTGCCCATGATTTTCTTGAGCTCCGCCCTGGTACCGCTGTCTGCCATGCCGGGATGGATGAGTTTCCTGGCAAAATTTAATCCCATGACGTGGGCCATTGACGCCGTACGCCCGCTCATTTTGTCTGGATGGAGCGAGGCGCTGCCTCATGTCGGGATGGTCGTGATCGTCATGATCATCTTTGACGCCGTATGTTTGTACGGCGGGGCAAAGGCGTTCCAACGGGCGATGGGTTAACGATGCTCGTTCCGGAAAGCCAGATTCGCGCGCTGATTCGGTTGCTCTCCGACGAGGACGAGCGAATCGTCCGAACTATAAGCGGGAAGCTGATCACGATCGGCCCTCCGGCAGTGCCCCTACTGCAAGAGGCTGAAATCGAACAACCAGAGATGGCTGATCGAATCGCATCCGTCCTCGAAGAAATCCATTGGACCAAAATCGAAGACGAACTGGTTGAACTGTCGGAACTCCCGGACCACGCCATGAACTTGGAGTCCGGCGCCTTTCTGATCGCCCGCCATGCCTATCCGGCTCTGGACGTGACCTATTACCGTGAAAAACTGGATACCATGGCTCAAGAAGTACGGGCACGAATCGGCTCACGGACATCAGGCGAGGAAACCGTGAATGCGCTGAACCGCTACATCTTTGCCGAGCAGGGGTTCAAGGGCAACACCAAGAACTACTATGAAGCGGAAAACAGCTTTCTCAATTGTGTCATGGACCGAAGAGTGGGTATTCCGATCAGTCTGTCGGTCGTATATCTGCTCATCGGACAGCGTCTTGAGCTCCCGCTGTTCGGTATCGGGATGCCGGGGCATTTTCTGGTGAAGTATGAATCAGACCGGTATAAAGTCTTCATCGACTGCTTCAACGGCGGGGCATTGCTCACCGAAAAAAATTGCGCCCGCTTTCTGACCGAAGCGGGCTACGGATTCGACGACAAGTACCTGCAACCCATCCCTGTCCGCGCAATTTTGTCGCGCATGGTCAAGAATCTCTTGGCGATCTATTCCAAGACCGATGACCATGCCAAAACATCCCGCCTGACGAAATTTATGGCCATCCTCGGCGGGGAACCTCGCGAAGACGGACTCTAGGCCGGCAGGCTGCGGAAAAACTATTTTGGTCGATGGACATAGACGGCCATGAAGAGTTGCGGCCTGACGCAGAGACGTCCTCAGGATGTTCACCATGGCCAACGGTCGCACCCACCCACCCCCGGCACGCTAAGACGCGCCACTCCACAGGCAAGGCCGCAGCGAGCGAAACTGAACACGCTGAGGCCGAGGTTACGGTTAAGAAGGGATTTGAATTCGCTCAACCTTAGCCTCGACCTTAACCTACAAGATGCTGACGGCCTTTTTGAGCATCCTGTTAGAGCGCGATCGTCAGCAGGTCTTTGCCCTTCCGAATCCTTCCTCCATATTCCTCCGACGCTTGCGCCTTCACGTCGTATCGGTCCGCTATCGGATAGAAGTGCGATAACACCAAGCTCCCCACACCGGCCTCTTGGGCCACCCGCCCGCACTCGCCGGCATGCATATGGACAGGTCCGGGTTTGTTGGCGGGAAATGAGCAGTCGAGCACGGCAAGATCGGCAGTGTCACAGAGTCGCACCAGGCTATCGCAGTACTGCGTGTCACCGGAATAGACGAGCGCCTTACCGTTGTATTCAAGGCGATAGCCTACACAATGAAGATCCGCAACGTGGACGACCGGCCGGGGAATGATGCGTGTGTCACCGATTTCGAACGGTCGAACTCCAACCTCTTTGATACGCACCCGAAACGGCGGATTTGAGAAGCTGGGGAACGTGGCCATCATACTCTTGATCAGAGGTTTCGTACCCTTGGGGCCGATCAGCGTCAAGTCAGGCCTCCGACCGCCTTCATGCTTGGTATAGATCAGCGCGTCGAAGAAGAAGGTAATAAAATCGGAAAAATGGTCGGCGTGAAAATGGGAAAACAGAATGTGGGTGATCCGATGGCGATCCACACCGCTCTTGATCAGATTCATCAACGTACGCGGGCCGAAGTCCAACAGCATGGTCTGGTCCGTCTGGATGAGATAGCCTGCAGCCGCCCGAGACGGATGGACATTGGTGCCGGACCCGAGAATGGTCAGACGCATCGGCCACCCAGCATACACAATAGCGATTGAACCACAAGAGTAACCAATCTCACCCTCCAAGCTGTTGCAGAATTGTTTGAGCCTCAACCAATTCTGGATTGGTTATTCGACCGTCAAACCGGAGCCGGACTGATTCTAAGACCAGCCTCGCGTCATCTGGTCGATTGAGTCTCCTGAATAACTTCGCCATACTTGTCGCAGCGCGCAGCTCAAGCATTCCTGCATGCTGGCTCCTGGCGATCTCCAGGGCTTCAGAAAGACTGTGTTCCGCAGCCGAAACCGATTCCCCCGATTGCTCTAACAGCAGCTCTCCTCTCAGCCGAAGAAGTTCCGCTTGCCAACACCGTTCTCCCTGGGAACGAACAATCTCCTGCGCCTCTCCAAGTACCGCTAGACCTTCGTCGATACGTTTCTTATGCAAATATACCTCTGCGAGCAGAGCCAACGTATGCGTGTTGTTCAGACTCACTTTGGCCGCTTGCATAGCCGAAAGTCCGTTCATCAACCTTTCGAAACCCTCCTCCTTTCCCATTTCGGCCATAGCCCATCCTTGAAAGAATGTCGCCCATGCCAAAGGCACTTCGAATGAGTATTTTATCGAAAGCGCGATCGCTTCTTCGGTAAGACTCACCGTTTGCTCTACATCACGAAGGATGGAATAGACCCAAGAAACTGTGGCTAAGGTAAATGCCAACGTGAAGGGATGTTGCAACTCCCTCGCCATGCCGATGGCCTCCTGCGCCAGCGCTTCGACTTGATCGACTTCCCCCAGAATCCATAACGTCCTCGCCAGGATAATTCTTGCGGTAATACCAGGATCTTGCGTGTAGGGGAGGACTTGCGAGCGATGTCTTGCGGGATCATACAGCGACTTTGCGACCAATAGGTGAGTCTTGGCTTCATCAAACCGGCCGAGAAAGGAATAAGTCGAGCCCACACTCTCATGGGCCCGGATCAGCAGATCCGGGTTTTGCTGACGGCTGGCTAAGGAAAGGAGATTTTCGGCTAGTTCGCATGCCTGTCCGAGAGGCCCTCTAACCAGGTGAAATACCCATAACCCCCAGATGGCGAGAAAGTGATGCTCGGAATTACTGTCTTCATGGGAGATCTCCCTGGCCCTGAGATAATTGCGCTCAATCTCCTGGGAAGCATATCCTTTGACCGTCACCATCGGCGCCCCTCGCGCGATCAAAAGCTCTAATTCCAAGGCATCACGCTGTCGACTCTCCGGCAAATCCTTGAGCACGGCTAAGGCGCTATTGAAATGACTGATCGCTTCACGATTCGCCGACAGGCCGGCATCCCTTCGTGCCGCACGATGCCAATAGGTCAAGGCGGCTTCGGACAAACCGGCCTGCTCGGAATGGTGTGCCAACAGTTCCGGCTCCGTTTTTACACGCTCTGCAAATTTGTCCTCCAATGTTTTGGCGATACGGGCATGGAGCATTCTCCGAGACTTTTTGGGGAGCGTGTTATAAGCCGCATCCTGAACAAGCGCATGTTTAAAATGATACCGCGCCAGGGGAATACGCCCATCTTGCAGAATCAGGCCCGAGTCCGTAAACAGGTCGAGTGCGCGCATGAGCTCACTGTCCGGTACGGTAACGATGGCTCGCAACAGCTCATACGTAAATTCCCGTCCGATTGCTGCACCGACCTGAACGATTTCCTTTGCCGGTCCTAGTCGATCCACGCGTTCCATCAGCAACGCTTGCAGACTATTGGGAACGGCCACATCCTTTAATGAACACCTCCAACTGAACGAATCGCTTTCCTCGGTCAGCACCCCCGACTCGAGCATGTTTTCCATCAACTCCTCAATATACAACGGGACCCCGTCTGTCTTAGACAGTATGACCTGCTCCACCTCCGGCGGAAGCGCCTTTCCTCCTGTCATCGATGCAAGGAGTTTGATGCTATGCCGACGAGGCAACCGACTCAGAGTCAGAAAAGTCACGTGGCCATATTCTGTCCATACCGGTTTAAAATTCGGGCGAAACGTGATGAGTAAGAGGACTCGCATCTGCTGGATACGGTCGATAGTTCTCGTCAACAGATCCATCGTGGTAGGGTCAAGCCAATGTGCATCCTCCACAATGAATAATGTCGGACAGTCACCCGCCAATCTCTGTAGTTGCTGCACGAGGGCTTCGAGCGTCCATTCCTTGCGTGTTTCAGGTGACACGTTCGGTGACGGATACCGGGCATCTGCGTGGATCGAAAGCAAATCCGCCAAGAGCGACACGATCTTCTGATCATCGACGGCGTTCTTCCCTGTGAGAGCCTCGACCTTGTGTCGTTGGATTTGAGGGCTATCATAACCGGTCAACCCCGCCGCCTGGCGAAGAAACTGGATCACGGGATACAAGGCCGTATTGGTGTGATAGGGTGAGCATTGCAGTTCGATCGTCTGGCAGCGCTCATCCGCAAGTCTCTCTCGTAGGCTACGGGCAAGTCGAGACTTACCGATACCGGCCTCACCGCAAAGGAGGACCACCTGTCCTTCACCGCTGACAGCCTCACGCCAGCGCCCCAAGAGCAGTGCCGTTTCCTGCTCTCTCCCGATGAAATTGGCGAGTCTGGCGGATCGATACGACTCGAAACGGCTGGCCGACGGTGTGGCGCCGAGAACGTGCCAGACTTGGACGGGCACGTCGAATCCCTTGAGCGAGAATTCGCCCTTATCCACACATTCAAATTCACTTCCGACAAGGCGCTTGGTCGCCGAATCCACGACCAGTTGGTTCGGCATTGCGAGAGCCTGTAGCCGAGCGGCCAGATTCGGCGTTTCACCGAATACCGACCGTTCCTTTGCGGTTTCCTGTCCGATCACTTCGCCCACCATGACGTGACCGGTCGCGATCCCGATCCGCGCGGCAATCTCATGGCCCTGATCAGAAAGGTCGTCGCCGGGAAGGGCCTTCACCAACTCCAGCATGGCCAGTCCGGCATGAATCGCTCGCTCCGCATCATGCTCATGGGCATGAGGATATCCGAAATACACGAGGAGCCCGTCCCCCATATACTTTGCAATATATCCGTTGAATCGATTCACCGCTTGACCGCAGGCATCGAGAAAACGTCGGATGGCCGCCTGGAGATCCTCGGGATCCAGTCGGCGAGCCAACGCTGTTGAGCCCACAAGATCACAAAACATCACCGTCAACTGACGCCGCTCTCCTTGACCCTGCCCCTGGAGAAATGGTGATCCCTCCTGTCCTATTGTGATCGACTGCGGCGATATCTCCTCGCCTTCTCGGCCTTGCGGCAGTTGCGCAACGGCGCGTAAGAGTTTTTTCCGATGGCCCAGCAACATACCCATCGATACCAAGTCGTCATCGTTCAGTTCCGACAGAACGTCCCATGTCACGGCATTCTGCCGAAATACCTCTCCATATCGACCGAGACCGAGGCTTTCCAACCATGTACTGACACGATCATTCATGCTGAGTACCTCTGTCTCGCTGACAGGGTGATATCGATCCACGGCGTCTTGAATCCGACAAGGGTTTGATCGATACTGTCCGCATGGTCGACAATCCTCCCACCATGAAAATCGGCAGGCATTCCTTTCTCCACCGCATAGAGCGCGGGCTCATCGGCATCGGCATGTCGGTGATCGCCTACCTGCTTGAGCGAGCCATCTTGCGCTCGATCAAGCGCGAAGAAACCAGGCCTTGATCTGCAGCAATCGTACAAGGCCTACTCAACGGTTACGAAACAGATCGACGATCAGCGCAAGAGTCAGGAGCCCCGCGACAACCCCAAATGCCATCGGCACCCAATCCGCCGCGGTTGCCGACGTGACGGAGAGCCCGCTGGAAAGGAGGCTCGCTGCGGCCGCTAAGCCCAACGCAAGGCGTCGGCCTGTCCGGCGAACCATATCTTCGAGCGAGTTGGCCCTGAAATTCACCACAAGTTTTTGACCGGGACGGGCGCCGATCAGATGCTCGACGGCTTCGGCTACACGTTCCGCTCGCACCTTGAGCTTCTGTGCTTGATACGCGAGTGTTTTGGGGTCGAGAGCGGCTCCCATCTGCTTGATCATGACACGCATCAAGAACTTGCCTGCGACATCATAGGGATCGAGTTGTGGGTCAAGGTTCGCGGTCGCCAACTGGACCTGCGCCAGAGCTTTGGCGGCAAGGGTGAGCGACGCTGGCATCGGCACACCATGTCGAAGTGCGATCGCACTCATTTCCTGCAACAGCGGTCCGATCTGCATCTCGGCAAGCGCAGCCTTACGGAATTTCGCCATCATGTCACCGATTTCGCTTTGAAATCGGGAGAGGTCCAAATCACTACGGTCGACCGAACCGGTCATCATCAGGGTGACATCGCTCAGGAAAACCGTGTCCTCCTTCCACAACGCCATCAGCAATAACAGGAGATGTTCCCGCAAGGCCGCATCCACGGCACCCACCATTCCAAAATCCAGCAGGTAGATCCGGTCTTTCCACCACATGAGATTGCCCGGATGTGGATCGGCATGGAAAAACCCATCGACCACGATCTGTTTGTAAAAGCTTTCCAACAGTTGACGGGCCGCCTCGATACGTTCAGGACCTTCCGGTGCTTGGGCAATCGGAATCCCTTGAAGCTCCTCCATCACCAACAAGCGGGATGTCGACAACTCCTGATGCACGCCGGGCACGGCCAACCGATCATAGTCCGCGAGAACGGTCCGCATCCGACCGATATTGTCGATCTCCTGACGGAAGTCCAACTCGCGATGCAGCGAGGCAGAGAGATGCTTGAACACCGCCTCCATGTTCACGACGTCTTTGAGCGCCTGACGTTGCCCCACTTTCTCGGCAAATATCTCGAGCAGGGCCAGATCCTGCTCAATGTCGGTTCGTGCAGTGGGTCGTTGCACTTTGATCACCACCCGCTCTCCATTTTCGAGCGTGGCCCTGTGAACTTGTGCAATGGTCCCGGCCGCAAGCGGTTTCGGGTCGATCGACGCAAACACGTCTTCCCATGGCACACCCAATTCTTGCTCCGAGACACGAACCACCTCGCTCTCCGTCATCGGCGGAACATGGTCCTGCAGCAGAGCGAGTTCTTCGATGTACTCAGGCGGGAAAAGATCCGGCCGAGTCGACAAGATTTGTCCGAGCTTACAGAAGGTAGGGCCCAGTTCCTCCAACGCCGAGCGTAACCGTTTCGCCTGCTGACGGCGAAGTGACAGATCCGATTGATCAGGCTTGCTGAACAGTTCTCTGAGTCCATGCTTGGCCATGACTGCCGCAATGTGTGCAGCTCGTCCCCCCAGATGAGGCTCAGCCGTGGCAGGTTTACCCTGAGGTTCAACCACTCGGACCGACTCAGCAGCCTGCTCGCCGGCTGCCTGCAGCGTATTGACGATGATCACGGTACAACGGGAATTATGGCTGATGCGGTTCGGCACGTTGCCGAGTAAGAAGGCCTTTCTCCCCGCCATGCCTGCATTACCGACGACCAAGACATCGATGGATTCACGTTCAGCGGCACGGACGATCGCCGACGCGGGATCCTGGTCGATCACGACGAGGGCATGTCCTCGCTCTCCGGCCAGCTGCCGGACGACATGTCCCAACTCATCAGTGGCGGCAACGACCCTCGTCTGCTCAGCAGCTCCATACTCGGTGGTCCCTGGATGCTGCGGCACAATCACTTGCATCACAAAGAGATCTGCGTGGTAACGGCTCGCAAATTCAGCCGCCCATCGAACGGCATGATCAGCAGTGTGAGAACCGTCCGTTCCTACCATGACACGTCGGATGCCTTGACTTTGAGGATGTTCGTTCATCTCGTCGTAAGTTCCTTCAGAAAATTCAGAGCACGGGTAACGCTATGGCATTATCCATATCACCCAATGCTGCTCTCAACCTTGCGTATTTCTATTGTTCTGGTGAGATGCTGCAGAAGCCTGACACAGAACTCACTCTTCAGATACAGGGTTCCACAACCGGAGGATAGTGGGAAGAGGTTGCGCCGTCAAGACAAGCGGGCGCGGGGTAGACACACCCACCTTCACAGGAAACCACGACTGCCTGGTCTTTGAAGCCGAACTGGCTTGGCGGAGTAGGTGTATGGTCTGAGGCTCCACACATGCAAGAGGTGAGAAAGGTTACAACTGCGGGGCATCAATTTCCCAGGAAATATCTGGGAAGAAAAGTAGAATGGGTGGGTTCAAGGTCCTAATGCAACACCTGTATCCTGGAGATTCCAGGAGCAAAGGAGTTGTCTATGGGACACTATCACCGGTTGACCCTCATGGAGCGTGAAGAACTCAGTCGGATGTTAGCGGCGGGGGCGAGTTTACGAACGACGGCTCACGCCCTGCAGCGTGCCCCCAGCACGTTGTCACGTGAACTCACTCGGCACCGCACCAGCCCAGCGACGTATCGCGCGGTGCCCGCCCATCAACGGGCGACGCGGCGGGCTCATCAGCCACGGAAACCCCGGAAGCTCGCGGTGGACCGCCGTCTTCGTCGAGCGGTTTTGACTCGGCTGGCGCAACGCTGGTCGCCGGAACAGATTGCCCACAACTTGCGCCAGCAGTATCCTCAAGACCCCGCGATGCAGATTTCACATGAAGCGATCTATGCCTATCTCTATGGATTACCCCCTGACGCCGTCAAGCGTACCCTCACCCGACACCTCCGGCGGCATCACCGCTTTCGGCGGGCCCGCAAGCCACGGCTCTCGTCGCGCGCCGTCCAGGAGATGGTCAGCATTGATGACCGACCAGCCGACGTGGCCGCGCGTGTCGTGCCGGGCCATTGGGAAGGCGACTTGCTCGTCGGCCAGGCCAATGCCTCGGCGCTCGGGACGCTTGTCGAACGCACGACACGGTTTACCCTACTGGTCCCGCTGAAGGCCAAGCATGCGACCGCCGTCCGGCAGGCCTTTGTCCGGGCGGTCCGGACACTGCCGCCGCAGCTCCGCCGGTCCCTCACGTATGACCAGGGACAGGAGATGCGCGACCATCAGCGCTTCACCAGCCAGACGAAGATGCCGGTCTACGTTGCGCATCCCCACTCGCCCTGGGAACGGGGCACCAATGAGAATACCAACGGGCTCCTGCGGCAGTTCTTTCCCGCCGGCACCCGCTTTAACACGGTGTCACGGGGCAAGATCAAACGGGTGCAGACGATGCTCAACGATCGGCCACGGAAAATTCTGAACTGGCACAGCCCGGCTCATGCTTTTCATCACCTGTTGCGTTAGGATCTTGAATGCACCATGTCCCCTTTTGTTCCTCGACGAGCGCATGGTGTATGGCCAGACCTGATCCCCTGTTCGCATGGATGGCACCGGATTCAACTGAACCACCCGATAGCGATCATTCGTGAACAGCCGATTTGGTCGAGGCTGTGTCTGTCAGGGCATCAGGCAAGTATCGGCCACGAGCGGACGTTCGACGCCGAAATCACACCGCCCCAAAGCAGTCATTCATTAAAGATGATGCCACTTCACACTACACTTGGCTGGATGGTGGATGAGTCCGCAGGGGGGGCAGAACAGGCATTTTACAGGCGTATCGGCGTCCACAACACCTGCTTACATGTCTTCACGTACGTTCTCGAACTCGTCTGACTCAAGAACTGACTTGCGTCGTTCATAAGGCAGATCGGAGGACAGACTGGTCTGTGCAACCAGCGGTTTAGGAACGCTTATTTACTCTCCTTCTCCAACCTACTCCAACTCACTCCAGCCAATCCCATCAGGGGTTTAGGCGAAATCCCATCTTTGGTTAGGGTTGTCTGGAACTGGGTAGAGTGAGGTGGAGTTCAGCAGAAAATGAGCGCAACGATGCATTCCATTGGTTCAACATTCGGTCTTGAGACAGATATTCGCCTGCTATACTTCCTGTAACTCAGAGGGAGTGATGTTAAAGGTAACCCGTCACAATTCAACCATAGCCCTTTTGTTGATCCTCGCCATGAATGCTTCATGTCAGATTACCTCAAAAGCACAGGTTTCTTCCTCCTCAAGTTCTTCGCAAATCACACTCGGCACAGATCTCCCTCAAGCAATTGAGATCCTTAGCGAAGCTAGTTCTCTCACGAGGGCCGTGGTCGTTCCAGAGGGTGAATCCAAGAAGGCCAAGATTCTTCAGGGGTGGAAAGACAGTGCACTGGGATCAATTGCAGTAGCCCAAGCCCGTTCAGGTGATATCTCCGGCGCCTTGAGGACCAGTCGATCGGGCAAGCGAGTCATTGCCAAGAGAGAAATCGCAATCGCGCAAGCCAAGAGCGGGCTCCCAGAGGATGCCATGCAAACTGTCGCGGGCGTCAGAATGGACTATCTCTGTAATAAGGAGATCCTGCTTGCACTGCTAAAAGGAGGGAAGAGAGAACTTGCAGAGCAGGTGGCTTCGAGCAATCCCATTCTCATGGGTTTCTTAGCTGAACATCAAGCAAAGAATGGTGATTCACAATTCAGGGATACTTTTGCCGCAGCCATTCGAAAGATAGTATACGGTCGTCATGCCCAGGATCTGAAATACGCAATCTATCCGCTGTTACGTGTCGCCCATTATCAGATTCTTGCTGGAGATCTTTCTGGTAGTCAGAGCACCCACTCCCAGGCAATGAAGATCCTTGGAGAAGGATCGAAATATATGTATCCGGAGACTTATGTGAAGGCTATTGCAACATTTGCACGTTTTGAGATCGTGAACGCCTCTACAGAACAACGGGCTAGGATTATCCAGCACCTCATTGATGAGGCCAGTGTGCTCCGCTCTGACTTGCAGATTCGACTGCTCATCCAATTCAGCAGAGATCTTAGCAAGAAGGGAAATACCGAACTAGCCCAACGGGTTCTTCAACAAGCAATGAAAGTTGTCGATAGGCTTTCTCGACCTGTCGACCAAGTACGGGAGTTAACCTATGTCGCTTCGTTCTTGGGTGAAAACGGTAACAAATTGGACGCGCTTGATCTGCTCGAACGAGCCATCACAATTGCAGAGTCTTTTGATGAACCGGGCCTCCTGAACCCTATGGGTAGGCAACTCAAAGGAATGGGTATTCTCGCTACTGGGACAAAGGGTGGGGAGTTGTCACGTATCGTGAGGATCAGTGCGGAGTTGGGCTTCTTTGATCTCGCCCTCGAGAGGGCCCGGAAGCTACCGGATGAACTGGGTAAGGCGAAAGTTCTCGCAACAATTGCTGCTGAATTGGTTAAAGCGAAGGGAAAACAAAACATTGGGCAACATCTCAATGCACTTTCTGAGGCGGTGGATCCGCTGCTACCGAATTCCGTGTCGCTCAGTTTAATCCCTCATGACGACCATGTGCTGAAGGCATTAGCCACTGTTGAGACGGCGGTTCAAAACACGCAAACCGCCATTCACATAGCAAATGCTGTCAGCAGAAACATGCGGCCTTTTGCCTATTTGGACATGCTAGACATCCTGGCTAATACAGACGACATCCAAAGCGCAGATCTTATACTAAGAGAAATGAGCGAGGAATGGTTGCTCGCCAACGACGCATTTAGGCTAAGACATTTCACTCGTAAGCAGACCTCATCCGGTTCCTATAGGCAGACATTAGAGTTTGCGCATGGGCAAATCAGTCCGCTTGTTAAGGCTAATGCTCTCGTGGGAATTGCAGAAGGATTAATGGATTTGAACGGCGTGCCGCAGATCCCTGGGTCAGGACAATATGACACGGACACGTTCTAACAACGTGACAAAGACATCTTAATCTCCCATCCAGGGGCAAAAAGAGAGTCAGGTCTAGCAATCAAGCAGACCCCTCCCGTCAAAACCAGCCAGGTCGAGCAACCATTGATATGAATTCTACGGGGTTCGGCACGGAAAGCAAGGAAGGACTCGAGCGATGCGCACGAGTATCTGCCCCGGTAGAATGAATCAGAGAAAGGGGCACGACGAGCGCATGGTGTATTGCCCGACCTGATCCCCTTTGCGCATTGATGGGGCTGTCATTTGACTGAACCGCCCGATAGCGGTCAGTCGTGTGCTTCGGCTAAGGGTCTAAGACTGCCATCGGCCAGAAGCGGACGTTCGCCCACGAGATTGCACCGCCATAAAACTGCCATTCATGAAAGATGATGCCCACTTCGCGCGACGTTTAGCTGGATGGTGGATGAATGGGCTGGGGGGCGCAGAACAGGCACTTCACACGCGTATCGGCGTCCACAACACCTGCCCACAGGACTTCCCGTATATTCTCGAACTCGTCTGACTCAAGAACTGACTTGCGTTGTTCCTAAAGCAGTTGATCGACCCGCGATTTAGAAAGCTATTAGAAGATCCTACGCCAGCCTACTCCAACTTACTCAGGCCAATCCCACCAATGGGTTGGGCAAAATCACATTGTTGGCTGGAGTAAGCTGGAATGAGTTGGCATGAGGTGGGTTTGAGCACAATGAGAACACAATCGACTCCTGATCGCTGACGGAGACCAATCCCGCAGAGAACGAGCTTATTTCTTTTCTTTGGCAATCAAGGCGTGTGCCACCCCAGTAAGGGCAACCGCCTTGTGAGAGGGGAGTTGTGCACGCGCAATCCACTGAAGTGCTGCGTCTACGTTGCCAGCCTTGGTTTGATGAAACGCAATCCTGCCGATCGCCCTCCCGCTCTCAGCGCTTGCCTCGGGAATCAACAGCGCATAGCCAAGCGCCTCTTGCAGTGCGCCATTGCCGGCCCGAGATTTGACAATCTCCCCTAATGTGCTCTCCACTGCATGTTGAACTAGATGTGCTGCGGCGAGCAGCTTGCCGGCTTGATCACCGAACTGCTTCCGTTGTTCAGATGCCCCGGTCGTTTCGACAAACCTGAGCGCATCGGCAACCGCTAGGCGGTGAACCGATAACAACTTGAGCGCAGCCGCAATCCGTCCTGCCTCCGCTGCGGCATTTGCAACAGAGGCGAATGCTACATTTCGTGACTCTGCATTCTTAATCTGTAGGATCGTGTCCATTGCTTTGTCCACTGACTCCACAACTACCTGTCGTTCAGCAGTTCGGCTCAGGGCATAGTCAGTTAGGGAGTCTTCGCTGGTGCCGAGCAACGCAGTCTCCAACGCGCCTGTGTCATCATGCTCTTTCACCTGGATCTCAATGATGTCACGGAGAGCGTTATTGCGGTGTCCCTCTTTTTCAATCACCATCGCCACTCGTTTGGCCTGTACAAGATCGTGAGCATGAGCGTACAGCACGGCAATGCGCCACTGCAGATCCGCACGTGCAAAGTTGTTATATGTTGCGGGAGCTTCTTGCGTGGCAACCTTGAGACTAGCCAAACATCCTTGCAGATCACCATCGGTGAGCTGAGCTTCCGCAATATGTTTGTAGGCCCATGCCTTGACGCCTCGAACAGGGATTGTTGCAGCCACATTACGTTTCTGCGCGTGAGTTTTTCCATTCATGGCTACTGCCCAGAGGAGGTAACTGCGGTACCATGGATCTTCTGCCAGCTTTGTGATCTGGATAGCCTGATCCCACGATCCAGCAGCCAGTTGCACCTTCAGCAGTGGAATGAGTCGGTAGGGGTTCGAATCCCACTCATCTTTCATGGTCGCTAATGCACCGGGCACGTCTCCACCGTTCGCCTGGATTTCGGCGATTCGATAAAACGCATCCCCACGGGCCGCATAGTTGTTAGGAAGCTGTGCGGCGAGTTGCAGTGCTTTTGGAATATCGCCAACTGCGGCATAAGCAACTGGGATATGGGATGCTGCGTTGGCACGAGTAATGTGATTCGAGATACCCCTAAGAGTCGCTTCGGCTTCCCGGATATGACCTCTGCTTGCCTGGATAGCGACAACAATTTCCAGGGCATTGTCTCTGTTTCCAGAAAGCTCCAACTGCGCGGTCTGTATTGCACCAACCTCATCACCGATCTTTTGCTGAGCCCAGAGGATGTCTTGAAGAACATGGTGTTTTACGCTGTCATCATCGATGCGTGCTGCGTAACTACTCGCCTCTCGCAGGAGTGTTTGTGGCGAGCGATCTTCAGCCAAGCCAGTCGATGGATAGAGGAGTATGAGAAGAATGGCGAGATATGTGTGGGTCCAAGTGGGTATCATGGGTTTGCGCTAGAGAGGGGGGGCAAATAGTTCATGAAATCCTGGGCAGAAACCCTTTGGATGCAAATGGGGTCACGTCTTGCAATCCTACAGTCCATCCCATCGGAACCTGACAGGACGAGCACACCTGGATACGGATTCTACGGGGTTCGGCACGGATAGCAAGAAAGGACTCAAGCGATGCACACGAGTATCTGCCCCGGCGGACCGAATCAGAGATAGAGGCGCGACCAGTTCGCATTGATGGCGCCCTCATTTGACTGCCTCCCCGATAGCGGTCGGTCATGAACAGCCGCTTTGGGTTGAGGGCTGCCATCGGCCACGAGCGGACGTTCGCCGCTGAGATCGTACTGCCGTAAAGCTACCATTCATGAAAGATGATGCCCCCACTTCGCGCTACGCTTGGCTGAATCGGGGATGAATCGGATGGGGGATGGTCGTAGAACACGATTGCGGCTCGACCATTCAAGAAACGGGATAATGCGGCATGGGGCACACCTCATTGTGCCGTAGCGTGCGTGACAGTCAAGCCTAAGGCAGACAGAATATCCTCCCTCAATGTTTCGTCAGGATGCGGCGGATTATGCATACGGCTCAAACTGTCATCACCCTATCGATAAGCACTAATTCTTGAATTCCGCTGTCGTTCGGATTACGTTCTTCATGGAATACCTCCTTTTATAGGAATACGGTCCAGTTGTTGGTGACGACAACCGTGCGCTCCACAAAGCACACCTCTTCGTAAGTTTAAGCAAGCCTGGCACAGCGTTAAAAGAAAGGCGTGCATGAGTAGATACTGGTTCCTGACATTCACTGGCCTTTTACTTTTCGCATTCTTTATCCCTTGCCGTTGGTGGTCATATGCCGGGGACGGCCACCTTCAAGATTCCACTTGTATTTCACCCGAACCCCGCTTTGCGTTGAAATTGGGTGCAGTGGATCTCAGTTTGTCACACACATATACATACACGATGAAAGGGTTGCCCAAAGATCGATTTGGGATAGGATTTCGCATCGTTGGCCCTACCTTTGAACCTCAAGTTCCACACAACCCATCGCACCACATCGGAGAGACGAAACCAATTAACCCCAAATTGCGGCTCTCCCTCAGCAATAAACAAGGGCAAAACGTGATCAATATGACCGGAGCACTTCGCCATGACTGGGTCTGGAGTTACACACAGGGGATACTAGAAGAAGCCTTCATCTACGGAATTGGGGAAGAAAAGAAAATCCAAACGGGCAACCAGACCTTTACTTATAGGCACATCGGTGTCTTAGCCGACGAGGGATGGGGGACATCTTTCACTCCAAGATCTTCGGGTGAATACTATTTAGTGCTTGAGGTTATCGAGGGGGATCCTGATGCCAAGAATTATCAAATTGAGCTAGAGGCCACAGGTGGTGGATATGCACTTCTTTAAAGTTGTAGTGAATACGCCGTGTGCCGCATGACCCCTGACGTATTGACTCTGCCATTATCTATTCACGAAAAACTGGTGTTAGGAGACGACCTTCGGCACATCTTTGAGGAAGATGAACAGATGGAGCGGGTCAGTCGGTGATGTAATAGGATCAAGGCGTTCGTAGAATGCTCTGACGGTCTCACCCTTGGCATAGAACACCAATGCGCGATTCCCTGCAATGTTCACAGCGGGGTGCCCCTAGGTGAGCCAGTCGAAGATGGACTCGGACATACCACCTTGGACTGGCTTTTCGGATGGGGATATGGAAGCTGACACCCTTAAAATACCGATGGCGCCGTCATTCGACTGAACCACCCGATAGCGGTCGGTCGTGAACAGCCGCTTTGGGTTGAGGGCTGCCATCGGCCAAAAGCGGACGTTCGCCCACGAGATTGCCCCGCCCCAAAGCGGACATCAGTTCTGTCGGGTCAATATGCCCGGTAACCAGCAAGCGCAGCGGAAGAGGAGTACCTGATGGGAAACAGGGGAAAGAATTGCTCAGACGGGAACACATTTTGATTCACAACGCGTCGTTGAAGCGGACTTTCTCATGTAATTTGTCCGTAAAGTGTGGCGGGACACCTCACTGTCCGCACGGACGGGACAAAAGTAGAATGTCCCCTTTTCTTGTCCTCGCTGTCGTATTAATGTACAGATGTGCCGCACCGGCCACAAAAACACCAGGAAACGTGGCACGCTATCCCCGGTGTCGGTACGAGCTGCGTGTTATGTTTCATATGTCGTAACGTCATCTTGGTTTCTGAATATGATTTTGCGGCCGTCTGAGAATGACATGGAGACACCCACACCTCTTTGAATTGGTATGGGTTCAATTGCCTTTATCTCACTTCCTACAACACTGCACTTCCTACCAAGATCGATGATTTTGTACTCAGCTTTTATCTCATGGACCACCAATGTCTCAGGTCCCGCTTTTGCCACATGCCACAAAATGACGCCGCAGTCTAAGGTGAGACGGTACCAAACAGAACTGACTCTGAAATAAATGACATTCGCGGGGTCGGCCAGCACTCCGCCATAGTGGTACTCTTGGCACAGAAGGGCATCGAGGACTTCGCCATCGACGCTTGGCCACTGGCCATGAATCTCAAAGTCAGTCGGCTCCATGTTTACAAAACATACCGATAGAAGTCAGCAACGCGGACTTTAGCCCGCGTACGCTGCACTGAATGGTTAGGTCTTTTGGCCATGCAACCAGTAATCCTCTCGCCAATAATACAGAGAAATATCTCGGCTATCTTTAACGCTCTGCCACAACTCACCGTCAGCGCGATCACCCCAATGGAGATACCGGTCACGACTGCAATCCAACGGCCTCCAAAGTGAATCGCGGACATCACTCGGGCTGACCGGACGGACATGAGACACCGCTTTCCGCTCGCATGCACCAAACTCGGCAAATCCGCGCTGTCCCTCAATCAAGGAGCACTTGTTCGCTCCTCCGGCCATATCCGGGAAAGCAAGCTGCACCACATCATCCTCCCAGAAGCAAATCGGGCAGATGTCATCTGAGCCAACCGCGTCAGCGAAAGTCAGATAACCGCAACATGAGCATGGATAATTCATCGACCTAACATTGTTTAGATAGACCGTATAATCCCGTTACGACAGATTGTCCACCTCTACCTAAACCGGCGTGCAAGCACCGATGGCCAGCCCTTAACTATTGTAGCAGGCAAGTTCCGCTCCACTTCTGCAACGGGATCGTCCTCTTACGCCGATCGGCATATCCCTCCTTTTCTGATAGCAGTCAGTCGTGGACGGCAGCTTTGGGTTGGGACTGCCATCGGCCAAGAGCGGACGTTCAGCACCGAGATCGCACCGCCCCAAAGCGGTCATCCGCCCTGTCGCATGAACCTACCCGGTACCCAGCGAGCGTAGCGAAAGAGGAGTATCTGACGGGAAATAGCGGGACGATTTGCTCAGGCAGGAACACATTTTGATTCACAACGCGTCGTTGAAGCGGACTTTCTCATGTAATTTGTCCGTAAAGTGTCGCGGGACACCTCACTGTCCGCGCGGACGGGACACTTTAAGGCCTGCACGTTCCTTGAGTTCCTTAACTACCAGATCGCTGGGCCCGTCCGACATATAGAGAAAACGGCCGAAGGGGAAGAACTTGATCGATTGTCCGAACACCGTTGGAGTCCGAAAATGAATGACGTGGGCGAGATTCAGCCCGGTATAATCTGTAATGTCCACAATATCGTCAACTGGCACAACGATCTCCTTAAGATAGTTCGAGATGTACAGGTGCGTAGAATCCATCCGCACTTTCTTCAGGCCAGCAACGGTCCAGATTATGAACGTTCCGACAAGAATCCCAAAGCCTAAGTACTCCATGTCCTTTTCTTCTCTTGTGGGAAGATCCGTACCTATCGACCAGATTAAGGATCCTACGACCCACACGGGAATGATAAATTTGAGTAGAAACGTAAAAGGGGACGAAATCGTTTTCATGTTCCAATTCTCCTGTGCACATAGCCGTGTGGGAGGATGTTTCGATCGTGGCTCTTTCGATATCATCAGCTATTCCCAACCATGCCTGTCTGCTGAGCACCTCCGAACAGTACCGCATAAGGACAGTATACCTGACCATAACCTTATCATCGGCAAACGGGCACTGCATCTCGCTCCACCAGATCTCGAAACGATGCGGAGACGATTGAAGGCGCGAGAAGCGAAGGTAGCGCAAGAGAAGGCCACGGCGGATAACGAAACGCAGGAAGAATTCGAGCGCAACTGCCTCGGCTACTACGGGGCGCAGGACACCTGCGCTGTTGGCACCTTGATGAACGTCGGCTATTGAGATTTCATTCGAGCCAATATGAAAGGAGAGACAATGAAACTCATTACAAGAATCGGCACAAAAAACTTCAACGAAAATACAATTCTGCTGTCGCTTTGATAGATAATCGTCTCTCCAGCAATTACAATGAGACCAGCTATCATTGTAATGACGAGTGAGGCTTCGACTCTACGCCATACTGAAAACTTCCTGCTTACCTTCCTATACTCATTTACTATCGCGACAAGTTTCTGGTTTAGCATCTAAAGCCCATATTTTACCAACTAACACAGCCGAGCACATAGTGACATGAATCCTACGAGGTTCAGCACGGAACGCAAGGAAGGACTAAAGAGATTCACACGAGTATCTGCCCCGGTGGAATAAATCGGAGACAGGGGCCGACGAGCGCATAGTGTATTGCCAGACCTAACCCTCTTTTGTTCTGATGGCACCGTCCTTCGAGTGAAGCACCCGATAGCGGTCGGTCGTGAACAGCGGCTTTGGATCGTGATTTCCCTGTCAGGGCATCAGGCAAGTGTCGGCCACGAGCGGAAGTTCGGCGACGGGGTTGCACCGCCGTAAAACGGTCCTCAGTCCTGTAGCCTTAACGTCAGGTTGTGCCGTCGTGGCCGTTCATATAATTGCGGGTGGGCGGCCATGCTGACCCATGTAGTACGATAAGGCGGGGCCGCCGCCCCGCTACCCTAGCCGGCAATCGGTCACCAACCGCCGTTAGGCTGAGCCGCGCCGACGCTTGGGCGCATTTGGCGAGGTCAGTCCCGCCTCGATCTTGTCCCAGCGATCGATGAACTCCTCGGAGCGAACACTTGTCAGATCAACGATGCCACGCGTGGTGTACTGCTTGACCTTTTTGCGTGCCTCGTCTGAAGTCGCGATGAAATAGTTCGGCGGCGCCGGCGCCTCGTTTAGGCATACGAACACGTAAACGATGCCCGGAATGACCTTATCCCGCATCATCGGCCAACCAACGTTCTGACGCTTCGCGATTGCCTTCACCTGCACATTGACCGTGCGACCGTCCCGCTCCGCGAACAGATCGATGGCCTTCGCGTTGCCGAGCGTCATTGCGACGGTGTAGCCGCGCCGATAGAGCTCGGCCGCGACGAAGTACTCGCCAGCAAGATGGCTGTTGATTCCGTTTGCTCGTGGCATGAACTCCCTTGCTTCAGCCTGACGGCCCCGCGTGAGGGGCGCCGGCGTCCCACTCGACGCGGTTGTTAGGCGTCATCTGGCATTTCGGCCTGAATTCTGGGAAGAAAGGAAATCACCTCCGGCTCCATCTCCTGCCGCAGAGCGAAGCAGTGCTCTTGGAGTTTGAGCGCCATCACGCTTAGGAGCTGCATTGCTTTCGGCAGCAGAGGCGTTGCGTATGGGCTTGCGTTCTTGGGAATCACCATCAGACCGCGATCCGTCTCCATGACGAGGGGTATCGCTACATTCGCATCGGCATCCGAGTGGGCCATCATCGTGTTGCGATCCTCGAGCACCGTCTCGTGCAATGCGATCTCCTCAGCGTTGAGACTGCGAAGCACCCGAGCTGGTAATCGACTATGCGCGAGATCACTCCCGCTGTTGAGGAAGGGCCGGGAATAGGCGACGACAGCTGCCATGTTCAGTGCAATGACGAGAAGCCGATTCTCTCTCGGATAGTTGCGGTAGAAATCGCCGACGAGGAGGAGAGACGCAATCTCGTCCGCCTGCTTAAAGTCGTTGTACGAGATCAGGAAGCGGTTGAACAGTCGGAGCTTGCCTAACTGCTCGTCACTGAGACCTAGATCCTGTTGAACGGTCGACATGATGCCAACTACGCTTAGGCCGATCCGCATAAGAGCCGGATGTGCCAATTTCTGTCCGTATAACACGCCACTACTGTTCATGAAGAATACGCCATGCTTGTTGTCGTTTCAATGAATTGCGACGATGGGACTATTGATCACGGATTGTTACGCGGGGCGGCGTAAGCCACCCGATAGCGGTCGGTCGTGGATGTCTGTTTGGGTCGAACACGGTCCTTCGAGGTATCGACCCAAATGACCTCAACCGCTCCTGTGAGCACATGCTTTTAATAGGTGTACAGGGGTGGTTTTCGTTGCAACCATTATTACTTCTCACAACAACAATCTCGGGGAAACCGATCAGACAAACAAATGGCTCGTTGACCGCCGATCGGTTGTGGCCGTAAGATCCGGTCTCCATGCCACCACCACAGGAACGCGGTCAGATTAATCTTACGGCCATTGCCGTCATCCTTGGCCTCATCGTCACAGGAGTCTGGGTCTGGAAACGGCTATCGCCTGACACCCAAACCTCTATTATCGACCAAGCGATCCCGATCGCAGCCGGAACAGTGGCTGTGGGATTGCTTCTTCTGTTTTTGATTCGCACATTCCGACGGCGTTTCGCACAACGCCGTGAACGAGACCGTCTGATTACGGCCTTCCAACAAGAGCCGTCCCAGAGCAAAAAACTGGACCTCTCCTTTGCCCTGATTGAAAAGAATGCGTACCGAGCCAAGGGGCTCGATGCGATAGCCTCGGAGCTAAAAGTCCTCTGGGAATCTACGCTCCGTCAGGCATTGGGTGACAAGCAACATCGCATCAGGGGGATGGCAGCCAGCCATCTGGGTGTGTTGCAAGACCTGTCGGTCGTTCCGCTCCTCATCAACGCACTGGAGGACGATCACCCCTATGTCCGTGCCTGTGCAGCCCTCGGACTCGGACGGTTGCGGGCAACGGACGCAAAGCCACAGCTGGAACAGATGGCAAAAGAGGATTGGGATCAATCGGTACGCAGCCGTTGTCGAGAGGCATTAGACCGGATGCCCTAGCCCAGGCCGTTAGCTTCTTGTAGGTTAAGGTTGAGGCTAAGGTTGAGTAAATTCAAATCCCTTCTGAATCTTAACCTCGACCTCAGCCTTTTCAGTTTCGCTCGCTACGGCCACGATGGACGGTCCTTGTGAACATCCTGCGGGATATTCTGTACCATTCGACCTCGGCGTTGACGCCTATGCCATTGGCGACACATGAGTTTGTCTCCGGCCTACTAGCCTCCGTCAGGCGGAGTCCTCATCCTGTTGATCATCCACCCAGTCGATGACAACGATCTCCGGGTCGCAATTCAAACGAAACGGGAGCAACGACCACCCCATCCCTCGATTCACATAGAGCGTATGCTCACCGGAGCGGTGCTCACCGGCGACGCGGCCGTTGCACCCGGGGGGTAACCAAAAGGTCGGTATGCCGGGAATCCGCCATTGCCCGCCGTGACTGTGTCCGCACAGGATCAAGTCCACTTCGTGATGCGACTCCATTTGATCGAGAATATTCGGCGCATGTGCCAGCAGCAGCGTAAACCGCCGATGCGCAGCGGGAGGCACACACCGTAAATCTGCACGGTCCAACGAAGGGTCATCGACACCGGCAATGGCCAACTCTCCCGAATCTGTCTGCACAATGACATGCTGGTTGATCAACAAGGTAAGATGATGGGCTTCGGACAGCTCGATGAACTGAGATACCGGAACACCGCTATAATGGTCGTGATTTCCGAGCACAATATACACGGGAGCAATGGTGCGCAGACCCGCAAGAAAACGATACAGGTGGGACAGCCCTTCCGGAAGATTGAGCAAATCGCCGGTGACGAAGATCCAATCCGGCCGCTGTTCGGCCACAGCATTGATCACTCCATCATGACGCGAGTGATACCAATCAATGTGCAGATCGCTCAGATGAACGGCGCGGCGACCAGCCAAGCCTTCATCCGAGCATGTCAGCTTGGACACCGTGTGCGAGGACAGGCCATATTCCAATGACGGCGCCCGGCCGAACATCCGATAGGGCCAGTGTCCTACACTATACCCGATATTCGCTTGAATCCTTTCTCGCCAAGATCCGTACCGTCGTCTCATATCAGATCAGACTCAAGACAACCCACACACAAAAATCTCTTGCCGACCACATCGCCGAATCACTATAACATGCACGGTTCAGACACCGGACAGAAGACGGTTCTTGTGCACGCGCGCCATAGCAGGACCCGGACCACACAGACATGAGCGACCCTTACCTTACCAGTGAGATTCCCGGCATCGGCGGGCATACTCGCGTGATGCCGGAGGATTTTCAGGTCGACGAACAGCCGCTCTACCTCCCCTGTGGGACCGGCGAGCATCTGTACATCACCGTCACGAAACGACTCCTATCGACACCGGACCTGATCAAGATCCTTTCCACCGGACTCGGCCTGAAGGCTCAAGAGATCGGAACAGCCGGACTCAAAGATGCGCGAGCCGTGACCACCCAGATGCTTTCCCTGCACTTGGCGACACCCGACCAGTTGGCTCGGCTGAAGCCGGACGAACGGATTCTGTCCATCGAAGTCCTCGGGCGCCATCGTAACCGGCTTCGTCCCGGCCATCATCGCGGGAATCGGTTCCGCTTGGTGATCCGCAACGTCATGGACAATGCACGGTCGGCGGTGACCGAATCGCTACGCATACTTGAACACCGTGGCGTACCCAATTACTTCGGTCCGCAACGACAGGGGAAAGCAGGAGATAATTACAAAATCGGTGCGACGCTCCTCACAGACGCACGCCGACGCTCGGCGATGAGCCGTTCTAAACGCATCTGGTACCTCAACACATACCAATCCCATCTCTTTAACCGCATTCTGGCCAAGAGAATCGATCGTCTTGATCGTGTCCTGACGGGCGACTGGGCGATGAAATTAGAGAACGGCGCCTGTTTCCAGGTCGAGGATGCCGAGATCGAACAGGCCCGGGCGGACCGTTTTGAGATCAGTCCCACAGGCCTCTTGTTCGGTTCACGGGTATCGTGGGCGGGAGAAGAGCCCGGACAGATCGAAGAATCCGTCATGGCGGAGGAAGGGATGACGAAAGACGTTCTGATCGCCGCAGGTAAAGCTTGCGGATTCCGTGGTGAACGGCGACCGTTGCGGGTTCCATTAGCAGATCTTGAGTGGTCACTCGACGGGTCGGTCCTGACCTTGGCCTTTACGCTCCCCCCCGGCGCCTATGCCACCAACGTGCTGCGTGAATTAATGAAAACCGGCGAGTAGCTGTTTTGTGTTATCGATCGCGTCGAGTCCTTCTGAGACCGTCGACTTGATGACTTGTGGCCCTTCGACTGCCTTCACGACTTTTTCCGAAACAGGAACGCCCCGTACATGCCGGCAATCGCAATCGTCACCAACTCGATGGTCAGCAACATTCGGCTTACGACGGCT
>Ga0224501_10000830_pt1 | contig 23817 bp, 18 predicted proteins | sample SF_Oct11_sed_USG_4_FD_169105 | JGI IMG/M metagenome (GOLD analysis project Ga0224501, IMG submission 169105) | Sediment microbial communities from San Francisco Bay, California, United States - SF_Oct11_sed_USGS_8_1 | ecosystem: Environmental > Aquatic > Marine > Sediment | place: USA... | reverse complement strand
CTGTACATAGATCTTTGGGCCTGGGCAGAAGTTTCGTAATCGGAGAATCGGATATCCGATAATTTGGCCTGGGCCATGATAGGTGACCGATCCCCCACGATTCGTTTGATGCAGATGTATTCCCTGGTTTTCTAGTTCTCTCCAGTGTGGTTCCCAATGCTCGGGCTGTGTGGTTCTGCCCAAGGTCAGCACCGGTTCATGCTCGGTGAGGACCAGGGTGTCGGGCACTTGGTCTGCGAGTCGTTTGGCGACGAGGGTTTGCTGCAATTCCAGGGATTCGGCAAACGGTAACGAGGGAATGGAAAGTACATGGCCCTGGTGATCTGGCGTTGGTGGCACGGGGAATCTCGGGAGGCGACCCAACTAGGTTGCGGGCATCGGGAAGTCTGTGGGCAGGTTCAACGCATTGAGAATGGGCGGAGGGATGCGTTTGATTTTGCCCTGAGCATTCACGGCTACCAGGGTGGCAGAGCCTTCGACGACAAGGCGTTGACTGGTGCGTTCTCGTATCACATGGGAGAAGATCAAAGAGGTGCGACGATTTGCCGCCACCGTCGTTTCAATATCTAAGGTTTCCCCATGCACGGCGGCAGAACGATAGGCCAGCTCAGCCTTGGTCACCCGAAATTCTGTCCCATCCTGAATAAGGTTACTGACCGATTGCCCATGTTCTTCTAAGAAGTGCGTTCGGGCGCGTTCAAAATATTTGAGATAGTTGGCATAGTACACCACGCCTCCGCAATCGGTGTCTTCATAGTAGATACGCACTTCCATGGAGTGGCGTGAAATACCTTAAAACTTCAACGTCGGAAAGACGGGGAGATCTGTGACAACGGTGCCGGTCAGTTTTAGGGTCAGCTCAAAGAGTTGGTGGAACCGTTCGGCTTTGAGCGATTCAAACCCATACCCCATGACGGCATGATCGGCGGCATCAAATAACGATTTCATTTTTGGCCAATCAGTGGTAAAGCGTTGGCCGATGGGATCGCCCAATCCTGCCAAGGTCTGAAATTGCGCGAGAAGGGGTAAACGATATTTCCCATCGATGTCGTTGAGATAGCAAGCCTGGCAAGTTCCCTGCATTTCCTTGGGGAGTTGTTCGACCGTGATATCCCAACTTTTTATTTGGTAACCTTTGAACAAGTGATATTGGGCCGAGGCTTCTAACCCGCGAAAGAGCACGCGGGTCGCCATTTCAATCTCTCGCCCTCGATCGCCGCGCCGTTTGGCCCACGCGAAGAGATCCAACGCGAGCGAGGGTTTAATCTCCTTGGCATCTAAGGCCAAGGATTCCAAAAAACGGAGATTGTCTTTGAGCGATTTGATGAGGCGATCCATCCCAGGCGGGCCACCCCACACGGAAGCCAGTTCCAGCGCTTTGATACCGCTTTTGAGTTTTTCCCATGCGTGGCGATATTGGAGTTGTTCCCACAAACCATAGCCTTGTGCGATATCAACCAAGGCCCGATACATCGGTTTCGACCCTCCGCTGATGCGGTGCTCCAAGGTCTGAAAGATTCGTGCGGCCGCTTCATGCCATCCCAGGTTGAACATTTCGCAGCCGTCTTGCCGTATTCTTGGGGCTTCTTCATCCCAAGGGTTTTCGGAAGGATCGGCTTGTGGAGAAGAATCTGCTGATGGGTCTTTTGTGGAATTGGGGTTTCCTAACCACACCTGGGTGGAAAAGGGAAAGCCTACCAACGTCATGGCGGATGCCATAGCAGGGGATGCGCCTGTGAGGTCTAGGGTGAGTTCACCCGGTGCGACATTCCATGTGGTCAAGAGTGGGCCTAACCCTTGCGCCAGGGCTTTGTGACATGCGGGGAAGCTTTCAGTATTAGGCGTCAGAATCCAATCCCAACGTTGAGGCATCTGGGAGAGGGCTGGGTGGACGTCAGATTCTACGACGGGTTTACACGACTCCTGCAAGAAAAAACAGACCATCTCAGGCTGAAGATGTTGCAGAATGGCGATGGCCGGGGCAGGATCAGTTTGGATGGCCAGCAGGAGTGCTTTGGTCGGTATGTGGGCACTCACAATGGCTCAACTATATCATCGGTGATGAAGCCCGGCAAGAAACTGGGCTGTAGAATGAAGGCGCCTCTTTGTTCCCTTGCTTTGGCATGTGAAATCGGCGTGCTATCCTGCTAAAATCCGAGCCTCATGGAAATTGAAAACGTCATCGAAGCATTTGAGACCAGTGCGGATGTGAAGAATGCTTTCATTCGCACCCATGCTGAACGCGTGGTGGAAGTTGGGCAGTTACTGATCCGGGCCTTTCGCGATGGGAAAAAAGTTCTCCTGTTTGGAAATGGCGGCAGTGCTACCGATGCGTCGCATATAGCCGCAGAGTTTGTGGGGCGGTATCGCCGAGACCGAGAACCCCTGTCTGCTCTGGCCTTGGCCACCGATATGGCTGCGGTGACGTGTATTGCCAATGATTACGACTTTAGCGATATTTTCTCCCGGCAAATTCAGGCCCATGGCCGAAAAGGCGATGTGGCAATTGCCATTAGCACCAGCGGAAATTCCTTAAACGTCATTCGTGGAGCGGAAGCGGCTCACGAGCGAGGATTGGTGACGGTGGGTTGGACTGGCGCAGGAGGGGGAAAGTTAGCCGATGTCGTGGACTATTGTTTCAGTGTGCCGTCTTCCGTCACGGCCCGTATTCAGGAATGTCATATCACGCTTGGCCATGTGTTATGTGAATTCATTGAAGAGCGACTCTTTGGCGACCAGGACTAACCCATCGCTTTCCCCTATTGGGCCGAAGCTGAATCTAGCTCGGCTTCGCACGTATCCCCTTCGCACGCGCCACTCCAAAGTGAACATGACTGATGGGGCCACCCCGTGGCGTCATGGCGGTTCGTTTCAGAAATTTCTCGATACCCTTCCCAATATATTAGCCGGGCAGACGTTCGAGGCGGTGGTCTCGGCCATTGTCACAGCCCGTCAACGCGGAAAGCCGGTGATCTTGGGCATGGGGGCTCATCCCACGAAAGTCGGGCTCAATCCCATTCTTGTGGATCTGATGCGTAAAGACGTCATTACGGCCGTGGCGATGAACGGGGCCGTCGTCATTCATGATTTTGAATTGGCTTATCAAGGACAGACTTCGGAAGAAGTGGAAGCTGAAATTGATTCAGGACGATTTGGGATGGCTGAAGATACTGGGCGTATCCTGAATGAGGCGATTGCAAAGGGATGGCAAAAAGGGTTGGGGCTTGGGGAAGCAGTCGGGCGCTATATGACCTCACGTCCCAAACTGTTTCCTCAAAGGCGAACTAGTTTGCTCGCGGCTGGTGTGCAATTGGGCATTCCTGTCACCGTGCACGTCGCTATTGGAACAGACATTATTCATATGCATCCCAATGCGGATGGCGAAGCGATCGGCGGGGCCTCGCTCCATGATTTTCGCAAGCTGGCGGCCGTTGTCTCCCAGATGGAAGGCGGGGTGTATATCAATCTGGGTTCGGCGGTGTTTCTTCCGGAAGTCTTTTTGAAAACGGTCACCTTAGGCCGGAATCTCGGCCGTGCGCTCAAACGCATCACGACCGTCAATATGGATTTTCTTCCCCATTATCGACCCTTGACGAATGTCGTCAAACGCCCAACGCAGAAAGGCGGAAAAGGGTATAGCCTGATCGGCCATCATGAACTGATGGTGCCCTTGTTGGCTGCGGCGGTGTTAGAGGGGCTACGACGATGAAATTAAAAAAATCATGCGAGTAACCTTTGGCAAACATCCGGTGCGGATTTAACCATTAGGAATGTTATGAAAAAGAAGATTCTGATTGTCGATGACCATCCTGACATTGTGCTGATGCTGACTGATCGTCTTGAATCCTTGGGCTATGAAACGTTGTCAGCAGGAAATGGCAAAGAGGCTCTTCAGAAACTGGATCAACATTTCCCTCATCTGATGTTATTGGATTTAGAAATGCCGCAAATGACGGGCATGGAAGTGCTTCATGAATTAGAAAATATTAGTGCGAAAAAAAATGAAACGGGTGAGACTCAAGGATTTGGCGGCGGAGAACCCCTGTATCTGCCAGTTGTCGTTATGACGGCGCATGGCACCATTACCAAAGCAGTGGAAGCCATGAAAGCCGGGGCATATGATTTTCTCACCAAGCCGATCGAGTTGGATCATTTGGCGTTGGTGCTCAAAAAAGTCTTAGCTCGGGAGGCCTTGGGGCGTCAGGTCGCCTCTTTACGGACAGAGGTCGAAAGTCGTTATAGCCAAATTGTGGGAGAGAGTCCTCAGGTTAGTTCCATGGTGCAGTTGGCTAAACGGGCGGCGGATTCTGACGCCATGGTGTTGCTCTTGGGCGAAAGCGGGACGGGCAAGGAGCTATTTGCCCGATCCATCCATCGATGGAGTAATCGACGGGATATGCCATTTAGTATTATCAATTGCGTCGCCCTCACTGAGACGCTCTTAGAAAATGAACTCTTCGGCCATGAAAAAGGGGCCTTTACTGGAGCTGATACCTTACAGAAAGGCAAAATCGAAGCGGCTGATGGCGGGACGGTCTTCCTCGATGAAATTGGGGATATGCCGATTGGCTTGCAAGCCAAACTGCTTCGCGTGCTCCAGGATCATGAATTTCCTCGAGTGGGAGGAACTCGATTGGTGCGAGTCAACATTCGTGTGGTGGCAGCCACCAATAAGGATTTAAAACAAGCCGTCAAAGCCGGGACGTTTCGCGAAGATCTCTATTTCCGATTAAATGTTGTGAATCTTTCCTTGCCGCCCTTGCGGGATCGTCCGGAAGATATTCTTCCACTGGCCGAATACTTTTTGGCGCGTCATGTGCGGGAAATGAAACGGCAGAAACGAAAGTTTTCCAAATCAGCCCTTGAGACCATGCGGTGTTATCTGTGGCCGGGCAATATTCGTGAGCTGGATAATGCCATTGCTCGTGCGGTTGTCCTTGGGGTGGAAGAAGAAATTTCCACTGATCTTCTCGGGTTGGGAGGGAGCAAAGATGAATTAGAGGAATTGGACAATCTGCCCTATCATGAAGCGATCGATCGATTTGGCACGCATATCTTGGAACAAGCGATGCGTCGTAGCAATTGGAGCCAAACTAAAGCCGCAGAATTACTGGGTTTGCAACGAACGTATCTCTCTCGCCTCATCAAACAAAAAAATATAGAGCAAGACCGGGACTAACGGGCATTCTTCAGCCCTCTCTCTTTCCATGTTCGATGATGCGGGCACCTGCGATGGTGGGTCTGTTGAAAAAAGCCGCCAGCGGCGTTCTCGCCAGTTTTCCGTGCTCACGTAATACCCGTACGCTCCGCGCGCAACACTGGCTGCGGCCTTGCTGAACGGACTTTTTTGAACAGACCCGAAGCTACGGATCACATTTGCTTTCCTGGCCAAATGTGCCCTTTGATATCTTCATTATTCAACACTCCCATGGTGAGAACCCAATCTAGACTCGCGACTAAAACTGGACGTTTAGGCCCATGAACAGACGGCGGCCGGGTTCGGGGTATCCAATATTGCGAACATAATTGGAATCCGTCAGATTTTCAATTGCCAAAAATGGTTTCCAGCCCTTCCACACTTCATAGGAAATTTTTCCATTGACGAGCACGAAGTTCACGTGACTCTCTTCGTCTGGAAAGTTGGTAGGAAAAGCATCCGGGTCACCATCAATATAGGACAGCTGAAGCCCAGCCCCCAAACCCCAGGGTGCGTTATATTGAATTCCTCCATTGAGCTGATGAAACGACCGATCGAAATTTGGATCAATGGGTGTGTCCACATCAATATGGGTATAGGTATAGTCCAACGACATATGAGTGGATTCAGTCACGGCGACTGATAATGAGGCTTCTACCCCCATAGCCGTAAATTCTTCAATATTTTTGTCTTGCCCCCGACGCCCCGGTCCTGGTAGCCGCACGAATTCAATTTTGTCTTTCACATCATTCCGAAATCCGATGACTCTCGTGACCACTCGATCATCCGAATACGATTGCTGGACTCCGATTTCGGTCACCAGATTCCGTTCCTCATTCAGGTCGGTATTGCCAATACTCCCATAGAGATTGAGTAATCGAGGGAGGCGGCTCTTTCGACCAATGGCCGCATGGAGTCTGGTGGACGGTTGTGGCTGGAAGACTATGGACCCACGAGGGCTTAGAGCCGAGACGGTCTGATCCTGATTGATATAGAGAACATCGTAATTCATCCCAGCCGAGAAGACGATCATGGGCAGGGGGGCCCATTCGGTATCCAGGAAGTAGCCTGTGGTGAACGTATCATGTTCCTCTTTCCCGACATTATCCTGTTCCCTATGTTGATCTTGTTTCAAAAAAATCCCGCCCTTGACTTTCAGTTGATCTGCCACCGTTAGGGTGGCTTGACCGTTAAAGCCCATGACAATATTCGTGAATTTGCTGTTGCCGCTCATAGTCTGGTAGGTCGAATCGGGAAACGTGTCCAACGAATTATGAAAGCGGTCAATATACCCATTGCCACGGAGACTCAAGCGGTCTCCCACCTTCGTTTGTCCGTAAAGGTCTACGTACCAGCGTGACCAATCCACAAATCGGTTAAAGGGAATGCCAAATCGTGGAAAAGCTTCGGCATGAATATTCGGGGGAGTATCCAATTCGGCGGTATAGTAACCAGCTAACAGAGCGATCCGATCTTCTGGTCCAACATCGTACCCAATGTTCGTAGAGATATTCTTTTTGCTAAAAGAAGATTGTTCACGAAATTCTCCAGGCTGCACGACCGTGGGAGAAAAATCCTTGGCAAGAGAAAAGCCATTGGTTCGTCTATAACTGCCCGTAACATAATAATTCCAGTCGCCACGACTTGCCCCATGTTCTACCCAATAATCCTGTGTGTTATGGGATTCGTAAGAAGTTGTCGCTCGAGTCGTGGGCGTTCCCGTTCCCCGTTTCGTCACAATATTAATCACGCTGCCTAGGGTATTCGGTCCGTACGCGGGGTCTACTGGCCCGTGAATAACCTTTATGGTCGCAATGTTATCAATCGGTAAATTTTCCAAACGTAAGTCCCCAAACCAGGGATCGTAAACGGGGCGCCCATCGATAAACACGACATTTTGTCTGGCAGTCAGGCCGCGGATGCTGGCATTGCTTTGTCCCGTGGTGCCCCAAACGGAAAGAAAGAGGCTGGGGACAAATCGAAGGGCATCACTTAATGAACGGGCATGTTGATCCAATAAATCCTGATCGGTGATTTCAAAGACCGAGGTGGAAGGGCCGAGGGGTTGATTGGTGGCGTTCACGATTTCGCCTAATTCAAATTTTTGCAAGCTCTGTTCTTCTTGGAGAAAGTCAAAGAGATTCTCAACCTGCGAACTAGGTTCGGATTTGGCTCCAAAGGCGAGTGGGCTCGGCCAAAGAACCAGGATCAGGATCGACCACGTCACGATGTGATCTTGGAAAAAACTCGAGGCCCTGGTGTTGGATGGTGGCATTTGACTGGCCCCTGCACAGTTGCGCGTTGTTCCCGTTTACGCGTTCCTCACAAACTCGATAGGACGAATATAAGCCCCGGTATTTACCTGGATGGGATAGTCGCCAGATGCTGGAAGTGGCTGAGGTCGCGCCCCTGGATGTTGAATGGTCATGATTGTGTCTGTGGCCTCCTGGCATTGTGAGAAATGCTGGAGGCGTTCCCCTCCGGGTTGTCAGATGGGTGTTTGGGGGAAGGGAGCTCCTTGGTAATGGCACAGGTAAACTCTTGTCCATGAAAGTTTAGGAGATAGACAGAAATTTCCACAGGGATATGTTCCCCGTGCTTGGTTCGGTGGGTCGTGTAATAGGAGAGGGTTTTCCCTTCACGCAATTCGTTGAGATGTTCTTGATACCGTTGATTATCATGATTCGGGGCAATGTCGGGTATACGTAGCGCTTCAAGCTCTTCTTTGTTGTACCCCAAGGCTTGGTAGGCTGCCTGATTGGCAAACCTGATTCGTTTGTCGGTGCCCGCGACGAGAATCGCTTCGGGAACTTGATCGAAAGCGAATTGCATGAGTTGGATATATTCTGTCAACCGTTGATACTCATCCAGGGTCAGTTGATAGCTGGGACCTTTGGTTTTTTCTGTGGTGTTGGGGCTGGGCTGCACCACGGATGGGAACCGCCGGATAACTCTTGCGTCACAATCGGGTGATGTGTCTTGAGGAAGCCCAGGCCCTTTGGCGCCCAGGACGGCTCGGCGTAGCACCTGCCGAATATCTTCACGGCTGTAGGGTTTGGTCAAATAGGCAAACGCTTTATTCAGCTTATTGAGAGGAGTCGATTGATTCAGGGAAGTAAAAGCCGTTAAGAGAATAATGGGCAATTTGGGTTGATGACCGGCCAATTCCACCAAGATTTCAATACCGTCCCGGTCTGGAAGGCCCACATCCAACAACACCGCATCAAAATGGGAGTTCATGGCCTTCTCTAAAGCCGCCCTTCCCGTATCCGCGACTTCCACCTGGTACTGCTCGCGGCGCAAATAATCCTCCAGGGCCAAACGGATATCCGGATCATCATCGACGACTAAAATTCGGGGCATATCAGGCATTGCGGCCCTATGGCTTCGACTATCTCGGATGTGAGGAATATGGTCGGGCTGAAGGAGGGCTTGAGATCGACGCGTGCTTCAACCGGCCTCGTGTATTCTCTCCACGATGCAAATTTGAGACTTAATGAAGCGGTTGTTTTTTAAGATGTTGGAAGGCAATAGAATCCAGAAATCGTATCCGTTCGGATAACAACCGTATCGAATAAGATACGATTTTAAACAAAACAGGGATACCACATGTTGGAGTTAGTACTGTAACGTTAGCCAGCACATCACTCGGCTTTTGAGAGTATCCCCGAGCGGGTGTTCTTTGTGGCGATCATTTAGTGCGTTAAATACTGAAATCGCCACTTCGGCTTGCCTTCTTTGTCCTGAGGGAGCCCGTTCTTCCCAAAATCGGTAAGCGCCGCGTAGGTTCAGCAATGTGTAGCTCCCAACCCGAGCATTGGGTGGGGGCTCCCCAGTGATGGGGGCAAACGAGTCAAATACGGGAGAAATAGGATAGGTCGTGGGGCCCACATAATGGAACAACGCTTCTCCATTGAGTCCGTTTTCCAGATCAAGTCGTATTCCTGCGTTCACCTTGGATTGGGCTCCGGTACGCCGACTCAGACCTATAAATTTTTGATCGAAATCCTGGTAGGAATAATTGGCAAAACCACTCAACCATGGCGTGAAGAGAATCTCGAATCCGGCCTCTCCACCGTAAATATTCCCACTACCGCCATTTGTCGGGGAGGTGGGGGCACCAGTGGATAAGGCGTTAAATTGAATCAGGTCTTTGAGATGGTTATAAAACAGATCCGCTCGGAGCCGCAGGCGGTGTTTCTGGAACCATCCTTGATACCCGACTTCATAGGAAATGATCTTTTCTGGAGCTAAGTTTTTTGACCCCCTGGTCTGAGTGACGATTGGACCAAAAGGTGGTGGAAGATTCACCCGGGTCATGACGGCCACATTTTCTTCAAACGCTAAGGGTGGGCGATAGCCGACAGAAGCGGCTACACGGAATGTATGGTCGGGGATCGGTTCATACATCAGGGAACCACGTGGGCTATAGGTTGGGTTGACGAACGTGTCCATATCGAATCGCAGGCCGGCTACAGCAGTAAGGGTTTTCAGGCCGGTCCACTCACCTTGTAGGTACAATCCAAGACGATCTTCTTGGGTGGTTGTTGATAAGAAATTGGATGACGTGCGATTGTGTCGGTAATTTCCACCGTACGTCAGCCGAGCTTGGTTTCCGAGTTCGAGCATGTGCTGAAGAAGGACATCATAGGTGTCGTGCAGAAAATTATTGGTAGTCTTACCGTCTTTATCAGAGGACTGTAAGATTCCCTCGAGAGTCGGAGGTGCCAATGCTTGGGTATTTGTTTCTGTTCTGTTCCAGTAGGTACGGAGAAGCAGGTTCGAGTCTCCATATTCAAAGAGCACGTATGGCAGAAAGTGATCTCCTGGGTTGCTCCCGGCTTCTGTAACTGGGGAGTTAAGTTTTTCTCCATTGACGACTCCGCCTGCCAACCGTAGGTTGGCTTGACCGGGTAAACGGTATTCGGTCAGAACATTGAACTTATAGGCTTGCAGCGCTGTCTTTTCTCGGTTGTCCCAATCGTGGTTTTGATCATAGCCACCCGAGAGCCGGAAACTGAAGTTGTCTTGCCTGTTTCCATAGACTGCAGAGCTCCTAATAGTGTCAAACTCCCCACCGGCAATCTGCATGGTACTGCCCTTCATCTCATCCGGATCCTTGGTGATAATATTGATCACCCCATCAAAGGCATTGAACCCATGAGTAGCTCCAGCTGGGCCTTTGAGCACTTCAATTCGCTTAATCTCGAGCAAGGACACCGGAAGTAGTTCCCAGGGCGGGAGGACTTGTGTGGAGATTGAGCGGCCATCGATTTGTACCAGTAACTTATTAGCTGTCAACTGATTATCGCCCCGCATGCTGACATTGAAATCGGCACCGGTGGTTTGCATCACCTCCAGCCCTGGAATTCGGCGCAAGAGGGTGGGAATGTCAATGGCCCCTGATCGGCGAATATCTTCCTCGGTGATGACATAGACATTAGCGGGGGAATCGGAAATAGGTTGCTCGTGAAGCGCGGCGATACCGATAGTTTCTTCTTTGAGAAAATTTAGGTCTGCTTGGATGAGCGTTGAGTCTATGGCAGAGTGAGTTGTTTGGGGGTTCTTGTCTGTTCCTGCATGCAAGAGAGAATGGGAGCAAAAGGACAATATCAAGCCGATGAGACTGGGGAAAAATATATGAGTCGCGTGTGTTTTCATTGGACGATGTATTCTTGGGTGTAATCCTTGGCCTCGAGACGAACGGGGATGCCCAGAGAGAGGGTAAAGCAAGAGAACAGTAGCGTCATTTGCGAGCCAGGCTCCTGAAATGCGCGCAAGAAAATTTTGTACGAAACCACGTGGTGATACCGGACTCTTTCACCATAGCCATGACTGATATGGCCTCAGAATTCTGAAGATAGCTTTTCATGCGCACTCTCTGAAGTTGCAGGGGGTTGAGCTGGAATGTTGAAACAAAACTGACTCCCTTTCCCAGGAGTGCTGGTGACCCAGATCTGCCCGCCATGTAACTCCACCAAGCTTTTGGTAATCGCGAGACCCAGACCAGCCCCGCGAGCTTTGACATCCGCTGTTTGTCCTCGGTAGAACCGCTCAAAAATCGTCTGTTGTTCCTCAAAGGGAATACCGCTCCCTGTGTCCTGGATACAGGTGGTGACCGCCCCATCATCTTGCTGATGAACGTGAACGGTCACGGTGCCCGACGGTTCGGTAAATTTGATGCCGTTGGTGATCAAGTTCGTCAGAATTTGGATGAGTTTGTCTCGATCAGCGTGAATGAGTGGGAGAGGATCGACGATCTCGGTGTGAAGGGTGAGTCGGCGTTCTTGGGCCATGGGTTGTAAGAGCTCCACGACTTCGCGAGCCAAACTCCCGACATTGACTGGGCTCGCCAGAAGGTCCATTTTCCCAGCTTCAATGCGAGACAGATCCAGGAGATCATTGATCATGCGGGTGAGACGCTCAATGTTATGTTTCACGCGATCCAGATAAAAGGACTGCCGCTCGTTGAGGGTTCCTGTGAGTCCATCCATCATGTTTTCTACTAAGCCCTTGATGGACGTCATGGGCGTGCGGAGCTCATGAGACACAATCGAGACAAACGCTGATTTTAATCGATCAAGTTCTTGTAATCGTTCATTGGCGACCTGCAAATCTTTGGTCCGGCTCAGGACTCGTTCTTCTAGGCTTTGGGCCAGAACTTCTAAATCTTGATACGTTCGAGCGTTATCGATGGCCACGGCCACGTGGTTGGTGATCGTGACTAACAGATCGAGATCCTCTTGGGTACATCGAGTCTGACCTTTATCTGCCCCTAAATACCCTAGGACTTCCATGTGGCTGATGAGCGGAGCGGAGACAAAGGAGACCATTCCAAATTGACGACCTAGCTCAAGAATGTCGGGATTCATTTTGCGGCTGATGGCCTCCAAATCAGGCACCAGGATCGGTTTGCCATGAATCAATAGGGTTTCGTCGAAGGTTTTTGGAGCAATGGAGAATTCAAAACCTTTCAGTTGTTGTTCTAATTCCTCTGGGACGCCTGAAATTTCCATGAGGACTCCTTTAGTTTTCGAAGCATCTTTAAGCACCAAAACCATGCGCTGAAATCCAAGATTTTCTCGAAGGAGCTTGAGGACGGTGCCGAAAAGTTTATGCACATCCAGCGTTGAGGTAATAGCTGCCCCGGTTTGGTGCAAGGTGCTGAGTTGTGTCACGTGCTTGGTAATGGTGTTCATATATGTGGTGATGGCCTTTTCGCGCTGCTGTAGGCTCGTCGCCATTTGATTAATACTGTGTGTGAGTTGCCCCACCTCATCTTGCGTCTCGGCTACGACTGATACCTGAATATTGCCTTCGGCAATTTGTTGTGCCGCCGTGGCAAGCTTTCGCATGGGGGTAATAATACGATTGGTCAGAAAAACTGTCAGCCCAATTCCAAGGAGGATGATCCCTATCGTGAGGAGGCCGATATTCCACACCGTCTGGTATAAGGCGTTCTGCATATGCGTGGTGGATAAGCCCACCTGAATGATGCCAATGATGGCCGCTGATGATTGGGGCGTGGCTGGGGATTGAGTAAGTGTTTCTGGCATAAGGAAGTCGATCATCGTGGATGTGCGAGCCGAACGATAGACCGGGAGGGCAAAATCGTAAATCGTTTCCTGGGAAACGGACCACGACCGAGATGTGGGGACTCTGTCGGATGCCGTTAACGAAATGGCCTTTTCGGAATTCACGGTGTGAAGCACGGTGATCAACGGTTGACCGGAGGATAAGGCGCTTGAGGATTGAGTGAGCAAGGAAGTGGTATGGGTGTTATCAGGAAGGAGTGGTTGACGGGCATCGCGGATAATTTTTGAGGCGTTGGTGAGAAGGCCTTTGGATTGGCTCACCACTATGTTGCCTTGCTGATCCCGAACGACGGCATACACCACTTCTGGTGCCGACAGAGCGCCCTCCAACATTTTCCCCAAGTAGTCCGTATCTTGGATGATCAGACGATTTAGGCTGATTTTATTGAGAGTGTTCACTAAGAATGTTCCCGTGTTTAATAGGGAACGTTTCATGACTCGGATTTCCTGTTGGATAAGGAACCCGCTCAAGCCTGTACAAACGAGGATAATGACCAGACTGACGAACAGAGAAAATTTGGCCCGAAGGCTCAGAAATCTCTGGCTGCCTTCGATTGGGTTGGCCGAAGGGGCATCCGGTGGCGTGGGCAGGTGGTCTTTAATAGTGCTCATCAAAGGACCTCAAGATTTCCGGGGTGAGGGGTAATTCCAGGTACCGTGCGGACTTCACGTTAATCGCATGGTGAACCACTGCTGGGGTCACCATGGTCCCTAATAATGAAGAGGCGCGCGCGGGGAGCACACGAGGTACAAGGGTCGCGGCATGTCGTCCCAAGTCGGCATAATTCAGATAGGTGCCTGATACCGCACCGCTGCGTACCAAGCCAGCAGAAAACCCAATGAGAGGAATGTGGGATTCCAATGTTGAGCTGACGAGGAAGTCTAAGGTGTTTTCCGTGAGGACCGTGCTGTCAGGAAGGAGATACAGGGCATCGACTTTCTTCTTCAATAATTTTAGGGCGAGGGAGACGTCTTGTTCTGAATGGACTTCCTGGGAAATGACGGTTATTCCCAGACTGTTGGCTTGGTGTTCGAGTTGATCCCGCTGCCCTTGAGTTTTTTCCGGATCGAATAACACGCCGATACGGGAGAGTTTCGGGATTAGGGCTTGGAGTGGCTTCAACTGCTGGTCAAATGGGATCTGTAAGGAAAGGCCTACCATGTTGCCAGACGGAAGGGCGTATTTTTCAGGATCGAGGACCAAGCACATGATGACAGGAATGTCCAGAATTTCCAGTTTGGCCGCGAGTGCGGCTTTCAGGCCGACGGCCAAGACAGCATGAGCCTGAGAGGCTCGGATCCTCCGAGCCAAATTTCTTCCCTTAGCCATATCCCCTTGGAGGTCAAATTCCCAGGCCACATTGAATGATGTGGGCAGGGCTTCTTTAAACGCCTCAATGGCTTCGGAATAGGCAGCAATATCTGCAGATTTCAGGATCGCAATATCTTCGGCCTGTGCGTTGCCGAATAAGATGAGGCAGGCGCTGAAGCACAAAGTAAACCAGGCATACTTCATCCAAGATAGAAATCCAGGACATGTGTAAATAATATCGTTCATGAGTATGGTGAAGCCATGTCGTCACATCTATCCTGTGGGTGCTTCCGAGATCGGGAGGATAGGTTGCGGCTGGGGTTCAATGTCGAACGCACAGACTTTCCCTTCTGGGGGATGCACCCGTCATACGGGTAGAAGCAAGGATGGTACCTGGTTCTGGCGAGAGGGGTCTAACACAAAAGCGATAAGGAAATGGGGAGGCGAATCCCGATTACAGCCAGGTTAGCCTGGCATTGGGAAGGGAAGAAAGCAGAGGGAATTGGCAGGGTAAGGTTGTTCGAAGTCTGCCAGGTGATAGCGGCCTTTTGCAGCCGTGTGCTCGGTGTCCGAATCTATGGCGTTGATTTAATCGATCGTTACCAACCAACCGGAAGACGGGCCCAATCACTTTCTGAAACAAATTGGTTGGTGAGGGTGCGCATGACCCGGGACTCTTCCGTCTCCGTAATCATCGGAGTCTGATACTGCGGTTGCCATCCGCAGTTGAGGCAGCGGACAATCGTTTGCCTCATGGTTTCTCCCGCTTCAATAAAAATCAATCCCTGGCATTTGGGGCATTGCGAGAGGGAGTCTTCTGAAACAACGGGAGGGGTAGGTTTTAGGGAGTCCAGGTGAACTCGCGTATGACGCCGTTTATATTTTCGAACTGATTGCTCTGCTTGTGGAGGAAGCGTGATGTTTGCCTGAGAAGGTTGTTGAGTTTTCATAGCCTTGGAACTCCTGGTTAACAAATAATAAACAGTCTTCTGTTCGAGGGCTTTGGGTGCCAACCGCGCTTTCTCGTATGCCTGTGTTAAGAGGTCGCCTGTACAATCTCAGTAATGTTGCCGTGTAATTTCCTTATACCATCCTTATAGCAAGACTAATGCCGAGGGGTGTCGTGAAAGGGCATTCTTTAAAAGAGGCAGATTTATGAGGTTTTTATGAATGGTTTTTTGAAGGCCGAAGCAATAAACAGGTGAAGAAGTTTGAAAATGTTATCTGAACAGATACATCGTGTTATCTGTTTAGATACATCATTTGATGGATTGGGTGAAATGGAGGCGCAAACAGAACGACGGGTCGTATTTCGAGGCGAGTGAAATCCACAGACATTTTGCTTGAGGGAGGGGGCAGGAAACGGAAAACGTGTTATTTGGGACAGGGTACGCGGAAGAGCTGGCGATCTTCGAGTCGCATGGTGACTAATTCTCGGCCCCACACGCATCCACCATCTAACGCGACGAGATGTTTTTTTGTAACAATGCCCAACGCTGACCAATGACCGAAAATAATCGTGTTGTGTCGCGTGGCGCGCTGGGGAATCTTGAACCAAGGGAAATAGCCTGGCGGAGCATCTCCCGGGGGACCCTTGAATGAAAAGTCTGGAACCCCTTCTTGAGTGCACACCCGAAGACGAGTCAACACGTTCGTGGTCAATCCCAATCGTTCTTTGGTACTCAGGGTGGCAGAAGGCCCTACCCCTTTTCGAAAATAGATGGCCGGCAGGGCATCTTGGAAATTGTCATCTTGCAACGCATCCTCCACTTCCCGGGCCAAGGCCGTGGCTTGGTCAATCGACCATGATGGCAACATTCCGGCATGAATCATCACGTACCCATTTTCGGTATGGAGGAGTGGACGAAACCGCAACCAATGCAGCAATTCATCGGCATCGGGGGCCGATAAAATCGGTTGCAATGTGTCTTTTCGTCCTGGTTGCGTAACCTGACTCCAGAGGGCAAGAAGATGAATGTCATGATTTCCCAAAACCGTTACGGCTGAGGGACCCAGTTGTTTCACAAAACGCAACACTTCCAAAGAATGTGGACCGCGATTCACCAAATCTCCCACGAACCACAAACGGTCTTGCGCCTGATCAAACTGGATGTGATCCAATAGACGGCGCAAGGCGTTCATGCATCCTTGTATGTCGCCAATCGCGTATGTTGCCATGATTTCTTTCTCCCACGTATGCTGATGCGGGCGTGGTGTCGAAAAGCAAATTGTACCTGAAGTTTCATCCAGCACAACATGGCCACAGTCCTAGGTGACTCACTGTAGTTAAATCGAGAAATGTATGCTTGAAAGTGTGTTTGTCTTCCAACCTTCGCCCTGGGAGGATCGCAATTGGGCTCAACTCAGTGGGTTGCCCCTGGAAGAGGTATGGATTCCAGTCGATGGAGAGGTGACGGTGTTCGGGTGGTTTATTGATGCGGGGCCGAATCACCCCGTTCTCCTGTGGTGCCATGGGAATGCGGGCAATATCAGTCATCGCTTAGAGAATATTCGGCGATTGTTTCAACGGGGCATTTCGGTCTTGATCTTTGATTACCGGGGCTATGGACGAAGTACGGGAGAGCCATCGGAAACTGGGCTGTACCAAGACGCGCTGGCGAGCTATGACTATTTGATTCAGGCGCGGAAGATTGTGCCTGAACGCCTCATTCTCTTTGGGCGGTCGTTAGGCGCGGGAGTGGCGGGAGAAGTGGCGGTTCAGCGTCCGTCAGCCGGGTTGATAATGGAAGGCGCGTTTCCCTCGATTCAGGCCATGTCCGACCATCTTTATTTTGGGTTGCCGGCTCGATGGGTTATGGATCTCGACTTCAATCTCGCGCAAAAAGTTCGGTCTCTGCAGGTTCCCTTATTAGTGATCCATGGGGACCAGGATGCCATTGTACCAATGGCGTTGGGAAAGCAAGTCTTTGATGCGGCCAATCATCCAAAACAGTGGTACGTGGTTTCAGGAGCCGGGCACAATGACGTGCCGTTTATCGGCAGGGAATCATATTTTGAAACCATCGACTCGTTCATTCACAAGGCTCTTTCAAGATAAAAGCAGCGGATTCGAAGCTTCTCCAGGGTATTGGTTGACCCACCGTTCTCGTGCTGGATACGATCAGCACTTCGTGCCATTATTTCCTCAGTCCCTATGAGCCATCCACCCTCTCTCTATCAAATTAATGCGTCTCGGGGTGGACTTCCCAAATTACCTTTGGCAGAAGCCTGGGTGTCGACGGAAGGGGTGCGTGGAGACCGGCATCGCAATACCGTCCTCCATGGCGGACCCGATCGTGCTATTTGTCTCTTTTCGTTGGAGGTGATTCACGCGTTGCAGAAGGAAGGACATACGATTTATCCAGGAGCCGCCGGAGAAAATTTCACGCTGGCAGGATTGGAATGGGCGTATCTTCAACCAGGAAATCAACTGAACGTGGGAGAAGAGGTTCGCCTGGAGATCACCAGTTTTTGCGAGCCCTGTCGACGCAATGCCCAGTGGTTTCAACAAGGAAATTTTAATCGTATCGCGCAGGAGCAGCACCCAGGGTGGAGTCGGCTCTATGCCCGCGTGCTCACTGAGGGGCAGGTGCGGCAGGGTGATCCGATAAGCGTAGAAACGACGACTGAAAGGACGTTGCCATCATGAAACGTGTACTCGAGCCGGAAGTCATGGATGATCCGGAACAAGTGCTGGCCTACGCCCAAGCCGACTTTGAAGAAGAAAACCAAGGGTTCGTGGATCAGTTTTTTACGCTGTATCCTGATTTGGAGAACCCGCATATCGTGGATCTAGGTTGCGGCCCGGGAGATATTCCTCTGCGGGTCGTCCGCCGTCACCCCTCGTGTCGGGTAACGGGCATTGATGCGTCTCAGCCGATGATTACCTATGCGGAACAAGCCGTGCAAAAGGCCGGATTCCATGATCGTGTCCAGTTTGTTTGCCAACGCTTTCAGGACGTGACCCTGTCCCCTCCCGCTGATGCGATGATGTCCAATAGCCTAGTCCATCATGTACCCAATCCGTTGCGATTTTGGTATAGCCTCAAAACGTTGCTGAAGCCCGGTTCCCCGATTTTGGTGATGGATCTTCTTCGTCCGGAAAGCCCTGAGGCCGCCCAGGCTATTGTCGATGAGCAGGCAGCTGATGAGCCGGAGCGGTTACGGCAGGATTTCTTTCATTCCCTGATGGCGGCGTTTACGGAAGATGAAGTGGCGGCGCAATTGGCTGAACTGAACTTCAGTCGCTGTTTTGTCGATGTTCAAGATGATCGACATTGGATTGTTTACGGGCATGTATATTAACTACGTGTGATCTTGACGGTCTGTACCCCCCCGCTTTAAAGTGGGGCCTCGGTTGGGGGATCGTCTAGGGGCAAGACATTAGATTTTGGTTCTAAGAACCCAGGTTCGATTCCTGGTCCCCCAGCCACTACATTTCTCAGAAAAAATCTTATTGTTCTGCCACCCTTTTCAACTTTGTAAATCTTCAATTAAGTCCTTCCACCAGTTTTTGGTTGAGATTAAACTCTAAAGATTGCTGCCTTTAAACCTAATTTTCCCTGAAGCTTGTTACGTGGTTTGACGTCTGAGAGGGTTTGATTGGTCTTTGTCTGATGATCCCTACTGGACTTGCTGGGGGTTTTTATTCGGAAATTATACTGGTTAGCGATCGGCGAACAGATCGATATAGGGGCGGTATCGGAATTGACGATTGCGTGTGTGACCAGTCATTTCGGTGAGGATGTGATGTTCTATAAACCGTCGCATAAGTTGGTTGGCGGCTGTAAAGCTGATATTGGTCTGTTTTGCCAAATCGTTGACGGAGATAATGGGGTGGGAGAAGAGTTGTTCCAAGACTTTGATGCCATTTGCAGCGGTTCGCCCAAAATTTTCTGTGATGATACGTCGATGTTCTTCACGGAGACTAACAATTCGTCGAGCGGTTTGGGTTGCCTCCTGTGACACTTGCGTTACCGCCGAAAGGAAAAATTTTATCCAATCTTCCCAATTTCCATCATCACGGATGTTCTGAAGCAGGTCATAATATTGATTGCGGTAGCGTTTCAAATGGTGGGAAAGATACAAGACCGGTTGGTGAAGAATTTTTCGTTCGCACAAGAGAAAGGTGATGAGCAATCGTCCCATGCGGCCATTGCCGTCAAGAAAAGGATGAATGGTCTCGAACTGAGCATGGGCCAGCCCTATTTTGATAAGGCTCGGCATCGGATCAGTTTGGTGGAGAAACGATTCAAGTTGGCCCAGCAACTGCGGGACAGCGTCAGGTGGGGGAGGAATAAATGTCGCCTCATTGAGGGTGGATCCTGCCGGGCCAATCCAGTTTTGTGTGGTGCGAAGTTCTCCAGGTTTTCGTTCCATCCTTCGAGCTCCTTCTAATAATCTTTCATGGATTTCACGAATTAACCGAACCGATACCGGTAGTTCGCTAAGGCGTTCAAGGCCAAATCGCAAGGCTTTGACATAGTTGAGCACTTCATTGACATCTCCGGGTCTTTGAGGATTAAACACTCGAGCCTCGGCTTCCAAGACATCATCAAGCGAACTTTGAGTACCTTCAATTTGACTGGAAAAAACAGCTTCCTTACGGATATACATGAAGACAAAGAGGTCAGGAGCAGGAAGAGTTTGGATTGAGCCGTCCAGACGCCCTAGTGCTCGGTCTGCTTGTGAAATGAGCGCCAAGGTTTCGTCATCCATTTGCAGGGGAGGCTCAGGTGGAAGTGGTGTAGGAAGGAATGCGGAATACCCTGAAACTTGGCGGATATATTGTCCGGCTCGTCCTTTTTGTTGTGCTAAGAGTTTCATAATCTATATTGAAGGCTACCTGTTATAAAACTCTACTCGAATTCCATATTGAAGTCTACGATTAATATGGAAAGTATTTCGGTTCTTATTGAAGGTAAACTTGATTCCGTGTGGGTAATAAATAAGTATAATATATTAAGAATTATGAAAATTTTCTGGTTGGCATAAACACCTTTCAATGAGCATGAAGTCAGGGTAAGTCCTAGCGCTGAGGTGATGCTGGATTGGTAGGGCCTGGGTCGGCTTGGCTGGAGGGTGTAATTATGAGGCCGCAAACTGTAGATGGGGCATTTATGCAGCTACGTATTCAAGGAGACACGTATCAGGCTTTGCTATACGCAAAGTTCTAAAATCTTCCACTAGCCCCAGCTATTTCTTCGCTTTCGTCCCTTTCCTGTTTCCACTTATTTCTTCTTCTGAAATTTTATCTGCTGTATGGTCCGATTTCTGATGGCTGGGCTCAGAATCCGCCAACTAACCAAAGCTCTTTCTAAGAGCGGTGGCTCTTGAGTTACAATGGAATTTGTGGCAGGCTGGTTCCGCTTTTCCCATGAAATTCTACCCCTGAACGGCCATTTTCCCCCGATGCTCCTTTGAGGGGGCGATCTATGAAGTTGGCGCCTATCAAGACGATGTCGAATGAACCCCTGGCATTATCGTTAGAGCATCGCCTGATTGTGGCGTTGGATGTCCCATCCCTCCAAGAAGCCAGGAAATACCTTGATGATTTGGAGGGCGTAGTCCGGTTTTATAAAATCGGGTTGGAGTTATTTTTAGCTGTCAATCGAGAGTTTCTGGAGGAAATCCGTGCACGACAATGCCGGATCTTTTTGGATCTGAAGATGAACGATATTGATGAGACTGTACGGCGTGCAGTAAATTTGGCGGCGGACTTAGGCGTTGATTTTTTGACGATTCTCGGCAATCACGCGACGGCCAGTGCTGCGGTCAAGGGGCGAGGGGACCGCGCCATGAAAATATTGACCGTCCCGTTACTCTCAAGCTGGGGAGAAAGGGATCTTCAAGATTTGGGGTTGTTGTCCACCGACAAGGGCGACGGGGCTCGATTTTCCACGCTTGATGACTATGTGCTGTGGCGGGCGGAAATGGCGATGGCACAGGGCTGCGATGGGCTGATTGCCTCGGGGAAATATGTCAAAATCTTTAGAGAACGGTTTGGCCGACAGGCCATCATTGTGTCGCCAGGGGTCCGGCCAGCCGGCCATGATACCCATGAGCATCAACGTTCGCTGACGCCCTTCGAGGCGATTCAAGCTGGGGCGGACTATCTCGTCGTGGGTCGACCGATTCGAGATGCCCCCAATCGGAAAGAGGCGGCGCAACGTATTCAAGCTGATATTGCGTTGGCCTTGCAGACCAGTACCAGCCCATAGAATTCAGTAATCCAACATAGGCCTAATCGGGGGGAACAGATGATGACACAGATGACGTGGTCTCGAATTCTTCTCGTGCATGATGACAAAAGCCAGCAGGGAACTATTCAAACGGCCTTGGAAGATGCCGGGCATGAGGTCGTGGGCTGCCTTTCCATGGCCGATGCCATGGCGCGTGCCCAGCGCGAACCTTTTGTGGTGGCTCTCATCAATGTTCAGCCGTGGGATGAGGCCTGCATCGAATTACTCCGGCATTTGCGGCGTATGAATGGCCACATTCGGGTGGTGCTGAATGCTGAATGTCAGCCACTACTGGCAAAAAAAGATATCATACCTGAAATAGCCATTTCCTATTGTGAGAAATCTGCCACTTCTTCAATGGTCCTGAACCATGTGCATCGTGCCTTTCGGGCCTCTTTGACGCATGCGCTCGAAGAAGCTCAAAACGGTCTCGCGACGCGTACGGCGGGGCTTGAAGAACAACAGGGGCGCTTCCAGCACCTCGTCGAGCATATTCAAGAAGTGTTTTGGATCGCGATACCCGATCATTCAAAAATTCTGTATATGAGTCCCCGTTATGAAAAGGTATGGGGAAGACATTGCGGCAGTTTGATCGACCATCCTCATGACCTGTGGGATGCGGTGCATCCGCAGGATCAGGAATATGTGTTGACGCGCGTCGCCGAGGGGACAGCGGATGGCTTTCTCGCGGAATTTCGGATAGTCCGCCCGGATCAGGCTGTGCGATTCATTCGGGTGCAAACCTTTCCTCTCCGGAATGCCGATGGCGTCGTAACGCGAATGGCCGGCGTGGCAGAAGATATGACCGACCAAAAACGAGTACAGGAAACCCTCGTGAAGTCTGAACGCCAATTTCGTCAATCAAGCCGCATGGAAGCGATTGGAACCCTAGCGGGCGGAATTGCCCATGACTTCAATAATATTTTAACGGCCATTCTAGGTTATACCGAGCTGGCGTTAGCCTCTGTCCCGAAAGACAGTCGGACCCAGCGCAATCTTCAAGAAGTGTTGACGGCCGGACATCGAGCGAAGCATCTCGTCCTACAAATTTTGGCGTTTAGTCGACAGTCGACCCAGGGGAAGAAACCGACGCCCATTCAGACGGTTCTGCAAGAAGCCCTGAAACTGTTACGCGCCACGATTCCGACGACGATTGACATTCGGCAGTCTCTCCAGAGCGAATCCTCGGTGCTTGGGGATGCCACACAATTACATCAGGTGTTGGTGAATTTATGCACCAATGCGGAATATGCCATGCGGGAACGGGGTGGTCGCTTGGAGGTGACTTTGGAAGACGTCGAGGTCTCCGAAAAGAAGGTGAAAGCTGTGTCGGGATTAAAGGTGGGGCCACATGTTCGACTGACCATTCAGGATAATGGAACGGGAATGTCTCCGGAGGTACTTGAACGGATGTTCGATCCCTTTTTTACGACCAAGCCGATTGGGGAAGGGTCGGGAATGGGTCTCTCGGTTGTGCATGGCATTGTGGCCAATCATGGCGGGGCCTTAATGGTGGATAGTCAAAGGGGAAAAGGAACCAAAATCGAGGTGTATCTTCCCACGATTCCCTCTATGGCGATGGATGGGTTAGGAGAACCCGGATCGATTCCCCTCGGAAAAGAAACCATCTTATTTGTGGATGATGAGGAAACCATTGTGCGGCTAGGGAAGGAACTCCTGTCCCAACTGGGGTATACCGTCGAAGTGCAGACCAGTTCACTGGAAGCGTTAACGGTGTTCCGGCAGGATCCGGATCGTTTTGATCTGGTGATTACGGATCAAACCATGCCGGGACTGACCGGTGAGGTCTTGTCTCGAGAGCTCCTTCGCATTCGTCCGGAGCTTCCCATTATTCTGTGCACGGGCTTTAGCCACATCATGACGGCCGAAAAAGCCAAAGCCTTAGGGATCCAAGCCTATCTCATGAAGCCCTTGGCCATACGAGATTTGGCCCCGATTGTTCGGCATGTGCTGGACAAAACGTTCTCACCGTTGGGATGACATGGTGGAGCGGCTTGTTTTCCTGAAAGAAGATACGATTCGGTCGTTTTGGTCTTGCGGGGGCTCAAGAAAATGTATTAAAAAAGGAACGGGCAATGCCCTGTGCAATCAGACCACAATACACTTTTTTAACAGTGTCAATTCCATTCACCATTATGGGGATGCCAGAGTTGATCGCCCATCTTGTTCACCCGGCTTGACGGTTTTGGGGTCAGGGGCTCGACGATTTGGGGCGGCAAAGGAGTTTACGCGATGGCGACCATTCTTGTTATTGATGATGATCCACAAATCTGTGATGTGTTAGAGCAAGCCTTGCAAAATGAAGGGCATCTGGTCCGGAGTGCCTTAAATGGCGAAGAGGGCATCCGCTGCTATCGCCAACAACTGCCCGACCTGGTTCTTATGGATATCCTCATGCCCGAGAAGGAAGGGCTTGAAACGATTCTGGACCTCCGTCGGGAGTTTCCTCAT
>Ga0224501_10000829_pt1 | contig 23832 bp, 13 predicted proteins | sample SF_Oct11_sed_USG_4_FD_169105 | JGI IMG/M metagenome (GOLD analysis project Ga0224501, IMG submission 169105) | Sediment microbial communities from San Francisco Bay, California, United States - SF_Oct11_sed_USGS_8_1 | ecosystem: Environmental > Aquatic > Marine > Sediment | place: USA... | reverse complement strand
AGTCACAGTGGGCACTCAGTCACAGTGGGCACTCAGTCACAGTGGGCACTCAGTCACAGTGGGCCCTCAGTCACAGTGGGCCCTCAGTCACAGTGGGCCCTCAGTCACAGTGGGCACTCAGTCACAGTGGGCACTCAGTCACAGTGGGCACTCAGCGTGACTAAAACTTGAATCAGAATCTTTTGATCTTGAGCCAAATGCTCTTGAGCTCTTGAGCTATCCCAGCGGGGAATGGGTACCCAGCTCTTTTCAGAGCTGAACTGCTGGAAAAAGTATAGATGGTTAGAAAGAGGAGTGGCACCCCAGCTCAGTTACACTGTTACCGGTACAAGTTGGCTCTCTCCCATTGGCTATCTCTTGGCCGTTTTCTTTCCCTTGTTCCTTCTGGTGCCCATCCTAAACTGACATATCTAGATGCCGTTTTTCTGATTTTTCTTCATCCATCTTGGGCCAAACGTTCTCATTTTTGATTTCTTTTGGATAATAACAGCCCCTTACTCTTCCCTCCAGAGCTGACGGCGTATTAAATCTCCGAGGAGTGAAATATCGCATGGACGCTATAGGACCTCTAGTCAGGCGTTATTCTGTAACGGATTATGTTCGAGCGACAAAAGGACTATTCAAGGACGCTCTAGCAAACGCCGATCACCTTTATCTACAGAGCATTGCTTTGCCAATGATGAGCTTCGGTTAGTAAAGCAATTTTTTGTGATGTCATCCAAAATAAAAGCATCAAATACGGGTTAATGCCTGTCGTGTAAAAGTAGCATGTAAAAGCTCGCCAACACCAGTTAGCCTTGGTATAAAATATACAGTGGGTTTTGGTTGTAGGCAACGCCCTTCAATTGCAACACTGCCATTTTAAGCAACAAAGTCTCCGCACCAAACCATTTCACACATACTCCGAGTCAATGTCTGTAAATGCAGCCTTAAACACATTTGGCTGCCCATCAATTGGTTGCTTATATCCAAAACCCACTGTAAGTCAGTCTGGCCTTCACTATTAACCGAAAAACAGTTTGACCCCAATTTCTTATACGCTGGACCTGGTTCACCTATAGCTAAAGACAGTTTTTATTCATACTCAAGCGTGGTCATTTGGGACAAGTTTGACTGTACAAAAGGTACGTAGAAACGTCTTTAGTGGTCAAGGTATATTTATGTCCTTACTCCTTTTGCAGATAACTTGTTCATGTATCCTACAACACCCATTGATATTCTGAGCATTGCTTATGGATATGTCAATGGCATAAAAGAGTTTTGCCTGACTAAACCAGGGCATGTAAAGACGATTCATTTGGTTCACAACAAACCGATGATAGTGCGAAAAGTCCAAGCATTATTCAAAGAAGAGTTCCTGGGAATTCAACGGAACATGTAAGTAAAAAGAATGAATGAGATTTTCGAGTGTAGTATGCGTTTGCAGGAATAGGCCTACTGAGCATTTTGATTCAGCTTTTCCAAGGGTACATTATTAGAGCCTCTGCTTGCACCTATTACCCATAAAGAAGGTAATTTACATGGATGGGTCGGGCCTCCTTTGTCTAGCCTCGGGATCTGAAACCGAGACTATGTCAATGTTCAGGGACGAATTAAGGTCAGATGCACTTCCTGTCATCATTGACTTTTCTGGGATTTGAACCTACAACTCGGTGCACGCAAATCAAGTATGCTAACCACAACCCACGTACTCTGTTTATTGCCATTACAGAAGAGAGTGTACACTTAATTCCGACTCGTATTGTGATTCGGATTCCGAATCAGAATCGTCTGAATACTTGGATCTACCGAAGCCAATTCATGAACTTATATATAAAAATTTGATCAAATTGGACAGGTAAGTTAATTGAAACCAAATCATTCATCTTCATCATCATCCTCCGCCACCCCTTTTCCATTGCAGGGCTAAGGCCTCCTTCTGAGCTGACCACTACTGCCTAACTTTCGCCACGTTAGGCCAGTTTTTACCCATCGCCGTATCATACCATCTAGCTTTTGGGCACCCTCGAGTTTTCTTGATGGTCTGCAAATTAATCGGGTCATTTTCGCGTTGCTAGCTCTTACTGCATGCCCAGCCCATTCTCATTTTGAGGATTATATTAGTTTCGGTGCATCAGAAAGCATTATTCTATCTATTTTACCAATCTTCAGAGTCCAGACCTGGGAAAGTGAGGGGTGTGGGCTGTGTGTGAGGGCTGCGTCATGGGTTGCGTGCGAGGGCTGCGAGGGCTTTGAGGGCTGTGATACCCGACCTCAGTTACCATTGCCAGTGCAGGTTGGCTTTTGGCAGCTGCTTCTGTAAACGGCCATTGACTCAGGAACAGCCTGTGCCTTTACATTGTTACATTATTCATTGAGAATGGTCTAAAACTAGAGTTATCTCCTCCTATCAAACTGTAATTTTCATTACTAACCAGTAGATCTTGCTCTTCATTGTCATCAGCCATCGCTTTCCCACTGCTGGGCAATGGCCTCCCTCTGAGATGACCCCATAATTATTTGTCCAGCTTTTACCAGCATAAAGCCACAAAGGATGTCCTTTTTCTTCTTACCGTTGGTTCCCATTTTAATGGGTCTTGGCCCCCAACTAGTCGTAGCTCTTGCTGCATGCCCACCCTGACCCCATTTTGATGACGTAATATCTGCAGTGCATTGGAAAGCCTGGTTCTCTTTTTAATTGCATTCTTGATAACTTTGTTCTTCTTGCTTATCTATTTTCTAATCTTCTCAGGCACATAGCCATCCTCTTTATTGGACCTCCTAAGCCTGACGTTTGTTGGGACGGTAGGAGCCATGATAAATGCGAGGAGTTCATATTCACAATGATTGCCTACCATGGCGTACATTTGAACCAAACCTCTTACGGTTACAAGCCTAGAGCTCTTACCATTGAGCTATTCCGCTATCCTCCTAGCATAACTACTCATTTCTTCATTAGTCTGATCTTACTGTTATTGTGATAAAGTTATTTTGTATTATTTTAGAGAATTTGAGTGAGCTGGGAGCAGCATGATGTTAGCTAGCTGCTACTTCAAACTAGGGAAGTGATCGTTCTTCGTGAGGGTTTCATAATTACATGTTCTACAAAAATAATGCAAAAACATAATCTCCATAAAAAGTTTAAGAAAGCAAAATGGCTTTGTCTTGTTGACAACATCGTAGTATTGATTCGTGTAATTGCGTGTCTGTTTCAGTCTCCACCATCCACATCTCAACCCACCCTGGTGCTATCACTATTTTCATGACCGAGCTAGTATCATCCATAGAGTTATCCACTAGGATAACTCCACCAGGATAACTCTATGGTATCATAATGCGAGTTTTTATTTCAGCCATTGTCTGTCCATGGATAGACTTCAGTCTGTCTCCTCGATTTGCACAAGTTGTGTGATGCAATTGAAGGGAGATTGAGCCATTTTCTGCCGCGCTGGCTCAGGACGGGTTGGCAGAGTGTGAGCAGTAAAAAGAATCACTTGAAATACTCTGCAATGGCCGGGAATTGAAGCCAGGCCACGGAGAGGACAGACAGTGATATACATTCATTCTCCCACTGAGCTATCATGCGATCTAACTAAGTCAAAGGCAGAGTTCGAGATCATTTGGATCAACCGGATACGCTTTTCAGTGCGCTTTTCGTAATCCCTCACGATTTTATATCACGAGACTCGATTGGACAATTGCCTCGAACCGTATACTCGTGCAGTCCAATGGCCTGCTTATTCAATGGATTATTCAGAGCCTTTTCTAACCTGAATGAACGATTGGATATACCAGATCAGAGGTTGACGAAAAAAACCAGATCAGGGCAAATGGTATGGGAGCATTAGTCGACCAGTCGTTCCCTAAACGCAGCTAAACAACTTAACCAGAATAGGCTTACACAGAGTTATCCTCTCCTACATTGGGCTTTGCTTCTATCACATGAATAATTAATGTGAATGCTTTTTATCCACAACTAAAGCTCAGTTCGCTACCCACTAAGCCATCTCTTCACCCTAATTCAAGAAGCAGGACTCTCCTGCTCCCAGCCTCACGACGATTTCCTAGTTTTTCAAATAGTTGCTTGGGTGTGTGGTGTGTTACTAGGTTTCGGCTGTCTTCAATCACATTTACAATAGCCAAAGGACCTTTGTCCCTCTTGCGCAGTAACTGCCATACCCTGTAGAGCCAGGCCACATGGCTATACTAGAAACACACCTATGGAGTTATCCTCCCTTACATCGGACTTTGCCACTCCTATACAGTCACATGAATATTAATCATCCATTTGAGAACAAAGGTAACAGCCTCGTGCTATCACCAAGCTGGCAGTCATCCAGATGTCTGAAATTCCATCGCTGGTATGAGGAAAGCCAGTATAATTGGTTCACTAGGTGCAATGTAGTAGAACATGCTTACTCACAGCTGAAAGTTATGAGTGATTGAATAAAATGAAGTTTCTTAATCATCGCTTGAACTGCCAATGACCGGATCAGTGTATTATATCATAGATACGACACTGAAATCATAGATAATATACTGAAATAAAGGTGGTCATGTAGATAAAAAATTGCCCAAGTCGACTGTGAATTGTGATTTTGTAAGGGATTAGTATGCCATGCGGGCAATCCGATGGTGAATTGGTTGAATTCCGATGAAACAATTAACAGAATGAAGCAAGTGCCATGTCATATTTATATTGCCATAGCATATTAGCTCGATAGTAGACTGTTGGACTTGTAGACTGCATGTGGAAAACCTGGATTCGAACCCGGTCACACCAGGCTCCCATTGTATAAGCTCCACATTTCAATCATAGCCCAAAAACAAGACGGAACCTCATTACGAATTGGAGTATTGATGCCAACACGCTTGTGGTGTTCCATGCCCTTACCTGATAAAGAACAAGTACAATGCAACTAACCCACCAGCTTATGGATGACGGGTCAGGACATCATACAACCTAGCCAATCCGACAGCTTCTCCTGTCACTATAACGACAGCTTCTCCTGTCACTATAACGACAGCTTCTCCTGTCACTATAACGGTGAAGGTATCATGTGTATGTATAAAGAAAATGGGAACTTCTGGTCTTGGAAGTGAGCATATTATTAATTTACTAGGCCATCAATCGCTTCACCACATTCTTATAAGAACAAATTGGTGATCACATGTGTTCCGTATGACTGTACATTTGGCTGCTGCGGAAGGAATCAAAGTTGAAAGAATGCTTGAACTTTGAATGATAGGGGAAGCAAATTGAATTGCCTGACTGAAGTCAGTTGAGCGGGTCAGTTGTTAAAATGTTTACATTTTTACAACTGACCTAAGAATGACCCTACATGTTTACTCTAGTAAAGTAACAGGCGTAATCTGTGGCTGTTGCAATATTTGAAGTAAACGTAGAAACCTTTGACATCTTTTTATCATGGCCATTGTGCTCTTAACAAATACACCGGGGACAACGCAATTAGATGAGTTCCCTATCCAGTTGATAGCTAGAGATAGTACGCACTTGAAGTAAAGGGAATCACGGCTGTTTATTAAAAAACCGTTGGACCCAAAGGATAAAAGATTTCGCAATCGGATTGATAGTGGCTCTCTGGAGCCATGCTAGTGTTTACAGCGATAACGCCCATGAAAGTACAATAGTAAAAGCGGCTTTATTCAGGGGGCATTTCGAGATTATTGCTATTTAACCCGTACCCCTCACCCCATCCGCCTAATGTTATATCCCCGCACGTGTCCACTGCGGAAGAATTCCTAGAATTTATTACAAACCCGCTATGTAAAGTTTAGATCCCTTGGGTGATAGAGGCTTATTATATAAACTGTGCTAGTTTGATGGTTATCATATGGAGCGTGGAGCGTTGCGTCATAGACTAGACGACTGCTTATCATAAGGCGACATCTATACGAGGGGCTTTGAGACAGAAATAGGAGAAAGAAGGCCTCTAATTTCACATGTGTTAGTCGCCGAGGTGGTTCAGCTCTGGGCTCGTAATCACGAGAATCTGGTTTCGAATCGTAGTCATGTATGAGCTCCCATTGTGTGTATGAGCTCCTCGCATCCCATATCTTAGCTCGAAATAAAATCAAGCCTCACTATAAACAAAGCATTGATACAAGCCTCACTATAAACAAAGCATTGATACAAGACTCACTATAAAATAAAGCACTGGTACAAGTTTAATGGTCCATGTTACACGAGTCGAATACTGCCCAATACTGCTCGAACGCGACATGCTTGTGAATGGAAGTAAACACTTCACCCTATCTGCATCCACCACTAGAAGGCTTTTTCACCAGTGTGGTCAATTAGAACAAAGCCATTGACTGCTATAGTTTTTTGTATAGTGAATCATCGCAAGTTGTAGGTAAATAACATTATGATCTGTTGCTATTTATAGCATTTCGTCATCGAGTACGGCTAAGCCCTATCAGCAAAGATATGGCCCATTCCCAATGAGTTGTCTTCCTAGTAAGCAAGGCCTGAACTATCACTTAACAGCAAGAAGTATGGAGCCTTAAACAACAGTCTGGATAAGGTGAAGTGATGCCTAGCGCACAGGGCCTTGGACCCGGGTCCCTGGTGTGATTCCTAACTCCGATCCTGACGCTAAACAAAGCAGGCCCAACCATATTGTTACCTTGTCAGGATACACCGAGGAAGATAGGTACAGCCGAGCACAAACGTCTGAAATGCAGAGCCTATTGCCACTAATTAGTTTCCTTGTTTTCCTTGGACGCTCGCGAACAGTTCCGGCTTAGAGAGGTGATTCTCATACAGTGATTTGTCTGTCAAGTAATATTTTGATGAAGGGGGGGACCTTGGTACAAAAAAAAGTACCTTGATCTGTGTTAGATTGATCTGCTCTAAGTTGAACTAGTCATGGACAAAGTCAAAGCCAAACTGTACTTCGATCACACGCACTAGGTCGGGCGTGTCCAACCTTACAGACCAACATTTTGGGAAAGCCACAATTTTGAGCCAGAAAATTATTCTTCCAAACTTGGCTAGGATTAGTATAACAGGAAACAACTTGTTCAGTTGCGGTTAAAAGTAATCAGACGTGTCAAAAAAACCAAAATACTTTTATAACTGGATAACTCTGTAACCTCATCTGACTTTCGGACAGTTAATATCTTGCATATCCGTCCATTACTCTGCCTACTTGACTGCTGATGCTTGACCGAACCATCCCTCGCTTCGTTTCTTAATCACGAATTTGTACTTTTGCTATTTTCTCCTTCGTGGACCATTTTGTAAACAAGGCTTTGCCTCAATAATGTCATCCATGTAAAATAAAATTAACCAACATACTTTCATTTCCAGTATAAAGATTGACAATCAAGTGAGTTCAACTTTATCACCAGTCCGTGTCTGTAGATAGTAAAAGGGTAGGTTATCGACCACACTTAGCACACTGGGAGCGGCCAGTTTCGAGTGGGCAGCATCTAGCACACAAGCCGCAGGTTGGCATAGCTGTATTAGGCTATGATCAGAGGTAAAAACATTCAACGAGTGATCGAGGCAACGAGCCGTGGGTCACTCCCAAGTGGTCAGCCGAGCACACCTGCATTAGGTTATGAACAGAAGATACACAAAAAGAACTCAATGAGACGGTTTTTTACCAAACAATATCTACCTAACTGATCAGTTCTTCCCGCTATAATCATTCAGGCGAGGTTTGGAAGGATGACTTCCTGGCTTCCACATGGTGGCCCTAAAACTGCAGCTCGTTTTTCGAAACAAGGTTGGACACACCTTCACTCAGTCACAGCTACCTGCCCCAACCTGTAGCTAGCCCGTGGCCGCATGTAGTCCTAACACTAACTTAAAGTGGCCCCAGTCATTTGAAAACATTGTGAAGTCCTCCAACCAATTGCAATCGGTGTGCAAAACCGCTGTAAATCCCATGAACATGTTATAGATCACTATAATATATGTAGCAAATGATTTCGCCATGACAGTATTTGAAGATACCTCAGGTATGGACCCAGTTTTCGAAAACTTTTGCCGCCAAATCTGAAAAGATTGGGCAGTCAAAGGTAAAAAAACATATTTTTTTACCAATCATTGATTTAATCTGATGAGGAATCAGTATACATTATACAGTGTACACTATAATACTATGGGTGATTATATAATGACAATATACTACAATAGACCAATACAGTTACAAGTACTGCTGGGGCTGTACTTGTCAATATACTCAATAAAAATAGTTAAATCATTCAAAATATTCAATGCAAGACGCCGTGGCTCATACAGACAGGTGAAATTTATTTAGCGATTGGCAACCCTGGTTTGCTGTTTTAAATGCACAGAATGGTTATATCAAAACTACGAAGTTTGTATAATTTAATATGTACATAGTCAGATAGGTGCCAGGGGTGACGACTGCTGTTTTTTCTGTCCATGATTAGATGAATTACAACATTTCGAGCTCGTACTCTCGATACGATAAACTATATACAAAAATACCGGTCCCCCACGAAGGGGGATACTCAAACGCGCTCTCGCGCGCGTGTATACAAAAGGTACATTGGTTCACACAATTTGATAAAAGAGTTTATAAGATTATGTGTGTTGTGACCTTCACTGTCTCAAGGTCAGCACTGTGGGGGCGTGTCATTTCTGCTACGAATAGAATCGGTTGTAGAATCATCGACTGTGCAACAGACCCGTATCATTCATTCAGCTACGTGTGTATTTTACCTATGGGTGAATCAGTTAAGAAAAGATACCGCCTTTATGCTGCGAATATCCTTCCAGGCCAGATGTATCGAGCTGCCCGCCGTCCAACTGCATCTCGCGTTGGATTACCTGTGGAAAGAGAACAAAATGAACTCGTTAAATAACTGCAACTGCGAGTCATCTTCAAGTGGAGAGGGACCAAGTAGTGATAGCGGGATAGCGCAACGGCTAAAGTGCTTGGCTCAAAATCGAAAGAGCTTGGAAACACATACTAAACTAGTCACCCGGACTTGACCACCGCACACAGTTGGCAGGCAACACACTTAAAGCCACACTTTCTATGTTCTTTCATTATTGTTCTACTGAACACTTGATCAGTAGGATCTTATAAGCCTGGGACTTGTTCTGACGCAGTAGGAGATCTGGGATTTATGCGACAACCTCATACTGACAGCTGGAAGCAAGGTGTCACCAGAACTCGCGAAATCAACCCAACTCACGATACCTCTAATAGTGGAGCTGTCACACTATTTCACTTTCCACACTTTTATGAAGAGGAGTGATTAGACTCGTGTACCAGACTGGTTATCACACTGTCCCAGTAATTACTCTCGATATAAAGGTTGAAAAACTGCCAACTCGTGTATCACATCAAATTTGGCAGGGATCTTAGTGTCTCAGGGCCAGATCTGGCTGGCTCTCTGCCCAAATTCCGGTCACATATCGTTATAGAATCAAACCTGGCTAGTAACCCTTGATACAATATCACTAAAAATCAGTTACATAAATAGCTGACGTCACCCGTATAACCATTCGTATACTTTTCGAAGTCAGTCATGAAGAACACAGAATTACAATCAAGGTGTCGGATCAGCGCGGTATAAATAGTGGAGATCCCAACCAGTGGATAAGGGTCAATATCACTCGACGGTTGTTAAATATCCATCTCTCCCTTATCGAGAAGAACACCTTGGAGGAAGGTAACGGAAACCACTTCGTTACGATCCCACGCCAGCATGACTATGACAGGCCATGAGAAACCGGCCTTGGGCAGTACATCTCATCATTAATCCCAGTTAATCACTCCCATCTATACCAACCTGCTCGATATCGCAAGATAGTTCTTCTGGTAGCATCTCATCAATGCTAAAGTCAAGGTCATTGGGGAAATACTGCTGCTGGCTCATCTGCTGCTGCTGTTCTTCTATGTATCTCTGCTGCATAAACTGCTGCGTGTTCATCTGCAGAAAAAAAACTCGTAAAAAGATGGCAGCCAATGCTCATGGCCCTCCCTCACCTCTGTTTTACGAGTCATCTGAGGATCAACAGATCATAGTTTTTTTTACTTCGGAGAATTATGTGAAGAGCTCATTCTCACAGTGGGTGCTCAGTGAGGACCCATGATAAAATGTGAGGAGCTCATTCTCACAGTGGGTGCTCATTGAGAACCCATGACGAAAAGATGATCCGACAAGGCTCAAAAACCTTCATCACTCCAATTTTGCTTGTCATCAAAAATTCGATAAGACCTAGTCTTGGCTCTACTTAGGTACTTGGCGATCCTATTTAACAGACCTTCCAAGCTTGAAGCTTGTTGGAACGGTAGAAGCTAGGAACTATGTGAGCTCATCCTCAAACTGGGCGCTCACTAGGACTTGAAGCCGGAATTTTTCGACCTTGAGCTATCCCGCTATTTGTGTTTAACAGCGAGATAAATCAGTCAAACAACTCAGTCTTGAGGTCATAGCTGAGCGATCAGGATGCCAATTGGCAACAGGAAGTCGTGTCAAGACTTAAATAGTAACAAAAGTTGGCCAATCATGAAAAGATTACATCGGGACACTGTCTCTGCTATCAAAAAGATTACTGCTCAATGCTGCAGTTTCGAGACACTTCCCACCGAATAGTCCCCGCTCTATTACATCCCCAAACCTCTTTCATTGATACAGTCTTGAAGTGACACAAAAGAATGCGCTTTCAGGCACTGAACATGTTGAGTTTCTGGTTAAGTAGTGCAAAGAATTTTGAGCTGACTCCCCTCCCACACCGCAAACCTCTTCATCCTAATGGTCGGCGACTAGAATTAAGCGAGCTTAACCTAAACCGTTGCTTGTTCCTGGCTAAAACAGCAGGCCATCTACTTGGTATTTCAAATGAGGAATTATTGCTTAGTCAAGAGATATGCTCGCAACCGAAATTTTTACCAAAATTTTCGGTCGCAAGCACGCAAACACGGTCGCGGTGAGGAAACGCTGTTGAATTCAGGATGGACTTTGATCGGGTCAGAGTTGTCCTCTCCCAACTTTAACTCCTTGGTTAGAGCTGAACGATCGTTTGCGATTAGTTATTTCAATGTAGTAATCAAGCCTCTTTGTGGTAACCTTGACATTTGCCTAAAATACTTCCGCAGCCACATGAACGAAGCCAAAGCCAGTTGATGTCGTAGCGGGGTTCTATTTCCGGTCAAACTGTTAGAAATCGTGTGTGGGGATTGTGCTCATAGTCGAACTCAACTAGCTACTTCTAGCTAGGAAATTCGGCCAGATTTCGTTTTATAATCACCTCTGATGCTGTGCTTCTCATGAATTTGATTGTTTCTTGCTCTACGATGATGACTGCTCCCAAACTAGCTCAAATAAGATTTCAAGTCAGACGTAGGTGGTCATTCTAACTTTCTACTTTATAGCCTTCGAATTCCCACGGGCTATGGAAGTGACTGAGCTAATCAGTGCGCGCCTTGTAAGCGCGATTTGCGATTTTATTCAGCATCCTAGAGCTGCAGTTTTGAAATTTTTCATGTAACGTTATTTGCGAGTTGTTCGCGATGTTTTCGCAAATTCGCCATCGTATGACAGGCCCCTAAATTCGGTCGTTTAAGCAGGCATTAGACCCTTAAAAATCTCCGCGCCTCAAATCCGGTGGTCTTTGGTCAAGCTAAGTCAGCTCTGTGTGGTGCACTACTAGGTTTGGTGAATTGAAGCAACTACAAGTCAGTGCAGTAAGTTAGTCCTAGGTTTCAATGGACAGCTCAAGATTCAATCAAATAATCATCTGAAGAGCATTATTATAACTAGTCAGCAAAGATATCTAGTACAGGCAATATTACACACTGTAATGTAAGACTATCATGACAGATTGATGATGAAGTAATATGACCGCTGCTCAACATACACGGTGTATTGATTGATCTTAAGGTATGTTAATGCACTCTGAGCAAGCTTCTTTGACCTAGTCGAGGGGCAGCCATAACACTATTAGGATCTACTCATTCCTGCCAAGAAACTAGCAGTCACTGTCCAGAAGTTAGTGCTAGGCAAATACACCCCTCCCCACCTGTACGATCACCAGTTTGAAGGCCTCCTACCGCCTAACCCATAAGTTTGGTTAAGCTTACTACATGTACATTTACATTTTTGAGTCAATTCTGGTGGGGTGGTATCTGAAATTTGTGTTACCTCTTCTATGGGGTGGACCTTCAAATTTGTGTTTTCTTGTGCATGGGGGTGGTATCTCAGCTCTGTATTACCCCATGCATGGGGGTGGCATCTAAGCAGTGGGCTCCATTGTGCATGGAGGTGATATCTCGGCTCAGCGCCTTCTTGTGCATAGGGGTGGTATCTCGAGGTATATTTGGGTAGTTTACCTGTTGGGGATGATAGCTCTCAGACTGATAGGACTCCATAAGCTGTTGGGTGAGGATAGGAGCGCTCGACTTGATTGAATTAGACACCTGAGGGCGCTGGACGGGCGGGCCGCCCTGCAGCGCCATTCGGATCGAGCTCGGCATCGTCTAAAATGGAAGCCAAGCGCATCATGATATCGCTACTACCGCGGCTAGGAGATTGCTGACTACAGGCCTAGCTCATGGTGGTGGCAGCCGCGTCCACTACGATCACAGGTATACAGCCGAGATGGTTGCTGGGCACAGAGCGAGTTTTCCCTACTTTTCCGCTGTTCTATTTAACGGAGTCCCCTAAGGATGAGGCTTGTTGAAGCAATAGGAGCTAAGGAATCTATGTGAAGAACTCATAGTCGCAGTGGGCACTCAGCATGCCCAAAACTTGAACCCATGATCTTTCAATCTTGAGCCTAGCACTCTAACCATTGAGCTATCCCTCAGGCAGTCAACCAAATTTCTATGAACGGTATCATAAAACTACTGTGATAAGACTAAAGTGATGCCTGAATGTAACCAACCTATCTATCACTCAGTACGATAGGACCGTTAGTCGCACTAGCAGGCTTCACTAGCTTTCCGCCGCAAAGCAGAAATCGGATTGGCATTCGCACAGTGCGTATTTAAACAGGCTGAATACATATTAGAACTGGTGGGTATTGAATGAGAAAGGCTTAGTAATGAATGCCCTGATGCCATGAATAGCGTGGAAGAACGGGCTGAACAGCTGATTAAAGAAAGCAGTGCAAGGCACGGAATTGATTCCGAACAGTGCGAGCAGACTGGCGCTCAGCTGAGCAGTACTGAGCAGTAACTTAATAATTCAATTGGGGAATGCAATTAATTCTTGCGTTGGCTCGAAATAGATTCTTTGCTTAGAATTGTCCATCGAGTCTACCATTGTTATTACAGCTTGGCTCGAATGGGCGGGTTGAGTCGCGCTTTCCGTGAACTAACCAGCGACTTACCCTTTGTGACTGCTGTGTCGGGTTCTGTAGTCGATGGGCAGTGCCCTGAGCCGGTAACACTCCGTTCATGTTGCCAGTGAACTGTCTGTGAACTTGATTCGGTGACAAGCTATTATTGTTAGCGCTGTTGGCCATATTCTGATAGGTAGGCATCATTGGGTCTTTACCATATAGACTCTACAATGCGATCGGGAGTCACAGATAATTCTCGCGTGTGGCCCCGAGCGGCCGCATAAAGCTAATAATAGTCCAGTCTAAATGTCACTACTAGCACGCCGTGAGTCTCTACGGGCACAGTGTCACAGACTCACCGTGACAGGTACTTGCTAGAGGACCTACTATATGCGACTAGACACGGCGGGTACTTGCTAGGGGACCTACTATATGTGGCTCAGTGTCACAGGTGCTTGCTAGGGGAGATATTATATGCGACTAGACATGGCGGGTACTTGCTAACGAACCTACTATATGCGACTCGGCGAGACAGGTTCTTGCTAGGGGACCTACTATTCGCGACACAGCGAAACAGGTATTTGCTAGGGGACCTACTCTACATGTATCTCAAACTCGCTCCTGGACATGCCGACATTAGTCTGACCCCCTCCCTAAATGACTTGATAGCTCAGTACCTAGAGCAACTGACCCAGCACAGAAAGATCCTTGGTCATGCCGGATTCCCTCCCCTGAACTTACCGGAACATTGGATTGAGTTGAAACTTTATTAAACTGTTGCTGGTTTTGGTCGGTGGCGGGATATGGCGGTGGTGGGGCGCTATAGCCATTGCCACCCGAGTTACTCGTATACTGTTCATCTACAATAAAGAAAAGAATAGGGGGTCACTCTAAGGTTGATTCACACGCACACACTATACTTCTGGCTAAAGCGTTACAAGCCTTACAGAGTCCTTTGACCGCTGTTTCCACACATGCGGACCATTTTGAAAACAGAGTTTTCCAAATTATACTTTTCAGCTCATGATCTTGGATTTTCCAGATGTTTTTACATCGGGTCATGTGCAGCGCTGTCATGCCTATCAGAGATGGGCTGTTGGACAGTCTCTCAGTACTGCTTACATAAACCAGGCATAGCGTGATCAGCGCCTACGGCAAACGCTAACACAGTCCCACAATACAAAGATCGGAATCGCGCATGAAGATCGGGCTTAAACTGGGTGGGCTCGCTTGTTGACAGTTTTCACGAATACCGTGTACCGCCTAATTTACCGATTCGTCCTATCTCGTTATGATATAATAGCCATAGATATCGCATCACGGCATGCCGGCCCAGCGCTGGTAAACACTCCATACCACGTAGGGTGGCAGTAACATGGGGGGAAACGCGTCCCTGCTACCATTAAGAACACCGCCGCGGGACCAGCCCTTTAAATCAGGGCGGACGTAAGCCGGGCTGTCACGGCTGTAACTACCCGCATGGACAGTCTTAGTTGGGGCATGTGATTCGGATATCAAGCCCTCTCAGTGGTTAGAGTGTAGAATTTAAGGTTACATACACCCAGTACCAGTTCCTGCTAGTCAACACCACGGGACTAGCTTTAAATCTGGGTGGACGTAATGGTACTCCCGCCTCACATTTCACATTCCAACCACCGGAAGGACTCTATCTTTAAATCACCCATGCACCAACTAAGACTTTCTATGTACGCAGATGGTTACAGCCCTGATATATATAAAAGCGTGCCTTACATGACAAGGCTTGCCTGATTGCTACCCTTTCATGAAATCAGTGCAGATTTATTGACGGGTGTAACTTCTGGTCAAGTGGGATCGGTTGACTGGTTAATAGCCAGGTGACGAACAGCGAGTGAGGCTTACTGACAATACCAGCTGACTGCATCAATTACTGGCCAGCCTGGCAAATTAATCAACTTTCAAATCCCCGAAGACCACATCAGTTACGCTGTCGACAGCAATAAAGAGAATAAAATTAAACCTATTCAAGGCGTACTAGCATTGTATCTTAACCAATCAATTCTGGGCCTAAGTTCGTATAAGCTAGAACTGATCACCATATTAATATGAGTGGCTGCGTCAGAGATTTTCCATGTATCTGCATATGTGTAGCAGCAATGAATTCACACATTCAAGGTGAGAAAAAATCTAACGAAATCTTTTAGCGTGGCAGAGACCAGCTCCGGTTTACTGAACCATAGACTCCCTTGACAACCAGTTCAATTTTGTAGCACAATGCTTTATACTGAGTCAGCGGGTACCCGGGTAGCGTAGAGTTGGCCCAGGGCAACAGTCGACTTTCACTCGCTGTATCAACCCTGCCCAGGCCTTGTAGCTTTCCTAGAAACTGCGTCAATGTCTTCCAAGACAGAGGGGTACCAGAACACCATGTTTCGCTGGCAGTCACCGTGTGACAAAGACCCAACTAATGATGTCACTGCCTGGGCAGGGTTGGTATAGTGGTAGTTTGCCATGCCCAAAGCCATCTACACTCTACAACAGCACCCACTGATTCATTGTGAAGCGCGAGCTTCAAGACTGAATGGATTGTACCGTCAGACAACCAACAGGTTTTAGATTTTCCTGTCACCCGCGAGAACCCAGGGTACCAGGCAAATGATGCCATACTACCATGAAGTTACGTATATTCACTTACATGGTTTGGCATACATGGGCTGCGCCAGAGGCGCATTATTCTGAAAGCCGTTGGAAGGGAGCTCGCCAAGTTCATCCATGAAGCTATTGGGCAGTTTACTCAGATTGAGCAAATCCAGATCTTCATGAAGCTTGCCTGTGTCCATGGCGTATTCGCTCATGTACGGCTCCAAGTGTGATTCGGATCCCCATGGAGACAACTACAAGTGGGCAAAAAGAGACGTTACAATTGGTCGCAAACATCGCAACAGGACAGCACTACTGACTTCGCGGAGCGTGTCAGGGGCAGGATTCGACCTCACGTTTCATCAATTGTCACAAAACTGAATCAGAGATCGGCCCACATGAAATTCTTGTATCTCATACAGTTATTGAAGATTAACGTTATCGTCTGGTATGACATCGGGTTAGATACTTGCTTTTTAGCATGGAGCACCGCGAGTGGATCAGTATCAATGCTCCACCTCACAGTGAGGCTTGTTTTGTTTTGAGCTGGGATTTATATGAGGAGCTCAAACCCATAATGGGAGTGCGTCATGACCGCGATTCAGTCACAGGCTCTCACGGCTTTTAGCGCTCTACCATTGAGCTATCCCCGACTAGGACCTGGAGATATGTTAGTACACAGGCACTATTATATATCAGTTTTCAGCTGAGCCGTGTGCAACTGAAGGCGCGGCAAGATAACAAGACTATCTATCAGGACCAGACAGTCTACCGAGGGTCGGCCGGCTTGCAGAGTTACCAGGAGTGGTAAGTGTGAACCGGCGGTACACAACAGATTGCGGATGATAGTTCAGATACATGTATTCTAGAAGAATTTTTGGCACCGATTTCGCCCTGTCGAACGTAGCTCTGATTTTGCCTCACCAGGTAGTGCGCTGATTCTGCCTCGCGGGGCAGCGGCAGCCCAGAGCGGGACTCTGATTTTGCCTGGATGAGAAGGGGACTGCGCCCCGAGTTAGCCTGGCAGCGAAAGGTGCGCTGATTTCGCCTCACACAGCAGTGGAACAGTGCACAAGCTTGTTTGGGCAGAAAATCACCTGCGCCGTCGTCGACAGTTGAAACACACACAGGTTTTCTTGACACAGACAACAAACCCGGGTCAAATTCGTGTGACTTACAGATCAAAACATTTACGAAGATGGCAACTAATTCCGGCGGCCAGTAGGACAGGCGGTCATTATTACCTTTGAATCGAGCAGATCATCGTGCAGAGGTGACCTGCGACCTCCGAGGCTGCTCGTGCTGACGAAGCTGCTCGCGCGCTCCCGATAGCCGTCTCCTGGTGACAGCGTGAACTCTGAGTTATTTGCTGGCGACGCTGCAACAGGAAAAAAGACCGTGTGAAGCGACGAGTTCTTTTATTTTTTACTTCAGCAATTGGCCATCTTAACGGGCCTCATAAGCCTGGGGCTTGTTGGAGCGATAGGACCTAGGATTTACGTGAGGGGCTCATTCTCACAGTCGGCATTCAGCATCACTAAGACCTGAACCCAGCATCTTTCGACCTCGAGTCAAGCGCTCCAGCCGTTGAGCTATTCCGCTACCCCGTCCCATTCATGAAGGTCAGCGCCCACCCCATCCCGAATCATACCGGTCTCAATCCTATCCTTTAGAAACATAGCCGGTGTCCAATACCGCAGCAGCTGCCCTGCGAACTTGTTGTTAAGAGGGACTGTATTGGCACTCAGGTTAGTAAAGAAAACATTTATGTAAGCAATAGGATCAGCATAAACTGAATATAGGCCATGGATAGTTGCGAAACACTAGCCAGCTGTTATGACTGCTGATTTCGGGATGGCCAGCTCTGTCAGTCGACGACGCCACTCGGCAGGGTTGCATGGTATACCGCAGGGCCACTCACCAGGACTGATTGTGCCATCACGCATCAATCCTTTCTTCTTCTCCTTGACCCTCTTCATGGCCATATCTCGTTTAGCTCGCAGTGACTTGCTGTCCATGGAACCGCCTCGCGGTCGCCGCGGTGCTTTGCCCGGTTTTGCCTCTGGATTGATAACCCACCAAGATGATTTCCCAGCGCCTTCATTCTGTATTCGCATAAAGCGGTTGTGCAGCGAGAGGTTGTGACGGATTGAATTCTGCAAAACAATCGGTCACAGTCAGTCACAATCCCGATAAATTGTGGCAACAATCAATACAGGAAGTCGAAAACAGTGGTAAAGTACATGGGTGTACAACCCAAACCCCCAGGAGATTGACCACCATCCCGGCCCACGTCTTGCTTTTGGATCAAGGTGAGTTAGTGCGGCGAACGCTTGTACAGCTCTCCTCACTTAAAACCAATTCACGCACATGTCAGGTTTCCTCGTGAAGAACCTGATCCGCCTCGAGCCCGAAGGACGGACATTTTTTTCCGCGTACGCAACTCAGCAGCTGTGTAACTAAAATCCTAACTGTACTATCAGCTGTTAGAACTATTCTATGCCCGAAACAGCAATGATAGCAGCCACAAGCAAGCCACGTCCTTCCCCAATGTAAACCCTGACCAAGTAATAGCAGAAACATGAAACACAACACGGCGACGTCACCTCACAACTCACGACAGAACGTTACAACAAGGTGTTGCGATTGACGTTTTCGCTGGGGGAAATAACATCTTTCAACCGTCACTCTCTGCTGGTGTTAAACACGAACTCACCTTCCATCCCGCCGAGCTATTACTATCACCTTTATCCCTGAAATACGCCACATTCTGTACCATCCAGTCATAAATCTGCGACAGCGTCAGCCGCTTCTCAGGGGCTGACTGAATCGCTTTCGTGATGAGTTCGGCGTAGGAGAGATTCCCTAAGATAAAACAAAGCCAATTTTCAGAGGACGGAAGTTTGGATCTGCATGTGTCACCATGGACTTTACTGCTGTTCGTATCAAAGTCAAGTTCTCGCTATCAGCCAATGACTTTGATAATAAGGAAAGAAAAGAGGATGTCCACGCTGGCAATCACAAGCGTGTGCGTTTGAGAGTGTTCATCGAACACAACAGTCAAGCGTTGGAGCCTCGAGCGAACAAGCAAAGCGAGAGTCAATATGTTCATCTCAGTCAGGACGGTAGGAAACAGAAGGATTCTGTTACAAGTAGATTGTCACCTCACAGTTCCTAGTAATTACGGAGTAGTTTTCGCACAAAAAAACCTTGAATACTATTGGATGGCCAGGACCTAGTAACCTTCAGGCCAATGGGCCAGTCATTGCACGGCTAATCAGCCAAGCTATCATACGATCAGTAGGACTGCCTAGGTTACACGCCACACACTCACACGCGCTCATAATTACAGTCATCCTCAAGAGGAAATGGCTGAATCGAAAGCTGCACAGGGAGTTAGTTATGCAAAGCGAAATTCAAGGCTAACTTGGACTAGTGCCAATGTGCCAATCCGCGTGCAAGACTGTGAATACATCCATTATACACCGCATTATATAAGCCTGATCGGTTTGCTGACTATACCGAGAAAACTGCTGACTATACCGGGATGGTCGGGGTATGATGTGTCAGGCCGGATTTCGCAGCTTCATTGCAAACCAGTCACAGAAAATCCCCTCCACACGTTTCGCTGCCTGAACTACTCAGCACAGCCATGTTGCGCGAAATTTTTCAGTTCTGACTAGTACTATTACTACTGCCAGAATACTACCCTTTCACAGAGTACTACTACACAGTGGTAGTAACGTTCCAGCGATAGTGCTTCTACTTCAGTAGGCAACCTCAAATTAGGGCGAAAAACAAAAGCCAAGTGGCAAGCGGGAGCAGACCACATCTTGATAGGCCTTTGTTAGTTAGTAAGTAGGATCCTGCTAGTAGCGTAAACTAACCACTAGTCAGAGCTGATGATGAATAGAGCAAGCACGATCTCATTCGTGGAGTCAGCCATGTGAGACACGCACCCGACGTTAACTAGCAGACTATCCAAAGAACAGTTCGTCATGGGCCATTAGTTATGCTGGGCTAATCCTAACCGACCCGATGGACTCTCCGTCCATTCCCAATTCGAAACAATGTCACCACCAACACCAACCCCAGCACGTTAAAAAATCTTGGCCTCCTTTATTAGAGTGTAACCTACACGAGTATGCACAATTTGTTAACCATACGTCCATTCTCGCACGCCCCTAGAGAACTAGCGGATTGGGGTTTAGGAGTGAACTCTCCAGATGTCCATTCCCGATTCGAAAGACTGTCACCACTAACATCGATACTCAGCGAGTTAAAATCTCGTATCCTCCTTAGGCTACACTATATGAGTCTGCGGACTGCTAACCAAACCTCCATTCTAGCACGCCCCTAGAGAACCGGCCAACTGGACAGCACTCCATGACAGCATTTAGGTTGACCTAATTAGAGATTGGTAACAGATCTCGGTACGAGGAAATTCACCTGTGGAACTAAAGAGTGATTAGCCCTCAAGATCCTGTTTGTGAATCATTTGACAAGGAATAAAATTAGATGAGATCACGCAAACTAACCGTTTACTTAATAGAGGGGCCGCTGTGGAAAAGACCCAATGATAATACTGTAGTCAGGATATTAAACCCAGGAACAAGAGAGATTATTGTATAAAATAAACACTTCCTTTATCACGTCAGCGTATTAGCAGCAGTAACACAGAGTAGAGAATGTAAGATGGGGGGGTGTAACTGAGTTTATTGAACAAGTCATCAGCATTCAGTAGTTACTCACCCCATGCATTCTTCCGCGATGATGCCGACTTTTTAGCATTACTGAGGTCTCCCTGTGAGCCTAATTCAGATGAGGTATTTAATCCTGAAGTGGACTGACCAGGTGTCATAGGATCCCCGGATAGGTTGTGTTTGGATACAGTATCACAGTCTAAATAGTCTTCTGGTTCCTCCTGAATAGGACCCTCTGCTGATAGCGGATTCCCTTCACTTTCCTGGACGGATGGGGGATCGATTGGCCTCAAAGGCCATGTATTACACCGAGCTCGCGATTGTGGTTCCAGGTTTGAGTCAATCATGCTCGGATCTGGACTGAGACCTCCAATGATTTGAGAGTCCATGTTGTTCATGCTGCTTTCCGGCTGCAGCAGTGCGCTAAGTGTTAACGACGCCAGGGGTGTGCTGTAACTTCCACTAGTAGTTAATGAATGCGATGCAGAATAACTGCTGTATGTGTTGTTGTTGGTGGTGAGGGAGTAACTCGTAGTGGTAGCCGTGGTTGAATTAGTAGTTGAGCTGGTAGTAGTAGAAGTTCTACAAAATGAAGGCGGTTGTTGTAATAACCTACAAAGCTGAACTGGCTCCATGATGGCCCAGCGAACGAATGAAAACATGAATCACCTCACCTTATTCTTTAAAACACATCAAATAGCATATTCGGCAACGCAATAACAACAAATCATTGGCCGTTTCGGTTTACAATTTTGCAATCCAATAGTTCAGCTTCAATACTCAGCTAATAGAGTATGACGTAGTTCGACAAGTGCGCGTGATGTTACGCGCAGGTGATAGTGATCCAGCAGACCAAAACATCCGACTTGATCATAACAACCCCGTTTCAGTTTTTCCTATTCGCTCAACTTTTAATGCAGGGTCACGTAATCGTTTTAATCTTCAAGGAATAAATTTATGTGTTGCTGAGAGTGTATGATTTTGCTTTGCTATTGGAAATTATACCGTAAACTCTAGACTCTAGAGAAATGTTATGGGGCTGTCTCATATATCCACAACTCCTAAAACTAGCTTCGTAAAGGGAAGACAACTCTGTACATTAACCAGCCGCCGGTTAGCCAGGTGACCAGGCTCTACGGCAAATGGCGGGTAGTGGACGAAAGCATAAAGTTATCCTCCCTTAGAATAGGCGCTTGTCGCCATATGAAGTAACAACCTGTGTGGATAACTCAATTGGCAAGAGAGTCCATTGTCTCTCAACCCTATTCCATGAATGACGGACTGGATTAAAAAAAAACCTGCATATCTTGTAGTAGACTTTTATTATCACAATGGAAAAACTGTACAAGCACCTAATCCACATTCGTACTGGTAAATATTGGGCAGCTCCCGCATGAAAGGTTTGCAATATTTTAATAACAGGACCATTATTGCTATTTTGAGCTGCAGTTGAGCCGCTGATTCATCTATAGACATTATAATATTGGGTATATCAATATATCACAGGCCTCTAAAAATTCCATCTTTACTCGAGTTTGGGATGAACCGATGGCTTAATGGATAGCGTACTGAACCTTAGACTGGTGGTCTCTGGTTTAATTTCCGGTTCGGGCGAAATGTGGCTTTAGGAAACACACTTGCTGGTTTCGAATCGCAGCCTTAAATAAATGAAGCCCACCCATTAATCTTCTCTATTGGGCACACAGGTGTAAGCAAATTGTAATGCTCCCTATAGTGAAGCACCCTGGAAAACGCGGAGCCTAAGACCCAGCAGGGCATCTTCTGGACACCCCTGGATACAACAGAAAAATGTAAGTCAATGGTCGGTGTCTAACAGTCGAAACTTATTCTATTACTTTGATAAGTAAATTTCCTTCCCGTGCCAAGTGGCGCATCAGAGTGGGGCCGATCCCAGTTTCTATGACCTTCGGCCATGCAGCTGCACACGCAGTAAATACCACAGCAGGGGGTCAGTCCACTGGTGGTACTGCATGTACATTACTTAGATGCTGTGTCAAAAATGTAGTAGGGCAATTTCTGTATATCCCTGATACTGGTCAGAATAAACCAGGAGACAAGCATTAGTTCCTATCTCTTCGCCTCGTCTCGTATCCAGACAATTATATTATACCACAGCAGGGGGTCAGTCCACTGGTGGTACTGGGTAAGGGTTTAATAAACGTGGAGCAGCCGTGCATTGATTTACTATGATTACATTGACATAAACTGACGATTAATGCAATCAATGCCAATTCACATCATACGAAGCTGAGCCTTGTCTGAGTGCGTTAATTATGATGGCGCAGCAAGCTCTACAAATACTGTTAGGTAAGTTAGTATGGTGCTATGGCTGATTAGAGGATTTTTCTAAAACTCTCTCCCTTTGCTCACCCAATCAGGAATGGGTACTGGGTCTCTTTAGATCTGGGGACAGTGAAGAGGAGTGAAGAGGAGTGGCATCCACACTGAGTTTGGACAAATGATTTCCTGCCCCCACAATAATGGCCTACAAACTCTGGCTCATTTTATTTGAAAAAAGGTTGGCACACCTGGACAAGGACAAGGATAGGGGACTAGGCTAGCTCTAATTTTGGTAAAAACTTGGTCCTGCATCTTAAGGATTGCAGGTTCGTGTCTCACTGCCAGTGGTGTTGTTTTCTTGGCATGGGCCCTTAGCAAGCCCCACACTCCATATTGCTAGCTTGGATTTGGAACACTGGTTAAAAATAATGGAGGTCCCTGCCAGTGGATAGGAGTCAAGATCATTTCATGGTTGTCAAAGATCTACCTCACTCTTCTCGCTAAGAGTAGCCGAGTTCTCGGTGGCTGACGCGTAAACAAGGCTTGGGTTTATTGACCCCCAACCCTCTCAGGACATTGACCTCCAACCGTTGTGACCCATGTATTGCTGTTTGTTCAAGGCCAGCTGTGGTAAGCTAGGGAGCCTGATGCTTGGGCAACTCACACTCACAAGTCAGACTTCCTCATGAAGTATACCTGGTCTTCTTCGAGGACAAAAGACACTAATCTTTGAGGTCCACACCCTTATGGTGAAAGTGCAGGGTTAGGCACTTGTTTTTCACCAGTCATGGCTTAGCATGGAACACCCAGAGCGGATCAGTACCAACGCTCCATCTCATAGTGGGGCCTGTTTTTGTTTTGAGAGCTTTACCTTGAGCATAAAAATGTGAGCACTTCATACTCACAATGGAGCCTGCGATTACCGGAACCCAG
>Ga0224501_10000828_pt1 | contig 23872 bp, 13 predicted proteins | sample SF_Oct11_sed_USG_4_FD_169105 | JGI IMG/M metagenome (GOLD analysis project Ga0224501, IMG submission 169105) | Sediment microbial communities from San Francisco Bay, California, United States - SF_Oct11_sed_USGS_8_1 | ecosystem: Environmental > Aquatic > Marine > Sediment | place: USA... | reverse complement strand
ATGGTTATTTGAAGGATATTTTATCCCAACATAGTGCAAAGGGTATGACAACCATGTCTGAGGCCATAGTTACTGTTGCTAAGGAGAGTGAATGACGTATGGGGAGGGTGGCACAGATTCAGAAGAGCTACTAACTGTGATCATGGCGGACCTAGAGGCAGTGCTGGCCGATGTCAGCTATTTAATGGCTATGGAGAAGAGTAAATGCACTCCAGCAGCCAGAGCCAGCCGTAAAATTGTACTTCCTGATCCTAGGTATGTTGGCTATTCGTATTTTCGGATGATACGTTAGTATTCTCTTCAATTTTAATACCAGGGTACAAATACAACAACTTGCGCACGACAGCAGTGAGTGACTGTGAGTGTGAGTGAGTGAGTGAGTGAGTGAGTGAGTGAGTGAGTGAGTGACTCACTCAGTCATTCACTGTTAGTCAGTCAGTGCCAGCCAGTGTGAGTCAGTGACTAAACGAATGTGACATATACTCTACATTGCTTGTGGGTGATTCGACATGCACGTCACATTGTATGTACAGACCAAGTCTCGAGTATCGGACTCGGAGTGCACCAGATTGATCGCAGCACCATGGTGGCGGCACTTTAGTTTATAAATAGTATTATCAATCATCATGGTTACCAACCAACTGCCCTGGTGATTGAACACATTGCATTGCCTGTCGATTCAGTTAGTCCTCTTCTGTTCAGCCATAGCAAGCACAAGCCCTTACAATTTTGTGTCCGCGGGTTCGTTGGTGCAAGTACCCTCTCGATCTCATTGCCAATGGTTTTGCTCTTATCATTCCCATAGTCATACACACCGTGACTGTCACTGTGTAAGTGTTATGACCAGCTGGGCTGAGTCATGCTTTGACTTCATAAGCCATGGCACCTAACCCAACTGACTTCTTGCTATCGCCATTGCTAGTCATGGGAATAGCTATATTTTTTTGTACGGGACAATTATGCATAGCTGGACGGGGTATTGGCAAATGGTAAGCATATGTGTGCGTGATGTCCCAGGGATTCAGTAATTCCTATTCTCTCCCATTCCTCATATCCATGTGAAAGTTATAGCAGGTGTTTGCCATCTCTCAATGTAGTTTGAGAACCGAAGTTCCTAACGCGTAAACAGCGGTAACATAATATGGCTATATAGGGTCTGCCCGACGAAATCTCCAGTTCGCGTTGTGCTCATACACATGCATACAAAGCCACGCATAAAGTCTACATCTGCCAAGCTCATTGAATACGCTGGCTAACTGACAGATTGCTTGCAAACTGCAGACTCCAGTGTGCGATAATTGACAGCTCGATGGTCCATCTAGTCTCAGAGCGTCAATTGACATTCACTCTATTATAATGCAAACTATGCCAAACAGTGAACAGGAGCGTGAATGTGCATGGACTAATTGGCTTATAGCCATCTGAGAGCCAGCCAATGCTATCATGACCTATCACAGAGCCCCTCTAAAACCGAGTTAGGGCTATCAGGGTTATCTTTTTGGTGGATATTCACTGCAAAAAGCTGGACTGGATATAAGAATCTCATTGGTTGCTCCGATGCCCTGTTCCAGTAACCTTGTGCGATCAATCACCCCAGCCCATAGTAGATAATTGACTAGGCTGATTGAAATAGATTGATTGGTGGCCGTGCCGGCTTCCTAAGACAAACATTCTTTTGGTATGGTTGGGAAGTAATCTTATGGCTCCAGTGGGAAGTTAGTTACTCTGCTAGCTACCCTGGTAACCTGAGACACTTTGGGCTCTACAAAAAAAAACTAATCCATTATGACGCACGATTAGCTTGTGCATATCAAACAACAGGATTGATGACGATAGAAAACACACCAGGACACTATTGATTGTAATTCGTGTTTCTGTTAGCAAGCTGTGTGTACACTTGTTATAGCAGCTGAGTTTTATTACATCCTGGATGTAAAGATATAGGGATAGTGTGGGCGTCCATCTTTAGCCGCCCTATGGGTTTCTGATATCTACCTGCTATTGATAGTGATGATAGGCTTGCCTTATGCATCACTGATTATTATGTTAGTTTGTGATTTGTGACACTATTCAAGTTTTAAGCTCCATTCATCAAATCAGTGATGATGGTGATTTGAAAGATCAGGTCCACCTAATAATAGAGTAGGTTCTGCTTCACCGATAAACTAAGGGATGAACTTATAATAAATAATAGATGTACTTAGATTTTTATACCAATGTCGGACCGGACGGACGTGCGGGACTAAATTTGTACTCAAAATAAGCCAAATCAATGAGATCGAGGTGCATTGAAGTAGGACCAGAGTACTTATTGACTTCTATGACTCACACTCCAGCGAATGCCTGGACTTCATCGATGGCACTCAACCTAACCCCTTTGCCAGCTACTGGTACCTTATCCCATGTTGTTATGAGCAGTCAGGAAATTCGCCGTCAATCAGATAATATTACTGTTAGGGCTTTCACAGGGCAGTCAGTGTTCAGTTTTTCCATCTCTCTATATGCATATTAGGCGTTAGGATTGTGGTCACTGGTCTGTCGATGTGGGAGATGTGGGAGTGCATTGTCACGCGATATAATCTCAGCCACAGGACCAGCTGGAAAACACACTCACAATCACACTACAGTCCATTCACCTGGCGCTTTGTGTAGCTCTGTGTAATTGTGGCAGTGATGGATGGAACCAAGTGCTAACCAAAGTCGAAAACAAACAACTTGCAGCAACAGTACCAAGAGTCCTCTGTTTTTTACCCTGGCGGTGGGTTGATTCAGTTTTCTAACTACCCATGGACAGGAAACATTCCCAACGCAAGCATTCTTGGATGAGTCAGATGTAATCTTGCCGAAGTATGGGTCTAGGCTTTCTAATCCTCTCCCCTAGAGGAGTACTACCACTAACCGCCCATTGGGGGCGTTGATTGACTACTATTTACTACTATCTGACAGTCTAGCTCTAGCATCAGCCAATTAAGCTATCTCTCTCCTCGAAAATTAGAAAATAGGCGAAGTAACTAGGTGAAAGTTTCATAAGAATGACTGCCTTAATTTTGATTGCAGTGTCGGAGCAACCATTGGTGCATGAACTTGTTCGAAATTATCGCCTAACTAATGCGCTCTCTATCTCTGAGTTGGTTGGAGAAAGTTGATGAGTCCTTGTTCTAAGCTGCGTGTGGTTGTTGTTACTGGTGGGTCATTACCATATTCATTGCATCCAGGTTTTGACCCGCAGAACACAAGCCTACCCATTTCAGTGGTGTCTCTATTCCACCAACCTGTAAATTCCGTTTTATTTGCAGTGTCCGCAGTGTCATGCACAAATATATGGAAAAGATGGGGAAAGTCAACTTTGATGAGATTTTCAATCAGAGGATTGGTAAGTAGAGATAGACTAGTTGTTCTAATTGTGACTACTAGCAGTACTAGTGGTCTAACCTTCATCATTACTGTCTTGCCTCAAGCCACTAGTATTTATGCTCACTGATTGCCATTTAAGTTTTCAGCATTATTTCGTGTCTATTCAGGTGCTGTTTCAGCTGACAAGCATGACCTAGTGCAAGTTGTTCTCTTTATAGGCTTTCTCCTGTTCAAGGAATACTGCACACAAGTAACAGAGTGCCCCATTTCACAGTTGCAGTTCTATGAAAAGGTAGGCCGTCGGATGCTTTGATAGTTGGCGCATTGTGTGAGTACTAGAATCATTAAACAGCCTTTCAGGAAAACTTGTTTCTGTTTCCCTGGGGACGTCTATTTTTACCAACCCCGCCGGCCAAGTGAACATCTATCAGATTGACAATGGTTATTGGACTGTCATTCCGCAGCCAGTGATTTTGCTGCTACGAGCGCCGTCAGTACAGACCAAACTAGTATAGCCAGCAGATTGCCTTACACACTGGCACCAGCATTACATACATTACTTACGTGTGAAGTTTTATGGGGTTACAATTTAGACTACAGCGGTGTGTGTCACAAGTACTCACTCATGCAGGCTGTAAGAGGTTCATTGAGATTAAGCGAATCATTTATTCGGTAACTTCCGAAGGGCCACATGTCAAAGCAGTATCGCTGATTGTAGATTCAGGAATTCACTAGGCTCGATTCAGATGAGGAAAGGATAACGCTGGGCAAGGAGATTTATGATAACTTTATAATGAAGGAGCTCGTCTCCCGATCGCACGTAAGTGTGTATGCATGCGTATCCCTCATTAAACTTGGGCCGGTAAATGGTTGGCTGGCCCTCTCCTACCAGAGTCAGTCTCGACTGGCGCCCTGATCTTTCGCCGTCTTTCACCTTATTTGGTTTCTAGTCGACTTGATGTATATGCCTTGGCGGATTAGAACAGCCGACTGCATTTGAAAAATACATGCTAGTTTGGCTTCGAGATTATGAAACCAAGTGGACAAAATAAAATCACCAGGGCAAACTACAGTCCCATCTAGTCATTAGCGCTTGAACTTTTGACACCTCGGGTTAAATAAGAGCTCTCTAGATCTGAGGAACTGTCTGCCGACTTTACCACAAAATATCATCCACCATGTCAGATGTGGTGAGGGCAGAGCAGGCGTAGAGTCCCCGAATACCGGGCCTCTAAAGCAGTGCTGTGTGTGACTGGCAGCATTATAATTTGCAGACATACTCCAAGGAGACTGTAGATAAAGTACAAGAGGCTCTAACTCACGCTCAGAAGTCCAGAAAGTTAGTCCCGCATATCTTTGAGGTAAGAACTATCAACTCAAAATCTCAGATACTGGGTAACAGACGCCCTTTGGATGCAAGTTGTCGGCGACACCCAGCTGACTTGGTGGCGATGCGCATCAATATTGATTTGACTGAATAATCTGTCAGAATTGCCCTCAGATGGCATCAAGTCACACGTCTTGCAAATCCCAGGTCTTCGCATTGAGGTATGCACACCATGAATCTTTCATCTTTGTAGCCATACATAAAAGAAATCTGTGATTCGTTACGCGGCGCCATCTTTGATAGCTTCATTGAGAGGTGAGTTGTGATACCGCTGATATTGGAGAGACAGTAAAGTCAGGAATGTATTGTTGCCCCTTCTTTCATATCCTGACCGTCTCAGTTTGACCTTCAACTGTCTTGATCCATGTCTGGCCATTGATTCAAGGCCATCTCAGGTGAGCTAGTGATGCTGATGCTCATACACCTCTCCCTCATGAAACCAATTCACGCGCAAGGCAGACATCCTTGTAAAGAACTTGGTCTTCTTGGAGTCCGCAGGATAAACATTAGTCTCGGGGTTAGGCAGAGGCAGAAATTGGCCTACTGACTCTTTGATTCAGCGATTCCCAGGGTGCATCATTAATAGACTCTTTGCTTGCAACCGCGTGCCCATACAGAAGGTAGCTCTATGAGTGACCCTCCCTACGCAACATCGGTTCCGAAACTGACCAAGGTGTTGCGAATTTTTTTTAATCGAATGGAATGTTGACAATTAATGGTGACCAGATAGAGGAGTATCATAGCCATTTGTGAGGTTGAGAGGTAACTGCAGCCATAGTAGTGCATAAATGTGGTGGTATTCAAGATTGCCAGTGATGCAGACAGCCTAGTTAGTTGACTCTGATATTACAAAGTATTCATTTGCATTGATCCGAAGAAGGGCGTCGTATGCTACCTAACACTGAATGAACCCACTCACGAGCAACCAGTAATATTTTCAACAGGATATTTTCAGCTACAACAAAGCAATCAATCACCGGTCCGGTTTGCAGTAGTGAAGTAGCTCTTGCAGTAGTTGTAGTGGCCATTTCAATGGTCAAGAGATTTTCTTTTGAGCTCTGATGGGCTTCATGTTTCTGAACTCAGCGAATATAACGCTGGCAGGCTTGCCTTACCCAATCAATCTGCTGGGTAGAGGGTTGCATGGTGTCCTATGCTGATTTTTAGTTGACTGACTAGCTAATCAGCCATTGAACCAGTCAATTGACATCTGATATGGATAGCCTCAGGCTGCCTCGGTGTAATGAACTGACTGGGTTTATAAACCACAGTGAAGATTCATACACTGAACAGGAACAGGCTATATTTGACTGCCAAAAGCATTTCCTTGACAGAGTTTGGTCTCACTTCACAAACCATGTGCCCAGATGAGAAATACTCTTATTGATTGTTAAATAGCATGATTAAAGTCTGTCCTTGTTGACCCTGGAATCACTCACTGTCTATATAAATGTCTCCTTTATTTTTGTTACAGTGAGAAATACACTCGCTTCTGTCAATGGAAAAATCTAGAATTAAATATGCAGGTGAGCCTCGTTTGCTGCCAACATGGTGGCAGAGAATGCTGTCATGTATACTTGGGCCTCTGAGGTCTCACAACTTTCTGTATACAAAGGATATGAGGTTGGTGAACTGATGAGGTAGTTAAGGAAGACTTGCCTCCTCACTCTCCGTACTTAATCAACCTAGTTTGAGTGAAGATACCTCTAAGCTCCCACCATTTGTATATAGAATGGAGGCAGATGTGCCTCCAGACTCCGGCTACACTTCCCGTGACCAAGGTGACTGATTGTGATTTGGCTTGAAGGGTTACGGATTTCAGAGTACATGTGATTGTAATCTTATGCATAAATGCCAACGACTTCTCTTCTTTGCTGATAGAACCAGTATACAGAGCTGTTACCAGAGTAGCCTTCCTTGCAGCTGATGGCCACCTGCAGTCGCGATAGTGCTCTCTCTGTATATGCTACAATATGATGCTGTCTAATTTTAGTTGACTATGAATGACTTCAGTGTACATAGAATTATTGGCCGTGGAGGCTTTGGTGAGGTCTATGGTTGCAGAAAGGCAGACACTGGTAAAATGTGAGTGACTATTAGTAGCTACTCTGTCTCTTGACTAGTGGGCAATAAATTTAGCAGCTCGCCATCCATTGAGTCGGTGGTGTTATTGATTGTGGACCTATGTCGTGCACACTCCGCACAGGAGCCATTGATCATCAGCAAACCTGCGTCAGACTCGGCTGTCCCCGTCTGCCACTGCTCCGCTGGAAATTGAATTTGCAGAACACTTGCAGTGATAATAATTTACATAATGTGACGGAGAGTATGTGAGAACCTGTAATAAACAGAGGAGTATTGATTACTTAAACAGTGCTGCAGTATGCTTAGTTCTGCTAGCATCGGTATTCTATCGCATGTTTGCTCAGTTGAGTTATAAATACAGTTTATACTTTAATGGCGTAATTGCGACACCATTTACGTGTTAGGTTTTAAAGACTCATTGCGATAAGATAGTTTTGTTCCGCCTTGCTTTTGAGGTGATCAATGGAAAATCTGGAACAGTTTAAAGTATCAGTGGGACGTTATTCAGATTCAGGATTGTTCGTTTACTGCTAAATAAAAGTACAAGTTATATAAAATGGGATAACAACTGCAAAGGTTCTAGCTACCCAAAAATGTTAACTAGTCTGCTTCCAATTGCAGGCATCGCAACGATAAATTCAGTCAGCAAGCGATCTTGTTGAAAGTTTCGAGGCTTTCAAATATTCTTGGAAAGAGGAAGGGTTTTGTTATTTTCTATTTCATAAGTTGGTGTAGGTGGTCAGTGGATCACACGTCACTGCCCCCTGCTGACACAGTGTTGATGTCTTTTCAGGTACGCCATGAAGTGCCTCGATAAGAAAAGAATAAAAATGAAAGGTGGCGAGTCCCTGGCACTAAATGAGCGAGTGATGTTGTCTCTAGTCAGTACAGGGGTGAGTTGTAACCACAGATTTCTCCCCAACAGTTTTTCGCCGCTCAATAGATAGCACTGCAATTTGTTTTCATGTCGCTCAATAGATGGCGCTACGGGGAGTTTTCCCCAAGGATCTACTCTGTGTGTACTTTTTTCACGCATGACACTGTGAACCACTGATTACTTGAAGGCAGCTTTTTAAATGACTGAGTAGTTCATGAGTTTTTTGCCCATGTCTGCTTTAGGCTTAGATCATCATGTCGGTAAGAACACACAGTTGCTGTAGAGATTGTAATTTGCGATTACATTTCGCTGTTAGCGGTGAATAGACTCGCGTGCTGGGTAATCCATTCTTATCATGCCGATTACCAGTTGTTAGCAAACCTTTACACGCAGTCTCTGTTGCAGGAGGGCTGCCCTTTTATAGTCTGCATGACGTACACATTTCAGACTCCGGAGAAACTCTGCTTCATATTAGATCTTATGAATGGCGGTGACTTGCATTATCATCTGTCACAAAACGGACTATATACAGAGACACAAGTTAGATTCTATGCTGCAGAAATCATACTTGGACTAGAACACATGCATAATCGCAATATAGTTTACAGGGATTTAAAGGTAGGAGTAATTTCACCATATTTTCCCACCCATTGACTTGATCGATGCTTAAAATCTGGGGAGGGGGCGCAGGGGAACGGATTCTCAAGGTCTAATTGGGCAGGAGGACGCTGGATCATCGGGGCACCACCTCACCACAGCATCTCACCACCTCACCACAGCATCTCACCACCTCACCACAGCATCTCCTCTGTAGGGTTTTGATACCCTATTCTCTAACTTTAAAGCATTAACTCAATCGGGAAAACATGATTCCACTTAGCTTTTAAACCCCCAGCTTGCTGGTTAGCCGGGTCTCTATACGTCACGACATGTATTGGCTATCCAACAGCAGTCCATCCAGCTCAAATATTGCTGCACTTGATTCAGCTTGGATAGCGCAATATATTCTAACCAACCCATCAATGTGTCAATCAACTAGCCAGGACAATATGCTATCAACTGACCATGCTAACTGTCTGCTTAGAAATGTTCTTCAGCTGACATAAATGTAGTTGAGCACCACTAAACTATCTAAAGTGGCTGCAGCAGTAGTGGTGCTTCTGTCCATCTTAGTTTAGTTTATTGTCTTTTGTATGGTTTTGTTCTATCTTGCAGCCGGCTAATATCCTATTGGATGAAAATGGACATGTCCGAATTTCAGATCTGGGTTTGGCGCATGACTTTTCCAAAAAGAAGCCGCACGCCAGTGTGTAAGTAAATGATTTCAATTGTGTACCTAATAAAGGTGAAGGTTGTCCCTTTGCCAATGGGCGTGTGGGAAGTGTCTGTTAGAAGGGCAAGTCGTACCTAATAAGTATGTGTTATTAACATACATGCTTTGATTTCCATCTTAGTTGACATTTGTCAGCGTTGAGTTAAAGATATTGTTTGAGCATTAAGAGTCCGGCTCAATAGTGAGGTTGACATTGAGTTGGTATTTCAGAGGCACGCATGGGTATATGGCGCCTGAGGTATTGGCAAAAGGCCAAGCATATGACAGCAGCGCTGACTGGTTCTCCTTCGGCTGTATGCTCTACAAGCTACTGAAAGGTCACAGCCCGTTCAGACATCACAAAACTAAAGATCGACATGAGATAGACCGCATGACTATGACGGCAGTAGGTATTACTGCGGATGTCGTCCGCGTCACCACTTCAATTTTACACGTGATAATTAGAGTGACGTCTGGGATCACCAGCATTGTGTCACAAATCAACATTTGCTGCTGATGCGCTTCGTTTTGGTGATGGCCCGACGGCTGATCTGACTATTTAATATCCTTCTAGGTTGCAGCCGGGTAATATCCGATGAACTCATATCGCCCCGGGACCTGCATGGTCAAAACAAGTTTAGTTAGGTTGTCGTTTGCACCAATAGTGTCTTTATCGAGCATTTGGGGCACTTGAACACCAATGTTTGTGATGTCTCTCCAAGCAGAGCCGGTTTCAGGATTCATAGTGCAGGGGTAGCTTAGTTTCGTCAGAGTGGTCTCAGTTCAGTAACCCCAGTAAATCCTCGATTGAACGAGCCTCAGTTTGGATAAATAACGAGTAAAAGGCCACTGAAATTTGCACCCTTCGGTTATGGTTTCTATTCATCATCATCATTGTCAGCTATCTGTGTTCGGCTGCTGGACAAAGGCCTCCTTCCTACTTAACCGCACCGCTCTGTCGTCCAGACGAATTCAAGCTACTCTCCTGTATATGTCTTTGTTCCAATCAAAGGAACCTTAAAACTGGAAGACGATGTATTGTAGTTCTTTTAATTGAGTTGTCACCACTGTATTTCTGTATCATTCGTGAAACTTTCTAGTCATGTTTATAGGATGTGGAATTGCCGGATAGTTTCTCTGATGAGATGAAGTCCTTGCTGAAAGGTCTACTAAAGAGAGAGGTTGAGGAACGGCTGGGATGTCAAGGTCGTGGGTAAGTACCACTGTTAACTGTATGCACATATCCGAATGCGGGTGAACTATTCGGGTGGTAAACTTTTTAATAGCAGGATTATACGATAGCCATACGCCTGTAATATTCTATGTCTACAGGTAGAGCTCAGTGGATCCTACTGTGACTGTGAGTTCCTCACATAATTCCTGGCTCTTACCGTTCCAGAACAAGCCTCAGGCTTAGGAGATCCACTAAACAGCATGATCACAAGGAAAAAATAGAATTTTCTCAAATGGCACTAATTTGTATACAAAGCTCAATCAGCCTTCAATATGTTTGCCTTGGGCATGTGACGACTGTCATTCTAAGACTGAGCGAGTTTCCTCTCCTGACAGAAGGTCTTTGAACTGGTGGAATCTTTTCTCAAAATGTTTTGAGCATATCTTCCGATATATGCATAAGTTAACTAAATCAGGATACACAGACAACTTGATTAGCCCTACAGACACGTCAACATACAATCGCACTGACTAGTATTGTAGCGCAAACCGGCCTCCAGAGGCCATTACAGACACATAATAATAATTTTCGCTGACTGTCACAGAGCGACAAAGACCGCAACTAATGGAGTTGATGGCTAGGCAGGTTTTTTGGCAGTGGGAGCCCATGCCCAGGGTCAGCTCCACTCTACCAGAACACCCGCTGAATGGTATGAAGCATGAGCTACAAGACTGAACGGATGGTCCTGGGAGGTTGGGGGTCAGTCAACCTAAGCCATTTGTTTACACGTCATCGAAATTCGGCTGCTTTTAACAAGAAGGGAGAGGCGGATCTTTTACAACCGTGAAGTGATCTTGACCCTAATCCACTGGTTGGGACCTCCATTTTTTACCGTGGTAATCCGAACCCACACTAGCAATTTGGACTGAGAGGCTTGTTAAAGGCCCATACCTGAAAAACACCCCACCGGCAGTGAGACTCGAACCTGCAATCCTTCGAATACAGATCCAAGCTTTTACCAACTGAGCTATCCTGCCAGGAAAAACATCCTCGTCATTCATGCATATTGTAGATAATAGTGCATTATAATATCTGTCCACGACCATTCGAGTCTCCACCTGGTTACACCTGCATTGCTAACATTACATGCAAGCCCAGAAACGGCGGGATAGCTCAGTGGTAATGAGGTGAAGCATTGATACCGATCCTCTCGTGAGGCTTCATGGAAATTCCTGGAAATTCTTGAGCCCAGCCCGGTTACTCTGGCAATGCCCATGTGCTTTGAAATTGTCTTTTTACCTTTTTTAGAGCTGCCGAGGTGAAGGAGCATCCATTCTTTGACGGTACAGACTGGCAGCTAGTCTACCTGCAGAAATACCCGCCCCCGATAATCCCGCCCCGGGGCGAGGTGAACGCTGCCGATGCCTTCGATATCGGCTCATTCGACGAAGACGATACCAAGGGTATCAAGGTGAGATTAAAATTGCCAATGCGAATTTCATTCTTTGAGGTACTTCATTGAAAAATGGCTTTGACTTGATTTTATTTTTCATGAGCAACTTAAATGAGACCATTTTACATTAAGGTCCATGGAAATTAGAAATTCTATCTAGTCAAACAAAAGCCGGTGTCAAAAAAAGAGCTCAGTAACAGTTCAGGTCAAAATCCAGAATCTCAACTGTTTAAGCAAATGGAAATGATGTTCTGGTTTCTTTCCAGATTGCTGTCACTAGTACTAAAGCTATTCCAGACTAGCATTAGTTTTAAACCCAGTTTATGTGCAAAAATCGTTAGAGTTGGTCAATTGTTAAGTTTCAAGCTCATATAATGAACAGCTACTAATTCAGATTGGGTATTTGTATGAGACTAGCCTTGGCCAGCCCTGGACACCCGAGATGCGTGGTTAGATAAAGCAAGCAATTAATTAGCTATACTTAGCCCTTGATTATAAAGCCTGCTTTTTTTAGAAATAGTTTGCCTTCTTGTGGTCTCATAGTTTATGCTCATTAATTGTGAGGTAGAGGTAGGCGTTAGCCTTGATTTCCTATAAACAGAGATTACTTTGACTGACAGCTGTTATTTAATATTCTCTGAAATGCGCTAGTTTCTATGGTGATTATTATAACAGTTTTTCAGTTGGCCATCGATGCTAGGTGTCAGTAGTTGTGACACCACCCCCAATCTGTTTGTGATGGCTCGTACCATGAGCGTCACTGGATTCAGTAGTCGCAACCCAGGCTGTTTAGCTTTATTCGAGGTAAAGCATTGGCTTAGTGGATAGCACACTTGCACACGATGCTTAGAACCATAGGTTTCTGACTAACTGATACATTGATGGTCATCCGTGTGGTTGCAATGATAAAAGACGCTAAGGTTTCGAGAATAGGTCCATTATCGTACTCTACGTATATACGTTCTGCATGATCTCACTCATGTATATTTATAGCTCAGTGATGATGACCAGGCATTATATAAAGACTTTAATATGGTCGTTTCTGAACGATGGCAATCTGAGGTCTGCGAGACGGTCTTTGATACAGTTAATCTCGATGCGGACAAACGAAGACCCAAAGTCGTAGACGAGGAGTCAAGTAAGTAGGAGAGGATAACTCTATATAGAGTGAAACCGTGGCTTAGTGGATAGCATACTGGGGCTTGAACCAGGGGTCCTTGGTTTGATTCTCAGTTCAGGCAAAACTTTGTCTTTCTTAGCACCCTCATTGATTTTGGATTGCGACATTAGATAAAGGAGGTTCACCTATAGAGTTATGTTTTCTCCCTTCTATGACGCAACACTAGACTGCATATATGATCGGCAACCTATACCATGATAAATTGATTTGGTAGGACTTATTAAAAGTTATCCTGCTGTTTCATTCAGCTTTACTTCTATCCATTTACAGATAGTGACACGGACTGCATAGTAGAAGGTGAAGTGTCTAAGCTGGGTGGACCATTTATGCAAAACTGGCAGAAAAAGCATCTTAAACTTTACCCCAACAGACTCGAGTTTTACTCAAAGAAGGGCAATGGCACAATCAACAGAGACCAAGTTGAGGTACAGTTCGAATCAGCAAACTTTTTTTCATTCATTTATTTATTGTATAATGCTTCAGGACTTGGCAAGCCTAGTCAGCAGAAGTTCTAAGCCAGAGGCTTGTTTGGGGCAGTATAGGAGGTTAACATCAGATGAGGAGCTCACAATCTCATAGGCCAGCATGAAAAAGCCGTGAATACAACAGGATCATCCCATGTTGAGTCAAGCGCTCTAGCCACTGACCAATCTCATCCCGTATTATCACACAAGTGAAAACTGACTGTGATATCTCCCATATCCCACACTGGTTTATAACTGGTTATTTTTTTGTAGTTGATCTCTATGCTAGATATCAAAGAGATTTTACCGGATTTCCAAAAACTCAACAAAACAGACAATTGCATCATTATTCATTTGAAGAATGACTCAAAGATTGCAGTCACTTCACCAGTAAGTGTTCTATAAGTCAAAGGCCCGGTTTCAGTCTTTTTTATCACAACAATACCATGCAACGAAGTTGCTGCCTGGGCATGGTTGCCATGGTTGCCATAGCTGCCATGGTTGCCATGGCTGCCCCGGGCCAACTCCACTCTACCTGAGCACCCATTGATTCAGTGTGAAGCAGATAGTTGGGAGGTTGGGTTCAGTCAAGCTAAGCCATTTGTTTTGATGTCACCTGCCGAGAATCCAACTACACTTAAAAAGAAGGGCGGGATGGATTTTTGACAACACTGGAGTGATCTTGACCCTGCTCCACTGGGTGAAACCTCGATTATTTTCACAACAGTGATCCGAACTCATGCAAGCAATGAGTATTACTATGCTTAATATCCTTATAATGCTTATATCAACTGCTAATTGACCCATTTAAATTTTCTAGGATCGGATTCTCATCAACCAATGGAAAGATGAAATCCTACACGGCTTCCAAATGTCTACTCAAATAATGGCTACCATGAACAAAAAAGCCAGTAAAATGTACGGCGCGAGCATAGAGAATAAACGACATCCGATCGACAATACTAATAACAGCTACTCATAGTGAGTGTCACATGACACACCACTACCAGCAGCGATGGGCTACTGTCTCAGCAGGTCCCCTGTGCTGTCACAATGGGTTACCCTTACTGTCACAATGGGTGGCCCCTACTGTGACAACATATGCCTCCTACCATCACAGGTGCCCCTAAGTGGCCTTTGTTGTCACTGCGGGTGGTCCTGTTGTGACTAAGGTACACTGCACTATCTTTTATTGTCATGACAGGTGCCCCCAAGTGTCATGACAGGTGCCCATCACTGTCACACGGTGCCGTGGGTGCCGATCTCTACAGTCGTGTCTTGCCTAGGACACTGTGTGAGGTCCTGTATGAATCTAGTCAGAGTTTGCGACGCTTAGTGAATCTCTCGTGTGGCTCGGTATCGCGCGAGACATGTGCTTGTAGTACTGTTGACACTTCTGCAAGAGACACGCATTTCTTATTAATATCATGTTGTATTTTGTGGCGTTGTAATTGAAACTGCGATAGTTTTTACCGTTTATAAGAAAAGAAATACTTTTATGATAAATTTTGATAGGCGAGCAAGCGCTAGGGCGTAGTGTGTGCATCGTAACATTCTGTTGTCTCTTCTTACCATCATTTTTTAGTAAACTCGTGCTATTCCCTGGTTCACTGTCTGCCAATGTACAAAGGTAAATGATAGTCTGGTTACTTCCCAAGTAAAAATCATTAAGGTACAAAATCTTCTCTTTTTCTTGGTGCCATAATATCCTATCAAATATCACTGGGATAGAGGGATAGCTCAGTGGTAGAGCGCTGAATGACTGAACGACCGTAAGAATCTGGGTTCATATCCCGGTCGTGGGGGGGGGGTCACGTTGGGAACTACGAGCTCCTAACAATCCTAGCAAACAAACAAAGTATCAGTGCTCAACCTCAAAGTGAAGCACTGATACTGATCCACCCGTGGTGCTCCATGCTAAGCCGCAGCTGGTAAAAGCAACAAGTATCTTAACCCGTCAGCTTCACCACCTGGAAGAATGGCACTGAATCAATTCTTTGATTCAGCTGACTACACCAAGAGACTGTCAAAAATACGCCCCAGTCACATTTATCAAAGAAGGGACCTATCTGCCTATGCTTGAAAATGAATGCAGAAAAGCCACACGTTTGGCACATTTTGCCAGGATGACATCCAAAGCACTCGTGTGATTGTAGCCATCAAGAAAGAGTTCTAATGGAAGTTATTTTGGGGAACAAGCCAGTACGGTTAAACCAGCTGCCTATAAAAGCTATAGGTCATGGAGTGCTTAAAGCTGCGCTTTTTCTGAGCAAATGTATCGTCACACTTCCCTGCTATCTGTTCTTCTCCCAAAGTGAGTCCAACAGATCAAGCAGGACATTGGGTGCAAGCTGTAATGCTTGACTAGAAATATCACTTCCTGTTTCCCAATTGATGGGGGGGGTAACACAGCTAGCGAATGACAGGTCTAAGATTTTGGGTCTTTTTCGAGTTAAACAGCCAATCAGGGGTTCATGTTAGAGACCTCTAGAAATGCTCTAGTTCTAGGATAGGAAAATTTTATTTTACATGGATAACTTGATAAGACCAGGGGGTCTTTTTTACATCAACGTCCATGAAAAAACAGCAATGACAAAAGGAGAAGGAAAAACAGAGCACAAATCAAGATCGCAAGTCCTTGTAAACAGTTCTGGCTCAGTGAAATGTGGCAAGCACTCAATACCCCAGTTAGCTCTCATGGTGACCAGGTTTTACAGGATTATGATTGGTTCAAATATACTTCCTTTGAAACAAGTCCAAATTGCAAGCGCTTTGGTTTTCAGCTTCTCATAGAACTCTTTACATGAAAAGGGAGCCCCCGTTTATATGTCAATGGATCAGTCCCAAAGTGAGAAAATTTTGAAATGATGGCGTCCATGAAATCCTCTAAAATTAGTTCTGGAAGTAAATAAATTTTTGGTCATCTAGACCAGGTTTGATCCATAGTCGTCTCATGATCATCATGGGATTATAAAGCCGTTTTTCTAAGGGGGCACCACTTCATTCTTATACCAGTGTTTCAGCTGTGGGCCAAGCCTTTTGGTCCTCCTGGGCCGTTGTTCAAGGCAGCGCATGTGAGCAGCCAGGGATAATCCCCGAGTGAAATACTCCACACCATGGCCGGTAATCGAACCCAGGCCACAGATCATGACTGACAACACACAGAGCTATTTCAGATATCAACGGTTTATTTCTAACAAAATGCAAACTACTTCCTGACGTAGTTGTTTACAGAGCCCGAAGTTCTAAACTGGCTATTTACAATCAATCGCTACCTATATATACAGTGACCTGTAAATGATGATGACATAAATTCTATTTAAAATAAAATAAATAACAGATGTATGCCCATAACGCTTGAAGGCAACTTTCCTGACATACTTAGATGAATAGAAATGGGCAAAGTAATAGCAAGCTGACTAGAACTCAAGAGAGATTTCGTGGCACATTTTAAATCGAAGTTGTGAATAAGAATAGATATAAAGGCGGCGAAGTCAATAAAATTGGAATATAATCCAGAGAATTGCATTCAGAGAGACTAAACATGGCTAGCTCATCAACTATTTGCCGTTTGGTTGCGAAGGTTCATCCACCGAGATGCCAGTAATAAGACGAACATTTCGGCTCTCCATACAGGCCTGAGTCGCCTCCTCAACCTGTCAAATGTAGAGAAAATAATGAGAAACTGAGTGAGCTCTTCCTGGATGGAAAAATTGAACTAGAAACCAAGATGCAAATCTATATAACAGAAGTAGTGTGAGAGAGATATCGCTTGCCATCAAACTAATAACTGACTGAGCTGTTTCCCAAAACCTATGGCAGGTGTGCCCAATCTCTTTGGCCCAAAATTGGCAGTTTCCAGTGTGGTGAGTATGTCAACCCTCTCATTATCTCCACACACAAATGGCTGATGGACTCGTATGAGAGTTAGATTTTCTTCTGGAAAGTTATTGGGTGTGGGAGAATGATTTCCTGGCTCCCAAAACTGCGGCTTGTTTTTGAAAAAGGTTGGACACACCTGACCTAAGGTGTCATGCATACTAGTATTAGTGGTGCCCTCAGAAATCGGCCACTGACCCTCGCAAGCTGCAGAAGTCTGCAAAATTGTGACCATGTGTAATAGATGAGTAACATGACATATAAATACGTACAGTGAACCCTCAATTTAAGGGACATATATTACTCAAAAGTGTTTTCTTCCGTTTTAAGTGAATTAATTTTATTTTACATGAAAAGGATCATTAAGCCAGAAGCTTTGCACATGGTGAGCTCCATTGAGAAGCCAACTCCATTGGCAAATCTCAGGCGAAAAGAGGAATGGACTAACTGACATCGTACTGGGAGTTGAACCAGGTGTATCTGGTCTTAGACCCACCACACTATCAACTGAGCCAGCCTTTCGGTCAAAATCGCTGTTTAGATTGACTCTTATCATGAATGAGTCCCTTGAAAAGAGAGGTTACTGCAACGAGCGTCTAGACATGGACATGGATGCAGGATGGATGGGTATAACAGTTTGGGTATCAGAAGCGAGTTCCCATAGCTTTCAGCCCGACACACACCCCTTATGTGGTCAGCTAACCAAAGCAACAAAAGGATTGGAAACAAAAATTACTTTTCACAAACTGTGTGAAGCTTCCTCCATCTGAAATGAAAATCACAGTCAAACAGGTCTCAGAACTTATCAGACATTCATCCCGGCAGCTCCATGCATCTTCTTTTCTATTTTTTTCTTTATTCAGGCACTTGGCCATTCTATTTAACGGCCCTCCTAAACCTGAGGCTTGTTGGAGCGGTAAGAGCTTGGAACTGTATGAGGAGCTCATTCTCACAGTGGGCACTCAGCATGACTAGGATATGGAACCAGGGTTTTTCAATCTCGACGCAAACGCTGTAGCCATTAAGCTATACCTATTCATAATGCGCTACTGGTCATCCTAGTGTCTAATGTTTGCCTAATTCAGATAGCTGTCCCAATTCACCCATTTATCAAGTAGGAAACGCGAACTGGCGGAAAACCTCTGAAGCATTGCAGAGCTAAATTGCCAAAACTAGTAACAAGACACTCGAGAATCTCAGTTCTTGAGTTCAATTAACTAACTACCAAGATTTTCTGATTTGACATTTCCTTGTCTTTCAGCCTAGCTATGTGTATCTGTCCCCACTGGAGACTGCAGGCCAGCGCAGCTCACTTCCAGACTCAGGTCTGGATGAAGTAAGAGTGTGGACAGCAGGAATACAAACTGTGAGTCGCATCGGCGACTCCGATTGGAGAAAAAACTGTATGGAACATTGAAAGGATCACCATTAGCGGAGTAGTGTAGTAGAGTAGCGTAAACCGCTTACCGTTAACCTGTTACATATTGTCTGGTGAGTTTTATTCTGCAGGATATCCTCAGTCACGCCTTGAAGCTCAAAATCTGAGTAGCATTTCTAGAAAGTGAGTCAAGTTCCAATTAACAATGCATGACCGAAAGGGTAGTCCATAAACTACTGAACTGACTGAGCCCTATCTCAGTACGGCACTCCGGTGACAAAAATGACTTTATGTCACATGGCAATCGTTGCAATTTCATTTTTATTGCTACCAGTATTATTGAATAGTAGAAAATTCCCAAAGAACTATTCTTTTGTTGGGTAGACCTGATACAAAAATCCAGCAGGTCTCTAAAATTATGCTATTGTTTGGATAGAATCCTACGATGCTGGATTTAAACTCTGAGTTGAAAACTTTCAGTCAAAAGAATTCCAAGTGGTTCTTGAAAAGTGTAGCAGTAAGTAGAAGTTGAAGTGTAAAAGTTGAGGTGAGGGACTGTTACAGGTCAAGGAAACTAAGTGTGAAAATGATCAGTGAAAGCTCGCAGAGTAGTGGGAGAATACTGATCACCAGCGTCCCCTCCCCCAAAGATTTTAAGCGCTTGCACTAACCCTGGTGATATGTATGAGACAGGTTAGCTGGTACGGATGTAGTGGCATCTCTAGTCTGTCAGTCAGCCATTCACAGATAAGATGCATCTGTCGCTGATACCATTCCTCAAAGAGATTATTAACAAAGATCTCATCGGCTGTCTTCTGTCTGATCATATCCAGGTTTCCTCTCAGAAAGATGACATACTCCTTCCCTAACTCATCAGTAGGTTTCTAAAACGCCAAGTCAAACCCAAAACTATGACGGACTAATTAACCATGTTTTTATTTTTTTAAATAATAATAAATAATAATTTAACGGGCCTCCTGACCCTGAGGTTTGTTGGATCGGTTGAAGCTAGGATGAATGTGAGGAGCTCATGCTCACAACGATGGGCCACCGTGACCTGGATTTGAAATAGATTCTCAGAGTTACAAGCCCAGTGCTCTCACCATTGAGCTATCTAGCTATACCTAACCATATTACAATTATAGCTTTCAGTCCACTTAACAAGAGAAGATACCTTCTTAGTACTCAATCCTTTACAGTAATTAAGTACAGTCGCTGATGCAAAAGCCAACTAGAAAATTACCGCCAGCGATAGAAGTGATTTGAGAAATGAGCCCTCGTCAAATCGTTTCAGCTTTGTTAAAGTTGTCTCCAGTACTAGCAGAAGACGAATAATTAGGGCGTTCATCGTATGGCGCAGAGAATCTTCTAGAAACTCTTCTATATGAGTGTGATATTGGTGCATCGCTTCTCCTGACATGATACACAGTCTCAGAGCCTGTAAGAGAGGTAAATGATCATCGCAACTAACAAATCTTTTAGGTCAGTCTTGATATTATGAAGTTGTGACTGTAAGGGCTGTAAAAAAGGTAAAGGTTGTCCCTTAGCTAGTGGCCGTGTGGGGGAAGTGACTGTTAGAAAGCCAACATGTACTGAAAATGGTGTAACTGAGGTAGAGCCATGTGAAGACAGACAGTCTTGAACACAAGCAGTCCCGAACCCGGGACCTTGAGTGACAGTGGCGAGTGCTCCAACCATTCAGCCACAGTGCCTCCCGAATAGGCTATAGCTGTCATCAAATCTTCAGGGTTAGGGTCAGTGCAAATTGATAGAAACTGCAGTGCCGACAGCCAGCGGAATCCATCTTTAGTTCATACTGTACACATTGGGATCAAGTCTTTAGACTGGGGAGCGCACCCTAATTTGTTTCGAATCTCATAGACTTGATTTCTTGTGAGGAGCTCATGCTCACAGCGGGACTGGAACCAACAATCTCAAGCCAAGCACTGAGCGAGGGAGATGGGGGCGTATCACAATCTCATAATCCCTACAGTTCCCAGAAGGTAATGCGAGTCACAGTCAAGCGGGGAAAGGCGGAGTCAACCATTCTGGAATTATTAAATATTAGTTTCCCAATTACCAAAGAATCATGGAATCCAACCAGACATTTCTGGCTACTCACATATTGCGTTGTATACTGAAATAAAATAACACAATAAAATTACAACACTAACATCATTGGGTAACTAATTACGTGTACTACTGAAAAGAAATGGAATGCCTTTGAGAGCTAAGGAAAGAAGGTAAGAAAAAGATCATACGACCGCCATCACATTTTTTATAAGAAGAGGTATGGTGTGCATCACAGAGCTTGCTACACAGGTAAGCCAATTTTATTCAAAGTTGCACTCTGAATCCAATGAGGAAAAAAACAAAGCGATAACGCACCCGGTAGTTAAACCAGAAAACTCTAGTTCTAAGTCCAGTGCGCTACCCACTCTGCCCTGTGCACTATCTATTAACCCCAGCGCACTATCTATTAAACCCAATCCGGTTTCCACTAAGTCCAGTGCGCTATCCACTAAATCCAGTGCGCTATCCACTAAGTCCAGTGCGCTATCCACTAAGTCGGATGCACTACCCACTAAGTGGGGTGTGCTACCGACTAAGTTGGATGCACTACCCACTAGGTGGGGTGTGCTACCCACTAAGTCTGGTATGTTATCCTTGAATCACTGCCGTTTAGCTTGAATCATGTCCTGAACTGTCTGAAGGACTCCGTTTCTGCCACCCCATTCTGTTTGATTAAATTGAATCTCGGATTTCAATTCGCGTGATCAGTTTTTTCCGCAACTGAACTGGATTTCGATTGCGAAATCTGCTCAGGAGTGCAACCGGACAACTCTAATGCGATTGAAATATTCTTGCGCTTTTTGACTGCGACCGTGTTGTTGGCGTGATCGCGACTGAAACTTTTTTATTGCGTAATCATGTGAATAGACCTAATATCTATGGTCTTAGTTAAGTTATTGAATCAAATCAGATCAAGACGTAGCAATCGGTTCGCAGTTCGTCCCGCAGAGAAGATTCTACTGGTAGGTGGAGGGTGATAAAATAGAGAAAATGATACTTACTTGTGATTTGCAATCAGACAGAGTGTTTATCATCACACAGAGCTCAGGAGGGATGATAAAGTCTACACCTTTACTAGCACGAGCCATCATTGCATCAAATGCCTGTATCGTTCTGAAGAGATATAAAATACACTGTGAAAAACGTTATCCATGTGATGTATGTACAGTGAGCTCCACCTAGCCGCCCAGTACTGTTAGGCATGTGATTTGCATCTAAACAGGGATAGCTTTAATTTAGGTACAACCAACTTAACCTTCCTCCTCTCGGGCCACTTGAAATATGTGGCAATAGTCAGACAGCTAGAAAAGTTGGCTGTTAGGAGTTGGCCCATCTCACAACTCCAAAGTTAAAAATCCCTGAAATTGGAGTTGGGTGAAAAATAATGGGCTAAATTCTCTAGTGCTTTCAATTGACAGAAATTTCTGCATAGTTTACATCTATTTGTGAAATCAGAAGCGAATTAGGTCTTTTGGTCTTGCGATTGTCTATCCATATTCATATCAATGTAGGGGCAGAGGTCACAGTTTTGGACAGTTACTGCACAAACCTGTTACCAGCTGCTTGTATCATATCACAGGCCATTAACTTGAGCCTACGCTCTAGGTGCTCAGCAAACACTTCCTCCGGCCACTGGAGATCCTTGATGAATGTCTGCAATGCTGCCAGTTTCCATAGCATCTCCTCAGAGGTGGCACAGCCAGTGCTGTGTGCCTCCCACCTTTCCTTGCTGAAACCTAAACAGAAATGAAAGAGTTATTCCATCAGACGAAAGGACCAGTGATGCCAAAAAGAGCCCCGGACTCGACAAACCATATACGATTTAGTTTGCTTTAGTCATGCAGCTTGTATTTCACATTGAATCAGCGGGTTCTCTGGTAGAGTTAAGCTGGGGCCGGGCATAACCTATTTACGCCATCCCGCCTAGGTGCCAACTTCATTAGTTGCAGCCTTTGTTGCACGGAATTATCATTATTATTGTTACTATTACTAGTTTGTTAGTAGTTTGATCCTGTGTGATTGTTATAGCGCAGATGTGAAAATGTCAACAAGGTGAATTGGTAAGGGGAAGCAACACCAGTAGAGAGCGACTAGGGCGCGAAGCGGTCAGGTAATGGGTAGTCACATACTTGTCTTATGACTAGGGGCTCATGATTGAATTCCAGGTTTAGTCACGGCTTGGTCTATCACCCTTTTGGTGTCGGATCGCAAGGTCCGCACATATAGTCACCTTCTTTATGGGGGACATCATAGTCTATTTCGGAAACCCGGTCTAAATAATAAAGCTATTCAAATAAAAAAATTTACTTTTATCTAGGTAGTGCTAAACCATTATTCACAGATTTGATATCATGTGTACAGACCTCGGTCTATAGACTGGGCAATAGAATTCTCCATAAGATCAACGTATCTCACCACTTGTGGTGCAAACAGCTCGCGCAAATGATGGTGAAATTTGCCATTCACCAAGTTCTCTGTAAAATGATGATGGATCCGTGTAAAACGACGGATAACACGAGAGCAGAGAGGAATCCTACATAGTTAGAATAGCAAATAGAATTTATAACATAATGATAGGATCGAACTTTAATCATAAGGTATGGGAACCCCCATGAACTCTAATGACACAGGCAGTCACCCTGCTAAGCCAAGCATTATAAAGGATGAAACTCACCAAACACAGTTGTGCACAGAACGGACTGGACGCAGAGTTTTCGACTCTCAAGTTGAACGTTGCAGAGGTGGATCAGCATAATAAAGCAGGTGCACAACTCCAAATTCTCACACAAAAAATCCAATCTGTTTACAAATTTGGGTTACTGGTTGACTGTTTTAGTGCGGTGGTTGGAATTGGCAACAAGATTTAAATGGAAAGGACCGAGATGTGCCACTCTTGTGGACCACAGCTCAGTTTGATAAGCCTGAAAATTGGTTAGCCTGGCAGCACTGTTAGAAATATACTTACTGTCAGTCAGCAAGTAACCATTGAGGAGGCTAAAGAGAGAGAAACTATCCCAGGAATCAGGTAGCTGTGCTTCTAAACACGAGTCCATGTCAACAGCAAACAACGACCAGAACATCTCATTGTGTTCGTGCAGAAGATCGGCAAACCAGGTAAACGCCTGCAAAATTTTATAAAGGTGAAGGCCAAAAATATAAGTTGATTGAGCAGACTAGTACACCGATCAATCTATGTGGATGTGTGGATGGTATTGAGTAAGTGAACTTATAATAAACGAATGCGGCAAGCGAAAGT
>Ga0224501_10000827_pt1 | contig 23875 bp, 24 predicted proteins | sample SF_Oct11_sed_USG_4_FD_169105 | JGI IMG/M metagenome (GOLD analysis project Ga0224501, IMG submission 169105) | Sediment microbial communities from San Francisco Bay, California, United States - SF_Oct11_sed_USGS_8_1 | ecosystem: Environmental > Aquatic > Marine > Sediment | place: USA... | reverse complement strand
CTCCGGTGCGAAATTGGGGATACCCGTAAAGGCCAGGTCTTCGCCCTGGGTAAAGGTATCACCAATACGCATAGTACCGTGGTTGTGCAGGCCAATGATATCGCCGGTATAGGCCTCTTCAACGGCTTCACGGTCTGCCGCCATAAAGGTAACAGCATCGTTGAGTTTTATGTCCTTCCCAATACGTACATGTTTTACTTTCATGCCCTTGGTATAGGTACCGGAACAAATACGGACAAAGGCGATACGATCACGATGACCGGGATCCATGTTTGCCTGAATCTTGAACACGAAACCGGTGAACTTTTCTTCTTCGGGTTTGACCTCACGACTCTGGGTCATTCGTGATTTTGGCGCGGGCGCGTAGTCATCAAGCGCATCGAGCAATTCTTTAACACCAAAGTTGTTGATACCGGAACCGAAGAATACCGGGGTCATTTCACCGCGCTGGTAGGCCTCAAGATCAAACTCGTGGCTAGCACCCTTGACCAGCTCGATTTCATCACGTAGTTCCTGCGCCACGCTACCCAGTATTTCGTCAAGTTTTGGATTATCCAGCCCGTCAACGACATCACCCTGCTGGATCTTACCGCCGTGAGTGGCACTATAAAAATGCACCCTGTTTTCGATCAGGTTGAATACTCCCTTAAACTGCTTGCCCATGCCAATCGGCCAGGTAATTGGCGCGCATTGAATATTCAGGATATCTTCAATTTCATCAAGGATATCGATTGGGTCTCGTGCCTCGCGATCCATTTTATTGATAAAGGTAATAATCGGCGTGGTACGCAGACGGCAGACATCCATCAATTTGATGGTGCGATCCTCAACGCCCTTGGCCGCATCAATCACCATCAAGGCAGAATCCACCGCAGTCAATGTACGATAGGTGTCTTCCGAAAAGTCGGCATGACCGGGGGTATCAAGTAGGTTGATAATACAGTTCTTATATGGAAACTGCATGACCGATGAAGTCACCGAAATACCGCGCTCTTTTTCCAGCTCCATCCAGTCGGAGGTAGCATGGCGGGCCGCCTTGCGACCCTTTACGGTACCAGCCATCTGAATCGCGCCACCGAACAGCAATAGCTTTTCGGTGAGCGTAGTTTTACCCGCATCGGGATGCGAAATAATGGCGAAGGTACGCCTGCGTTTGACTTCTTTCAGGTATGACATGGGGGCAGCATTATACAGCAAGTGGATAAATTTGAATCACCCATTACCAGTCGGTGCGATAATCAATACTGGCAAAACCGGGTGTCATACTGGCTTCACTGTTAAGCGGGCAACCAGCAGCATCCAGCCCCGCCAGCCACTCGCGATATTTGAGCAACGGCGTCGGTGACATAATGCACTTTGGGTTACCGAAGGGATGTCCCAGGTGTAGCAACTGGTGACCGATTTCGTGGGTAAGTAACGCCGCAGCATAGGTCGTTACCTGGTCACTGCTGTAGCTTTTGTCATTACGCAGCTCGACCAGCATCGCTAAATCGTTCAGCATGGGATAGACCATCACGTAAACATAGCTACCATAACGCGCCTGCTTACTGTAGGTGGTGGTGCCAGCAGTAATACCACCGCGAATCGACGAGTGTACACTCATGCCGTACATCTCAGCACTGGCGACCAGCTGGTTAGTAATAATGATATCGTAAGGCAGATCACCATAACCCAGGCTATCCCACCAGACCCATTCATTATAGGGCCTGCTATCAATAACTGGACGACCATCTTCGGCTTTCTGCGTACGCCAGTATTCGAGTCTTTTCAGCAGGGTATCGACCAGCGCTACCGACAGTTGCTTGAAGTCATTGTCTTTAACCGGTGTGAGCAAATAGGGTCTGGCATAATCAACTACCGCCTGCCGATCGTCCCAGTATTTACTGAGCACCTCATATACACCGGCACGCATTTTGATAATATCGGTATCATTAACAGCACCAAATTTGACTATTTCCTTTTGTCTTTCCTGTTTAACCTTTTCCGGTAAGACTTCGAAGAGTTTTTCAATCGACACTGATTCTGGTTCTTCAAAAACAACACTAAGGCCAAAATGTTGTTTGATCATAACCGCCGATTTATTCAGGATTTCCTGTATTTGCTGATTATTGAGCTGTGCAAAACGAGGGTTGGCCACACTGGCAACACGCAATCGAATTTCTCTGGAGGTATCAGGTAGCTCGACGCTTTTCCATTCTTCTTCCCTGGAACAGGACAACAGTGCTAGGATTATTAAAAACAGGTTTAATAAATTAATTTTCAAAATCAGTCCTTCTTTTTTCTGATAACACCTCACCCCAGATAACGAGCAAAAATAATCGCGTCCTCACGGCCATTATGTGCGGGATAATAACCCTTTCTCACACCCAGTTCGTGAAAACCTTCTGACTGGTAAAGATCGATAGCCGATTGATTAGATCGACGTACTTCCAGCAAAATCATATCAACATCGGATTTCTCCGACTGCTGCATCAGCATACGTAATAGCTGACGACCAAATCCCTTGCGCTGTTGATCGGGCTTAACACAAAGATTAAGTACGTGTGATTCACCTGGTGCCAGCATCAAGACACCGTAACCGACAATGGCCGCATTTTCCTCTGCCACCCAGCAGCGGTGCACACGTAGGCAGTCACGGAAGATACCGATGGTCCAGGGATGCGAGTAAGCCTGCTCTTCAATTTCCACGATCTGTTTTAGGTCATCACGGTGCATGGTTCTAAAACTGAGCGAGCAGTTCATCTCTACCACCTCATCCAGTAATTGATTTTCAGATCCTGCACTCATGCTTCGAGTAATTTTTGCAATTGTTGCAAATCATGCCAGGCGGCCTTTTTCTCACTTGGCTTACGCAGTAAATAGGCAGGGTGATAGCTGGCGATAACTGGAATGCCTTCAAAATTATGCTGATGAAGACGCAATTTACTGATACTCTCTTTTGAATTGAGCAAGGCCTGTGCAGCAATACGACCAACTACATAAATGGCTTTAGGTTGCAGCAATGCGATCTGTCGATACAGATAGGAATGGCAGTTTTTTATTTCATCAACCAGTGGATCACGATTATTCGGTGGCTGGCATTTGAGCACATTTGTGATATAAACCTGTTCACGCTCAAGTTTGATCGCCTTCAGCATTGCCGTAAGTAACTGACCTGCTTCTCCAACAAAAGGCTCGCCCTGCGCATCTTCATCCTGACCTGGCGCTTCACCGATAACCAGTAAATCTGCGCTCTGGTTACCTGTTCCAAAAACGGTCTGTTTGCGAGTATTGCACAGCTCGCAAAGTCGACATTGCTCAACTGCAGCACGTAGTTCTTCCCAGTCACAATTAGATACTTCGACATTGATGATCGAGGTCTGTGATTTATTGACCGATGATGAAGGCTCAACTGAAGCTCTATCTTCTGTTACTGCTGCAACTGACAGGAAGTCCTGGATATCCAGCTCTTCCCAGACCTGAATACCCATAGCATCAAGGTAATATCGCCTCAGCTCCTCGGGCAATTCGCAACCATCTGCCTTGTCCCGATGCATAACCAACTAAACATCACCCAGCTGGGGATGCTCCCTGTCAGCGCTCAATACCAGCTTGTTCAGCGCATTGATGTAGGCCTTGGCCGAAGCAATGACGATATCGGTGTCTGCACCCTGCCCACTAACGATACGCCCCGCTTTTTCCAGACGCACTGTGACTTCACCCTGTGCATCGGTACCGCTAGTAATTGCATTCACCGAATAGAGTTGCAGTTCAGTTTCGCTATTAACCACGGTTTCGATTGCGCGAAACACGGCATCGACTGGACCACTACCATCGGATCTGGCATCGACTTCTTTATCACCGACACTCAACACCAGTGATGCATTCGGGGTCTCACCCGTCTCTGAACAAACCTTCAAGCTCACTAATTTAAAGCGCTCGTTTTCAGCCAACCAGTTAGCCTCGGCCACCAGCGCCTGCAGGTCTTCATCAAAAATCTCATGTTTCTTATCAGCGAGATCCTTGAAGCGCGAGAAGGTATCGTTTAATTCCTGTTCGGATTCAAACTCAATATTCAATTCCTTCATACGTGTTTTAAAGGCGTTACGGCCAGAATGTTTACCCAGTACCATGCGATTGGCCGTCCAGCCGACATCCTGAGCGCGCATAATTTCGTAAGTCTCACGATTCTTCAAAACACCGTCCTGATGAATACCCGACTCATGTGCAAACGCATTGGCACCAACAATCGCCTTGTTCGGCTGTACCGGAAAACCAGTAATACTCGATACCATGCGCGAGCATGGCATGATCTGCGTGGTATCCAGCGTGGTATCGCAGGGGAAAATATCCTGACGGGTGCGCACAGCCATGACAATCTCTTCAAGTGAGGCATTGCCCGCACGCTCACCCAGGCCATTGATCGTGCATTCGACCTGTCGCGCACCGTTGAGTACTGCTGCCAGTGAATTACCCACGGCCAGGCCCAGGTCGTTATGGCAGTGTACGGAGAAAATCGCCTTATCTGAATTGGGAATACGCTCCAGCAAGTTTCTAATCAACTCGCCAAACTGGTGGGGAATGTTGTAACCCACGGTATCCGGGATATTAATCGTCGTGGCACCGGCATCAATCACTGCCTCGATGATACGACAGAGAAAATCCAGGTCAGAGCGGCCTGCATCCTCAGGAGAAAACTCGACGTTATCGGTAAAATTGCGTGCCTGTTTGACCGACCTCACCGCCTGCTCAACCACCTGATCGGGTTGCATGCGCAATTTCATTTCCATATGAATCGGCGAAGTCGCGATAAAGGTATGGATGCGTGAAGATGCGGCAGGTTTCAAAGCCTCACCAGCACGCGCGATGTCTTTTTCCAGTGCCCGTGCAAGGCCACAAACGGTGCTGTCCTTAATAGCACTGGCTACCGCATGCACCGATTCAAAATCACCCTGACTGGCGATGGGAAACCCGGCTTCGATGACATCGACACGCATTTTTTCCAGCGCCCTGGCGATTCGCAATTTCTCATCTTTAGTCATGGACGCGCCAGGACTTTGCTCGCCATCACGGAGCGTGGTGTCAAATATAATTAACTTTTCCTGATTGTTTTTGCTCATGTTCTACTCCAGCAAAATGCTTTGGCTGATGATATACCAAAAAGCATATAAGCCAAAAAATTAATAAAAAAGAAATGTTGCGCGTTTCGTCTCGCCAGACTTTCTTATTCTGCCTTACGGCAGCAGGAGTAGTGACAGTGGCAGGCCATGCACAACAGAGCACAACGAACTTGCAGAAAGCTCGCTATTGGCTTGGGAAATAAATTTTTGCTCTGTGTTTATCATGTAGTTTTAATATAGCGACTGATCGGGTATTACACAAGCCCCGAAAGCCAAAAAACATTAAAGCTGCTGATTTCTCTTACGAAGCCGGCGCACGACACTCACTGTTGGACCGGACAGTGCATAAATTAGGAAACAGCCAAACAGCACCTTGGGTGGATCAATAGAAGCCAGTACAAAAATCAGGACAATGGCAAAAATGGCCATAAAAGGCACTTTGTTCTTGAGATCGACATCCTTGAAACTGTAGTAGGAAATATTGCTGACCATTAACAGCCCCGTGGCTATCGTCAGCACCAGTGCTACAGGCGCCAGTTGCTGGCCATTCACCTTTTGATCAAAAAAGACCCATACCATGCCGATAACCACCGCCGCGGCCGCTGGACTAGGTAGACCCTGAAAATATCTTTTATCGGAACTACCTACCTTGGTATTGAATCTTGCCAGCCTCAGCGCTGCCGCTGCAACATAGATAAATGCACCCAACCAGCCAAGCTTGCCCCACTGCCAGCCATACTCAACCAGTGATGACAAAGACCAGATATACATAACCAGTGCTGGTGCGAGTCCAAAAGAGATCATATCTGACAGGCTATCGTACTCGGCACCAAATGCACTTTGTGTATTGGTCATACGAGCAACGCGGCCGTCCAGACCATCCAGAATCATGGCAATAAAAACAGCAACCGAGGCGGGTTCAAACTTGCCATTCATCGCAGCGACAATGGCATAAAAGCCAGCAAATAGCGCACCGGTGGTTAGAAGATTAGGCAACAGATAAATCCCACGTCGCCTTGGTTTTACCCCTGTTTCATCTACTTGTTGTTCGTTCTGATTTTCCATACTGCAAGATTAGTCTAACTATACGTTTAACACCAACAAAAAAGGGCTATTGCTAGCCCTTTTTATTACACAAGAGAGCTAATGAGCAAGCTCATTAACTCTTTTCCTAGTTTTTGGATTTATCAACGATCTTTTGAATCCACGGCATCATGGCGCGCAATTTAGCACCAGTTTGCTCGATTGGATGCTCTGCATTAAGACGGCGCATGGCTGTCATTTCAGGGTAGCCCGCCTGTCCTTCCAGGATGAACTGCTTGGCGTATTTACCTTCCTGGATATTTTTCAGGGCTTCACGCATCGCCGCACGAGACTCATCATTGATAACACGTGGGCCAGTTACATACTCACCATACTCCGCATTGTTAGAGATGGAGTAGTTCATGTTGGCGATACCGCCTTCATACATCAGATCCACGATCAGTTTCAGCTCGTGCAGACATTCGAAGTAAGCCATCTCCGGCGCATAACCGGCTTCAACCAGCGTTTCGAAACCGGCTTTAACCAGCTCAACTGCGCCACCACACAGAACCGCTTGCTCACCAAATAGGTCGGTTTCGCACTCATCACGAAAAGTAGTCTCGATGATACCGGTACGACCACCGCCAACACCACAAGCGTAAGAAAGTGCAATATCTTTTGCTTTACCAGAAGCATCTTGTTCAACGGCAATCAGATCAGGGATACCACCACCTTTTACAAATTCGCTACGAACAGTATGGCCCGGCGCTTTAGGCGCAATCATGATAACGTCCAGATCTTTACGTGGAATGATTTGGTTGTAGATGATAGCGAAGCCATGAGCAAAAGCCAGTACACCTCCTTCTTTCAAATTAGGCTCGATTTCAGCCTTGTACAATTGCGACTGGAATTCATCTGGTGTCAGCATCATGACAACGTCAGCGCTTTTAACCGCATCTTCTACAGAAGCAACTTTAAGACCCGCACCCTCTGCCTTGGCGACAGAAGAAGAATTAGTACGCAAACCTACAGTTACATCTACACCTGAGTCTTTTAGATTGTTAGCGTGGGCGTGGCCCTGTGAACCATAACCAATAATGCTTACCTTCTTTCCCTGAATAATGGAAAGATCACAGTCTTTGTCATAATAAATATTCATCTTTGTAGTCCAGTTTATTTACTTAAAAATTTTTTGATTTGTTACAGATTAATTACCAATTCAGCCCAGCACTCTATCACCACGGCTTATACCCAGCAGACCTGAACGTACCACTTCGAGGATAGTAATTGTCGACAGTGCTTCAACAAAGGCATCCAGCTTCTCACCATTACCGGTAATCTCGATAGTGTAGGTAGTATCAGTAACATCGATGATATGACCGCGAAATATCTCAACCAGTCGTTTTACTTCATCGCGTGCTTCACCGACAGCCTGTACCTTGATTAACATTAATTCACGTTCGATATGCGCATCTTCGGTAAGGTCGTGCAACTTAACCACGTCAATCAACTTGTTCAGTTGTTTATTGATCTGTTCGATAATGTCGTCAGTACCTGAAGTCACAATAGTCATGCGTGACAAAGTAGAGTCGTCCGTTGGCGCAACCGTCAGCGATTCGATATTGTAGGCACGTGCCGAAAATAGACCTGCCACTCTTGATAAGGCGCCTGATTCATTTTCCAGTAGTATTGAAATAATATGTCGCATGTCTCTCTACACCAGTATCATTTCGTTGAGGCCGGCACCCGCTGGAATCATGGGGTAAACATTTTCTTCCTGATCGGTAATGAAATCGAGGAAGACCAGTCGATCTTTCTGTGCAATCGATTCTTCGAGAGCGGGCACAACATCTGCAGGTTTTTCAACACGAATACCAATGTGGCCATAACTTTCAGCCAGCTTGGTAAAATCAGGTTGAACATTCATGTGTGAATTAGAGTAACGCTTATCGTAGAAGAACTCCTGCCACTGACGCACCATACCCATGTAACCATTATTCAGGTTAATAATTTTTAGTGGTAATGCGTACTGGGTGCAGGTTGCCAGTTCCTGAATACACATCTGTATGCTGGATTCACCGGTAACACACATAACAAGATCTTCTGGATGCGCAAACTGGGCACCCATAGCTGCAGGCAACCCAAAACCCATAGTGCCAAGACCACCAGAATTAATCCAGCGACGTGGCTCGTCAAAACCATAATACTGGGCAGCAAACATCTGGTGCTGACCAACATCAGAGGTAACGATGGCCGAGCCTTTGGTAACCTCAAACATTTTTTCGAGCACAAACTGTGGCTTGATCGTTTCACTTTCGCGATTGTATTTAAGGCAATCCTGTGAACGCCATTCATTAATCTGCTGCCACCATTTCTCCAGAGCTGCTGCATTTGGTGTTTGCTCAGTTTGCTCGAGCGCCTGGTTAAACTCGTTCAATACCTGCGCAACCTCACCAACAATAGGCACATCTACCCTTACATTCTTGGAGATCGAGGCTGGATCAACATCAACATGAATAATGGTAGCGTCGGGGCAGAATTTCTCTAGATTACCAGTAACACGATCATCAAAACGTGCGCCTATTGCAATCAGGACATCACAGTTGTGCATACCCATATTTGCCTCGTAAGTGCCATGCATACCCAGCATGCCCAGCGATTGTTTATCGCTGGCAGGGAATGCACCAAGGCCCATCAGGGTTTGCGTGATTGGATAGCCCAGTTTTCGGGTGAATTTGCGCAACTGCTCGGAACCATTGCCCAGAATGACACCGCCACCGGTATAGATCATGGGTCGCTCAGCGGCTAGGATAATATCCACAGCTCGTTTAATCTGGCCCGGATGCCCTTTGAAAGTCGGGTTGTATGAGCGCATCTTAATATCTTCTGGATACTTAAAATCTACCTTATTAGCAGTAATATCCTTAGGAATATCAATGACAACTGGGCCGGGCCTGCCTGTCGTCGCCACGAAGAAGGCCTGCTTGAATACTTTGGCAATATCTTTGACATCCTTGATCAGAAAATTATGCTTAACAATCGGGCGCGTAATACCCACAGAGTCCACTTCCTGAAAAGCGTCATTACCAATCAATGCCTTAGGTACCTGACCGGTAATTACAATCATCGGGATAGAATCCATATAGGCCGTCGCAATACCGGTAACCGCGTTGGTCGCTCCTGGTCCTGAGGTCACCAGTACAACACCGGGCTTGCCCGTAGAACGGGCATAACCATCTGCAGCGTGAGTAGCACCCTGCTCATGGCGGACAAGAATATGTTTCACATCATCCTGCTTGTAAAAAGCATCGTAGATATGCAATACCGCACCACCAGGATAACCAAAGACATATTCGACATCTTCGGCCTTGAGGCACTCAATAATAATTTCTGCGCCGGTTAGTTCCACATTAAGACCCTATAAAAAACCTTTTAAATCATAGACTTTACACACGCCAAGAATAAGGCACGAGGGACTGATTCTAAACTGTTACGAAATAAATTTCACGAACTTTATTAACTATTGCTTATTTAGACCCCTAAAAAATCATTAGTATAAAAAAAGCCCCGATAAACGGGGCTTTCTCATATCTGCAAAAATAGCTAAATATTAGAAATCGTCTTTTATTTTGCCACCAGCAGCTTTAGTCAGAGCATTCTTGATCGCATCTGGTGAAGGCATAATATTCATAAAGCTATTATCACCCATCATGCTCAGGTCTGGGAAATTCATGGCAATACGGAAGCGAGCATGCAGACCTTCCGAGTCACCACCATTAACCAGCATTTCATATGGTAGGTGAGCTGTTGAACGAGTTTCTTTAAAATCGATCTCGCTCATAATGAATTCATCATCCATATACTTGTTACCGTTTTCGCCTGCCTTCATACCTACACCAAACAGTGTCTGCTTGGTTCCAGGAATATCAATACGGTAAACTTTGAACGCACCACCAGCACGAGCAGCCAGATTTTTCTCAGCAGCGGCAACAGCTTCTTCATGACTACCGAATGAAGCTAGTTCGTATGGCTCATCAAAGTATTCCATGCCAAAGGTGTAGTGGTAATCAGCTAGATCATCTTTGGTTTTACCCTCACCTGGGCCATATGCCTTGGTAGCACCCAGAGCAGCCTTTAAGGAAGCACTAACGCTAGAAAGATTTGTTTCAACGCGGTAAGCCGCAGCCATGTATTCCGGGTTGGTATAGGCAATCTGAACTTTGCCATCAACCTTGGTAATAGATACACGCTGCGCTGCAATATAACCGGCACGTTCATGGCTAGCACCTGCTTTTTTCAGCGCTGCATTGGTGACGACAATAATATGCGCATCGGCATAAGGAGAGTAATCCCCAGCAATTTCAAAGCCGTTATCCTGAAGTGCTTTTTTTACAACATCTACTTTGCCAGCAACATCACCACCACTGCTTGAACCTAAAACAAATGGAAACATTTCGCCCGCAGCCTGAGCTGCAACCGATGCCATCGTCATAGCGGCAGCAGCAATAGCGACTAACCATTTAGATTGAACTGATTTCATGCTTTTTTCCTCTCCAATTTAATATTTTATTATTCTACTTTTCAGCACTCTTGCTCCCCGTTAATTGAAACAATGTGCCACTTGATAAACGTAGGTGGAGTAATGTAATTCAATTTAACCGCACAATGCAAGCTTTAGTCATTAACTTAAAAAAATAAAGGCTCCTGATCAGAAGTCTTTATAAATAAACAATAATATTCTTAATTATTTAATAATAGTTTTTCACTATTAATACTTCCAGGACCAACCCACCTGAATTTCTTTCTGCTCCATTTCCAACTCAATCTGAGTAGCGCCACCATCAAATGGGTTTGCACCACGAACAGATTCACCTGGGGCGATCATCACTGCCAGATTCAACTCCTGATCACTACCTATAGGCATAGTCATACCAAAAGTGAAGTGCTGCTCGATAACAGCCGGCGCAAGAATATTAAGGAACGTTTGTGATTCAGGGATTGGCATATCACCCTTGCTATAACCAACGCGATAAGTGTTACCACCTACTGCTATCTCATAACCCAGCTTCATGATAGTCATATCCTGCCAACCAAAACCGGCACCGTTAGCACCACCAAAACAGTATGATGCATCACCACCAGTTCCACCCATCATAGCAACCATGGCAGGACAGTTATAGATATTTTGGACAGGATTGGCAATAGACGCAATATTAGAATAATTAATGCGTTGTACATCAAAAAGCACTTTACCAGGAGAGCCAAGATCATAAACGAGCCCATAAGTATAGGTTTCAGGAATATCAAAACCGCCGCCTTGTGCAAACAGTCCCTGGTATTCATTAAATTCACTCATCGTGATTTTTGATTGATAACTCACACCAACAGACAGGCCATCAACCACCTTGCCCTGATAACCAATCTTAAAACCAGCACCCAATGATGTTGAATGCCTGTTCCCAGACATATTGGATCCATCAACAGAAAAACCTCCAAAAGCATCTAGCCCTTGTGCAGCAAAGCGCTGGCCCGCCATCACCAGGCCAACACCTACAGCATGGTCATCGCTCGACTTCCTGGCAATAGTAACATTCACAAATCCCTGCTCAAGATCAATACCGGCGTTACCCGCATTAAATGGCATTGCTGGGTTTCCAAAAATACCCGCACCACCAGTTGTTGCCGACGCAGGGTATTCGGTATTCATGCCACCATTAGCATAAAATGAAATACCTATCGTGCTGTTACTATCCATTTGCCAGTTAATAGCAAACTGTGGAATCAGGAAAAAATCATTATCACTAATGTATTGCTCACCAGGGACTGCATTTGCAAACATAAAGGGATTTTGCGTACCCGTTAGCGTAAAACTACGATCAGAAGGGTTAAATAGAGCAAGACCAATATCAATACGCTCACCAACAAAAGCCATACCAGCTGGATTGGTCGCTGCCGCCAGTGCATCTTGCGAATAAGCGACACCTGCACCGGCCACCCCCTTCTCTTTGGTACTATAGCCGTGGGTAAAATAACCATTGGTTGCCTGCACCGCCGAAGCCACAAAAAGCCCCAAGATCATTACCGCTGGTAAACCCTTACTTTTATTTAAAGTACGCATCTTTTTACCCTCCGCAGAAAAAACCAAAGTGACTATCTTTTTCATGATTATCATTCACCACTAATATTCATTATACGAATACCCATGTATAAAGATAGCTATCAAAAACCACTCAATAGGGAAACCAGGCCGTTTATCCTGAATCCAATATATAATATGTCAACATAATAAATTTCTCGGTAAATTCAGGGTTAGAGGGAACCATCCTTTATAAATACAGTCGCATTCGCATTATGACTTTTTCTCCATTTCTGCCATATTTCAAAAAGGCCTTTCGCTTACTCGCATGGATCACTTTAATATCATTTAATTCCGCCTATGCAGAACTCCCTGCCCTTGGTGATCCAACTCTAAAAAATTTCAGTACCGCAGAAGAACAAAAACTGGGGTTAATGTTTTATCGAACACTGAGAGAAAATCTGAGTTTTATTAATGATCCGCAACTGGATTACTACATAAAAAACCTGGGGCAAAAACTGGCCAGTCATTCTGATGCAGCCAATAATAATTTTAAATTTTTTATCGTTGACTCTCCTATCATCAATGCCTTTGCTGGACCCGACGCCTACATAGGGATCAATAGCGGATTGTTTTTATCTGCGGCAAATGAAAGCCAGCTTGCCAGCGTTATGGCACATGAAATATCCCACATATCACAACGACACCTGGCTCGAGCCATTAATGAATCAGGCAATTCTGGAATTGCTACATTTGCTACCATACTCGCCGCCATTCTTCTTGGTTCACAAGACTCACAGGTAAGCCAGGCTGTTTTATATTCAGGACTCGCAGGCGTGCAACAAAGTGCAATTAACTTTACCCGTAGTAATGAGTATGAGGCAGATCGAATTGGTATTAGCATCCTAGCTCAATCAGGTATTAATCCTCAGGGAATGGTCGACTTCTTCTCTACACTATTATCAAAAAGTGGTGATGGTGGTATTGAATATCTCAGAACACATCCACTCAATAGCAATCGTGTTAGTGAAGCCCAGGACAGGATAAAAAAAATTCAGCTCGATCTACCAGAAAATAGCCAGGACTTTCAATTTGCCCATGCACGTCTCAATGTGCTGAGCAATAAAGCCACCACCATCAAAGATATAAACCTCACTCAGGTTGATGATATTAGTCTCTACAAACATTCTCTCGAACTCATTCGAGCCAATGAACATCAAAGTGCTATTAAAGAATTACTGACTTTATCCAGAAGAAATAAACACCCATGGATAAAACTGGCTCTCGCTGATGCCTATCGTGCAAACAATCAAACTCGGCAGTCACTTGATCTACTTGAGAAACTCTCTGATCTCATGCCTAATTATTTGCCCGTGACACTACTATACGCAAATACGTTGAATGATAATAATGAACCACAGAAAAGCATCTCCATTTTAAAGCACCAGCTACAAGTCACAGATGAACCCATTATTCATAAAACACTGGCACAGGCTTATTATAAAAATGGCCAGATCGATGCCGCCCTGGAATCAACAGGTAATCAATATTTGAGGGAGGGTTATTTAGAACTGGCCTTACAACAATACGACATGGCATTACAACAAACCAACCTCAGCACTAGTACGCAACAACGTTTACAGGCCAAAAAAGAAAATTTGACGAAAAAACAATAAAATAGCGAAAAAAAGGTTTTTTTATGCAAATTTACGACGATGCAACCGCTATTTAATTCCATAAAAAAGCAATATTTATTTATTATTTAGCTATTGCTATATCTATTTCTCATAGTATGCTGTACAGGAATATCAACGATAATCGTTCTAATTTCATACAATAATCTAAAAATTAGGATATTAACCGGACAGGATTCTCCATTAAAAATGAGGAGCAATAAATGCAAGATTTTATACATAATATATCAACTACCGTTTCGGTAGCCGCATTAACCGCTTGCCTTGGACTAGCAACACCGCTCACTGCCAATGCTGCTGATGATGCAGATATCGCCAAAGGAAAGGAATTGTCATTTGATAGAAAGAAAGGCAACTGTCTGGCCTGCCACGACATTGCTGGCGGAAGCTTACCCGGCAATATAGGCCCACCACTGGTCGCGATGAAATCAAGATTTCCCGAGTTTGATAAATTACGTGCCCAGATTTACGATGCCCGAAAAAACAATCCAGATACGATCATGGTTCCATTCGGAGCGCACGCTGTGCTGACTGATACCGAAATCGACATGGTCACTAAATTCATACACACACTATAAAGATTTATTGAGGTAATACAATGGACCAACAACGTAGACTTTTACTCAAGAGCACATTAGCCGCCAGCACCACAGGTGTGGCTATCAGTGCAGGCTTATTAACTCCCAAAGCGGTTCTGGCGGCCTGGAACTCAGCCGCATTCGAAGCCAAAGATCTGAATGCAGCCATGACCGGCGCCTTCGGTGCAACAGCACCAGAAGAAAGCAATCAGATTGAACTCAAGGCACCTGAAGTTGCTGAAAACGGTGCTTCAGTAACTGTAACCGTGAGCAGCAAACTGGCTAAAACCAACGCTATTAGTATTCTTGTGCAAAATAATGCACAACCACTATCAGCCACTTTCAACCTTGGCGCAACCACAGAAGCAACTATTACCACCAATATTAAGATGGGTAAAACTTCTGATGTTATCGCCGTAGTCAAAGCCGATGGCAAACTCTACAGCACCAAACAACTAGTCAAGGTCACCATCGGTGGCTGTGGCGGCTAATCAAAGATTCGAGGATATATAAAGATGGCTAATACAAATTCTACAATTCAGATAAAGTCCAGTTTAAAAAAAGATGTTGCGACTATCAGGCTACTCGTCAGCCACCCTATGGAAACAGGTATGCGTAAAGACAAAAAAGGCAACCTTATTCCAGCCAAATTTATTCAGTCACTTATCTGTGAACATGCTGGCAATACCGTACTAGATGCAGAACTTAACAGCACAATCTCCACTAACCCATATATAAAATTTCAATTCAGTGGCGCCAAAGATGGTGATTCGCTCAAGATTAGCTGGAGCGATAACACAGGCGGTAAAGATTCAGCTGAACTTGAAATAACCTCCAAACGAAAAAAATAATCAGGTAAACACACAAAAAGGTGAACCATGAAAAAATATTTAGCAGCTCTATCCGTACTGCTGATGATAGCCACACCAGTCGTGTCGCAAGCATCACCAGAAGAAGATCTGAAAAACTTTCGCGCTTACTTCAAAGACAGATTTAAGGATGTGCCCGTAGAAGACTATATCAATGGTGTTTATGCCATTGATCAGGCATCCCGTGAACAGTGGGAACAATATGAGGAATTTCCTCCTTATGAAATTTATATTTCAAAGGGAGAAGAAATTTTCAACAAAAAATTTGCCAATGGCAAAAGCTTCGCCAGCTGTTTCCCCAACTACAAGAAGGGTATTAAACAAAACTACCCCTACTTTGATGAGGCCTCTGGTCAAGTCGTTACAATGGAAGGTGATATCAATAAATGCCTGACCGACAATGGTGAAGAGGCCTTCAAATGGCAAAAAGGTAAAATTGCCTATGTAGGCGCATACATCGCATACCTGTCACGAGGCAAAACCATAAACGTAAAAACCCCAAGCACCCCAGCTGCTCTTGCTGCTTACAACAAGGGGAAACAGCATTTTTATGCAAAACGCGGTCAGTTGAATATGTCATGTGCTGATTGCCACTATAACAACCCCGGCAATAAAATCCGTGCTGACATCCTGAGCCCTGCATTAGGCCACCCTAGTGGTTTCCCTGTATACCGTAATTCATGGGCATCCAGTGATGCAGGTGATGGTATGGGAACACTACACCGCCGTTATGGTGGCTGTAACAAGCAGGTTCGTGCCAAACCCTTCAAACCACAGAGCGATGAATATAAGGCATTGGAATATTTCCACACCTATATGAGTAATGGTCTTAAGTTAAATGGACCCAGCTTACGTAAATAATTCAATTTACTTAGCGATAAAAAAAGCCCGGTATAACCGGGCTTTTTTTATGTTTATTCACGCCAGAATAAACTTTAAAGATGGTGGGCCGTCCGCGACTCGAACGCGGGACCATCGGATTAAAAGTCCGGTGCTCTACCAACTGAGCTAACGGCCCGAGGCGCGCATGATACATGACTACGCCAAAAAAACAAACCCTGAACAGATAGTTTAACCCGATTTAATGCCGATATCGTGTCACATCCTCAATACCGGCGTCAGCAAAACCCTTTTTCCGATAGCGACAGGAATCACAGACACCACAGGCCCTGCCTTGTAAATCAGCCTGATAACAGGAAACCGTATGACTGTAGTCCAGACCAAGTGCAGTTCCTGTCTGAATAATTTCAGCTTTGGTCATATAAATCAGCGGTGTGTGGATAGTTAATCGATGCCCCTCTACACCGGCCTTGGTCGCCAGATTGGCCATTTTTTCAAAGGCCTCGATATAGTCAGGACGGCAATCAGGATATCCCGAATAATCCACCGCGTTGACGCCAATGAAAATATCTACCGAGTGGTGCACCTCTGCAATCGCCAGCGCATGGGCCAGAAAAATTGTATTGCGCGCTGGTACATAGGTCACAGGAATACCAGATTCAATGTGATCAGGCACAGTAATAGTGTTATCTGTCAGCGCAGAACCACCCAGGACACCATCATCCAGCCTGATAATCTGGTGCCGAATACCATATTCACTGGCAATGCCTTTGGCTGCTTCCAGCTCAGAGGCGTGCCTTTGCCGGTAATCAAAACTCAGGGCGATGCACTCAAAATCCTGGCTGGCAATCGCCAGTACGGTGGCTGAGTCCAGTCCGCCGGACAATAAAACAATCGCTACTGTTTTTTTCTGTGCTGACATCACATGCTCAACTTGATTTTATCGGCCTTGCTCGTTGCCCCAGAGGTATTTATGCAGCTGAATCTGCATTCTCACAGGCAGGTTATCTCTTAATATCCAGTCTGCCAGCTGACGCTCTTCCAGGGCACCATGGCTGGCCGAAAACAGAACCTCACAACGTTCCGCCAGCTGATATTTTTCCAGCATGGCGCATGACCACTCATAATCCTGCTGATCACAGATTACAAACTTCACCTGATCTTTAGGGTCGAGATACTCCATGTTCTCGTAAAGATTCTTCTCCATCTCGCCCGAAGCCGGTGTTTTCAAATCCATCACCTTGACCACTCTCGAATCCATCTTGGCTACACTCATGGCACCACTGGTTTCAACAGACACCTCATAACCGGCATCACACAGTTTCACTAACAAATCATTACAGTGCTTCTGTGCCAGTGGCTCACCACCAGTCACCGTCACATATCTAGCAGCGAATCCTGCAACCTTATCGACGATTTCATCCAGCCCCAACCAGTCACCACCACTAAATGCATACTCAGTATCACAGTACTGGCAACGTAGCGGACAACCACTCAGGCGCACAAATACCGTCGGCAGCCCCACGGTCCGAGTTTCGCCCTGCAGAGAAAAGAAGATTTCGTAGATTCGGAGTTGATCCGGATGGGCTGCCACTAAGATCAATGACCCTCGCGCTTGATTCGCTCCAGTCGTTCGCTCGCGCTCTTGGCAACACTACTATCGGGATACAGTTTGATAATCTGCTGCAGGCTTTCCTGTGCAGCAGGCCAATTTTGCAGCTCATAGTAGACATAAGCAATTTTCAGCCGCGCCCCTGCTACCTTACTACTATCAGGATAATTCGTAATTAAACGCTGAAATTCACTTAACGCCTGCTTGTAATCACGGTTGGCATAATTCGCTTCACCTAACCAGTATTGGGCATTATCGGCATACTGGCTTGTGGAAAATTTCTTTAAAAACCCTTCAAATGCGACGATAGCCTGTTTATAGCGACCATCCTTCAACAGGCCAATAGCACGATCATATTCAAGCTTTCCATTAGCACCTGCCTCTGGTGTGGCATCCACCACAGCTACATTAGCAGTCAATCCTGAATTACCCGGTGCATTAACCAGCCCGTTACCAGGCATTGACACCTCAGCTACACCTGATGAGGGCATTGCCGACGCCTTACCCGAGGAGCCCGAGGTGGTTTCAACAGTATGGAGGCGGCGATCCATATCCAGATACAGACTACGCTGGCGTTGCTTGAGCGTACTCAATTCATAACCCTGCTGATCAAGCTGCTCACGCAGCACCGAAATTTCTTCCTGCAGCGCCTCAATTCGCTGAGATTGTTGCATCAACATATCAGAACCTACAAGGCGCTCTACACGTTCGAGGCGATCTTTTACACTCATCATCGAAATTACGTCTTTTTCAACCGCATTTACTGTAAAAATCGACAAGCTGGCGGCAATATATACCGAAAACACCATAAAACGTTTAAACATAGAGCACCCTGGATTACTAACTGATTACAACAATGCTGAACTATTACTGGTAAACAAGCTCGGCACGACGATTCAGACGCCATGCTGATTCATCATGGCCCAGGCTAGCTGGCTTTTCTTCACCATAGCTAATAATAGCAATCTGATCACTGGCCGCACCCTGGAACATCAATAAACGCTTCACCGCCTGTGCACGTCGATCTGCCAGTGCCACATTATATTCGCGTGTACCACGTTCATCCGTATGACCTTCGAGTCTAATGTTGACGCTGGGATTGGAAGCCAGATAAACACCGTGGTGTTTAATCAGCTCAACATAATCATCACCCACATTACTGCTATCAAAGTCAAAATAAACCACACGACCTGCCAGAATGCTATTTGCATCATTAATTGCACTGGCATCATAAGAAGCTGGCAGCATCTGACCTGAACCACTTCCATCCGCTCCTACAGAACCTACCTGCGCTGTATCACCTGCTGACGATGAACCATCACCGCCTTCAGTATCTGGTTTCACATTCTCATCACACGCGGCCAAAGTTATAGCCATCAATAAAATCAATAAATAATTTTTCATCTTTTTCTCCTACTTCTATTTATATCTACTTCCAGATATACCCATTAAAAATCGTTAATTTCTTGTCGTCGACCACGCAGGCTCCCTGACATCGCCATCAGACAGAACCAGGCGCTGCTTATGCCGTCCATCAGTGGAAACCGCTGCCAATACCGGCTTCCCCTGATATTGTGACGCATACAGCACCATACTACCATTTGGCGAGAATTCAGGCGACTCATCCAGTGGCCCTTCGGTCAAAATCTGCACCAGCCCAGTCTCAAGATATAATACTGCAATCCTGAAGGCATTAGCTTCACCATTTACAAAACTGATAGTCTGGCCATCACCAGACACCGAGGCATTCGCATTATAATCACCCTCAAAAGTCAGACGCTGCGGCCTGTCATCACCATCGACAGCAACACGATACAGCTGTGGCTTGCCACTACGGCTCGAGGTAAATACCAGCGACTGGCCATCAGGCATCCATACCGCCTCAGTATCAATTGACCAGTGTTTTGTTATACGTTTCAGGCTCTTATCTCTCAAGTTGAGAATATAGATATCCGGATTACCGTCCTTGGACAAAGTCAGCGCCATACGGGTTCCATCCGGCGACCAGGTTGGTGCGCCATTGATTCCCGAGAATTTAGAGACAAGTTCACGCTTGGCAGTATGAATATTATGAACAAAGATTTCAGGCATACCACGCTCGAATGACACATAAGCAAGTTGCTTACCATCTGGTGACCAGGACGGCGACATGATCGGCTCTTTTGAAGTCAGCAGGTTCTGTGGATTGAAGCCATCTGTATCCGCAGCCTGTAGTAGATACGAAACCGCACTACCAGGAGTTTGCCTGGCTGTAACATACGCAATACGGGCATCAAACGCCCCTGACAGGCCCGTCAGATTTTTAATAATGTAATCACTGATACGATGAGCCACCGATCTCAGTGAGTTACGTGTTGCTGCAAAACTATAACCCAGCAACTGCTCACCCTTGAGTACATCGAACAGGCGAAACTGCACCTGAAAATCATCAGCACCGTTCTGCTTCACAACACCAATTACCAAATGATCGACACCTGTCATTTTCCACGAAGGGAAATGTATGTCTTCGACCTCTTTGGGATAGGCGATTAAATCCTTATTTGGTAGTGGTGAAAATTTCCCACTACGCGCCAGATCTGAGGCGACAATACTGGAAACATCGGCATCGCCCAGTTTAACCCCTCCAGTCCACTGAAAAGGCACAATCGCAATTGGCAGAGAGCCTTCAATACCATCGGTAATCTCTATATTCAGCACAGCATGAGCAGGTGCACAAAAAATAAACAGTAATAAAATAAAAAAATAACGTTTCATAAAAAATTTACAGCCTGAAAATAAAAAACCATTTATTCAATTAACCACTAACTACGCGGCCTGAAAGTGAAGTGAATCTCACGATCAAACACCTTCGGATCTGGCGGCGGCGGTAGTGGTGATGCCTTTCTTACTGCCCTTTCTATCGAACGCTGGAAAGCCAGATCATTCGCACACTGCCGTAGGCTAACATTAATAACATCACCCAGTGATGTCTGTGTCACGATGACTTCACAAGACATATCTGGTGTTGAAGTCGCTGGCCGCAACCAGTTACGCTCCACTTTTTGTTCAATTAAATGCACATACTGTGAACGCAAAGACTGTAGACGCTTGTTATTTTCTGCGGCCTGCAGCGCCTCTTTTTCCAGCCGTTCTTCTTCCACCAGTTTACGCTGCAATTCAGCCGCCTCCTCCTTTCTTCTTTTCTCCTCGTCCGCTTTACGCCTGGCCTCCAGCTCCAGCTGTTTTTTCTTTTCAGCCTCAGCCTTTTCCCTGACTAAATCAGCCTTTTTCTTTTCTTCTTCTATCCGTTTTTTCTCAGCCAGATTTTTTTTCTTTAATTCTTCCAGCTGCTTTTTTTCGTCAGCCTGTTTTTTCTTTATATCTTCTAAGCGTTTCTTTTCATCAGCAATTTTCTTTTTAGCCGCATCCTGCTCCAATTTCAGCTTTTTCTGCTCTGCCTGCTTTTTAGCTTCTTCAGCCTGCCGTAACTTTTTGGCCTCGGCTTCGACTTTTGCCGCATCGACAACCACTGCTTTCACTGTTTTCTTTGTCGTGCTCGCAGGCCTGTGCACTTCACTGCTGGTCAAATTAAGGCTCAGCATAATGATCAGGGCAATATGCAAAGCAATCGCCACAAGCAGGACTATCGGCCTTGCCTTAATATCATTTAACAACTCAGATGACATCATTATTTCTGCCAGGCCTACTTGTCCGGTTGCTCTGTCATCAAACCGACTTTTTCTACGCCCGCACTTTGCAATAAAACCATAGCGTTGGTGACACTGCCATAATTGACACCCTGATCACCACGCACTAGAACTGGCGTTTCGGGTTTGTATTTAACCACCGCAGCAACGCGATGCACCAGCACTTCTGCCTCAACTGGCTTATCGATGTGCTCGCCCACATTCAGATAATATTCACCCGTTTTACTCACTGTCAGCACTACCGGTTCATCCTGTTCTGGCGACAGCGGATTCGCATTGGCCTGGGGCAGTTCAATTTCCACACCCTGCTGCAATAACGGTGCGGTAATCATAAAAATAATCAACAGCACCAGCATGACATCAATGTAGGGCACCACATTAATTTCGGATACCGCCCTGCGTTTACGATGACGAGGCATAAGTGCTACTCTTTAGTTTTCTCGACCCGACTCGCCCACTGCATGCTCATTTTCTGCATGCTGCAGGGCGTGACTCTGACGCTGTAGAATGGTGGCAAATTCTTCTGCAAAATTTTCATAGGCAATTGCCAGTCGATCAACTTTTTCAGCGTAACGGTTGTAGGCAATCACTGCCGGTATCGCCGCGAACAGGCCCATTGCGGTAGCAATCAATGCCTCGGCAATACCTGGCGCCACCATGGCTAGGCTGGCGTGTTGCACAGAACCAAGTGCTGTGAAAGAACGCATAATGCCCCAGACTGTGCCAAACAGGCCGATATAAGGACTAATCGAGCCAATAGTTGCCAGCATTGATAGATGTGAATCCAGCCTTTCTTCTTCACGTGCCAGTGCGACTTTCATACTGCGCTGAACACTGGACAGCATCATCTCAGTGTTACTCACTGCCTGCTTATGTGCACGAGCATACTCGGCAAAACCCGCCTCAAAAATGCGCGCCATACCAAATTCCTTACCAGTATTTTTTTTGACTCGTGCATACAGGTCAGCCAGATTAATGCCCGACCAGAAACGATCCTCAAAACGCATCGCATCCTCGCGCGCATTTTTAAGCAGGTCAAATTTGAGATAGATAATTACCCAGGACAATACTGAGGCGCAGAGCAAAATAAACATGACTATCTGAACTGTAACACTGGCCCTGGCGACCAGACTCCACAACGACATATCAGCTTCCACTAACTGCCCCCTGTTTTATTTTTAACATCATTATTTCTGGTATCACCACAGGTGTAAATTTTTCTGCATTAATACAGGCTACTTTAACTTCAGCTTTACACAAAAGCATTTTATCCGACGCTCTGACAATTGAATGTAAAAAATCAATACTGACTTTGGCGCAATGACTGATTTTTGTTTTCACCAGCAACTCATCATTAAATACAGCGGGTTTTTTATACTTAACCGACAGGCTATGCACGGCAAAAATAACGCCCTGATCCCTGATCAACTGGTCCTGCTCAAAACCGTAACTACGCAACAACTCGGTGCGTGCACGCTCCATAAATTTCAGATAATTGGCGTAATACACCACCCCGCCCGAATCCGTATCCTCATAGTAGACACGTACCGGCCACAAAAATTCATTCTCTGCAGGAATCACAAATATTAGCTCTTGAGTTTAACGGTTTTTTATTACTTTATTATTAGATTAATCTTTACACGGATCATCAACGGAAAGCTCCAGTGCCGCCTGCGTCAACTGCTCATTCACCGGCTGCTTGAGCCCAAAATGGCGATAGACATTAGGCGTGGCTATCCTGCCACGTGGGGTACGCATCAAGTAACCCTGCTGAATCAAATAGGGCTCAATCACGTCTTCTATGGTATCGCGCTCCTCACCAATCGCCGCCGCCAGATTTTCCACGCCCACCGGGCCACCATTAAACTTCTCAATAATCGCCATCAACAGGCGACTATCCATAACATCGAAACCCACTGGATCAACCTTCAGCAACTCGAGTGCACTCACAGCAACCTCTGATGTCACCACACCATTGGCCTTGATCTGTGCATAATCACGCACGCGTCGTAAGAGGCGATTAGCGATACGCGGTGTACCACGAGCACGGCGTGCAACTTCTGCGGCGCCCTCTTCATCCATTTCCACATTCAGAATACTGGCTGTGCGCTGTACGATATGCGTTAAATCCGGTACCGAGTAAAAATCAAGGCGCAGCACAATGCCAAAGCGATCCCGTAGCGGCGAGGTCAGCGAGCCGGCACGCGTGGTTGCACCCACCAGGGTGAACGGTGGCAGGTCGAGCTTGATGGAGCGCGCCGCCGGACCTTCACCAATCATAATATCGAGCTGGTGATCTTCCATTGCGGGATACAGAATTTCTTCGACAACCGGGCTGAGCCGATGAATTTCATCGATAAATAAAACATCGTGGGGTTCAAGATTGGTCAATAGCGCT
>Ga0224501_10000826_pt1 | contig 23910 bp, 19 predicted proteins | sample SF_Oct11_sed_USG_4_FD_169105 | JGI IMG/M metagenome (GOLD analysis project Ga0224501, IMG submission 169105) | Sediment microbial communities from San Francisco Bay, California, United States - SF_Oct11_sed_USGS_8_1 | ecosystem: Environmental > Aquatic > Marine > Sediment | place: USA... | reverse complement strand
GATCATGCTGGCCCAGCGGGCCGCCCGCGCCCTGAGCGGCCTCTACCTCCACGGGAACGAGTTCGACATGGAGGAGGCCGTGGAGCACGCCATGACGTGGACGCCCCGGGGATGGCTCCCCGACGGGGACCTGGTCCGCTTCGAGCAGCACCTCTACCTGCGCCAGCCCGGCTACGGCACCAGCTATCTCACGGGGAAGATCCAGATCGAAGAGCTCATGGCGGAGCGGGCGCTCCAGCTCGGCGACGACTTCACCGTGGGGCGCTTCTTCGACGAGTTCTTCGACGCCGGAGTGATTCCGGTGGCGCTGACGCGGTGGGAGATGACGGGCGAGCGGGGCCGGCCACCGGGGTGAGCCGGTGTCGCACGCGCCGGCTCGTTCAGGGCTTCCTGGCGGCTCGTCCCCATACGCCGGCGGCGACGGCGTTGGAGCGGAGCCCGAGGAGCTTCCCGACGACGTCGAACCAATACTGTGCGCCGAGGGCGACCGCCGCAGCCGTCATTCCGTAGCCGACCCAGTCGCGGGGAAGGGCCGCCTGCTCCACCTTTGGGTTGAAGGCCCGCATGAGGGTCTCCGCGCTATCGAGTTCGATGGTCGCGGCCACCCAGTACCCCAACAGGAAGAGGGCGAGCTGAGCGGACCGCCGGTACTGCCGCGTCGTGGCGCGCATGGCCTGCTCGAACCATGCGCGCACCTGGTCGAGTTGGAGTTGGCCGCCCTGATACCGGAAGGGTGAGTCGTTCCCCTGAAGATCCGAGGGCAACCTGTCGGTGGCGTCGAGTGTCGCGTACGCGTACGCGAAAGTGGCCGCGTCGATGAAGTCGACGCTGTGGTCCGCCGCCGACTGGGTCAGCTTGTCGGGGAGCTTGTCGCGCAGATTCTTCTTGACCTCCGCGCTCCCCTGTCCGACCAGGAAGACGGGCAGCCATGTACGAATCGAGCCGGTTTGCTTGAGCCCACGGATGGTCGGGAGCGCGTAGAAGTCGCGTGTGTGGTTTCCGAGAAGTCCCCGGATGGTTCCTCCCAGCACCCTTCCGCGGACCCGAAGCAGTTGGGAGACGAGTTCCACCGCGGCCGAGGCGGCGACGCTGATCACGATGTACGAGATCGCGAGATTGACGAGGGCGTCGAGTGGTTCCTGTGCGGTCATTGTCCCAAGTCCTGATTCTCGATGAACGTCCCGTTCCAGGGCTCGATGTCCCAGGAACTCCGGATGAGTGTGAGGGAGACCCCCACGGCGCGCCCGACTTCCACCTCTCCTCCATGGAGCATCCCCACACCTTCTCCCGTCTCGGGGTCGTACCAGATGGCGCCCGAGTCACCCTCGCAGCTGATGGGGCCGTCCTCTCCGGGGAGACGTTCGAGAATGAAGGCCGAGGGGATGCCACCCACGGGGCGCCGCTCCTCCACGACCACTGCGCGCGTGGTCCCGGTGCTGCGCCCGGACTTCTCCAGGACATCCCCCTTCCTGGGTGCCCTGAACGACTTGATGACCTGGCCCGTTTCCATGATCTCCGGGGTACAAACGGTGCCGGTGGCGATCTTGGCCAGCGCCACGTCCAGGGCGTCATCCCACCACCAGAGCGACGCCACCACGGGAGCCTCGGGCCCGTGGTCCTTGGGAGCCGGGTGTCGCACCGGCCGATCCTCGGCGTGCCCCACCGGCGCGAGCACATGCTTGGCGGACAGGAGGCAGAGCGTACCCCAGGCGTCCACCACGAACATGCCGAGGGTTCCCCACGTCTTCTTTTCTCCGATGGAGATACCGGGGCGCAGAACACTGTGCGGCGTCACTCGGCCGGGGTCCGGTATACAGGCACCCATCAGCGGAGGCTGGGTGTCTTCGTGACCGTGACGAAGGCCGATGCGTACGTATGGGTCCGTGCATGGATCCCAACGAACTCGGCGGTCCTTCCCTGATAGATCCAGCCGGTACCGAACTTCCAGTTCCCCCACAATGGGAAATTGAGCGCGAACCCGGCCTGGAACTCTCCGATCACGTGCTCCACGTCCGAGTAGGCGATCTCATAGGGGTTGGACTTGAACTGACCGTGCAGGAGGGTGTTCCACGCTACGGCCCGACCCTGGATGCCACCGAAGAAGAAGAACTCGACCTTGTTGGGGCCACTCGCTTCGCGCCCTCCCGCCTGGGCGATGGATCCGAGGGGGGTGCCGTCGAAGTCCCAGAACTCCGAGGTGATCCAGCCGAGCCGGGCTCGCAGCCCGCTGGCTACGTTGCCGTAGTAGCCCACCATGGCCTCGGCGAAGGTGGTGGCCTCGAAGTTCCTCGGGGCATGGAGGGAGGGATGACCGCACGACTGGCCTTCCATGCCACAGGCGAAGAGCCGGCGTTCGTAGTGGACCCTCGCCAGAAACGTCGGCTCACCGCCATCCGAGATTTCGTTGTGCCATCCCAGCGGCACCACGCTGGAGTTGTTCTCATGGATCTTCGTCTGGACCCAGGCGCCCACGCCCACGCCCAGTCCGCCGACCACGAGCTCGGTCCGGAATGCCTCTGGGTAGTAGGCGATGGGTGGGCGGCCCTGCCTTGCTCTCAAACGACGGGGCACCACGAGACGCCGCGCCGAGAACCCGAAGATGGACCCGTACGGTCGATCTCCCACGACGGGATCCACGGCTCCGAGACTGTCGGGCGTGAACCCGTTTCCGACGAGAAGCAGATCGTGCTTCGTGATGTACGTGGACGTCTCGGATATGGTGGGGTGGAACCAGCCCAGGAGTGTTCTTTCCAGCTTGCCAAGGGGCCACTCGGAGAAGGCGGCTCCGGTAACACCCGCTCCGACGCCCATGGTGTAGTTCCGATCCATGTTCCGCCAGGGATCGAGAAGGTCCTGGTCGGTGAAGATCGTAACGCCGCCCCAGGTATGCTCACCGGCGGTGTTCGGGTACCTGGAGGCGGAGTCGTCCTGCGCCGTGAGGAGGGTGGGTAGGACGGCGAGGGTCACGAGTAGCGGGCCGAGGTGTCGCATGACTTCCTCCGGTTCGAGGAGTACGCTCTACGTTGTGCCGTGCTCTGGGAGAATGCGGCTCAAGGGACTGGGTGAGCCGACTCGGGATGGCGGAAGCAAGCTGCGACTGGCCGGTGGGGAAATCAAGGAAATTATCCGCAGAGGTCGATGCGGAGCGACCCTCCGGTTGGGCAGCTCCACACGTTCGGCGCGACGACTGCACGCGCTTTGGCTCACCCCGCTACGGACGCGGGGCCACCGGGGCTTTTCGCACCCGCCAGTTCCAGTCTCGCCTGCTCGGTGATCGCCGCCACCGCCGGGTGTTTGAGTTTCCGGTGCGCGGTGATGGCGTAGTATCGCTCGAAGACGCCCTCCGCCCGCCCGACCAGTTCCACGGCGTAGCGCACGCGTATGTCCGCCATGATGACGGCCGGGGCCGCGAAGAGGCCCGCCCCGGCCTCGGCGAAGACGTTGATGAGGTCGTTGTCCTCGATTTCCGCGAAGACCCGGGGCTGCACTCCCACCCGGTCGAACCACTCCTCCAGCGACTTGCGCAGCGTGTAGCCTTCTGCCGGAAGCAGGAACGGCTCACCATGAAGGCTCTGGGGAAACCCCTCGCGAAGACGGTGGGCGAGGAGCGGCGGCGCCCAGATGTCCACGGGACTGGCTCCCAGCGGGTGATTGAAGGCCCTGACGTTGAGGTGCGCCGGGATGGGCATGTCGGTCAACACCATGTCGACGTCGTGGGTGGCGAGGTCGGCCAGGAGGCGGTCGGTGCGCTTCTCACGCACCACGGTGCGCACCGGGTCGGGCATCTCGAACACGGGCTCCAGCAGGTGGAAGGCCACCATGTTGGGAATCGTCGCCGACAGCCCCACCACGAGGCGCATGGGCCGTCCCTCGATCCTCCCGGCCAGGGTGTCCCGGAGCTCGGTGCTGAGGCGAAAGATCTCCTCGGCATACTCGAGCACCACCCGTCCCTCCGAGGTGAGTGAGAGATCTCGTCCCGTGCGGTCGAACAGGGGATGGCCCAACGCACGTTCCAGGTGCTGGACCTGGACGCTGACGGCCGACTGGCTCACGTGCAGGGCTCGCGCAGCGGCGGACACACCGCCCTCACAGGCGACGCGCCAGAAATAGAACAGGTGGCGATGGTTGATGGGCCTCATCCGACTCCTCTCGCATGCCCGGGATCCCATACGGAGCGGGCGCGAATCCCTATCTATCTAAAATATAGAACGATACGAGGTGAAATATCTATTTGCTGGAACCCATGTCTTCGGTCGATCCTTCGATGTGAACGTCGGAGGAAGCCATGGCGCCGGGAACCATCGCCTGTTGCACGGGGGGCCGCGAGCACTCCGCCACGGTCCATGGCCGCGCCACGGCCCTGGCCGAGGCGACCGGGGCCGGGTTGGTGTTCGTACCCGACCTCCATCTCACGGAAGGGAGGCCACGAGCCATCCGGGCTCGACTTCCCCCGGACGTGTTTCTGGTGGTGCGCACGGCAGCCTGTCCGAGGTCGTTCGGGGCACCTGCTTCCGACTATGACCGGGGGTGGCTCCGCGCCCTTCCGTGCTCGGTATGGGTCATGCCGGCCTACGACGGCCCGCAGAGGAGGGTGGTCGTGGCCGCGGTCGGGCTGGATGGGGAGGGTGACTTTCCTCTCGACGTGGAAGTGCTCTCCGCGGCGGAGACGATCGCGCAGGTGGAAGACGCACACCTGGTCGTGGTCCATGCGTGGTCGCTCATCGGAGAGTCGATCATCAACTGCCCCGTGCGGGGCCTGGGTCCCAGGCGCGGACGCCGGATTCTCAGACAGATGCGACAGGAGCGGGAAGAGATGCTGAAGAGCTTCGTCGAGGCGGCACGGGAGCCGTGGAAGATCCACGTCACGGTGGCGAAGGGGCCCGTGTTCGAAGTGATCGAGCACACTCTCGCGCGGACCGGGGCGGGTACGCTGGTCCTGGGACACCGGAGCCATTCCGGCTTCTGGGGAGCACTTTCGCGCAACGTGACGGAGCGGTTCGCACACGCACCGGGGTTCTCGGTGTTGGCGATCCGCCCCGGACATTCGTTGCCTACCGTTCGGGGCGACAGCTTCGCCAAGGGAAATCCAGTGCATGTCGGCAGCTAGGACGAGACTTCGCAAGGAGTTGGGACTCTTCGACGTCTATGCGATCAGCACGGGCGCGATGTTCAGTTCCGGGTTCTTCCTCCTACCGGGGCTCGCGGCGGCCAAGACGGGTCCCTCGGTCGCCCTCGCGTATCTCGTCGCGAGTCTCTTCATCCTTCCGGCCATGTTCAGCGTGGCGGAACTGGTGACGGCCATGCCCCGAGCGGGTGGGGCATACTATTTCCTCGACCGGAGTCTCGGCCCGCTGATCGGGACCGTGGGGGGGCTGGGCACATGGGGCGCGTTGATCCTGAAGAGCGCCTTCGCCCTGGTCGGGATGGGAGCCTATCTGGCGCTCTTCTTCGACGTACCCATCGAGCCCGTCGCCATCGCACTCACCATGTTCTTCATGATCCTCAACATCGTGGGGGCCAAGGAAACGAGCGGACTCCAACGCATCCTGGTGGTGGCTCTGGTAGCCATCATGGTCCTGTTCATCGTCCAGGGGATCCTGACGGTGGCCGCGGGAGTCGGTCCCACCGGAGGGGCCACCGACTCCACCCCCTTCCTGAGCTCAGGGCTGGCGGGATTCATGGGCACGGTGGGCTTCGTCTTCGTTTCGTATGCCGGGCTGACGAAGGTGGCCAGCGTGGCCGAGGAGGTGAAGAACCCCGATCGAAACATTCCCCTGGGGATGGTGCTGTCACTCGCCACCGCCGCCGTGACCTATGCGGTCGGCGTGTACGTCATGGTAGCGGTGATTCCCCTGGCCGATCTCGTGTCCGACCTCACGCCGGCCGCCACCGCTGCGTCCACCATCTTCCAGGGCATTCCCGGCAACGCCGGCACAATCCTGGTCGTGATCGCCGCCATCGCGGCCTTCGCCTCCACGGGCAACGCCGGCATCCTCTCGTCATCCCGATATCCCCTGGCCATGGCACGGGACGGGCTCGTTCCGGAGCCATTGGGAAGACTCGGCCGTTTCCGGACTCCCACCCTTTCGGTCGTCGTCACGTCCCTCCTCATCGTTGCCTGCATCCTGCTCCTCGACGTGGAGGGGATCGCCAAGCTGGCCAGCGCATTCCAGTTGCTCCTCTTCTCGCTGCTTTGCATGGCGGTGGTGATCATGAGGGAGAGCGGCATCCACGGGTACGACCCGGGGTACCGATCGCCGCTGTATCCGTGGATGCAGATCGTGGGCGTGCTGGCTCCCCTCTGGCTCATCGCCGAGATGGGCCAGGCCGCCATCGGCTTCACCATCGGCCTCGTGGCCGTGACCGTGGCCTGGTACTTCCTGTATGCCGCCGCAAGGGTGGAACGCGCCGGAGCCATCTTCCACGCCTTCGCCAGACTGGGGCAGCGGCAACACGCGGGGCTCGACGTTGAACTGCGGGGGATCGTGCAGGAGAAGGGGCTTCGTGCCGACGACCCCCTGGACGAGGTGGTCGCCCGTGCCGAGGTGCTCGACTTCGAGACTTCCGTGTCCTTTCCGGTACTCGTCGAGGAGGCCGCGTCGGTTCTGGCGGGTCCCACGGGTATCCCCGCGCAGCGGCTGCGCGATGGCTTCCTGAGCGAGGTGGACGGTGCATTCCTCCTCCTGGCTTCCGGAGCGGCTCTGCCGCACCTGCGCATCTCCGGTCCGGATCGCCCCACGCTCCTCCTCGTGCGGTGTCGAGCCGGCATCACCGCGGGCTCGGTGCAGCTCCGGGAAGCGGAGGGTCTGGAAGGAATCCGTGCGGTCTTCTTTCTCGTGAGTCCACTGGAAGACCCGGGGATGCACCTCCGGCTCCTCGGGCACCTCGCCACCCACCTCGCGGACGAGGCGTTCCTGGCAGGGTGGATCGAGGCGGGTACGGCGGGCGGGCTCAGGGAAGCACTCCTCCGGGACGAACACACCATCACACTTTCGGTGAAGGCGGACCGCCCCACGGCCGCGTGGATCGGACGTCCGCTGCGTAGCCTCGGGCTTCCGAAGGAGACCCTGGTCGCGGTCATTCGGCGTGATGGAGATCCGACGATCCCCGACGGATCCACCATCCTTCGGGAACGGGACCGGCTCACCATCATCGGGAGTCCGAAGGGGATCACGGAGATTCGGAGACGCTACGACGCCCGGATCCGTGTGGGTCGGTGTGTCCCCGAGGTGGCCGTGGGCAGCAACGGACAGGCGTCGCCCTGAAGCTTCGGCGTGGGTTGCCCCGTGCGGGGGAGGGGCACCTCTGCCTGCCGCAGCCCGGCTACGGCACCAGCCATCGCACGGGCAGGTCCAGGTCGGCGAAGCCCTTGATCACTCCCGCTCCCAGCCCCTTCGGGTCGCGGAACTCGTTGGACAGGTGACTTCAGGTCGCCCTCACCCGGCCATTTCCTGCTGCGCCCCCGCCGCGGTCGGGTCGTGGCGCCATGGCACGGACCATGGGATGGCTTTGTCCAGATCCCTGAGGCCCAGCCGGTGGGACGGGAATGGATAGACGCGGTCGTAGAAGTGGTCGCCGCCGGCGCCCTCGAGAGCCTTGAGGTCACCCACCGTGGACGTCCAACTGGTCAACTCGGCCAGGAGTTCTTCGTCTCGGAACAGGTCGAGCCTTCCCGACCCGAGAATGGTTTCCACCGTACCCATGGGCGGCTCGAAGGTGTTGGTGGAGTAGAACACCTGGCTCAGGAGAGTGTCCCCATGAAGGTGGACAGCGCCCACCGCAGGTCGTAGCCTCACGCTATGGAGAGGCGGGAGATGCGCGCGCCGCCCCGGTCCCTGGAGGAGAGGTGCATGGGAAAGTCCCGTTCGAAGGAGTCGAGGCCCGTGTCGGTGCCGGTGGAGGCCAGAGGCCTTCCGGCCGCCCTGGCGGCCCTCGTGGTGATAGTCCTGTCGTCGGCGCTGATCCCCGCCATGGCGGCCGCCCAGTCCCCCGAGCGCCCCAACATCATCGTCATCGTGGTGGACGACCTGCGCTGGGACGAGTACGCCGCCGCCGGGCATCCCTACCTGAAGACGCCCCACATCGACCGATTGGCCCGCGAGGGGACCACCTTCGCCAACGCCTTCAACGTGACGCCGCTCTGCTCGCCCAACCGCGCCAGCATCGTCACCGGGCAGTACGTCTCGCGCCACGGCATCCTCGACAACGTGGCCCGGGACAAGGCCAGCCATCGCCTGCGCATCTTCGCCCAGGAGCTCCAGGCCGCCGGGTACGAGACCGCGCACGTGGGAAAGTGGCACATGGGGAACGACCCCACGCCGCGGCCGGGGTACGACTACTGGGTGAGCTTTCCGGGGCAGGGGCGCACCATCGATCCGATCATCTGGGAAGACGGCGGGCTCCACGAGGTGGAGGGGTACGTCACCGACGTCCTCAACGACCGGGCGGTGGAGTTCATCGAGGCGGAGCGCGAGCGCCCCTTCTTCCTCTACATCGGGCACAAGGCCATCCACCCCGACGCGCGCCAGCTCGACGACGGATCCGTGGACCTCACCTATGGGATGAGGTACGTGCCGGCGCCCCGCCACGAGGGGATGTACGCCGACGCCGTCTTCCCCCGCCGGGCCAACGCCGGAGGGCCGCCGGGCCGGAGCGACAAGCCATTGGTGCGCAAAGCGTTGGATGACAAGAGTTCACCTGAGATCACAGATGCTTTCGGGGCCATCCTCGATCCGGGAACCAGCGAGGATTTCATCCGCGGGCGCGCCGAGATGCTCATGGCCGTGGACGAGGGGCTGGGGATGATCTGGAACGCGCTGGAGGCCCGGGGAGAGCTGGAGAACACGGCCATCCTCTTCACGTCCGACAACGGCTACTTCTACGGCGAGCACGGCCTCTCCATAGAGCGGCGGCTCCCCTACGAGGAAGCGGCCCGGGCGCCCTTCCTCCTCTGGTATCCGGGGACGGCCCCGGCGGGGGCCACGGTGGACGCCTTCGCCCTCTCCATCGACATCGCTCCCACGGCGCTGGATCTGGGGGGCGCCGAGATCGGGTCGCACATCCAGGGCCGCTCCCTCCTCCCGCTCCTCCAGGGGACCCCGGAGGATTGGCGGCACTCCTTCCTCATCGAGTACATCAGCTACGAGAACCCCATGCCGTGGCTCCTGGACCTGGGGTACCGCACGGTGCGCACGGAGCGCTACAAGTACATCCACTGGGTGCATCACGAGGGGATGGACGAGTTGTACGACCTCGAGGACGACCCCTTCGAGCTCCACAACCGCATCGGGGACCCGGAGATGGCCGGCGTGCTGAGCGAGCTTCAGGCCGAGTTGGGCCGCCTGGTGGTGGAGTCGGTGGGGATCCCTGCGGGTGGGGGGACGCCGAGGTGAGCCCCGCCGCCCGCGGCGCCCTCCCGGGGCTCTTCCTGGCCCTCTTCGCGGCGGTGGCCGTCCTGGGCCTCAACGACAACTGGCTCCTCCCCTCCGCCGGGGTGGACGGGGTGGCGTACCTGTGGGCGGCGCCGGCGCTGGCCGCGGGGGAGGCGCCCCTGGTTCCCCTGGCCCCGTGGGACGATCCGGACACGTTGTCCGTGGTCTCGTCCCGGGGGGCCGGGATGCCCGTGGCCATGTCGTGGGTGGTCCGCACGGGGCGGCCGCCCCACGTGGCGGCCCTCTGGGTGCTGGGCGGGGCGGTGGCGGTGGCGGTCTTCGCGGTGGCCTGGGTGGCCGGCGGGATGGCGGGGATGGCGGGGGCCCTGGCGGCCGGGCTGATCTTCCTGGTGGGCTCCACCACCCTGGACGCGGCCACCTCCATCCGGCCCGAGCTGTTGGTGGCGGCGCTGGTGGGGCTCCAGATGGGGCTCATGGCCTACCAGCCGCGGTGGCACGTGGGCCACGGGCTCCTGGGGGCCGTGGCGTGGTGGGTCCACCCCGTGGGGCTGGGGGCGGTGGCGGCGGCGCTGGTGTGGCCGGGGATGGTCTGCCGGCTGGCCGAACGGACCCGCGTCGCCCACGGCGAGGCGGATCCCGGGGAGGAGGTGAGCGGCCGACTCCGCTGTCCCGGCGCCTGGGCGGGCGCGGCGGCCGCCTTCGTGGGTCCGGTCCTCCTCCTGGCCGCCGGCGTACGCTTCGGGGGCGCGGCGCTTCCGGGGTCGCTGGCCGGCCCCCACCTTTCGGCCGTCCTGGGGACGGGCGGTGGGGTGATCCGCTGGGGGGGCGGCGGGGTGCCCGGGGGGTGGGGAAGCCTGCTGGGGTTCGTCGTGATGGCCGTGGGGATCCTGGCGGTGGTGCGCGACGCGCGGACGACCCCGGTGCCTCCCGACGACGTCCACTGGACGGATCCGGCCGCCGCCGACCGCGTGGCCCTCTTCGCCCGGCCCGCGGCGGGCGTGCTGGCCCTCGCCCTCCTCCTCACCGCCGCCGCCGTGCGCGTGGAGCCGGGGAGCCTGGCGGTGCTCTGGATGCCGGTGACCGTCCCGCTCTCGGTTCTCATGGGCGCGTCGGCGGTGCGGCTGTGGCCCGGGGAGCTCGGGCGGGGGCGGGGCCGGGCGGGAGGGACGGGGGCGGGAGGGTTGGCGGGGTGGCGGACGCCCCTCTGGGTCCTCCTGGGATGGATCGTGGTGTCGGGGAGCGTCTCGTGGCGGTCGGCGAGCGCGGTCCGTGAGACGGGGAGGGGATACACGGAGGGGCGTTGGGTGCCGTCGGAGATCATGCGTTGGGTGGACAATCGCTCCTACGAGTGGGAGCGGGTCTACGCCACCGATCCCGGGCTGATCCTCCTCCATTCCGGGCGGCGGGCGGCCGGTCTGCCGCGCACGGTGTCGGGATGGGGTGCCTTCGGCGCCTTCGTGCGGGCGGCGCCGGGCGCGCTGGTCTTCAGCGGACCCGTGCCGGAGGAGGCGGAGGAGGTCCTGAAGGGCTTCCGGAAGGTGGTGGAGGTGGCGGAGGGCTCGGTGTGGGTGCCGGACGCCGACGGTGGGGCCCCCGCGTTGCGTCCGTGAGCCCGGACGGCTCTATTTCCCTCGTCCGCCGTCGTTTTCCTCCGTCTGCCTTTCCGGCAGGTGTGCATGATGACTCTGCGTGTCCTCCCCCCCGTGGTCCTGTTGGTGCTTCTATCGGCGTGCGGTGGATCCGACGCCCCCGGAGAACGGCCCGTGTCCGCCCGTCCCGGAGAGGAGCACGAGGAACTCCCCGAGGTGGAGGCCACCTCGCTCCTGGGCGAGGCGCTGGTCCCCCCGGAGTTGCCGGAAGAGGTGTATCGTGAGCGCTACGCGCGCTTCGAGGAGGCCGAGGAGGTGATGGCGGCGGACCCCGACGACGCCGACGCGCTCATCTGGCTGGGGCGGCGCACGGCGTACCTGGGCGCGTACCGCGACGCCATCGACATCTACTCCCATGCGCTCTCCCTGCACCCCGACGACGCCCGCCTGTACCGTCATCGGGGACACCGGTATCTGACCGTTCGGGAGATGGACAACGCCATCGCGGACTTCCGGGAGGGCGTCCGCCGTGTGGAGGGCCACCCCGACCAGGTGGAGCCCGACGGGCTTCCCAACGCCCGGGGGATCCCCACCAGCACGCTCCAGTTCAACATCTGGTACCACCTGGGGCTGGCCCACTACGTGAAGGGCGAGTTCGAGGAAGCGGCCGACGCCTACGCGGCCTGCTGGGAGGTCTCGGCGCACCCGGACAGCAAGGTGGCCACGGCGTACTGGTGGTATCTCACGCTCCACAGGCTCGGGCGGGACGCCGACGCGGCGGCCGTCCTGGCCCGCGTCCACGAGGGGATGGACGTGATCGAGGGCACGGGGTACCTGGACCTCCTCCTCCTCTTCAAGGGGGAGCGGGACGTGGGGCAGATCCTGGGATCCGACGAGGAAGGGACGGCGCTGGCCGGGGTCACCACCCGGTACGGCGTGGGCGCCTGGCACCTCCTGAATGGACAGCCCTCCCAGGCCGAAGAGATATTCCGTGGTGTTCTGGCGCAGAAGGACCAGTGGGCCGCCTTCGGATACCTCGCCGCCGAGGCCGAGGTGGCCCGCATGACGAAACCCTCCCCGTCCGCTCAGGAGTGACTCGATGTACCATGTGCCCTCCCTTCTCGTAGCCGCTCTCCTCCAGGTCGCAGGACCCGGGATCGCCGTCCTTCCCGAGGCCGCCGAGGTGGAGGTGGGTGACACCACCGCGCTCAGCGTGCCCGGGGTGGAGGCGGAGAGTGTCCAGTGGTTCTCCACCGACGAAGACGTGGCCACGGTGGACGCCCAGGGACGGGTGGTCGCGGTGCGGCCGGGATCGGCCCGCATCGGCGCGCGGGTGGACGGCGCCACGGCGTTCGCCGAGATCACCGTGCCGGAGCTCCCGGCCGCGGAGATCACGGTGGTGGCGCCCACCGACGTCATCTACGAGGGACAGGGGATCCCCCTCACGGTCACCGGGAGAACGCGGCTGGGCGACGTCGTGGCGGATCCGCAGGTGGAGATCACTTCCGACCGGCCCGACGTGGCCCGGGTGGAGCCCGACGGGCGTGTGGTGGCCCTCCAGGGCGGGATGGTGAACATCCGCATCGCCGGGAGGAGCGCCGAGTCTCGCCTTCGCCTGGCCATCCGGCGGGACCCCGGGCTCACCTACACACTCCGGCCCGAGCTTCCCGAGGTGCGCACGGGGGACGTGGTACGGTTCTCCGTGACCGCCCGGGCGCCCGAGGGGTCCATGGCGACCTTCCCCGCCTGGTCCGTGGGTGGATCGGGCGCCAGCATCGAGGCCGAGGGGCGGCACGGCGTATTCGTGGCGGAGGAGCCGGGCCGCTACCGGGTCAGCGCCGAAGTGGGTCCGGGGACGGTCCTGAACACCTTCGTGGAGGTGGCTCCGCGGGGGTACGGGGCCTCCCTGGACGCCGTGGGGCGGGGCGCCATCGAGACGCACCACTCCGGCGACATGTGGGTCTTCGAGGGGGTCGACGGACGGGACTACGTGTACGTGGGCACCTTCATGCACGACTGGATGAAGGTCTGGGACGTGACGGATCCCACGCGTCCCGTCCTCACCGACTCCCTCCAGTTGGACGCGCGCCGGATCAACGACGTGAAGATCCACCCCGACAACCGCCTCGCCGTGGTGACGCGGGAAGGGGCCTCGGACCGGCGCAACGGGATCGTGATCCTCGACCTGGCGCGTCCCGCCCACCCCCGCATCCTCTCCGAGTACAAGGAGACGATGACGGGAGGGGTGCACAACGTCTGGATCCTGGGCGACGAGGATCTGGTCTACGCCTGCCACAACGGGACCTCGGAGATGCACATCATCGACATCTCCGATCCGGCGAACCCGCGGGAGATCGGGCGGTGGGGGCTGGAGAAGCGGCAGAAGACCCTTCACGACGTCATCGTGCAGGACGGGTACGCGTACCTCTCGTACTGGGACGACGGGATCATCACCCTGGACGTGGGCGCGGGCACCCACGGGGGAACGGCCCGGGCGCCGGCCTTCGTGAGCCAGTTCAAGTACTCCATCGGGAGCACCCACGTGGCGTGGCGGGCGGGCCGGTACCTCTTCGTGGGAGACGAGCTCTTCCCCGTGGGGTGGGACGCCGACAAGCCCATCCAGGCGCGGGGCTACGTCCACGTGGTGGACTACGCGGACATCGAGAACCCCAGGGAGGTGGGGCGCTTCGAGGTCCCGGAGGCGGGGGCCCACAACCTCTGGGCCGAGGGGGATCGCCTCTACATCGGCTACTACCAGGCCGGACTCCGCGTGGTGGACATCTCCGGCGAGCTGCGGGGGGACCTGTACGCGCAGGGGCGCCAGGTGGCGGCCATCGCCACGCGGGACGAACACATGGTCACCCCCAACTGGCCCATGACGTGGGGGGCGCAACTCCACAAGGGATACATCTTCTCGTCGGACATGAATTCGGGGATCTGGGTCACCAAGCTCACGGAGCGGCCGGGAGTGGTGTTCTGACCCCGACCGCGGGAACGGTGGAGCTGGACTTCGGCCGGGCCCGGGAGGCGCTGGCCGGGATCGCCCGCGGGACGCCTCTGGTGTGGTCGCCGGGGCTCTCGGAGGTGGCGGGCGTGCCCGTGCATCTCAAGCTGGAGAACCTCCAGGTGACCGGCTCCTTCAAGGTGCGGGGCGCCGCGGCCCGCCTCACGGCGCTGGGGCCCGCGGAGCGGAGCGCCGGCGTGGTGGTGAGCTCGTCGGGCAACCACGGCCGCGCCGTGGCCTTCGTGGCGGAGCGCCTGGGGATCCCCGCGGTGGTGTGCGTGCCCGACTGGGTCGACCCGGTGAAGCTCGAGGCCATCCGGGGGCACGGGGCGCGGGCCGTCCTGTCCGGGGGGACCTTCGATGAGGCGGAGGCGCGGGCGCTGGAGATCGCGGCGCGCGAGGGGCTCACCTTCGTGTCCGCCTTCGACGACCCCTGGGTCATCGCGGGGCAGGGGACGCTGGCCCTGGAGATCGTGGAGGAGCTCCCGGGCACGGGACACGTCCTGGCCGCGCTCTCAGGCGGGGGGTTGGTGGGGGGGATGGCCGCCGCGGTGCGCGCCCCCGGTGGGCCCGACCTGGTGGCGGTCACCGCCCGGCGGGCCCGGGTGATGTGGGAGAGCCTCCGGGCCGGACGGCCCGTCTCGCTTCCGGAGGAGGAGACCGTGGCCGGCGCCCTGGCCGGTGGGATCGGCGAGGAGAACCGGTACTCCTTCGACCTGGTGCGTTCCCTGGTGGAGGAGCACGTGGTCGTCGAGGAAGACGAGATCCTCGACGCCATCGCCTTCGCGTTCAAGGAGTTGCACGTGGTGGTGGAGGGGGGTGGAGCCGTGGGGTTGGCCGCCGTCCTCTCGCGACGGTGGCGCCCGCCGCCGGGGGACGCCCGTCCCGTGGTGATCGTGGTGAGCGGAGGGAACGTGGCCTTCCCGACGCTCCGGGAGATCCTGGCGCGCTGAACCCTACCGGATCCGCGTGACCACCATGGCGCGCTGACCCCTGGACCCCTACCAGATCCTCGTGACCACCACCCGCGCCGGCGGAGTCGACGTGATGTCGATGTCGGCCCCGGCGCCCGTTCCGTTCGAGGTGAAGTCGTGTACCCGGATCCCCCCGGGTCCGATGGGCCCCACCCAACTCGCGGACTGGAAGGTGGCGCTCACGTCGCCCCAGCTGTCCGTGGTGACGGGCCAGGGGTAGTGGCCCACCGGCGGGTCGGGGACGGTGGACTCCGCGAAGTTCCAGATTCCGGTACTCGATACGAAATCGTAGGTGGTGAACGTCCGGGTGGGCGCGGGCGCCCCCGTGGCATGGAGGGTGATCGCGGTGGCGTACTCCTCCAGGAGCCCCGAGAAGCTCATGCCCACCTGGGCTTCCAGGGTGGGAAGCCCCGAGATCCGGGTGGAGTCCGTCATGGCCCGGAAGAGCGGGGCGTCGCCCTGCGGAGTGGCGGCGTTCCCGTACGCGTCGCCCAGCCAGCGGAGGAAGTGCCACCCCGATCCGTAGATGCTATGCCCCTCGTGCGCGTTGAGCGGGGTCTCCACTACGCCGTTGGGCTGGCTCCAGAGGTAGAAGACCGATCTCCACAACCGGAGGAGCACGCCGTAGTTCTCCTTTCGAACGTCGCCGCTCTGCCCGACGAAGAAGTGGTTCCCCAGTACCTCGGCCCCCACGGATGGCCCGCCCGTGGCCGCCCACGCGATCCGGGAAGACATCTCCCCGGCGATCTCGGCGGCGCCCTCCTCCATCCAGTCCGGGTGGCCGAACGGATTCGCGTCGGTCCCGTCCGTGATGCCCTTCTCGTAGGCCCGGATGCGGTGATAGAGGGACACGACGTGCTTCACTTCGTGGGCGAGGGTGGGGAGCGCCTGCCATCCGGGGCTGGGGTCATCCATGTCGCGGATGACGTCCGTGTTGAAGAAGACCAACTCCATGTGGTTGGAGTTCGCGCACACGCCCTTGGAGAGCATGTCTCCGGCCCACACGAAGGCGGCCACGCCCTCCTCCACCACCGGAGACGCGAACACCACGATCCTTCCGTTCGCGTCCACGTCCGACGGGCGGCCGAAGTAGGCCTCGATGACCGCCTTGGAGTGGTTCGTGTAATAGTCGAGCATGCGCTGCGCCTGGGTGACGCTGACCGCCTTGGTCTGGCGCTGGACGCTGTCCTGGTAGATGACCATGTCGTCGTTCTCCGCCACCTTCAGCCCCGGGGCGAATGCGCTGGCCGCGCTGCACGACGTGGCGGTGTTGAACCGCACGGATGCGGGGGCGGCGGCCGGGATGGGAGCCGTGGAGGGCGACCATGCCGGAGGCGATGCCCCGAGCCGTTGCCCCCGAGGCAGCCTCCGCATCATCTCCTCCTCCCGTGCCCTCATCTCCGCGTGGAAGCGCGCCGTGCTCTCCGCGACTCGCGCGGATCGCGCCAGCGCGGCCTCTCCCGACGGCGTGAGCTTGCGCGCGCCGGTGCTCCAGGAAGGGGAGGCGACCAGCGTGGGAGCGGCGGCGGAGACGCCCTCGCCCGTGACCGTGAGCCTCACGTCGTGAACGTCGAACGCGTCGGGGGTGGAGGTGGTGCGCACCACGGTGACGCGGTACCGGTCTCCGTTGGCTCCGCTGGGGAGGAAGATCCCGCACGCCCCGGGGGCGGGAAGATCCCGCACCAGCACCTGACCGCGCGCCAGCGAGACGCCCGCTTCGCACACCGACAGGACCACGTCGCCGGTGGCCGTGAGGCCATCGCCATCCGTGAGCTGGGCCGTGAAGGTGAAGTCGCCGGCCGTGGCGGGTGTGCCGGACACGACCCCATCGGCCCCCAGGGAGACCCCGGAGGGGAGCGACCCCCCGAAGAAGCTCCACGAGTATCCGGTGCCCGACCCGCCCCTCGCCTGGAGTTGGCCCGAGTACGGGACGGTGGAGCGTGCGCGGGCCAGCGTGTCGGTGGCCACGGACAAGGGGAGGCGGATGGCCGTAACGGAGAAGTCGACGGTGGCGAACCCCGGCGTGGTGGCGCTCACGGTGACGGGTCCTTCCACCAGGGGGAGCGTGAGCGCTGTGGTGGCCAATCCCGCCGCGTCCGTGGTGTCCGCCGCCGCCGAGAGGGATCCCGCCGTGGTCGTGAAGGTGACCGGGCCGCCGGCGATCCCGTTCTGGTACTGGTCCACCAGCGCCACGGCGAGGGGATCGGGTAGGGTGGTGAAGAGCCCTCCCTCCTGGCCGTCGCCGCCGGCGACGCGGAACTCCACGGGCGGACCGGGGAGCGCCGTGGCGTTGAAGTCGGCGCTCATGGCGCCCGCGCGCACCCGGACGCGCTGCGTGCCCGCGATGGTGCCGAGAACCCACTCGGCGGCGACCTCTCCGTTCTGGTCCGACACGGCGCTGGCGGGCGCCACGGAGCCCGCACCCTGGATGACGGTGAAGGTCACGTCTACGCCGGGAAGGCGGTTCCCCCGCGCGTCGGCCACCGAGGCCTTCAGGATCACGGGGAGCGTGTCGGTGACGGTGCCGCTCTGGCCGTCGCCCTGCAGCCTGGAGACCACCGCGGGTCGCGGATCGACGGTGACGTTGGCCGTGCCGGTGATGGTCCCCACCGTCGCCGTGACCTGGGCGGTCCCGGCGGCCACGGAGGTGCCGGTGCCGCCGCTGTTGATGGTGAGAACCGACTCGTCGCTGCTGGACCACACCACGGACTGGCCCGGCACGTCGGCTCCGTCCACGTCCCGTACCCGGGCGGTGAAACGCACCGTCTCACCGAGCGAGTTGAGGGTGCTGGTGGCCGGGCTGACCGTCACGCTGGTCACCTTGGGCGCGGTCTCTCCGCCGCAGGCGCCGAGGGCGAGGGCGAGAAGGGCTGGATACACGGAGCGAGAGTAGGTCATGCGCCGGCTCGTTGGGGTTGCGGGTCCTCCCTCAATGTTACGTCGGAGGGTTCCCCTGGGGTAGCGAATCGATCTCCGTCAGGTGAGGGCGGGGAGGATCTCGCCGGCCCTCCCGCGGAGGACCACCCGGGCGACCTCCGTGAGGGGGGTGTCCGTGGGGTTGATCTCCACCACGTCTCCCCCCGCGTCCAGCGTGGCCAGCGGGACCGATGCCGCCGGATGGACGAGGGCGCTGGTGCCCACCACCAGGCAGAGGTCGGCGGCCGACGCCGCGGCGAACGCCTCCTGGAGGACCCTCGGGTCGAGCATCTCACCGAACCAGACCACGTCGGGACGGAGGAGCCCCCCGCACGCGGTGCACTTCGGCAGGGTGTCGAGGGCGGTGGCGTCGATGGGAGCCCGGTCCATCCGCTTCCGGTTGCAGCGGGTACAGCGCAGGCGGAAGAGGCTCCCGTGGAGCTCGAGCGGGAGGGCAGGGGAGGGATCGCCGTCGCCCGCCTCCGCCTCGGCGGCCACGGCGTGGAGCCCGTCCACGTTCTGCGTGACCAGGGTCACGCCCTCACGGGCGAGGGCGAGGGCGGCCAGTGCCCGGTGCGCCGGATTCGGCCGGCACGCCGCCATCGTCTCCCTGCGCATCCCGTACCACTCCCACACCAGGCGCGGATCGCGGCGGAAGGCCTGGGGCGTGGCCAGGTCTTCCGCCCGGAACTCCTTCCAGAGGCCGTCCTCCCCGCGAAAGGTGGGGACGCCCGATTCGGCGCTGATCCCGGCTCCGGTGAGGACCACGATCCGCCGCGCCTCCGCCACCAGCGCGCGCGCGTGGGCGAGGGCCTCGGTGGGGGTCACCCGCGCAGCGCGCCCCACGCCAGGAGCGCCCAGGCCACCAGGAAGGCCACCCCGCCCAGGGGTGTGACGGCGCCCAGCCAGCGCTGGCCGGCCAGCACCAGGATGAACAGGCTCCCCGAGAAGACGAGGATCCCCGCGGTCATGAACCATCCCGACGCGGTGACCGCCGACCCGGGCCACCGGGTCCAGGCCCACGCCACGGCCATGAGCCCCAGGGCGTGGTACATCTGGTAGCGCACCGCCGTCTCGAAGGTCTCCATGTCGGCGGGAGAGAGGGTGTTGCGCAGTCCGTGGGCCCCGAAGGCGCCCAGAGCGACGCTCAGGAGCGCGAACACCGCGCCCAGAGCGAGAAAGATCCTGTCCATGCGTGTCTCCTCAGTAGGCGAGCCCGTACGCTTCGCGCCGGGGGTCCGAACCCACGGCCAGCGTTCCGGATCCGGGTTCGACGCGGATCATCTGGGCGCCGCCGAAGGTGGCGGTCCACCCGTGGATCACGCGCACCTCGTGGCCCATGGCCTGCAGCCGCGCTCGTACCGCCGGGGCGATCCGGTCCTCCACCACCACGCCGGTGCCCTCCATGGAACGGAAGCGCGGGGCCTCGATGGCCTCCTGCGGCGTCATCCCGAAGAGGAGGAGGTTCTGGGTGATCTGGATGAGGGACTGGGTCTGGCTGTCCCCACCCGGGGTGCCCAGGGTGAAGGCGAGCGCTCCGTCCTTCATGGCGAGCATGGGGGTGAGCGTGTGGTAGGGGCGCTTCCCCGGCGCCACCTGGTTGGGATGTCCGTCCTCGAGGGTGTACAGGGCTCCCCGGTTCTGGAGCATGATCCCCGTCTCCGGCTCGAAGAGCCCCGAGCCGAACCCGGCGTACAGCGACTGGATCCAGCTCACCGCGTTCCCCCACTGGTCGACGGCCGTGAGGTAGACGGTGTCACCGGAGTCGTCGCGCCCGTCGGAGGCCGATCCTGGCGCGGCGCTGGGCTCGTCGATCCCGGGAGCGACCTCGGTGGCGGCGTGGGCCGGATCGATGCGTGCCGCCCGGGCGGCCAGGTAGTCCGCGTCCAGGAGCGCAGCCAAGGGGATGTCGGCGTGCTCCGGGTCCGCGGCCCAGCGATCGCGGTCGGCGAAGGCCAGCTTCTTCATCTCGATGAGATGGTGAAGGTAGTCCGCCCCGTTGTGCTCCATCCCGGCGAAGGCGAAGGACCGCGCCATCCCGAAGAGGGCCAGCTGGGCCATCCCCTGGGTGTTGGGCGGGAGGACGAAGAAGGTGTGGTCCAGGTAGTCCCCCTGGAGCGGGTCGACCCAGGTGGAGGTGTGGGCGGCCAGGTCGGAGGCGCGCACGTGCCCGCCTTCGGCCTCCAGGAAGGCTCCCAGACGCTCGGCCACGGGCCCCGCGTAGAAACCGGCCTTGCCCGAGCGTGCGATCCCCTCCAGGGTGCGCGCCAGCGCCGGGTTCTTCAGGAGGGAGCCCACCGCGGGAGGCGTGCCCCCGGGGAGGTACTGGGCGCGTCCCGCGTCGTCGAGGGAGCCGGACTGGGCCTCGAAGTCCGACGCCAGTCGGGTCGACACCGGGAAGCCGTCGCGGGCGTACCCCACGGCGGGATCCAGGAGGCGGGCGAAGGGGAGCCTGCCGTAGCGCTGGTGGGCGTCCACCCAGGCCGCCACCGCGCCCGGGACGCTCACCGAGAGGGCTCCGGTCTCCGGTACCGCGTCGTGGCCGGCGTCACGGTAGAAGGAGGGCTGGGCCAGCGCGCCCGAGCGGCCGCTCCCGTTGAGGGCGGTCACCTGGCCCGTGGCGCCGTCGTAGAAGATCCCGAACGCGTCTCCTCCCACTCCGTTCATGTGGGGGCGCACCACGGCCAGCACTCCCGCCATGGCCACCACCGCGTCCATGGCCGTTCCCCCTTCGCGCAGCACGGCCAGCCCGGCCTGTGCGGCCAGAGGGTGGTCGGCGGACACGGCTCCGTGGGTTCCCCTCACGTCGGGCCGGTTCTGCGCCGGGAAGAGGGGGTCGGGTCCCGTGGCGGGCGCGTCCGCGTTCCGGGGCGCTCCGCAGGCGGTGGCGACCAGAACGGCCGACGCGGCGAGGATGTGGATATGACGCATGGGTCCCATGGGTTCGAGGGTCTGAAGGGGGGAATCCGCGAGGAGGATGGGAGAAGCGGCGGCTCCGCGCCAGGGGTGGGGCCGCGCGGTGGTCGCGGGACGTCGGGCGGTTTATCCTTCGGGCTCGTTTTCTCCGGGTACAGGGTGGGAATCGTGCAGAATCAGGAGGGTGTCCCCGCCGGCGTGGTGTCTCCCGCGCCGCTTCCCAGCGCCCGTCGCGTGGCGCTGGTGGTGGCGTTGGCCCACGGGGTGAACGACGCCTACGCGGCCTTCCTCCCGCCCCTCCTCCCCCGCGTCATGGACCGCCTGGGGCTGTCCATCGCCATGGCGGCGGCGGTGGCCATGACCTTCTCCCTGGCCTCGTCCCTCTTCCAGCCGCCCCTGGGATACCTCGCGGACCGCTACGGGCGGCGGGTCTTCGTGGCACTGGGGCCGCTCCTTTCGGGCGTGTTCATGTCGCTCATCGGGGTGGCCGCCGGGTTCTGGTGGCTGGTGGCGTTCCTGGTGCTGGCGGGGATCGGGAGCGCCGGCTTCCACCCACCCGGGGCGTCCTTCGCGGCGCGGGTATCGGCAGGGAAGGGGAGCGGGCTGCGCATGTCCCTCTTCTCCTTCGGGGGAACCGGGGGATACGCCCTGGGGCCGCTCATCGCCGTGGCGCTGGTTCAGTGGAGGGGGATGGAGGGGATGTGGGTGGCCATGATTCCCGTGATCCTGCTGACGCCCCTGGTGTTCCGGAGCCTCCCCACGAGCCGCTCCGACCGCGCCGAGGCTCACCTTCCGCCGCCTCCCGGGGAGGTCCTCCGGTACCTGGCCGGGCCTCTGGGGCTCCTTTTCGGGATCAGCGCCGTGATGGCCTTCGCCCAGCGGACGTTCCTGACCATGGAGCCCATCATCGTGGCCCAGCACGGAGGCTCGGAGGCGCTGGGGGCGTTGGCGCTCACGGCGTACCTGGGAGCCCAGGCCGGGGGAACGCTGGCGGGTGGGCTCCTCTCGGACCGTATGGACCGGCGCCGACTCATCATGGGGATCTGCGCTCTGGCGCTTCCGGCCCACCTGGCCGCGGTGGGATTGGAGCCCGGCTCGGCGCCGGCACTGGTGGCCGCCGGCGTGGCGGGATTCCTGGGGATGGCCACGCTCCCGCCCCTGGTGATCATGGCCCAGGAGATCCTGCCGCGGGCGGCCGCGGTGAGCTCGTCCATCGTCATGGGGTTGGCGTGGGCGGCCGGTTCCGTGGGCGTGCTGGTCACGGGCGTGGTGGCCGACATGGTGGGACCCCGGCCCGCGACGCTCTTCAGCATGCCGGTGATCCTGGTCGCGGTGCTCCTGGCGGCCCACCCCCGGCTCCGTTGACCCGACCTTCCGTGCCGTCTAGCTTTCGACGCTTTCACCCGAACCCTGCTGGAATGCATCCATGAGCAAGCGACACCCCGGGGCCCGGCGCGTGGCCCACAACACGAGCCACGGCGACGAAGACGCCTTCATCGCCGGGATTCTCCAGGCGGGCAACTGGACCCGAGCCAACCAGCAGATGCTCACCATCGCCGGGATCGTGGTGGTCCTGGTGATCGCGGTGGTCGTCTACATGGGGAACGTCCGGGAGGCCGCGGCGGACGAAGCCGCCCGGCGCCTCGACGAGATCCACGGGATGGTGGCGTTCCAGGATCCCGAGGGGGCCACCCGGGCGCTCGTCCTCTTCGTGGACCAGTTCGGTGGCACGCCCTACGGGGGCGAGGGCCGACTCCTCCTCGGGGATCTCTACCTCCGCTCCGGACAGGCCGACAAGGCCGTGGCGGTGCTCGAGCCCCTGGGCAAGTCGCCCCGGAGCCCCCTGGAGCTCCAGGCGGGCGTCCTCCTGGGTGCCGCATACGAGGAGAACGGCGACGCGGACGAGGCCGAGACGGTCTACCTGCGTGTGGGTGACCGCTCGGAGCTGGACTTCGAGGTCCGAGGCGCGTTGGCCAACGCGGCGCGTCTCCGCGCCCAGCGTGGCGACGTGGCGGGAGCCGTGGAGCTCTACGACCGCGTCATCGACACCTTCGAGGAAAGCGCTCCCGGCCGCAGCGTCTACGAGATGCGCCGCCAGGAGTTGCTCGTCGCCATGGGGTGACGCGTCTCCGGCGTCGTACAAGAGAACCCGGTGGGGCTTCGCGCCTCACCGGGTTCTTCTTTTGTGGGGATGCCCCGGGATTCGTCGTTCGCGGAATGGTGCGTATAATATATATTATGTAAAGTTATGGGGTGACGGGTGGATCGGACGGTTCCGTCTCGGTTCTTCCGGGATCGGCGGATCCCGGCGAGAGCACCCTCCCCCGCCTCCCGCGCCGCAGGTCAGGACCCGGATGGATCCAACGCGGCCGGGGGAAGCGCGCGGACCTCCACGCGCACCGTGCCTTCGGCGGTCATCCCCAGGCGGAGCGCCGCGGCGTAGGACACGTCGATGATGCGCTCGTGGGTGTCCGCGAAGGGTCCGCGGTCGTTCACGCGCACCACCACGGAGCGGCCGTCGTCGAGGCGGGTCACCCGAACGTAGGTGGGCAGCGGGAGTGAACGGTGGGCCGCGGACATTCCATACATGTCGTAGGGTTCGCCGCTGGAGGTGCGCTTTCCGTGGAAATCGGAGCCGTACCACGAGGCCAGTCCCTCCGCGACGTATCCTTCCGAGGTGTCCAGCACTCGATACGTCTTCCCGAACACCTCGTAGGACGCGGGATTCCCGTATCGGCTCTTGTACTCCTGCCGCGGGACCAGATCCGCGCTGGAACCCCCGTCGGCGTCACCGCCCGCGGGCGGATCCGGCGCTCCGATCGTTACCGTCCCCACCAGCGTACACCCGCCCAGAAGGCCCAGGACGGCGGCGGCCACCGCGGTACGTTTCACTCGGACCTCCCGTAGACGGTTTGCACGAGGGTGCGCGCAGCCTCCGGCGAGAGAGCCGCTAAAGCCGCGCTGGTAAACGTGTTGACGTCGGTCATCTCACGCAGGATCTCTACTCCTTCGGGAACGGGCGGAGTGGGCTCGTCCACCGCGACGAGCTCCACCTCGAGGACCCACAGGCCCTCCAGGTCCCCCGCGAAGCGGTCGAGTTCCCAGCGCCCGATGCGGAA